>Ga0114972_10000055_pt1 | contig 75411 bp, 79 predicted proteins | sample M_140807_EF_Meta_FD_87354 | JGI IMG/M metagenome (GOLD analysis project Ga0114972, IMG submission 87354) | Freshwater microbial communities from Lake Montjoie, Canada to study carbon cycling - M_140807_EF_MetaG | ecosystem: Environmental > Aquatic > Freshwater > Lake | place: Lake Montjoie... | reverse complement strand
GTGCCAGCTGCGCAGCACCGCGCCACTGCGGCGGGATTCCACCGTCTCCGGGCGGGCCTGCAGGATGTAGAGATCGCCACCGGGGCCATCCTTGGCCCACTCGATGTCCATGGGCGTGGGGGTGCCCCGGAGCCTGGAGTAGTGGGCCTCGATCGTCACCGCCCAGCGGGCCAGGGTGAGCACCTCCTCGTCGGTGAGGGCGAAACGCTGGCAATCGGCCGGATCCACCGCCTCGATGCGCACCGGCCGTCCCGCTTCCGGATGATCGGCACGCACCATCCGAATCGCCTTGCCGCCGAGCCGGCGACTGAGAATCGGCCGGAACCCCTGGGCCAGGGTGGGCTTGAAGATCAGCCATTCATCGGGATTCACCGATCCCTGCACCACCGTCTCGCCCAGGCCATAGGCGGCGGTGAGCAGCACCGCATCCCGGAAGCCAGTCTCGGTGTCGATGCTGAACATCACCCCGGAGCAGGCCCGATCCGCCTGCACCATCCGTTGCACCCCAATCGAGAGGGCCACCTCGAGATGGTCGAAGCCATTGAGCTGGCGGTAGGAGAGGGCCCGGTCGGTGAACAGGGAGGCGTAACAGCGACGGCAAGCCTCCAACAGCGCCTCCTCGCCGTGGATGTGCAGAAAGGTTTCCTGCTGGCCGGCGAAGCTGGCGTCGGGCAGATCCTCGGCGGTGGCGCTGGAGCGCACGGCCACGGCGGGAGCCCCAAGAGCGCGATAACTCATCCGAATCTCCTGCTCAAGCCGCTCCGGCAGGGGTGCTGCCAGCAGCAGGGCCCGGGCCGCCTGACCAGCGGCCTGGAGGGCGGCCAGATCGGCCGTGTCTAGGCCTTTCAGGATGGTGCGAAGGGGCGGCTCCAGGCCGTTGCTGGCCAGGAACAGCCTGTAGGCAGCGGCGGTGGTGGCGAACCCATCCGGCACGCGCACCCCTGAGGCGGCCAGCGTGCGGATCATCTCGCCGAGGGAGGCGTTCTTGCCGCCCACGCTGGCGATCGCCTCAAGCCCCACGTCCGCCAGGTTCAGGACAAGAGGGACCGGGACCTGCGGTACCCCTACACCCGGTATGGGGAACCCAGATCTGGACTCGAGAGGATCCATCGGTAGCATCGGTGCTTCTGGAACCATGGCCATGGAACCGGGGCGTGGGGAGCACGCCCCCAAACCATGGGCTGGGCTGGAGTCCGGAGCTGTTGGCCTTGTTGGTGCTGGTCTGCACAAACCCGCCAACCGAGGACGGCAAGGTCAGGATTTGCGCCGTCGGCGAGGGGGCGGCTGAGGTAGCGAAGGGGAGTCGCCCCCCGTGTCCGTTCCATCCGGAAGCAGCAGAGCCAACAATCCCGTGGCCATCAAGACCCCACCCAGCAGCAGAGCCAAGGGACGATTCGCTGCGGCAGGACCATCGACCCAGACGGCTGTGGCCAGGAATGCCCCTCCCAGCAAAAGACTGGGCACGAGCACGATTCCCCGGGCGGTGCGATTTAATCCCATGGCTCAACCGCAGGGCAGCGGGCTGGCCAGACCAGCCGCCACCAGGCCATCCGCCAGGTCACCGGTATCGCGATCCAAGCCACTCACCCGGGCCACCAGGATCTCATTGTTGGTTTCGGAGAGGGGGCGCAGATTGACCCGGCTGCGCCGGGGAAGCCGCAGGCGGAGCCAGGCCTGGGCCGCCGCCTCGGAGCCGGGGGTGACCACCATGCAGCCGAGTTTCACGGTGGCACTGCGGTTGCGATCGCCGATCAGCAACCGATCGGGCCCACTCACCTGCAACACCTCAGCGGCCGCCACGGGAGCCGGGGCAACGAAGCAGAACGCGGGAACGATCAGCAGGGCCGCCAGGACGGTCGCCAGGAATGCGCGGATCAGAGCTTGGCACCGCAACTGGGGCAATAGAGGTGGGCGCTGGCGGTGGTCTCACCGCAGGCTCCGCACTGGCGGATGGTGTCGATCGCCAGCTCCGGATGGCTGGGCAATCCCACCATCTGGGCATTGCTGGCTCCAGGGGGCACCATCGGGTAACAGTTCTCGTTACGACGCACCTTCACCTCGATAAAGGCGGGGCCAGGGTGGGCCAGGGCCTCGGCAAGGCTTGCATGCAGATCGGCGCGGTCGCGGATCATGACGCCCTTCACACCGAAGGCTTCGGCAAGAGCAGGGAAATCGGGCATGCCACCGCTCATCTCGGAGGCGGAATAGCGCTCCTCGTAGAAGCTCTCCTGCCACTGACGAACCATGCCCTGCCAACCGTTGTTCAAAACCACCACCTTCACAGGCAGGTTGTATTGGCTGAGGGTGCCTAGCTCCTGGATGTTCATCAGGATGCTCGCGTCGCCGGCCACACAGATCACCTGGGCCTCGGGGAAGGCTGTCTGCACTCCCATCGCGGCGGGCATGCCGAAACCCATCGTGCCGAGGCCGGCACTGCTGATCCAGTGGCGCGGCTGGGTGGGAAGAAACTGGGCGGCCCACATCTGGTGCTGACCCACATCGGTGGTGATATAGGCCTCCGGAGCCAGTTCGCGCAGGGCAACCACCACCTCTTGGGGGGCGATCTCGCCACTGGGGGCGGGCACCACCAGGGGGTAATGCTCTTTCCAGGTGTCGATCCGCTTCAGCCAGGATTCGGTGCGGCCCTGGGACTGCTCGCCGGCGGAGGCGGCCAGCATCTCGACCAGGGCCTCGTTCACATCGGCCACCAAGGGCACCTCGGGGATGCGGTTCTTGCCCACCTCGGCGGCATCGATGTCGATGTGAATCACCCGGGCCCGCGGCGCAAAGCTGTCGAGGCGCCCGGTGACCCGGTCATCGAAGCGGGCACCGGCGGCGATCAACAGATCGCACTCCGTGACAGCGAAGTTGGCGTAGGCGGTGCCATGCATGCCGAGCATGCCCACCGAGAGCGGGTGACGCTCATCGAAAGCACCCTTGCCCATCAACGTGGTGGTGACAGGCAGGCGGAAACGCTCCGCCAGCTGAAGCACCGCCAGGTGGGCGCCGGAGCTGATGGCGCCGCCCCCCACATAAAGCAGGGGACGCTGTGACTGCCGGATCAGCTCAAGGGCCTCGGCGATGGCGGCCGGATCACTCAGGGGTGGACGCTGAAAACCGGCGGGCACGGCACTGCCCGGTTCCACCGGCACGTAGTTGAACAACTCGGCCCCTACATCCTTGGGCACATCAATGAGCACGGGACCGGGGCGCCCGGTGGCGGCGATCAGGAAAGCCTCGGCCACGATGCGACCGATGTCAGCCGGATCCCGCACCACCCAGGAGTGCTTCACGATCGGCAGGGTGATGCCGAAGATGTCGGTTTCCTGGAAGGCATCGGTGCCGATCGCAGCCCGCGGCACCTGGCCGGTGATCACCACCATCGGCACCGAATCCATCTGGGCGGTGGCGATGCCGGTGACGAGATTGGTGGCGCCGGGTCCGGAGGTGCCGAAGCACACGCCCACCTGGCCAGTGGCACGGGCGTAGGCGTCGGCGGCATGGGTGCCGCCCTGCTCATGGCGCACCAGGATGTGCTTGAGCCAGCCCCGAGCCTCGGCTTTGTGGAGCTCGTCGTAGATGGGGAGAATCGCCCCGCCCGGGTACCCAAAAATGTGTCGCACGCCATGGCGATGGAGCGAATCCATCAGGGCGTAACCGCCGCTGACCCGTTCGCCCATGACCGCTCGATCGGCCGAACCACCAGACGTCTGGGCAGCAGAGTCAGCGGCCGACGGGGCGGTGGTGGTTGCCACGGGGTTGAGGGGCGTCAGAGTCACAACGGCAGGGGAGATAAGGAGCGGGAAGGCCGAGTTGTCCTAGCGGAACTGCCCAACATTAGGTCGGCGGGCCAGGGCGGTACGGGCTTGGATGCGACTGGCGGCCATGGCCCTCAGCACCCGGGCCGGATCCAGCCAGGCGCCGCGGTAGCGGAGTCCCCAGTGCAGATGCGGACCCGTGGTCGATCCGGTCATGCCCACATGGGCGATGGTCTGGCCTGCGGCCAGCCTCTGACCCTCCACGAGCACCAATGCCCCACTCATATAGCGGGAACCGGAGACCGTGCCACCCAGGTGACAGTAGACATGCTCATAGTCGCCCGAGCGGATCACCAGGCCGTTGCCACAACCGCCGTCCTGGATCACCTCCACTAGCCGCCCACTCCACCAGCTGCGAACCGGGGCTCCCAGGGGGGCCGCGATGTCGATGCCGTCGTGGGATCGCAGCGTTCCGGAGAGCGGATGAACCCGCAGCCCGTAGGAGCTGGTGTAGCCCGCAAAACCCACAACGGGAAAGACGCCCTGCACCCAGCCCCGATCCACCATGGCCCCGGCGGGTTGAGGTTGGAACGCCAGTGTGGGTAGGGCAGCGAGCACCAGTCCGCCCGCAAGCCCTGCCCAACCAGGCCGACCCGCCGCGCCGGCCCGAAGCCAACAGCGGTGGATCTCAGAGAAGGCCCAGGGCATGCAAGGGACCGTGACCGCTGATCAGCTCCAGCAGGAAAGCGGAGAATCCGACCATCGCCAACCTTCCGTTCCAGACCTCGGAACTGTTGTTCCAGCCCCAGGCCCATTTGTCCTGGGGGTAGAGCTTCACCTTGGTGGGCAGCTCGGCGGCCTGGTCGAGATTCACCTCGGGGCCGGCCATCGCCTCCTGCACGAGGTCGGCCAGACCGGCGATGAAGGTTGGATCGGTATCCAGAGCCGGCACCCGCAGGAAGTTGTTCACGCCGGCCTCGGTGGCGATCTCCCGGTACTCGATGTCGATCTCCTCGAGGGTCTCGATGTGCTCGCTCACGAAGCTGATCGGCACCACCACCAAATCCTTCACTCCCGCTTCACCCAGATCGTGAAGGGCATCCTCGGTATAGGGCTTGAGCCATTCCACCGGACCGACGCGGCTCTGGTAGGCGAGGGTGTGGGGGTTGGTATGGCCGAGTTCGCGTTCGAGGCGCTGCATGATCAGCGCGGTGCACGCCTCGATCTCCTGCTGGTAGGGATCGCCGGCCTCCTCCACATAACTCTTGGGAACGCCGTGGGCGCTGAAGAACACGTGGGCCCCGGCCGGATCGCCGGCGGAGCGGATCTGGCGGGCGATCAGACCACCCATTGCCTCGATGTAGCCGTGGTGGTCATACCAGCTGCGGATGCAGCGGATCGGCAGGCGGCTGAAGGCCGGATCGGCCTGGCGGAGGCGCTGAAGTTCGCGGAAGCTTGAACCGCTGGTGCTGATCGAGAACTGGGGATAGAGCGGCAGCACCACCACTTCGTCGATCCCATCGGCCTTGATGTCGGCCACCGCCGATTCGGTGAAGGGGTGCCAGTAGCGCATCGCCACGTAGGTGGTGGCATCGACCCCACGCTGGCGCAGGGTGCTCTGCAGTTCGCGGGCCTGTTGTTCCGTGATGCGTCGCAGAGGGGAGCCGCCCCCGATCGAGCGGTAGGCGGCCTGGGACTTGCCGCTGCGCAAGGTGCTGATCAACCAGGCCAACGGCTTCTGAAGGGCCGGAATCGGCAGCCGGATGATCTCGGGGTCAGCGAAGAGGTTGTAAAGGAACGGTCCCACGTCCTGGATCCGTTCCGGCCCGCCGAGGTTCAGCAGCACCACCCCGACCCTGGCCATGTTCTCTTCGCCCGGATTAAGGCAGAGCGTAACGCCAGGGCCCGATGGCGTGCCGTTCGCCGCTGGTCGGCCGGCCTCGGTCTCGATATGGTCCGCACCAGAGGTCCGGGAGCGACCCCTGAGCGACGCTGACCATCCCCTGGCTGTCCACCCCCTGGATGGGGCTCTTCGGGCCGAGAATGCCCGACTGGCGGCCCAGGGGCGGCCCTGGAGCCTCCAGATCCGTGGCGGCCGGCTCTGCCTGCGGGGTCCTCTTCCTGGGAAGCACGGCGAAACCGGCAGGCGTCGGCAGCGCCTCAGCCTCGGCCTTCCGGCCGATGCCACCGGGATGGTGGCGGCGCTGCAGCGGCTGGCCGAACTGGAACGACAGCTCGAGCAGCACAGCTTCCGCTGGGACGCTTGGCGACGCCAGGTTCCGCGGGACATGAGCGTGAGGGAACCAGCTAGCGGGGGGGAATCGGCAGCCGGAGCGGGCTCGGCGCGGGGGTCAGCCAGCGGGGCGCCATCCGCCCCGCTTCCGCCTCACGGTGCAGAAAGCCTTCCCCGCAGAACTGAGTCGGATCCCGCTTCTGATCCGTCTGCGGGCCCGGCTCCCAGCCTGGCGGAGCGCCTGACCACCTTTGAGAAAGCGTTCTTCGCTGATCCACGCCGCCGCCGCCGCCCCGGCAGCCGCACCACCTGGACCGCCGCCTACCTCCCCTATCTGCGCAGGCTGGTGGCCCATGGTTCCACCGACAGGGCTGACGGGGAGTTCGGGATCGCTTTGCTGGAGGAGGTGGTGGAAAGCTATGGCCTGGCCAGCCGCAGCCGCCAGCAATGCTCCATCGCCCTGGCGGCCCTGGCGCGGCACGAGGGGCTGGAGCTGCCCGCCGATTGGTCCGAGCGGGCGGCCGGCTACGGCCTCCATGCCGCCCGGTTCCGGCAGCTGCCGAGCGACGCCGAGATTCTGAACCTGGTGGAGCGGATCCCCAACCCGAGCTGGCGCCTGGCCTATGGCCTGATGGCCACCTACGGCCTGCGAAACCACGAGGTGTTCTTCTGCGACTGTTCCGCCCTGGCGGCGGGAGGGGATCGGGTGATCCGCGTGCTGCCCACCAGCAAGACCGGCGAACATCAGGTCTGGCCCTTTCAGCCCGAGTGGGTGGAACGATTTGAACTGGAGCGCCTGGCGCGGGACCGGCAGGCCCTGCCGGCGGTGCGAACCGATCTGGGACGCACCACCCTCCAGCAGGTGGGACGAAGGGTGGCGGAACAGTTCCGCCGCTATGGCCTGCCGATCACTCCCTACGACCTCCGCCACGCCTGGGCCGTGCGCACCATTCACATCGGTCTGCCCGACACGGTGGCGGCCCGCATGATGGGCCACTCCGTGGGCATCCACACCCGCACTTACCACCACTGGATCACCCGCCGCGACCAGCAGCAGGCGGTGGATGCCGCGCTCCAACGGCTGCGGGCGGCCTGATCAGCCCTGGCCGGGAGTCCGGTCGCCCGCAGCCCGGACCCGCCAGGGATCCAGGCCCGCCAGTATTGGTGCTCTGCCGCACGGATCTGCTGCGTGACCCTGCTCCAGCCCGACCTGTCCGGTGAAGAACGACCCGCCCCCCTGGAGAGCCCCCTCGACCGGGCCGCAGCCGAGCTCGGACCCGGCGGCGATCTTGCTCCGGAAAAGGAGGCGGAGGCCTACCGGCGCCGCATGGAGCGCCGCCAGGAGGTGCAACGCCAGCGAGTAGGGGAACGCAACCTGGAAAAGGGGCTGGTGCTGGTCTTCACCGGCGATGGCAAGGGCAAGACCACCGCGGCCCTGGGTCTGGTGCTGCGCACCCTGGGCCACGGCGAGCAGGTGGCGGTGGTGCAGTTCATCAAGGGAGGCTGGCAACCCGGCGAGGCCAAGGCCCTCGCCCTGTTCGGCGAATCGCTCCACTGGCATGCCCTCGGCGAGGGCTTCACCTGGGAGACCCAGGACCGGGATCGGGATCGGGAACTGGTGCAGCGGGCCTGGGAGCGATCCTGCGCCTACCTCGCCGATGCGGAGCGCAGGCTGGTGGTGCTCGATGAGGTGAATGTGGCCCTGAAGCTGGGCTACCTGGAGCTGGATCAGGTGCTGGAGGGTTTGCGCCTGCGCCCACCCCTCACCCACGTGGCCCTCACCGGCCGAGGAGCCCCGCAGGGGCTGCTGGAGCAGGCCGATCTGGTCACCGAGATGCGGCTGGTGCGCCACCCGTTCCGGGAGCAGGGCGTGAAGGCCCAGGCGGGGATCGAGTTCTGAACGGGGTCAGCTTCCGCGAGGCGGCAGCAGCGCCAGGCGGCGCCAGGTGGGGATCAACGGGCTGAATCCCAGCGCTCAAGCTCCGCCTCAAGCCGCGTCAGTGAGCCCATCAGAACCGACAGACCGCTCACCAGAACGGGGCGATGAACCAAGGGCTCACGCCACAGGCTCGGGTCGGTGCTGGCCCGCTCCAGGACCGAAAGGGTGAGGCGGGCCATGAGCTCGCTGGATCGGCCCTGCGGAAAACGGCGGGAAGAGTCGATCGCAGCCGAGCAGACTCCAGCGTCGGAAGCACCATCTGGAACCGGCTCCGTGACTGAAGGCTCCTTGAGATCGCCATCACCGGGGTATTCCGGCAGCGGATCTGGCCGGCAGCGACGCATTTCCTCAGCCAAACGCAACCCGCGATGCCCGGCAAGGCTGCCGGGCATCGCGCCCCGCCAGGCCGCACCCGGTGGCAGGGGGCCGAAGGGTGAAGCGGGGGAAGGGTTGCTACTGTTCGCAGGATTGAAGGGCTCGATGGCTTACCGGCGCGTTCTTCTCAAGTTGAGTGGTGAAGCCCTGATGGGCGTCCAGGGCTACGGCATTGATCCGGCCATCGTTCAGGCGATCGCCTCGGACGTGGCGGCAGTAGTGAGTTCCGGAACCGAGTTGGCCATTGTGGTCGGCGGAGGCAACATTTTCCGAGGCCTGAAGGGTTCAGCCGCCGGCATGGATCGTGCCACCGCCGACTACGTGGGCATGCTCGCCACGGTGATGAATGCCATCAGCCTGCAGGATGCGCTGGAGCGAGCCGGAGTTCCGACCCGGGTCCAGAGCGCCATCTCGATGCAGGAGGTGGCCGAGCCTTACATCCGCCGCAAGGCGATCCGCCACATGGAGAAGGGCCGGGTGGTGATCTTTGCGGCCGGAACGGGCAACCCCTTCTTCACCACCGACACCACCGCCGCCCTGCGGGCCGCCGAGATCGGCGCCGATGTGGTGTTCAAGGCCACCAAGGTGGATGGGGTGTACGACCGCGACCCGGCCCGTTATCCGGATGCGGTGCGCTACGAGAGCCTCACTTTCCTCGAGGTGCTGAGCGGCGAACTCGAGGTGATGGATGGCACGGCCATTGCCCTGTGCAAGGACAACGCCATCCCGATCGTGGTATTCGATCTGTTCGGCACGGGCAATATCGGGCGGGCCGTGGCCGGCGAGCCGATCGGAACCCGCATCGTGCCGGCCCATTGATCGGCATCCTCCAGCGATCCCCTCTGCAAACCTTCCTGCTTGAGCACCTCCGCCATGGACCTTGAAGCCAGCATGCGCAAATCGCTGGAAGCCACCCAGCGCACCTTCAACACGATCCGCACCGGCCGGGCCAACCCTTCGCTGCTCGACAAGATCGTGGTGGAGTACTACGGCGCCGAAACACCGCTGAAATCGCTCGCGACCCTCAGCACCCCCGATTCCCAGACGATCCAGATCCAGCCCTTCGACAGCAGTTCGATCAACCTGATCGAGAAAGCGATCGGCATGAGCGACCTGGGCCTGACTCCCAATAACGATGGCCGGATGATTCGCATCAACATTCCGCCGCTCACAGAGGATCGCCGCAAGGACCTCTGCAAGTTGGCTGCCAAATATGCTGAAGAGGGCAAGGTTGCTCTGCGCAACATCCGCCGCGATGGCATCGACAGGATCAAGAAGCAAGAGAAGGAAGGTGAATTCTCAGAAGACCAGAGTCGCGATGAGCAGGACAAGATCCAGAAGCTGACCGATCGTTACATCAGCGAACTGGAAAAGCACCTCGCTGACAAGGAAGCTGAGATCCTGAAGGTTTGAGCCCCTCCGCCGATGCCATCGTGGTGGGCGCCGGCCCCGCCGGAGCCGCCGCGGCCTTCAAGATCGCCGCGGCCGGCCGCCGGGTCATCCTGCTGGAGCAGCAGGGTCAACCTGGTCTGGCCAATCCCTGCGGTGGGGGCATGGCCGCCTCGGTGCAGCGCTGGTTCCCCTTCGACCTCGCGCCAGCCGTGGATCAGGTGATCCGCCGCGTGCGCTTCACCTGGGCCCTGGAGGATCCGGTGAGCGCTGAACTGCCTGGCGATGCACCCTTCTGGATCGTGCGCCGCCGGGTTCTCGATGCCTTCCTCAGCCGCCAGGCCCAAGAAGCAGGCGCCGAACTGCGCTGTTCCAGCACGGCCGAAGCGATTGGCCATGAGGCTGGGCTCTGGCAGGTGCGGCTGCCGGGGGGGGAAACCCTCTGCGCCCCAGGCCTGGTGCTGGCCGATGGGTCGGGCTCCCGCCATGCCGCCACCCTTGGCCTGGGACCGCAGCGCCCGCGCTTCGCCAGCACCGTATCTGTGGAGATTGATGGTCCGGTGGGGGAACCGGAAACAGCCCGCTTTGACTTCGGCCTGGTGCACCACGGATTCTGCTGGGCCTTTCCCCGCCAGGGAGGCACCAGCATCGGCCTGGGCACCTTCATCGGTCAGCAGCCAGCTGATGCAGAAACCGTGCTGAACGCCCTGCTCCCCAGCCTGGGGCTTCCTGCGGATGCCGGGCTCCGCCGCGAGGGTCGGCTGCGGGTGTGGGATGGCCACCATCCCTTGCACCGCCCTGGGGTGGTGGTGGCAGGCGATGCGGCCTCGCTGTGCGATCCCTTCCTGGCCGAGGGGCTTCGACCCTCCCTGATGAGCGGGACCCGGGCGGGGGAGGCGATGGCCGGATGGCTGGGGGGCGATCGCGAAGCCCTGGCGAGCTACACCTCGAGCATGCGCCAGGACTGGGGCGACTCGATGGCCTGGGGGAAACGCATCGCCCAAGTGTTCTACCGGGTGCCCAAGGTGGGCTACCAGCTGGGCATCAAACGACCCACGGCTCCCCAGCGGATCGCCCAGATCCTCTCCGGTGAGATGGGATACGGCGATATCGCCCAGCGGGTGATCCGCCGCCTTCTGTTTCAGAGAAACTGAAGGCTCTCCAGAAGGACGGAGCCCGCCTCTGCAGGCGGGCGGAGAGTAAGAGCCTCCGTTCGGCCTGGATCAGTTGCGGATGCAGTCCTTGAGATCCCTCAGGCGCTGATCGATTGAGCCGAGCAATTCGATGGCGAACATCGGCGATTCCTGAACGGCGAAGAGAAACTTCTCGCGGTTCATCACCAACAGGCGACAGAGGGTGACGGCCCGTGCGTTGCCGTAACGGCGGTGATCGTGGGTCACCAGGGCCCCGGCCCCGAACACATCTCCCGCCTGGATGGTTTCGTGGCCGCTTTCTCCGTTCCAGGTGAGTTCCACGGTGCCATCCAGCAAACCGAACATGCAATCGCCCGCCTCACCGGAGCGGAAGATCACATCACCCGGTTCGACGGAGATGACCTCGCCGGTGCTGGCGAGGGCGCGCATGGTGTCGAGGGCGTGCACGGTTCAGAAGGCTCCAATGTGATGAGTCTGACGCAGCAGACACCTGAGGAGAATCAGTGGGTCAGTGCCAGGGGTGCTCCCAACCCGCCACGCACATCCTCCGGCACCAGACGGCCATCCTTATCGGTGTCGAGTGCATCGAACACCGCATCACTGCCGAGCCACTCCTCACGGGTGATGCAGCCATCACCGTCAAGGTCGTTGAGCAGGAAGATCTCGTGAACGGCGTGGGTGAAGGCTGCACCACCCTCCAGTTCTGCCAGGCGATGGGCCAGCTGGGCCTCGAGGGTCTCGATGGCTTTGCTGAATCCCCGGATGCCCTCATCAAGCTTCTCGCTGGCCATTGGATCGGCCGCCATCCGTTCGACAAAGCTGGCTTGGTCGATGCTGATGCGCGCTTCGGTGCTGCCCGGTGCGGAGGCATCCAGCTTGCGTTGCAGGTCCGCTTCGGTGTTGCGCAGCTGATCCATCAGGCCCGGCGCAATGGTGAGCAAGTCGCAACCGGCCAATTCGATGATCTCATCGATGTTGCGGAAGCTGGCTCCCATCACCTCGGTGCGATAACCGTAGGTCTTGAAATAGTTGAAGATCTGGGTCACGGAGATCACGCCGGGATCCTCAGGCCCCGGATAGCTCTCACGGCCGGTGCTCTTCTTGTACCAATCCAGAATGCGTCCAACGAAAGGGGAGATGAGCGTCACACCGGCTTCGGCACAGGCCACCGCCTGGGCGAAACCGAACAACAGAGTGAGGTTGCAGTGGATGCCATCCTTCTCGAGCCGCTCAGCGGCGCGGATCCCATCCCATGTGGAGGCGATCTTGATCAGCACTCGCTCGCGCCCGATGCCGGCTTGTTCGTAGAGACCGATCAACTTGTGGGCCTTGGCCACCGTGGCCTCGGTGTCGTAGCTGAGGCGGGCGTCCACCTCGGTGGAGACCCTTCCCGGCACGATCTTGAGGATCTCTTTGCCGAAGGTCACGCTGATCTCATCGAGTGCCTCGCTCACCACCGCATCGGCACCGGCCTCGCTACCGATCGCCTCGCGGGATTCCCGCAGGGAACGATCGATCAGATCCTGATAGGCGGGGATTTGGGCAGCAGCAAGGATCAGCGAAGGGTTGGTGGTGGCATCCCGGGGGGTGAACTGACGGATGGCCTCAATGTCGCCGGTGTCGGCAACCACCACGGTCATGGCGGCCAGTTGATCAAGCAGGTTGGCCATCGAATCGGCAGCTCCGTTCTGGGCGGATTGCTGGCAAGCTAGCCACCACCTCCAGGGCTGGGGATAGGGATCAGGGCGCGGGTGCGGGTTTCGGCATGGCCGCAACCGGTGCGCTCGGCGGAATCTGCTCCAGCACCAGGAGGGCTTCCACGATCTGACGGGCCACCGGCACCGCCACCGTGGCGCCGTAGGCATTGCCGCCCTGGGGTTCATCCACCACCACCAGGACCACGTAGCGGGGGTTCTCCACCGGCAGCACCGCCACGAAGCTGCAGATGCGGGCGCCGGGGATGTAAACGCCATTGTGGGCCTTCTGGGCCGTGCCGGTCTTGCCAGCGATCCGGTAGCCAGGGATCTGAAGGCCCTTGCCGCTGCCCTTCTGAACCACGGTCTCCATCCAATCCACCACCTTGCGGGTGACCTTCGGATCGAGCAACTGCACACCGGTGGGGGTGCCGTGGCTGGCGAGCGCATCACCGGAGCGAAGGCCCCGGGTGATGTGGGGACTCACGAGGCGACCGCCGTTGGCAAGCATGCCGTGCAGCTGGATCAGCTTCAGCGGCGTGAGCGAAAAGCCCTGGCCGAAGGCGGCGGTGGCGGGTTCAATCGCGCCAGCGGTGAAATCGGAACGACTTTTCAGCTGGCCGGCGACCGCACCGGGCAGATCGGTATCGGGAACCTCATCGATGCCGAGGGTGTGAAGCCACTCCCAGTAGCGATTGCGGTTGAGGTGGGCCATGGCCTGCACCATCCCCACGTTGCTCGATACCTGAAGCACGGTGGGGTAGTCGATCTGGCCATGGCCGCTGTGGTCGGCGTTGAAAATGGGCCAGCCGCCGATCGTGAGCTGGCCGCCGTCGTAGACGCTGCCGTTGGGATCGATCGCCTTCTCCTGGAGAGCCAGGGCGAGGTTGATCGGCTTGAAGGTGGAGCCGGGTTCGTAAAGATCCTGCACGGACCATTCCCGGAACAGGCCGGGATTGAACTTCCAGTAGGTGTTCGGGTCATACGTGGGGGTGGAGGCCAGGGCGAGCAGTTCGCCGTTGCGGGCATCCATCACCAGGGCGGCTCCCCGCTTGGCGCTCCATTGCTTGACCTGGCGGGCCAGGGCCTGCTGGGCCACCTGCTGCAGACGGGCATCCAAGGTGAGCTGAAGCCTGAGATCATCGCCGTACAGGGAACCGGCCGCCAGGCCATCCGGGAGCGGCGTGCCATCGGCGCCTCGCCGGAGACTGAAGCGCGACTCCTGACGATGGAGATCTCGGTCGCGACTCAGTTCCAGGCCAGCCTGAGGTTGGCGCTCAAGGTTGAGGAATCCCACCACGTTGGCAAAGAGGCCGGCCTGGGGATAAACGCGCTGGGGATAGGCCTCCAGATCAAGACCACTGATGCCGAGCTTGCGAACCTGGGCGGCGGTTTCGGGATCCAGGTTGGTGGCGAGTTTCACCCCGGTCTTGCGGGTCCCCATGGTCTCAACCAGACCCTGGGTAGGCCTGGCCAGCACAACCGCCAGCTTTGCCGCGACGTCCTGGGGTGTGCGCACCAGCTGAGGAGGATCGCCGGGAAGGTTGAAATATCGAGGATGGGCCCAGAGGGTGAAGCGTTCCTCGTCGATCGCCACCAGCCGCCCCATGCGATCCACCACGGTGCGACGCTCCCCGATCGGATCAATCGACTGGGTCTGAATGGCACGGGCACGCGCCAGGAGATGGCTGCCATCCACGATCTGCAGCCAGAAGAGACGTCCTGCCAGCCCCGAAAGGGCGGCAACGAGCAGAAAAAAAACCGCGAAAAGCCGAGAGGGAGAGCAGGGCTGGATGTCCACCACCCGATGGGATCCCGGCCGGGCAGGACGCTCGGAACGGCGACGCAACTCGGTGGTGGCACCAGGCGAGTGGCGGCGGGTGGAGGCCCCTGGCATCAGTACCCCGCCGGGATTGGTTCGTGAGGCAGGCCGGCGAGAAGAGAAAGACCCCGGGGCGATGCCGGACGGGAAGGACGAACCAGATGGAGCAACTGCTGGCTGCTGGTGGGAACCAGCTGTCCAGGCTTACGAACGGCGGAAAGATGGTGCTGCTCCAGCAGCGCCGAGGATTCCTGAAGCTTCTGCTCCAGGGTGCGGGAAGCCTGAAGCTGGTTGTAATTGCCCGCCCAGACGCTCTGCCAGTGAAAGCTCAGGGCACTGAGCACGACCACGGACAGACCGAGGCCGGCGAGTACCCCCGAGGTTGCCCGATGGAGGCTTGCCAGAACAGGAGACTGACGCTCGACCCGCCGGGCCGAAAGGGAACCCTGCAGCACCTGTAGGGATGGTGCCCGCAGACCAGAACGACCCTTGGCACGGCCGGTGGCTGCGGTGCCATCGCGGGCAGGATCGGTGGTCGAAGCGTCGGTGGAGAAGAGGGCGACCAAATGGCTAGGCAGGCGCTGCGCAAGTGAACCACCCCGCGCCCCCAGCGGCAAGCGATGGGAGTCGATCCGTCAGCCTCCCAGCAGCAAGAGGTTCAGAAAGGTGAGGCCATTCCAACAGGCATGCATCAATACCGATGCAGCGAGGCGTCCCGTGCGAAGCCGGAGCAGACCCAGTCCGATGCCCAGCACGAACAGGGGAATAAGTTCACCCAGGCTCAGGTGAGCGGCCGCAAACAAGGCGGCACTCAGCAGCACGGCCCCCATTCCACCCAGCCAGGGTCCCAGCACCGGCAGCAACACACCTCGGAACAGGGTTTCCTCAAACAGCGGAGCCACCAGCAGGGCTGTGGTGGCAAAACAGGCCAGGGCCAGGGGATCTGAGCCCTGGAGCACCAGCTCCAGCATCGGATTGCTGCCACCTGGATCCGGCCAGATCCATTCGATCAGCCAGCCACTGAGCGCGACGACCGGAAGGACGAGCACGAGCATCAGGAGCGCCTGGCGCACCAGGGTGCCCAGGGGGCGCCAACCCCATTGGAGCCAACCACCCGCCGGAGCCGGCCCTGCCCCACGGAGCATGCGCCAGAGCATCAGCAGCGGAACGGCCGTGAGCGCGGCGTAGAGGAGAAGCACCTGCAGCCCCTGGGCCAGAGAATCGGATCCGATCCCGGTGCCCAGGCTGGCCTGAAGCGGGGGCAACAGCAGTTGGGGCAGCAGCACCTCGCCGAACAGCACGAAGCCTCCGGCAATTAACAAGGTGGTGTCCACCAGGCCGAGGGGTGGGCCGAGGAGAGGGGGTGGGGGGGGGAGCCGGCGACGAAACAACAGCCAGAGTTCCCGGCCGAGCAGCGCCACCCCGGAGACCAAGAGCAACGCCGGGAGTAGCGAGACGCCGATAAGCCGCAGCACAAGGAGGCTGCGCTGCCGCGCAAGAGGGCAAGCCTGGTTCGGCCCCCCCAGCTGTTCGCAGCTGAGCTGCTGCACCAGCATCGAGGCTTTCCAGGGGGCAAGGAGAACCCTTTGCTCTTGGGGAGCTACGGGTTCATCCCGAAGAAGCGCCTCCAGCAGGGGGCGCCGGGGCGCATCCACCATCGGGATCAGAGCGCGCAGAGCCTCATCGGAAGAGCCGGAACCGAAACTCCTCTGCAAGAGAGCCAGTTCCAGCCGTTGCAGGGCTGGGGCAGGGGCGTCAACGTCGTTGATCTGCCTTGCAAGTTGCTCGGCCAAGCTGGTGCGGGGGGCCTCACCCACCAGAACCGGCGCCAAACGCGCAGGAATGGAATCGGCCACGAGGCTGGCGAGTTCCAGCTGGTGCAGGTCAAGGTCGCCGTTCACGGAGGGGCGATCCAGACTGCTGCTCAGCCCCTCAAACCAAAGGAGCGCGCTGAGGGAGAGGCTGAGCAGAGCCAGCAGCACCTTCCAGCTGGGCGGCTGCGCCGGGGCCGGGGAGGAGGGGGGCTGGCCCGGTCGGGGATCGTTCAACCGCAGCGCCTCGGCGGAAGGGTGCGGCGATTCTCCCCTGTTGGCTCCCGGGTGGGTCGGATGTGCTCCCATACGATGGCCTTCCCTGCAGCGTCAGGCCCGTGCCGCTTCGAATCCTGCTCGTTCGCCACGGCTTGAGCAGCTTCAACCAGGAGCAACGCATCCAGGGTCGTGACGACCTCTCGACCCTCACGGACCGGGGCGAGAATCAAGCCCGGTGCGCCGGCGACGCCCTCTCCGATGTTCCGCTGACCGCGATCTACAGCTCCCCCCTGCAGCGTGCGCGGCGCACGGCGGAACTGTTGCTCGAGGCCCACGGCTCCTCCCAGGATCCGCTCCATGTGGAGGAGCTTCTCGAGATTGATCTGGCGCCCTGGAGCGGCCTGCGGCGCGACGAGTTGGTGGCACGGCATCCGGACCAGGAACGGTGCTGGCGAGAAGCGCCCGAAACCATGGAACTGGATCACCCCGATGGGCGCCGCTACAACCCGCTGCTGGAACTGATGGAGCAGGCCGGGCGATTCGGCGGGCAGCTGCTTGCGGAGCACTCAGACAGCCTCACCTCCAGCCAAACCGACACGGTGCTGGTGGTGGCCCACAACGCCATCCTCCGCTGCCTGATGCTGCAGCTGCTAGGCCTGCCCGTTTCCGGCTTCCGCCGACTGCGGCTCGACAACGCCGCAATCTCCGTGCTCAACATCAGCCGCGCCGCCGATGGGGAGCTGGATGTGCAGATCGAATCCCATAACGGCACCACGCACCTCGAGGAGGCCCTGCCGCCAAAAGGGAAAGGTCCCCGTTTGCTCCTGGTGCGCCATGGTGAGACGGACTGGAATCGCCAGGGTCGCTTCCAGGGCCAGATCGACATTCCCCTCAACAACAACGGCCTGGCCCAGGCCGAAGCAGCCAGGGTCTTCCTGGCGGATGTCCCGATTCAACGGGCCTACACCAGTTCAATGGCCCGGCCCCGCCAGACCGCCGAAGTCATCCTCGCGTCCCATCCCGGCGTGCCGCTCATCAGCACGCGGGGCCTGATGGAGATCGGCCATGGCCTTTGGGAGGGGTGCCTGGAGAGCGAGATCGCCGCAGGCTGGCCCGACCTCCTGCAGGACTGGAAACGGGCCCCGGAAACGGTGCAGATGCCCGAAGGCGAGACCATCCAGGAGGTCTGGGACCGCTCCCTGACCACCTGGAACCGGATCGTGGCGGGCCTGGCTCCCGAGGAGACCGCCCTAGTCGTGGCCCACGACGCGGTGAACAAAACCATCCTCTGCGCCCTGCTCGGCCTCAGCCCCGCAGACATCTGGGCCGTAAAACAGGGCAACGGAGGCGTGACGGTGATTGATTACCCCCATGGAGCCAGCGGCACCCCAGTGGTTTCGTGCCTCAATCTCACCGGTCACCTCGGCGGTGTGCTGGATCGCACCGCCGCCGGCGCCCTCTGATCACGGCCATGCCCGCCACCCTTCTGCTGCGGCAGGTCAACCTGCTGGAGGGCCCAGGGCTCCCCGCAAGGGCGTCCGATGTGCTGGTGGAGGGCAACCGGTTGGTCAGCCTCGACCTGCACCGAAACAGCAAGACCGAGGCGGATCAGTCCGACCGACAGCCCGGCAAGGAAGCGTGGCTGGAGATCGACGCCTCCCAGCTCTGGCTTGGTCCTGCCCTTGTGGATCCCCACAGTGTGCTGGACGATCCGCACCTCGGCCGGGCTGAAACCCTCACCAGCCTGGCGGCTGCCGCCCGCACCGGCGGTTACGGGACCGTGGCCCTGCTGCCCTGGGGGCCCACCTGGCGGGATCGGCCGGAATACTTGAAGCTCAGCTGGCCCGAGCCGATGCAGCTGCTGCTTTGGGGCGCCTTCAGCCAGGCAGGCGACGACCGGGACCTGGCAGCCCATGCTGACCAGCTGACGGCGGGGGCCTGCGGCCTGGCCTGTTCAGACGCGATGCCGCCGGTAGCGCTGCTTGAGCGGGGTCTGCGCCTGGCCGAGATGGGCCATCGGCCGGTGCTGGTGGCCCCCCGTGATCTCTCCCTTACCCAGCAGGGCTTCGTGCGGGAACGGGTGGAGGCCCTGCGGGGTGGCTGGCCGGTGGATCCGCCCCTGAGCGAGCTACTCCCGCTCCAGACCCTGCTCAGCCTGGCGGATGCCCTGCCGGAAGCCTGCCTGAGGCTGATGAACCTCTCCACGGCGGAGGCCGTGGAGGTGCTGCGGCAACGGGGTGGCCAGCCCCTCGCCAGCGTGGCGTGGTGGCACTTGATCGCCGACAGCGGCAGCCTCGATCCCAGCGCCGAAGGCTGGCGGATGGTGCCTTCCCTCGGTGGTCCAGAGGATCGGCAGGCCCTGATCGCCGCCCTGGCGGATGGAACCCTCACGGCCGTGGCGGTGCAGCATGAGGCCTTGGACGCTGAGGAACGCCTGCTTCCCCTCGACCAGCGGCGACCCGGGGTGGCGGGCCATGGCCTCGTCCTTCCCCTGCTGTGGCGGGAGCTGGTGCAGGGATGCCACTGGCATCCTTCGCGGCTGTGGCAGGCGTTGTGCTGGGGGCCTTGCCGCTTCCTGGGTCTGATGCCCTCCAGGCTGAAGGAGGGAAGCAGCGACTGGATCCTTTTCGATCCCAGCGCCCAGGGCGGATTTGAAACGGGTCTGGATCCATCCTTGGCCGCCAACCGACCCGAAGTGACAGAACCTCCTCTGAGCGGCGCTGTGGTGGCCTCTGGACTCAGCGATCCGGGCGACTGGTTGCTCCCAGGCTGCCCATCGCGTTGAAGGGATAGAAGCGGTAGAAGGCACGGCCGATGATCTCCGTGCGGGGCAGGAAGGGACCACCAGGCCAGAACCGTCCATCCCAGCTATTGCCCCGGTTATCGCCCAGCACGACGATGTGATCGGGAGGCACGAGCACGTTGAGGGTGCGACAAGGGCCCATGCCGCGGCTATCCACAGGACAGAGATTCTTCACGTAAGGCTCAACGAGCGGCTTGCCATCGATGCTCACGCGGCCGCGGGGATCCACCACGACTCGCTCACCGGGCAGGCCCACCACACGCTTGATAAAGGCGTCGCAAGCGGGCTGTTCCAGACCGGGCAGAGAACCAATCAGCGGAAGGTTCACCAGCAGACACTGCAGCGGTCCTCCGCCACTGCCCTGGGCCAGCAGCACGGGATCGAAGTGCTGTGGCGCATGGAACACAACAATCTCGCCCCGCTCAGGTGGACGGTTGCGGTAGGTGAGCTTTTCGACCAGCAGCCGATCCTGAAGCTGCAGACCCGGCAGCATGGATCCGGAAGGGATGTAGCGGGCCTCCACCAGGAACTGACGAATCCCCAAGGCGATCGCCAGGGTGATCAACACACTGCGCCAGAACTCCCAGGGGCTCTCTTCGGGCGCCGTTGGACCGCTGGGGGCCCCGGAGGAAGTGGCCGATTGCCCTCGCCTGGAATCCGTTGGCCTCGAATCCTTCGGAGTGGAATCACCCTGTCTGGGATCCGTTGGTGACTTGGTGGGTGTCAAGGCACTCCTGCGGCGGCGTCCTGTGGTGCCAGGCAGATTAGACGCACTCTGGCGAGACCCCTTCGATGGCCCGGCCCCGCTGGCACCACAGCCCTTCGCCGCAGGGCAGCCGAATCGGGCGGCTCTGGGACCGTTCCGTGGCCCTGTGGGCGACCCTGAATCTGGTGCTGGTCGGTTTTGACCTCACTTATGTGCCGCTTCGCACCTTCTGGCTGCAACGCAACCTCTACCCGATTCCCTCGGTGCCGCTGGTGGTGCCGCTCACCGCCCTTCCCGACATCACGCCCTGGGTGGATCCGATCAAAGGGATCGAGCCCCACCGCGAAACCGATGCCTACCTGCGCCAGTTCGCTGAGCTGGACCGGGCCATGGAGCCCAGTGCCGCTGCGGGCCAGCCGGCCAGTCCTCCCACACCGTTGCAGCGTGCCCTGCTGCAACGGCAACTGGAGGCCACGATGCAGATGATCGACACCAATCCTTTCCAGAGCTCGGGGGCCAGCGGCACCCTGGAGAAAATCAAGGGGCGTCTGCGGCAGCGGGCCAACAATGATTCAGCCAAACAGTCCGCCACCCGCTTGCTCGGTGCCGAGTGGCTGGCCAGCCACCCCTGGAGCCAGGAACGCGCCTTCTGGAAGACCCAGGTGCTGCCGCTGGTAGCCACCAACTACTGGCGTTCGCTGGATGAGAACGGTCGCCCCACCGACCACTTCTGGCGGTACGACCTGCTGCTCTTCCAGAGCGTCTTCGCCTTCGACATCCTGCTGCGGGCGATCCGGCTGCGGCGCCGGCTGCCGGGCCTGAGTTGGCGCGACGCCTTTCTGCGGCGCTGGATCGATCTCCCGCTGCTGCTGCCCTTCTGGCGCTGGCTACGGATCGCGCCGGTGCTGGAGAGGCTCCAGACCAGCGGCCTGATCACGATCGAGCCGCTGCGCGCCGTGGTGAGCCGGGGGGTGGTGGCTCTGCTGGCGGTGGAACTGTTCGAGGTGCTCGCCCTGCAGCTGCTCGATGGCCTGCAACAACTGATTCGCTCTCCCCGCTGGCCCGCACGAATCCGCTCCCTGCGCTCCCACCAGACCGTCATTAACCACGAGCAGCGGGAATTGGTCGAGCTGATCCGGATCTGGGCGCCGCTGTTGCTGGTGCAGGTGGCCCCCCGCCTCGCTCCGGAGCTGGAGGGCGTGCTCGGTCATGCCCTGCAGCAGAGCCTGCGGACCACGATCGTGCCGCCTCCCCTCCGCCAGCTCCCGCCGTTGGTCGATGTGGAGAAGGGATTCAGCCGTCAGCTGGCCGGTGGCGTGGTCGACAGCCTGCTCGATCTGACCCGCAGCACCGGGGCTCGCCTGGGCCAGCGAGATGATGAACAGCTGGTGCTGCTGCAGCGTTTTGTGGATCGGTTCTGGGAGGAACTGGCCCTGGCCCTGGAAACGGGCCCAGCCCTGGAGCGCTCCCAGGAGCTGATGGCCGCCCTGGTTGAAGAGGTGAAGCGCACTTACCTCGGTCAGATCCGCAAGGCCGGTGTGGGTGGACTGATCGAGGAGCTCGATCAGATCATGGTGCGGGGGGATCGCAAAGCTTCCGACGCCGAAACAGATGCGCCGCCTCTCACGCCTTGAGCAGTTCCAGCCATTCCTCAGGGCGGAAGCCGGTGGTGATTCGTCCGTCGGCCGTGACCAGAAACGGCCGCTTGATCAACTTGCCATCGGCCGCCAAGGCCGCCAGGGCCTCGGCATCCCCCATGGACTGGACCCGCTGGGCACCCAGGGCCCGGTAGCTCTGACCGCTGGTATTGAACAGACGACTGCGGGATCCAAGCTGGTGCAGGGCGGCTTCCAACTCGGCCACGGATGGCGGTGTAAGGGTGATGTCGATCGATTCAACGTCGATCCCCTCCTCCTTCAACCAGGAAAGGGCCTTGCGGCAGGTGCTGCAGGCCCCATAGCTGTAGACGCGGTGACGAACGCTCAACGGAACCCTGAAGGGCAGATCAAGAAAGGATGGAGCGGCTTCAGCCGCGACCCACCAGAGCCTTGAGAGCACCCACCAGGCTGTTGGACCCCTTGCCCACACCCTCGGAAGGGCGGGTGCGGACCGTGACATCACCATTCACGGTGGTGCGGCAGCTAAGCCGATAGCTGGCGGGACGGTCGGCGAGGTAGACCTCCTCGACATCGCTGCGGGGGGAAAGGTTGCGGGCACCCTCCAGCACTTCGACCACGCAGGTGCCGCACTGGCCCAGACCGCCGCAATTGTTGAAGTTATTGAGGCCCTTGTAGGGATTGATGCCCGCATCAAGAGCCGCCTTGCGCAGGTTGGCGCCCTCGATGCACCCCACCTGCTGGCCTTCCTGTTCAAAGCGAATGGTGGGCACGGTCGGTCGGGGGTTACGGCGCCGCCCAACTTAGGGCACACCCAACCCAACGGCCTTGGGGATGGGCCGGCTCTGCAACGGAGTGATGGCGCCGGGGGGATCCCAGGGTGCCCTGACTGCCCTGATCCACCGGGCTGCTTACGATGAAACCGAGCTGCGGACGTCCTGTGGGCCTGGCGGATGAAAGCTATGACCGGGTTGTCTCCCGGTTGATCCCCGGCTACACCAGCCTGGCACGCCTAAGTATTGCCCTGCTCGCGGCCTCGCCCCTGGCCTCCGCCCCGGGCACCGCGGTGCTGGTGGCAGGCTGTGGCAGTGGAGCCGAACTGCTCGAAGCCCGCCAGCAGAGGCCCGACTGGCACCTCACCGGTCTTGACCCCTCGAAGGCGATGCTGGAACTGGCCCACCGGCGGCTGGGAGATGGCACCGGCGTCGACTGGCGACTCGGCACCGTGGAAAGCCTGGACAGCGAGGCCGTGTTTGATGGAGCCCTCGCGGTGCTGGTGCTGCAATCGCTGCCGGATGACGGCAGCAAACTGGCGTTTCTGTCTGCCCTGGCCCGGAGCCTCCGCCCTGGCGGGCAGGTGGTGCTGGTGGATCTGATGCAGCCCGAGCGTTCGCCGCTCCAGCACCAGCTTCAGCAGGCACGCCTGGGCTTCCAGCAAGCCAGCGGCCTGGAAACGGCCGCCGCATCGCCTGAGTGTCAAGACGATCGGCCTGAGGATGGCGATCGTCAAACGGCTGATTCCGCTGCGAGCGAACAAACCGTGACGGATCAGACCGTGAAAGCCCTCACCACCGGCCTCCACCCGATCGGACTCTCTCGCCTCACCTCCCTTGTGGCTGCCGCGGGGTTCGGGGACCCGGCACCGGTGTTCCAAGCCCTGGATGTTGAGGGTTTCCTGTTGCAGCGCAGGGCATAACCGCCTGTCGGGGATTGAGGTTCAAGATTCAGGCTGGTTTGGAGCCGGCAAGGCGGAAGTAGAACAGCGCTGCAGCAGATCTGGTACGGCATCGTGATCCAGCCAACCCAGGATCGTGATGGTGTGTCCCTCCAGACTCCTGTAGGTGCGAAAGAACTCCGTCACATCGGCGAGCTGACTGGGCGCGATCTGACGAATACTCACCATCCCATCTTTGCGATGGTCGGCCTCGGGAACACAGAGAACCTTGCCATCACGGCAGCCGCCATCGACCATGTCAAGGACACCGATGGGCCTTGCGCGGATCAGACAACCGGCGAAGGTCGGTTCGTCCATGATCACCATGGCATCCAGAGGTGATCCATCCTCGGCGAGGGTGTTGGGAATGAAGCCGTAGTCGAAGGGATAACGCACCGAAGAGTGCAGCACTCTCTCCAGAGCCATCACTCCGGCATAAGGATCGTATTGGTATTTGTTGCGGCTGCCGGCGGGTATCTCAACGAGGAGATTCACCAAGCCAGGAGCCGGCGTGGCTGGGAGGTTGGACAGATCCATGGCCCACCGTGCTCGCTGGAAGCGTAGGCAGCAAGCTGCCCGACGGTGCGTGATCACGGTCCAGAATCACGCTGGTGAGGGGAACCATGATGGTGAGCAACGCAATCCCCACGCCAGCGATCCAGCCGAGCCCTGGTCCGAGTTCATCGACCAGAGCGGCGGGCTTCAAGCGACGCTCAGGGCTTTCAAGGTTGTGAGCAGCACGAGCGAAGGAGCCACCGCTCGGGGGTGAGGTCGACCTGACAACGGAGCGAGGACTGGGGGGGTCCCCGTCACCGTCCTCGATGAGTTCAAGGGAGCATCCAGGCTCTAGGGCGGAAGGCAAGCCTGACGGAGAGAGGGTGGCTGGGCCGGAACGGTGGTGACTGGGGACAGAATCCATGGGGTGGTGGCGCGTCAGAGACGTACCACGGTGAGCAGCGCCAACGGCGCCGGACAACAAGATGAAGATGATTCTGGCACCTTTCGACCGTTCATGCCGCCGGTCGAGAGTGGTTGTGGAGATGGCGGGGCGTTCCCAGGCTTGTGGGAGCGTCATCCATGGCATCCAGCCGGTGGCGGATGGCGCGGAGTTCCTCGAGGATGGACGTCAGGAGGTGCTGGGTCGCCGAGGAGGGAGAGTTGAGCACCTCCACTGTGACCTCCTTGATCCGCAACACATCTCGGGCGAAGCGGGCCACTTCGTTGGGATGAAACTGCAGCGGTTCCTTCTGATCACTGCGGTATTCGGGATTGAGCTTGCGAGGGTTGAAAGGAGGATTGAGATTGCGCGGGTCAGTGTTGGTATAGCGATACACCGAGGCCCTGGAACGATTCAAGGCTTTTTGCACGTCTTCGATCGCGATCAGCGCGTCCTGAGCTGAGGAGCCGCCATCACCACCCGCCAGGAACGCCGAAAAGCCATCCACGCCGTCGGGTGGCACCGCTCCGATTGCATCCACCTGGCCGGGATGCCCCGGGGGGCCAGGTTGCGCAGCACCGGGCTGGGAAAACATGTGGCGGGACGGGGCGTTTACACGGATTGGGACCCTAGCAGAGGTTTTTGACCCCAAAGTGTGACGGGAAACCTTGCCATCGGCTGACCGCAACGGCGGTGGTAGCGTCCGCCTTACTGAATTTCGACAGGCCATGCGCGTCTCCCGCCTGATGCTGGTGACGTTGCGTGATGACCCTGCCGAGGCCGAAATCCCTTCCCACAAGCTGCTTCTGAGGGCCGGCTACATCCGCAGGCTGGGCGCGGGGATCTACGCCTACCTGCCGCTGCTCTGGCGCGTGCTGCAGAAAATCTCCGCCATCGTGCGCCAAGAGATGGATGGCACCGGTGCCCTGGAGACCCTCCTTCCCCAACTGCAGCCTGCCGATCTCTGGCAGCGCAGTGGCCGCTGGGCCGGCTACACGGCCGGCGAAGGGATCATGTTCCATCTTCACGATCGCCAGGGCAGGGAACTGGGGCTTGGTCCCACCCATGAAGAGGTGATCACCGCTGTGGCGGCGGATTTGCTGCGCTCGTACCGGCAACTGCCGGTGAATCTTTATCAGATCCAGACCAAGTTTCGTGATGAGATCCGCCCCCGCTTCGGCCTGATGCGGGGGAGGGAATTCATCATGAAGGATGCTTACTCCTTCCACGCTGACGAGGCCTCCCTGCGCGAGACCTACGCCGTCATGGACGGGGCCTACCGGCGCATCTTCCGACGGTGCGGGCTGCGGGCCGTGGCCGTGGAAGCCGACAGCGGTGCAATCGGCGGGTCCGCCAGCCAGGAGTTCATGGTCACGGCCGATGCGGGCGAGGACCTGATCCTCACCAGCCCCGATCGTCGCTACGCCGCCAACCAGGAGCGGGCCGTGTCCCGAGCCTCGGACCCGGTGTGCCTGTCGGGCGGCACCAGGGCCAATGGGGCCGGCGAGGTGCTGGCCACCCCGAACCAGAGCACGATCGAGCAACTTGTCGGCGCCCACGGCTTCGATGCCACCCAGCTGGTGAAGGTGCTGCTGCTGCTTGCCCGCTTTGAGGATGGGCACCATCAACCCCTGCTGATCAGCCTGCGGGGAGACCAGCAGCTCAACGATGTGAAGCTGGCCAACGCCGTTGCGGCCAGGCTTGGGATCACCCATGGCGTCCTCCTGGGGATCGACCCCCTAAGCAGTGAGTTGGCCGCTGATCTGAAGCGCAGCCTGGGCCTGGAGGTCAACCTTTCCGCTATCCCCTTGGGCTACCTGGGTCCGGACCTCGGGGATGCCGTCCTGGCCGCTAGCGCTAAGGCGGATGGAAGCGATCCTGTGGCGGCGAGGTCCGGCTCCACCGCCGCCGCTTCGCCCAGTCCTCGGCTGGCGAGACACTTCCTCCGCCTCACCGACCCCACCGCCGCCGAGCTGCCCTCCTTCGTGTGCGGCACCAACCAGATCGATCAGCACCGAGTCGGGGCCAGCTGGGAGGGGCTGGATCTGCAGCCCGAGGTGGTGGATCTGCGGGCGGCCCAACCGGGCGATCGCTGCCTGCACGATCCCAGCCAGATCCTCACGGCGGCGCGGGGGATCGAAGTGGGTCACATCTTCCAGTTGGGCAGGAAGTATTCCGATGCCATGGAGGCACGCTTCACGAACGACAAAGGCGTCGAAGAGAGCCTCTGGATGGGTTGCTACGGCATCGGGGTCTCGCGGCTCGCTCAGGCGGCGGTGGAGCAGAACCACGATGCGAATGGCATCCGCTGGCCGCTGGCGATCGCCCCCTTTGAGGTGATCGTGGTGAGTGCAAGTGCCCAGGATCCTTTGCAGGTCAACCTTGCCGAGAAGCTCTACGAGCGTCTTCGGGACGCGGGAATCGATGCCCTCCTGGACGATCGCGATGAACGGGCCGGGGTGAAGTTCAAGGATGCCGACTTGATCGGCATCCCCTGGCGCCTGGTGGTGGGTCGCGGCGCCGCGGACGGCCAGGTTGAACTCGTCGACCGCAACGATGGCCAGCGCCAAGATCTGCCGATCGACGCGGCCATCACGACCCTGCTGGAGCGGATTCCCCCGGCCCGCTCCGGTCTTGCGAGCGAACCGACCGATCCTTGAGCAGGTCCTGCCACCCCCGCCCGTAAGATCACGGTCTCTGCACTTGAGTCCATGGCCGCCCTTCTGCCCCGGATCAGCAGCTGGGTCCGGGACCTGGTGGCACTCTGCCTGCGGCCCCTGCTGGCGGTCGGACTATGTCTCTGCCTGAGCCTCACCGCCTGCGCTGGAAGCGGTGGTGGCCTGAGCGGCAATTATGTGGATGACACCGTGAGCGTCGCCCAGACCCTGCTGACCACCATTGCCATTCCGCAGGACGATCCGGCTCATGCCCAATCCGAAACCGACGCACGCCGCCTGATCAACGACTACATGGCCCGCTACCGGCCCCGCCGCGACGTGAATGGCCTCGGGTCGTTCACCACCATGCAGACGGCCCTGAACTCCCTGGCCGGCCACTACGCCAATTACGCCAACCGCCCGCTGCCCGACGCCCTGCGCAGCCGGCTGGAGAAGGAACTGCAGCGCGCCTCCACGAGCGTGGTCCGGGGGGCCTGATCCAGACGGCGGCCTTGAGAGCCGACCCCGAGCGCACGCAACAGAGTCCCCCAGATTTTGACGAACGGGCCTTTGATCTGAGAACCTTCTTGATTGTGCTTCCAAGCGGCTTCGGGCCGCTGTGTCCTTGGCCAACGTTGTCGTCATCGGTGCGCAGTGGGGCGACGAAGGGAAGGGCAAGATCACCGATCTGCTGAGCCGCTCCGCCGACGTGGTGGTGCGCTATCAGGGCGGCGTGAACGCCGGTCACACGATCGTCGTTGATGATCGTGTCCTCAAGCTCCATCTGATTCCATCCGGGATTCTCTATCCAGACACCACCTGTCTGATCGGCTCCGGCACGGTGGTAGACCCCAAGGTGATGCTCGGTGAGCTCGACATGCTGCAGGAGTACGGCATCGTCATATCCGGCCTCAAGCTCGCCGGAACAGCCCATGTGACCATGCCTTACCACCGCCTGTTGGACCAGGCGATGGAGCGCCGGCGGGGCGATCGCCGCATCGGCACCACCGGACGGGGCATCGGTCCCACCTACGCGGACAAGTCGGAGCGCAATGGCATCCGGGTGATCGATCTCCTGGATGCAGACCGCCTGCGCGACCGGCTGATCGGACCCCTTGCCGAAAAGAACGATCTCCTTCAGAAGGTGTACGGCCTCGATCCCCTTGACCCGGACGCCGTGATTGCCGAGTACGCCGGCTATGGCCAGCGGCTTGCTCCCCACGTGGTGGATTGCACCCGCACGATCCACGAAGCCGCCCGGGCCCGCAAAAACATCCTGTTCGAAGGGGCCCAGGGCACCCTGCTGGACCTCGACCATGGCACCTACCCCTACGTGACCTCCTCCAACCCGGTGTCGGGCGGGGCCTGCATCGGCGCCGGGGTGGGTCCCACCCTGATCGACCGGGTGATCGGGGTGGCCAAGGCCTACACCACCCGCGTCGGCGAGGGCCCATTCCCCACCGAACTGGAAGGCAGCCTCAACGACCACCTCTGCGATCGCGGTGGCGAATACGGCACCACCACCGGCCGCCGGCGTCGCTGTGGCTGGTTCGACGGTGTGATCGGACGCTATGCGGTGCAGGTGAACGGCCTCGACTGCCTGGCGATCACCAAGCTCGATGTACTCGATGAGCTCGACGAGATCCAGGTCTGCGTGGCCTATGAACTCGACGGGGAGCGAATCGAGCATTTCCCCTCCAGTGCCGAGGATTTCGCCCGTTGCCAGCCCATCTTCGAAACCCATCCGGGCTGGATGCGCTCCACCGCGGATTGCCGCACGCTTGAGGATCTCCCCCCCACCGCCCGCGCCTACCTCCGCTCCCTGGCCGAACTGATGGAAGTTCCCATCGCGATCGTGTCGCTCGGTGCCCAGCGCGACCAGACGATCGTGGTTGAAGATCCCATCCACGGTCCCAAGCGGGCCCTGCTCAGCGCTTGATCGTTCCCCCAGTGGAACCTCTCATCGGCCCCTAGGCCCCGCGAAATGGTCTCGCCATGGCGGGGTTGCCGGAGCCGATGCACCGGGAGTCCAGGCTTCCCTGACCATCGTCCAATCACTCACCCCACCCACCGCCATGACCTCCTCCCCAAAGACCCTGGATGTGGTCGGGATCGGCAACGCCATCGTGGATGTACTGGTGCAAGCGGACGACGCCTTCCTGGCCGCGCATGACCTGAGCAAGGGCAGCATGGCCCTGGTGGACGAACAGCAGGCCGAACGCCTTTACGCCAGCGTGGGACCGGGGCTGGAAACCTCCGGAGGGTCTGCAGCGAACACCCTGGCCGGCATTGCCCAGCTCGGAGGCAGGGCCGGCTTCATCGGCCGGGTGCGCAACGACCAGCTGGGCGCGATCTTCGCCCATGACATCCGTTCGGTGGGGGCACGCTTCGAAACCCCTGCCGCCGTCAGCGGCCCCTCCACCGCCCGCTGCCTGATCCTGGTCACCCCTGACGCGCAACGCACCATGTGCACCTACCTGGGAGCCTCGGTGGGCCTGGATCCGGCCGATCTGGATCTGGATCTGGTGCGCCAGGCCCAGGTGCTCTACCTCGAGGGTTATCTCTGGGACAGCGAAGAGGCAAAACGGGCGTTCCTTGCCGCCGCCGAGGTGGTACGCAGCAGCGGTGGCCAGGTGGCCCTTTCCCTCTCCGATGCGTTCTGCGTGGATCGGCACCGCGCCAGCTTCCAGGAGCTGGTGGATGGCCACGTGGATGTGCTGTTCGCCAACGAGGTGGAGATCTGCTCCCTCTATGAGAGCGAAACCTTCGAAGCCGCCGTCGAGCAGGTGCGAGGTCGATGCCAGGTGGCGGCTCTCACCCGCAGCGAGCAGGGGTCGGTGGTGCTCAGCGGCGACGAGACGCTGCACATTCCTCCGTACCGTCTTGGCGACCTGGTGGACACCACCGGGGCCGGTGATCTTTACGCGGCGGGCTTCCTGTATGGCTACACCCGCGGCGACAGCCTCGAGCGTTGCGGTCAACTCGGTTCCCTCTGTGCCGGCCAGGTGGTGACCCAGCTGGGCCCGCGGCCCCAGGCATCCCTTCCCGATCTGGTGGCCGCCCACCTGGGTTGAGAGCAGGCTTCCCAGCTCTTAACCGAGCTGCTCTCCAAGCCAGAGGGCGTAATCACCACGACTGCTGCCCCCCCATTCAATCCATTCCGGTGTCTGGTAGCCGTGCAGATCATGGAGCGCCTCGTGCAGAGCCTCCAATTGTTCCGGGGTGGTCTTGAGCAGCAGTTTGACCTCCTCGGCCGTTTCGATGGCCCCCTGCCAGCGATAGAGGGAACGCACCGGCAGCAGGCTCACACAGGCCACGAGCCGCTGCTCCAACAGGGAGCGCGCGAGCGCTTCGGCCCGCTCGGACGTGGCCTCGGAGGTGAGCACCACGCATATGGAGCGTTCGCCGCCCAGGGGCGGCCGTCCAGCGGGCGAGCGATCAGATCTAATCCCGTCTGGCGTTTCACCCATCGGTCCCGATGCCAGGAGACCTCCACTCTGGCGCCCCCAGCCGATCCAGCAGGTCCACCAGGCTGTGTGCCTCCACCCCTGCAGAGTCTGAGGGCCGCTCCAACAACAGGAGAGACAGACCCGCTTCGGCGGCGACGGAGTGCCATAGGGCCTCGGTGATGCCACCGGAGCGCCGACAGAGCACCACCTCGATGCCCCAGCGGCGGCAGAGGGCCCGCTCGAAATGCCCCTCAGCCGAAGGACGCAGGCAGGCCACCCGGTCGGCGGCCAGGCCTGCCGCCATCGCCTGGGCCAGTGCCCCCGGGCTGGGCAGGAGACGGGCGTGGTGGCGAGCGCCAATGCTGTGGCGCACGGCCGTTGCCAGGTGGCGGGCCCCGATCGCCAGCAGCAGGGACCGACCGGCCAGGGGGAGGTCCTCCAAGGCCGAAAGGTCATCGAGAATTGTGGCCTTGCCTGGCGTGAGCAGCGGACGCTGGAGCCGCAGCAGGGGCTGCCCCTGCTGCCGACAGGCATCGACCAGATCGGCACTGATTCGACGGGCGAAAGGATGAGTGGCATCGACCACCCAGACCGGTCGCTCCCCGCTCTCCTCTGCGCGCTCCAGGGCATCGACGATGGCCGCCGAACCGGCCAGCGCACCCACCGCCAGCTCAAGGTGGTCCGAGGGCGCGTAGGCCCGGGCTGCCGCCGCACTCACCACCCAGACGCGCACCCGCCACCCCCGTGCCAGCAGGGCGCTTGCCAGGGGAGGTCCCTCTCCGGTGCCGCTCAACAACCAGATCTGGTTGCCTCTTTGCCAGATCTGCTTGCCTCTTGGATGGGGAGGCCGCGCGTGCATCAAGATGGGCGCTCCATTCCGTGGCTCCGGTTGTGAATCACTGCTTGCTGGAAGTGGAGGTGCTGGAGGCACCCCAGATTCGCTACACCCAGGACAACCAGACCCCGATCGCGGAGATGGGCGTCCGCTTCGATGGGCTGCGTCCTGACGATCCTCCGGGCCAGATCCGTGTGGTGGGCTGGGGAAGCCTGGCCCAGGATCTGCAGAACCGGGTGCAGGTGGGCCAACGGCTGGTCCTGGAGGGTCGCCTGCGGATGAACACCGTGAGTCGCCCCGACGGCGTGAAGGAGAAGCGGGCTGAATTCACCCTCTCCAGGCTCCACCCGGTCGGTGCTGCTGCCGGGGGGAGTGCCACTGAAAGGGTGGAGCCGCAACGGGTGTCTCCGGCTCCGACGAGCGCGGCGGCACCGGTGCGCCGGAGCCCCTCGACGGGCAGCACGCCTCGGCAAGCGCCGGCCGGCACCGCCCCCCTGCCAACTCCCAGCGAAGCGTCGGCCCCCGTCTGGAACACCTCCCCCTTGGTTGCCGACCCCGAGGGTTTCGACGACGACGACATTCCATTCTGAACAGGCCTGTTCAGGGCCGATCAGGCGGCAGAGGCACCGTCCTCGGGGACCTCAGCCCCTGACGGAACGGTCAGCGGCCTGGTCGAGCAGCAGACCCAATTCCCTCTCCAGGGCCGCCAGATCAAGCCGCCAGTGAGGCCAGCGGCCCGCATCGATCTGGCGCAATAGCCAGAGCCGATCTTGGCGAAGCTGCAGGAGCAGATCCTCGGTGCTGAGCGTGTTGGGATCCGAATCGCCACCGGCGCGCGGATCAACCGGCTGTGCATCGGGCGGTGACTCCGGCGGTGAGGCGCTCATGGCAGTGGGCGGTCGATGGGCAGGCAGCACCATCCTGACCCGCGCTGCAGGATCATGGAGCGATGCAAGCACTCTTTTCCTCCCGCCTGATCTCACCGGGCAGCCTGGTCACCGTGGCGGGCGCCGTCCTCACCGTGGTCGGATCAGTGGCCTATCTCAATGACAACGCCAATCTGAGCCTGCCGACGATCTTCTACGGCATTCCGATCCTCCTGGGCGGCCTGGCCCTGAAATCCTCGGAATTGCCGCCCCCGCTGCGACTCACCCCACCGCAGTCCCTGCGGGACCTGCGCCAGAAACCGGAAAACCTTCCGCTCAGTCGGCTGCTCGCCGATGTGAGCCGGTGGCGCTACGGCCAGAAAGCCCATCTGGAAAGCTCCCTGGAAGCCCTCAAACTCTGGGACGAGGACCAGCCTCCCCAACTCGTGAGCGTCGAAGAACTCGATGAGGCTGGAAGCTATGGACTAAGACTGCGCTTTGATTGCCAGGGGGTGGCTTACGAACGCTGGCAGGCCCTAGAGGAACGACTGGGTCGCTTCTTCGCCCCCGGACTGCGCTGCAGGATCAGCCAACCCGCTCCCGGCCAGGTCAATGTGCTGCTCTCACGGGCCGGTGAAGATGATTGATCGCCACCGTCCTTCCCTTCCTCAGCCACCCCTCCGGTGCCAATCCGCCGCAAGCATCCGCAGGGCTATCCCCTGATCGGCCGCCGAAGCCCCAGGCGGTGGCCATCGGCCCGCTTCCCGTCCTTCAACCTTCCCTCCAGCCTTGAGCTCCGATCTTCACGTCAGCCCCGAAGACACCCTGCGGGTGTCCGTCTTGAGTGAGGCTCTGCCCTACATCCAGCGCTTCTCAGGCGAACGGGTCGTCGTGAAATACGGCGGTGCCGCCATGGTCCGGGATGATCTGCGCGAAGCGGTGTTCCGGGACCTGGCGCTTCTGGCCTGCGTCGGCGTCCAGCCGGTGGTGGTGCACGGCGGGGGACCCGAGATCAATCAATGGCTCAAGCGGCTGGCGATCGAGCCCCAATTCAGCAATGGCCTGCGTGTCACCGACGCCGCCACCATGGAAGTGGTGGAGATGGTCCTGGTGGGGCGGGTCAACAAACAGATTGTCAACGGACTCAACCAGGTCGGTGGACGGGCCGTGGGACTGTCCGGCAGTGATGGAGGGCTTGTGCGGGCCCGCCCCTGGAAGGACGGCGCGAATGGCCTCGTCGGAGAAGTGGAATCGGTAGATCCCAGCGTGCTGGCCCCCCTGCTGAATAAGGGTTACATCCCTGTGATCTCCAGCGTGGCGCCCGATGCCCACGGCCAGGCACACAACATCAATGCCGATACCGTGGCGGGGGAGCTGGCAGCCTCCCTCCAGGCGGTCAAGCTCATCCTGCTCACCGACACCCCCGGCATCCTGCGGGATCGGCAGGATCCTGCCTCCCTGATCCGCCAGCTCAGCCTCTCGGAAGCCCGCGATCTGATCGCCCAGGGCGTGGTGGACGGGGGCATGACGCCCAAGACGGAATGCTGCATCCGGGCCCTAGCCCAGGGCGTGGCGGCCGCCCATATCGTCGATGGCCGCCATCCCCATTCCCTCCTGCTGGAGGTCTTCACCGATGCCGGCATCGGCACCATGGTGGTGGGTCGAACCGCCCGCCCCACGGCCTGATTCAAGGAGCGCGCGGAAAAGGCCGGCATGATCGACCCGAACACCCAGCCGGCGGAAGGCCGTCCCCGATCTCAGCCCTCCCCTGGGGAGGCTTCCGGCGCAAGCTCAGCCGAAGATCAACTCTCGCCGGCTCTGGCGGCCGCCCAGCAGGCGATCGAGCGGGGGGACTATGGAAGCGTTGTCCGCCTGCTGGAGCCGCTGACGGAACAGCACCCGGCGCTCACGGTCAAGGGAGCGGAATTGCGCCTCTTGCTGGCCACCGCCCTGATGGGGCAGGGGCAGAGCCAGGCTGCCGCCGAGTGGTGCCGCAGCCTGCGGGCCTGCCAAGATCCGGAATTGCGGGCTCGCGGCAAGGCCCTACAGACAGTGTTGGAGGCTCCGGCCTTGCAGAGGCCCCGGGACTGGTCGATCACGATGCCTGATCTGCCTGTCTCCGGCTCCCTGGAGTCCCTGGGTGCGACAGCCCGGAGTCTGCGGCGCAGCCGGAAGGTCGAGCCCCCACCTCCACCCCCCGTCGGACCGACCAGGGCCCCGCTCGGATTCGCCGCCCTTGTTGGTCTTCTCCTCATGCTGCTGCTGCTGGCCTCCCTCCTCGGGGGGTGCATGGAGGTGCGCACCGATCTGCGCTTCGCGGGACCCGGCCGCCTCCAGATCACCCATCAGCTCCGCAGCACCACCGGAACACCCACCCCTTGGCAGCGACGTCTTGGCGAAACCCTGAGCCACGAAGGCTTCCGCAGCAGCCAGGCCGGCGGGACCACGCTGCTGCGCAGCCCAGTTCTGCCGATCGCGCAGGCCAGGGCGGCCCTGGTGGCCACCGTCCAGGCGGCAGGGGCCCTGGGCGGTGAGAGCCTGCCCGCCCCCCTGCTGGTGCTGGAGGAGCGCAACTGGCTGATGGGTGTGCGACAGCGAATGCTTCTCGAACTGGATCTTCAGGAGCTGGCTTCCCAGCCCGGCCTGGATCTGTCGATCGCCCTGACATCGGTGACCACCCAGGCGGTGCGGCTGGCTGAACCGGAACCCGTGCGGGCCGGGTCTGATGGGCAGGTGATCTGGCCGCTGAAGGTCGGAAGCCTCAACCGGATCGAACTCCACTGCTGGCGCTGGAGCCCCCTGGGACTGGGGGCAACCGGCATCGCCCTGGTGCTGCCACTGGTGCTGGGTCTGCAATGGCTGCGGCGGCAACTGGGCTTCGGCTTACCTGAGCTGCCGGCCTGACGGAGCGCACTCAGAGTTCCAGCGGATCCGGATCAATGGACAAACTCACCCCCTTCGGGAGAGCCCTTTGCAGATCGGCTTCAGGGGGCAGGGGAATGGTCTGTCCAGCCGGACCATGGAGGAGCAGCTGCCAGCGGCTGCGACCGGCCACCCGGGCCACCGGAGCCGGAGCTGGGCCGATCACGTCCCAACCGGCTGCCCTCATCGGGGTCATCAGAAGGCTGGCCAGGGTGGCCGCCGCAGTGGCTGTGGCGCTGGCGGTGGGTCCCGCCAGACGCAACAGGCAGGCCCGGCTGAAGGGCACCAGTCCTCCCCGTTCCCGCAGGGCCGCCTCCTCCTCCAGAAATGCTCCATAGCGACCATCCACCAGATGGCGAATCACCGGGTGTTCCGGGCTGTAGGTCTGCACAAGCACCTCCCCAGGCCGTTCGCCCCTGCCAGCCCGGCCCGCCAGCTGCAAGAGCAGCTGCAGGCAGGTTTCCGAGGAGCGCAGATCGGGGCGATGCAGCAAGCCGTCTGCGGCCAGCACGGCGGCCAGGGTCACCCGCGGCAGATCCATTCCCTTGGCCAGCATCTGGGTGCCCACCAGCACATCGGCTTCGCCGGCCGCAAACCGGTCCAGCAGACGGCGGTGCCCATCTCGCCCACGGGTGGTGTCCGCATCGAAGCGGAGCAGACGAAGGTCCGGCAGATCCTCGCTGAGCTGCTCGAGCACCCGCTGGGTGCCGGCGCCGAAGGCCTTGAAGGCGGTGGAGCCGCAGTGACCGCAGCGCCCACCCACCTCCTGGCGATGGTCACACCAGTGGCATCGGAGCCATTCCGCCCCATCCTGCCGACGATGGACGGTGAGAGCGACATCACAGTGGGGACACAGCACGGCTTCGCCACAGCTGCGGCAGCTCTGGAAGGTTCGATAGCCCCGCCGAGGAACCAACACCACCCCCTGCTCCCCCCGTCCCGGGAGCTGGGCTAGCCGATCGTGCAGGGCTCGACTGATCAGCCGCCGATGGCCTTCGGCCAGCTCGTGCCGCATGTCCACGAGCCGTACCGGTGGCAGCGGGCGGCTAGCGATCCGCTCCGGCAGGCGCAACAACAGGGTGTCGGCGTCAGGGCCAAGGCAGCGAAGCCAGGTCTCCAGGGAGGGCGTGGCACTGCCGAGCACTAGGCGGGCCCCCTCCAGCCGGGCCCGGTGGCGGGCCACGTCCCGGGCGTGGTAGCAAGGCATCGGACTGTCCTGCTTGTAGGAGGCGTCGTGTTCCTCATCCAGCACGATCAGTCCGAGGTTCTGCAGAGGCAGGAAGACCGCCGAACGGGTGCCCACCGCCACCAGGGATGCACCGCTTGAGGCCGCCTCCAGACAGCGTCGCCAGGCCCGCACCCGTTCCGCCTCACTCAAGCCGCTGTGGTACTCGAGCACATCCGGGCCGAAGCGGGCCCGGCAGCGATCCAGAAGCTGAGGGATGAGACCGATCTCCGGGGCCAGCATCAGCACACTGCGACCAACCGCCCGTTCGTGGCGGGCCGCCTGGAGGTAGACCTCGGTCTTGCCTGCACCGGTCACCCCCCAGAGGAGCAGCGCCACCCCGGCTGGCGCGTTGGCGATCGCTGCGATGGCGCCGGCCTGGGCGGAATTGGCCGGGCGGGGCGGCTCCCGTTGCGGCAGCCGATCAGCCGACCCCGACCGGGCAGCGTCCCCCCCCGCACCTTGGGCAAGCCTGACCCGTCCGATCCACCCCCGGCGCTCGGTGCTGGCCACCACAGCCCTGCTGAAACCATCCCGGATGAGGTCCCGCAGCAACCGGCTGCCACCGCGGGTGCTCAGATGATCCAACAGGGCCTGCTGCCGGACCGTGGGCGCGCCGCCGCCGCCTCGAGAGGGAGAGACCGAAGGCAGCGGGGCCCCGTCCCTGAGCCCGATCAGAATCGCCTCGCCACCTGCAGCAGCACTCATGCGCTGGGCTCTCTGGCCCAGCCATCCCGGTGGCAAGGCACTCTTGAGGCACCGGAACAGGCTGCAGTGACAATCGATGGCCACTGTCTCCATCAGGCGGCGCCAGTGGGGGTCAACTGCGGCCGGCTGCAGGACGCTCTCGAGGGGTTGGATCGCCTTGTCCGTGAGGCCAGGCGGCCGTTCTGAAGCGGTTCCCACAACCAGGCCGGTGTGAAGGCGGCCCTTCAGGCGCACCCTCACCAGGTCGCCTGGACCGGTGGCCAGCTGGGAGGGGTTGGCGTAGGTGAACACCTGACCCTCCCTGCCGGCCTCCAGCCAGACCTGCAGCCAGGGGGCCGCGGCGGACCTGATGGACTGCGCCGTGGTTGTCGCGACCTTGTCCCCCAATCTTGCGTACGTCTCAGGCAATTCCTAAGATGGATGAGTTGGGCAGTCCACCGGGCTGCTGTCGGAACCGGACAGAGTTCCGTCCAGAGGGAAGACCCTACGAGTGCGCATCAGGCTTTTCCTGGTCCCTCAGGTCTGCGACCACCCCTGACTGCACTGTCTCGGAGCCGGCCCCATCCCTGGAACCGGCCGCATCTCACGGCTGCAACCAACGCTTTCAGGTTCTGGCACCAGTTTCTCCTCCCTCTTCGGTCTCCCATCCGAAAGCGTGTCAGCGGCAAGCCGTTCTTGAGGTCACCATCACCATCGTTCTCTCTGTGACACCAGCCACCAGGACCGCCCTTGGCCCTGATTGGTCCATGGATCTGATCGGTGCGCGACATCCGTCTTCCTTCAAGGTTCCGTGGCCTGGAACCCTCTCATCACCTCGCTGAACCCTGGCGTTGTCACAGAGACAAACCGTCGATCCTCAGCCCCGATCCGGCCGCTCCCTATCAAGCCTTCTCCCTGTTGCCTGTCGTCATGAGTCCTGCAGCCACCAAACGCGTTGCCACCAAGGTTGAGCCTGAGATCCTGGCCACGGTTTCCAGCAGTGGAGAGGTCAAGCCGGTGATCGCCATCGCCAACACCACCAAACCTGCTGGCACCCCAAAAGCGTCGGGTAGCGGAAGCAAGAAGACCGGGGCGGTCAAGGCCGCGAGTGACAAGGCGAAATCGTCGCCCAAAACCGCATCCAAGCGCACCAAGGCCGCCGGGGCGCAAGCGGCCCTGGAGGAAGGCAGCCTTGAGGATGCTGCCGATGCCCTTTTGGCCGCAGTGGATGGCGACGGGGATGCAGGGTTTGCAGAAGCGGACAGCCTGGGTCTTGATGTGGACGACAAAATCGACAAGGACGACAAGAAGGACGCCAAGGCCAAGGCGCTGGCCAGTATCAAGGTAGGCCCGAAAGGCGTCTACACCGAAGATTCAATCCGGGTCTATCTGCAGGAAATCGGTCGGATTCGCCTACTGCGACCCGATGAAGAGATTGAGCTGGCTCGCAAGATCGCCGATCTCCTCCAACTCGAGGAACTCGCGGCTCAATTCGAATCGGACAAAGGCCACTATCCCGACACCAAGGAGTGGGCGGCTTTGGTGGAAATGCCCCTAATCAAGTTCCGGCGCAGATTGATGCTGGGGCGCCGCGCCAAAGAAAAAATGGTGCAGTCCAACCTTCGGCTGGTTGTGTCGATTGCCAAAAAGTATATGAATCGCGGTTTGTCCTTCCAGGATCTGATCCAGGAAGGCAGTCTGGGCCTGATCCGCGCCGCCGAAAAGTTTGACCACGAAAAGGGCTATAAGTTTTCCACCTATGCCACCTGGTGGATCCGCCAGGCCATCACCCGGGCCATTGCCGATCAGAGTCGCACGATCCGACTGCCGGTTCACCTGTACGAAACCATCTCCCGTATCAAGAAAACAACCAAAACCCTCTCACAGGAGTTTGGCCGCAAACCGACGGAAGAAGAGATTGCCGAAAGCATGGAGATGACGATCGAGAAGCTCCGCTTCATCGCGAAATCAGCCCAGCTACCAATATCTCTTGAAACCCCTATCGGCAAAGAAGAAGATTCTCGTCTTGGCGACTTCATCGAAGCCGACATCGAAAACCCTGAACAGGATGTGGCCAAAAATTTATTGCGCGAAGATCTTGAGGGCGTTCTTGCAACCCTGAGCCCCCGCGAACGCGATGTGCTGCGACTGCGTTACGGCCTTGACGATGGTCGCATGAAGACCCTGGAAGAAATCGGCCAGATCTTTGATGTCACCAGGGAACGGATTCGCCAGATCGAAGCCAAAGCGTTGCGCAAGCTCCGTCATCCCAACCGCAATGGCGTCCTGAAAGAATACATCAAATAAGGGCTTACCAAACACCTGTCGCCATGCCGGGAAAGCCAACATCGAATAGAGTTACTATTGTTCTACCTACTTTTAACGAAAGGCAAAATATAATTCCCATTGCCACTCGGCTTTTACCCCTGGGTAAAAGCCACCAGCTTGAAATCCTTTTTGTTGATGATGATTCAGCCGACGGCACCGCCGATGAAATTAGGGAGCTATCGCAGCTCCACCCCTGCATCCGACTGATTCGTCGAGTGGGCCGCTTCGGCCTATCCAGTGCAATCAAGGAAGGCATTCTGGATGCCACGGGTGACGTCGTGGTCGTGATGGATAGTGACGGTCAACACGATCCAGACGCCGTTGAGCAAGCCGTATCGGCATTGATCAAGAACGATTTGGATCTAGTGATTGGCAGCCGTTTCCATCCCGATGCCACTATCAATGGCCTCAGCGCCAAGCGAGAACGCAACTCAAATTGGGCCAATGCTGTAGCGCGTTTCAGCCTTCCCCGCTATCGCCAACTGACGGATTACATGAGCGGATTCTTCGCTCTGCGCCCAGCTCAATGTCTGCCTTACGTGCGGCAGGTCGATGTCAGCGGCTTCAAATTCCTCTATGAATTACTCGCCCTCAGCCATGGGCAGCTGCGGGTAGGGGAGATCCCTCTCACCTTTCAGCCACGCATCAGCGGTGAATCAAAGCTCAACCTCGCTGTGGTGTGGGACCTGGGCATCTCCATCCTCCACACCCTGCTGCTCCGAAGCGTTCCGCGTCGAGCCCTGAGCTTTGCCCTGGTGGGGACCACCGGCATCGCCACCCATCTGCTGCTGTTCAGCCTGGGCCGGCACCTGCTCAACCTTGGTTTTGAACAAGCCCAAGCGCTTGCAGTGATCTGTGCGGCAAGCACCAACTTTCTGATCAACAATGTACTGACATTCCGCGCTCAACAACTAAAAGGAATTCGCATTCTCATCGGCCTGCTTCGATTTCTGATGGTGACATCATTAGGAATGGTGGCTAATGTCGGAGTCTCTTCAGCTTTTTACCATCGCATCAGCCACCAACCGCTGCTCGCGCTACTGGCTGGTATCGCGATTGATTTTGTCTGGAAATATGCAGCTTCATCGAAATTTGTCTGGAACACGCCCTGAAAACTCGGCGGGCCTCGTGATCTCAGCAGAGATCGGGGTGATCCCCGCGAATTGCTTCGTTCTCGCCTGCCCTACGGCGAAGTGAACGCCCAGCTCCAGATAGGTTGGCGGACGGTCGCCATCAGGATCCCATGGAGCAGCGGAGCCTGCCGAACCTTTCCGCGAGGGCACTGCACCCCCATCACCGTTCGGGGCGCCGCTACGCAGCCGCCACGGTGCTCTGGCTGGCCCTGATCTGCTGGCTCGCTTTCTTCAACGGGCTGGGCACGCTCGGGCTGATGGACAAGACCGAGGCCCTGTTCGTGGAAGTGGGCCACCAGATGCTGCAGCGCGATGACTGGGTCACGCCATGGTGGAACGGCCGCACCTTCTTTGACTACCCGGTCTGGGGCTACTGGATGGTGGCCCTGAGTTTCCGGTTGTTCGGGGTTTCCCCCTGGGCGGCCCGACTGCCCGTGGCCCTGGCCGCCAGTGCGGTGGTGGTCGCCACCTTCCTGCTGCTGTGGCGGCTAGCTCCGAAGGGGGAAGCTCTGCGGGCCCGCTGGATGAGGGCCGCCCTCGGCGCCGGGGTGCTGGCGACCACCCCGGGATGGATCGGCTGGGGTAGGAGCTCCACCACGGACATGTTTCTTGCCAGCGCCATCGGCCTGGCGCTCTACAGCTTCCTGCTCGCCCATCGGCTGCCGCCCCGCAGCCGAAGCGGGGCCTGGGCGCGGGCCCTCATGGCACTCTTCTCGGGCATCGCCGTGCTGGCCAAGGGTCCGGTGGGACTGCTGCTGCCCTTACTGGTGGTGGGTGCCTTTCTGAGCCTTACCCGGAGCTGGAACCGCTGGCTGCGCCCTGGATCGCTTACCGCCATGGCGGCCCTCTTCCTGGGCGTGGTGTTGCCCTGGTACAGCGCCGCCGCCCAAGCCAATGGCCAGGCCTTCCTGGGGGGCTTCTTGGCGTTCAGCAACGTGCAGCGTTTCACCAGCGTGCTCTACGCCCATCCGGGCCCACCCTGGTTCTACCTGCCGTGGCTGGTGCTACTGCTGCTGCCTTGGTCGTTGTATCTACCGCTGACGCTCCGCCGAGGGCTTCCCTGGAACCCGCCTAGCTGGAAGCTGTTTCTGGCCGATCACGACGGCCCGCAAACGGTGTCGTTATTCCTCGCCATCTGGCTGGTGGTCGTGGTGGGCTTCTTTTCGGCAGCCGCCACCAAACTGCCCGGCTACATCCTGCCGGCCATCCCCGCCGGCAGCTTGTTGGTGGTGCTGGGCCTGCGGCCCTTCGAGGGCCTTCCTCCCGAGGGCCGTGGGCTGCGGCTGAGCGGCTGGGTGGAGGCGGGCCTGCTGGGAATCCTCTCGGTGGCCGCCGCCATCGCACCGCGCTGGGCCGCCTCGGATCCGGCCCATCCCCAGTTCGCCGCCGCCCTGACCCGCTCTGGCTTGCCCACCCTGCTGGCCCTGGTCCTGGGTCTGATGGCAACGGCCCTCGTGGTGCTACTGCTCCGTTGGCCTTCGGGAGCGCGCTGGATCGCCCTGCCTTCCCTGGCCGGCTTCCTCGCAATCCTGGCGCTGGTCGTGCCCCCCCTGGCTTCCCTGATCGATCGCGAACGCCAACTGCCGCTCAGAGAGCTGGCCGCCGCGGCCCACGCCAGGGCGCAGCCCGAGGAGCCCCTCTGGGTGGTGGGAACGAAGCGCTACAGCACGGTGTTCTATGCCGGCGAAACAGCGTCCTTCGTCTCGGATCGGGATCGCATCCGGGAAAAGCGGCGGGAGGATCCCGCCTCCCTCGGCCTGGGGCCGAACAGCCGCAGTGTGCGGCTGTTCGGGGACCTCATGGACCTCGAAGCCCTCAGACTGGCCGCAAACCAGATTCAGCGTCTGGACCGACGCGGCCAGCAGGAACTCTGGCGCGTCCCTGTTACCGCCTTTGATTAATCGGCCATGAAATCACCGCTTCGAATCCGGGACTGGAGCGTGGTGGCGGCGGCGATTGCGCTGCTGCTCTTGCTGGCCCGGCTGATTGACGGACAGGAACAGCTGGCCATCGATGATCAGATCCTCGCCTGGCTGGGCTCCCACCTGGTGGGGCTCCCCCGCCAGGCGCTGCTCCAGGTGTACCGGATGAGCGGCGTTGGATTCACGGGGGTTCTGGTTGCTGCGGCCCTGATTTATCTGATGCTGAAGCGCTGGTGGCACGACCTTGGCCTGCTGGTGCTGGCCACCGGTGGAATCCTGGCCATCGTGGATCTCTGGCTGAAGCCCTTCTTCGATCGAGCCCGGCCCCACGAAAAGCTCCTGGTGGTGGACGGGCGCAGCTTTCCGAGCGGCCATGCGGCGGGCTCAGTGGCCTTCTATTTCGCCATGGTGGCGATCCTCTCGCTCCATCACCCGCGCCTGAGAAGCCCCCTCACCCTGGGGGCCCTCGCGTGGGTGTCCCTGGTGTGGCTGAGCACGCTGGTGGCCCGGGCCCACTGGCCCACCGATCTGCTGGCCGGTGGCGCGGTGGGCCTGGCTTGGCTGATCATGTGTCTGGCGTTCTGGCGCTCCACCCGTCCGCTGGCTGGACCTGTGGTGGATTGAGGCTTGCCGCGCCAAGGAGCCGGGCGTTCCTGGCCAGCCGGCAGAGTGGGTGTACTCAAGCCCAGCCTCGTGTCCCCGTCCCCTCCGGAAGTCCCGAACGAACCCACCGCGCAACCCGGGGCTGGAGCCCCTGGGCAGCTTGGCGCCCTGCGTGGCCTGAGAACAGCTCCAGAGCTGAGCGACTCCCAACGCAACCAGCTCCGGGCTGAGCTGGCCGACGCGTTGGTCCCTTGCCCCTGGTTCACCATCGGCGTGATGGCCCCCACAGCGACCGACGCCGTCGCCGCCCTGCGTCGCTGTGAGGCGGCCTTCGGTTGGCCGGCCCTCACCGCCGCCGATCCAGCCAGCACTGCCATCGAAGGGCCGGTTTTTCTGAAGGGCAATCAGCACACCGGCACCTACCTGCTGCGCCGCGAAGAGGGACTGGGGGAAGGGGTGCTGATCAGTGGCCAACATCCGGACGAGCCAACCCTCACCGACACCTGGGGCCCGCTTCCCCTGGACCTGCTCTGAGCCCGATGGAATGCGAGGCGGTTCCCATCAGCTCATCACGGTCCGGGGGCGCGGCGGCTGGGGCTCTTCAGCGGATCCGTAGGCTGGGCAACTGTTATCTGGCGGCGGCGGCCGCCCCACCAGGGTCCCGATGACCAGCCCCACCGGCGTTGCCTCCCCTTTCGGTCCGCGCAACCTGCGGATCGCCTCCCGACGCAGCCAGCTGGCGATGGTCCAGACCCACTGGGTGCGCGACGAGCTGCAGGGAGCCCATCCCGACCTCAGCATCAGCATCGAGGCGATGGCCACCCAGGGCGACAAGATCCTGGATGTGGCCTTGGCCAAGATCGGCGACAAGGGGCTGTTCACGAAGGAACTTGAGGCCCAGATGCTGGTGGACCGTGCCGACATTGCCGTTCACAGCCTCAAGGACCTTCCCACCAACCTGCCCGAAGGCTTGATGCTGGGCTGCATCACTGAGCGGGAGGATCCCGCCGATGCCCTGGTGGTCCACGCCAAACATCGCGACAAAACCCTGGCCACCCTGCCGGAGGGTGCGGTAGTAGGCACCAGTTCCCTGCGGCGGCTGGCCCAGCTGCGCCATCACTACCCCCACCTGGAGTTCAAGGACGTGCGGGGCAACGTGATCACCCGGCTCGAAAAACTCGATGGCGGCGAATACGACTGCCTGATCCTGGCGGCCGCCGGCCTGGGCCGGCTGGGTCTGGGCGATCGCATCCACGAACTGATCGACCCGGTCATCTCGCTCCATGCGGTGGGGCAGGGCGCCCTCGGCATCGAGTGTCGCGAGGGGGATTCCACCGTGCTGGAGCTGATCCAGGTGCTGGAGCACCGGCCCACCGCCCTGCGCTGTCGGGCTGAGCGAGCCTTCCTGCGGGAGCTCGAGGGGGGTTGCCAGGTGCCGATCGGCGTGAACACCAGTTTCAGTGCCCCCGAAGCGACGGGCGACCTGGTGTTGACCGGCATGGTGGCCAGCCTTGATGGCCAGCGCCTGATCCGCGATGAGGTGAGCGGTCCCCAGGAGGATCCCGAGGCTCTCGGCATCACGCTGGCCCGAAGGCTGCGGGAGCAGGGTGCCGGCGCGATTCTGGAGGAGATCTTTGCCACCGTCCGCCCCGAAGCCTGAGTCCGCCCCAGAGGCAGGCGGATCCGTGGAACGGCCGCCGCCGCTGATCCGGCCGCGGCCGTTCCAGTGGAATCTGCTGGCCTGGGCCGCCCTGGTGGGGGTGCTCACAGGTCTGGCGATCGTGGGGTTCCACCTGTTGCTGGGGTTCATCAACAACTTCCTCTATGGGCCCTTCGTGGAGGGGCTCCTGGAGATCGCCCGCTCGCCGGCGTCCACCGCGAGCGAGCCTCCGCCGATCGATCTGCCGCCGCTCAATCCCGACAGCGGCACCCCGCTCAAGGCGCTGCTGCAGCTCGGCCTGAGCGGCATCGGTTTCCTGGCCCCACAGGAACCTCCCCCTCAGCCGGTGGCCGCGGCCCTGCCCTCCGCGCCTGATTGGCTCGCCCTCTGGCCGGTCGTGGTGGTCCCCACCCTGGGAGGCCTGGCCGTGGGTCTGCTGCGCTGGCTTGGCGGCAATCTGGGCCCAGGCCTGCCCAGCCTGATGGCGATGGCTGATGGGGCCGTAGCCTCCGCGCCTCGCCTTCCCCTCCTGCGGCTGGTGGCAGCCTCCCTCAGTCTCGGCAGCGGCGCCTCCCTCGGACCGGAAGGCCCCAGCGTGGAAAGCGGGGGAAATCTCGGTCTCTGGGTGGCCGAACGGGGCGGCCTGGTGCCGGAGGCCCGCAAAGCCCTAGTGGCGGCCGGCGTGGCGGCCGGGCTCGCGGCAGGATTCAAGGCGCCGATCGCCGGCGTGTTCTTTGCCTTTGAAGGCAATTCCAGCGGCATTCTTGGACGGGCCAGTCTGCGGGCAGTGCTGGTGGCGGCCGTGGCCTCCGCCCTGGTGACCCAGCTCTGCCTAGGCGATGACCCCATCCTGAGATTGCCGGCCTATGAGGTGCGCTCCCCCTGGGAGCTTCCCCTTTATCTCGGCCTGGGCTTGTTGGCCAGTCTGATGTCCTTGGCCCTGATTCGATTGATGGCCGCAGGCCGGAGCCCCCGCCTGCAGGCCGTGATGGGCAGTCTTCCACCGGGGCTGGCCACGGCCCTCGGCGGTGCCGCGGTGGGCGGAATGGCCCTGGTGTTTCCCCAGGTCCTCGGGGTGGGCTACGACACGATCGAAGCACTGCTTGGCAGCGACGACGGCATCCCCCTGGCCACCCTGCTGCTGGTGATCGGCGTGAAGCTGCTGGCCACCGCGCTGAGCAACGCCACCGGCTTCGTGGGTGGTGGTTTTGCCCCGGCCCTCTTCCTCGGGGCCGTGCTGGGCAATGCCTACGGCCAGCTGCTGGGCGAGGGAGGCTTGCATCTGCCGGTGGCCGAACCCCCCGCCTACGCCATGGTGGGGATGGCCGCGGTGCTGGCCGGCAGTGCCCGCGCCCCGCTCACCTCCCTGCTGCTGCTGTTTGAACTCACCAGAGATATCCGCATCGTGCTGCCCCTGATGGCGGCGGCCGGCCTGAGCGCAGCGCTGGTCGAGCGCTGGCAGGGCTTCGAGAATTCGGTGCTGGTGGGAGCCGACACTGTCGAAGAGCGGCGCCGTTCCCAGCTGGCTTCACTTCCCGTGCAGGAAGCGTTCGAACCCACGGCCCCCCTTGTTCTTGCAGGCGACACCTCCGCGGCCGCAGCCCTTGACCAGCTGGTTCAGGCCCATGGCCACGGCCTGCTGGTGGTGGAAGACGACAAGGTGATCGGTCTGGTGACCCTGCCGGATCTTCAGCGGGCTCTTTCGGCGGCACCGGAAGGAAACAGCTCTCTCAGCCTGGCTGAATGCCGTCGGGGGGAACTGGTGTGGTTACCAAGCCAGGCCCGGTTGGACCGGCTGGAAGACCAGCTGTTGCCCTCAGGTCTGCGGCAGGTGCCGGTGTTTGCGGTCGACGAGGGACGGGGGGGGCACCTGCCCCATGGAATCCCCGTGGAAGGACTCCCCCTGGCAGCGCTGCAAGGGATGGCCAGCCGCGATGGTCTGGCATTGGCCCTGGCTCGCCAGCTTCAGCCACGCAGCTCAGAGCGATCGCCCATCAAGGCTTCCGCCACTGGATCAACCTGAGAGAGCAGCTCAACAATCCTGGCGAGATCGAGCTTGGACAACTCCCCATCCTGGCACCACTTCAACGACGTGCTGTTGAGGGGGTCGGCGGTGCGTTGGAAACCTGACTGGGGCATGGAGAGGAGCTGACGCGGGCCAGCGTCCGTAAGGCGTTCGGGAAAGAGTAAGGGCATGAGCCGGGCTCGGAAGCCGACCGGAGCATGATCTGCAGATTCTTTTCCGGTCATTCTTCCGGCAGCCGGACAAGAGAACCCCGTCCGACCGTTTCAGGGCTTCACCAACACCGGCGTGCCGACATCCACCTGGTCGAACAGTGCGCGCACGTGTGGGCCCAGCATGCGCACGCAACCATGGGTGACCGCGGCCCCTTGGTGCACCGCCCAGGCCCAGGCCGGGGGCGTGCCATGGATGCCGAACTGGTCCCTACTGGTGGAATGGAACCCCATCCAGCGATCTCCAAGGGGACCGTTTGCACCGATGGTGGGATTGTTCTTGCCGCTCTTGGTGCTCTGGTACTGGGGATTGATCACCTTGTTGCGGATGCTGTATTGCCCCGTAGGAGTTGGGGTTTCCGGATCGCCGATCGCCACGGGCCACTTGCCCAGCACCTTGCTGCCCTCCCAGAGGCTGATCGTGCGCTTGCCCAGCTCAAGCACGATCCTGCGGTTGTTGGTGGCCGTGACCGCGGCGGTGGTTCCCGGTGTGAGCTGGGGCGGCGAAACCGTGGCGGCGACTCCGCGGCCAGAACTCGGGGTCGCTTGGAGCGACGGGAGGCTCGGAAGGGGCGGGGGAGGTTCAATCGCCAGGGCTCCCCGGACCAGGGCAACCATGGGAACGGTGCTGAAGGCCAGGAGAGCGGCGATGGTGCGGATCTTCATGGCTGGGCAGTGTTCGGGGCAGGGAGGTGGAAGCCGAGAGGGGGGGTAGGCGGAAGAGCCCGCCCCTGAGGGAATGGGACGTTGCGAGGAGCCGGTCGGCGTGAATCAGCCCACCAGCTTGGCTTCGATGGTGTCGATGTAGCGCGCCTCGCACTCCTTGATGATGCGGACAGCTTCGGAACTGCCTTCGAAGCCATTCACACGACAGGTGCCGGGCTTCTTGAGGTCCTTGTAATGCTCCCAGTAGTACTGGGTTTCCTTGAGCCAGTGGGCGCCAAGTTGCTCATAAGAGGTGATGTGATCCATGCGCTTGTCATCGGCAAGTACAGCAATCACCTTGTCGTCGACCTCACCACCATCGTCGAATGTCATGATGCCGATGATGCGGGCCTCAACCAGCGAACCGGGGACCAGCGGTTCGGTTACGCCGACGATCTCGATATCGAGGGGGTCGCCATCTTCATCCCAGGTACGGGGGATGCAGCCGTAGGCAAAGGGATAGGCGAGAGAGGAATATCCGACCCGATCCAGCTTGAGATGGCCGGTTTCGGTGATCAGCTCGTATTTATTGATCGTGTTGGAGTTCAGCTCCACGATCGCGTTGAGACGCAGTTCCGCTTCGTCGGCAAAGGCCGGCAGCACGTGCAGGAGATTCAGCATCGTGCGGCTGGGGGCGTGGTCGATGTTCGCCATGGGAGAGCGTTGCGCGGCGGCATCCTAAGGACAGCCCGCCCGCATGTTGCGGCCCAAGTGGTCGCCACACCACCTGAAGCCTCGGAGACGTTCAGGCTGCACCTAGCAGCCGTTCCACCTTGTGGTCGAGGTAGCGGAGGAAGGGCTCGGCGCTGAGCGGCGCACCGCTGACCCGTTCCACCAGCTCCTCTCCGGTCACCAAGCGGCCCTGGGGCCAGACCTGCTCGGCCAGCCAGCCCCGCAGCCTGGCTTCCTCGCCGGATGCCACCAGGCTTTCGATCGGGCCCAGCTGGGCCTCCATCGTTTCGGAGAGCTGGGCACTGATCAGGTGGCCCAGGGCATAGGAGGGGAAGTAGCCGAACAATCCTTCGGCCCAATGGATGTCCTGGAGACAGCCCTCGCGGTCATTCGGCGGTGTGAGCCCCAGGAGCTCAGCCATGCGGCGATTCCAGGCGGCCGGCAGGTCATCCACGGGTAGGCCCTCTTCCAGCAGAGCCTGTTCCAGCTCGAAGCGCAACACGATGTGGAGCGTGTAGCTGAGTTCATCGGCCTCCACCCGGATCAAGCCCGGCCGCATCGGGTTGAGGGCCTGCCAGAAGCGATGGGAACCTCCCCAGGGATCGGCCCCGAGGCTGGCGCTGAAGCGGGGCTGCCAGCGGGCGGCGAAGGCCTCGCTGCGGGCGACACGACATTCCCAGAAGAGCGACTGGCTTTCATGCACCCCCATGGAAGTGGCTTCGCCGAGGGGCCAGGGGAAATAGTGATCGCCGCAGCGGGGCAACCCCTGCTCGTAGAGCGAATGGCCCCATTCATGGGCCGTGGCCAGAAAGGCGGAAAAGGGCTGGCCCTCCACCACGCGGGTGGTGATACGGAAGTCATCCGGGCCCACCGTGCAGGAAAAGGGATGGGCTGAACGGGAGCGCTGGCAGCGCGTAGCGTCGTACCCCCAGCTGTCGAGGAGTTCTGCGCAGAGGGCCTCCTGGGTGGCTTCCGCCAGCTCCACCGCGTCCCCGACGCTGAGACCGGCTTCCTCCACTCGGGCCAGCAGCCTGGGAATCCGCTCCTTCAGCGGTTGAAACAGCGTCTCCAACCTGGCCTTGCTGATCTCCGGCTCAAAGGGCTGGGCCAGGATCTCCCAGGGGCTGCGGGGGACCGATTCAGCCGTCGCCAGCTGGGAGGCCTGCTCCCGGCGCAGGGCGATCAGATTGGCAAGGGCGGGGGCGAAGGAGGGAAAGTCGTTCTGACGGCGTGCTTCCTGCCAGAGGGCATTGCCTCGAGATTGCGCCCTGGCCAGCAGAGCCACCAGGGCGGGGTCGAGACAGCGCTGGCGTTGCAGTTCCAGACGCAACAGGGTCAGATTGCGGCGGCTCGCCTCGGAGGACTCCGCGGTGAGCTCCGATTCCGCCGCCGCCACCAGATCGGCATAGGTGTCACTGCTCTGCCGCTGGTGCAGCTGGGTGGCGAGCAGGGCTAGCTGCTCACCACGCCAGGAGGCCCCGGCGGACGGCATCACGGTGTTCTGGTCGTAATAGAGAGCACTGCTGATCGAACCCAGCAACCTGGTCTGGTGAAGATGGTCCCTGAGGCGCTGGTGAGCGGATGCGGCCTCGGCCATGGCTGACGTCAGGAGAAAGCGACCGCCAGCTTGGCGCCCGGCAGGATCTTGCCGCTGGGTCGATCCCAACGAAAGGCGGGCCGACCATCCCCCAGCCATCGCGGCGCGTTTCGCGATCCGGGGCCAGGCTGGAGCTGGGGCCCGCGCCCGGAGATCACCATGACATCTCGCAGCCGCCACCGTGCCGTTGGGTCCCATGCCCGCTCCGAACCTGCGAGGCACGCCGTTGCGGGCCTTGGCCTAGTGGTGGGCCTGGTCTCCTTGGTCGTCCTGGGAGCAGCGGGGTCCGCCGGGGCTGCAAGTCTCGAGGACATCCGCCAGCTGGAGGATCTGATCAACAACGCCGGCGTGACCACCGCCGTTTCAGACCGGTGCCCCCCCAGCCATGCCGGCTACTACGAAACCGACAGCGGCGGCCGGCATCGGCTGGTGCTCTGCCGCAACGTGGTGAACCTGGCGGATGTGGAGGCGGTGTGGGAGGTCATGGCCCACGAATCCACTCACATCATGCAGGCCTGCACCGGCAGCACCGCGATCGCCGATGAATACATGCCCCGCACCTTCCGGGAGCTGCGCACCATGGCGCCCCACTACGCCAAATTGATCGACCGCGATTACCCCAGCGGTGACCAACGGCTTGAGGCGGAAGCCTTCTGGATGGAGCTGCAGGCCCCACAGACTGTGATCAGCCTGTTCCGCAACCTCTGTGCCGCCGGCTTGCGGCGCCCCTGACAAGCCAAGAGCCTGCCCAGCAAAGAACCTCAAAACCCTTGAGCCGATGTCAGGGAAACCCACGGCGCCCCGAGGATCCGAGCGTGAACAACCGGCCAGGTGAGTGATTGATCCCATCCACCAGCGGGTCCACTCATTGCCAGTGCAGCACCATCGGCACGGCACCCTCCAGGCTCCGTTTCACAGGACAGCCCTCACCGGCGCGTTTCAAGAGCTCCCGCTGGGAATCCTCCAGGCCGGCCGGCAGGGTGATCCACACCGTGAGCTGTTCGATACGGCGCACGCCCGCGCTGGTCATCGTCTTCTCCACCCGGGCCTCACTCCCTTCGATGGCGAGGCCGTGGCGCTCGGCGGTGATGCCCATGATCGTGAGAATGCAGGTGGCCAGGGCGGTGGCCACCAGATCGGTGGGCGAAAAGGCTTCGCCGCGGCCCTGGTTGTCGAGCGGCGCATCGGTGAGGAGCTCGGCGGCGGAAGGGTCGTGAACCGCCAGGCAGCGCAGCTGGCCTTCATAGCGACAGGTCATGGTGGTCATAGGGGACACGACGGGGGATCCCCATGCTGATCCGCCATCGCCACGGCACCAACTCCCAAGGGCGTGGCCTTGGCTGTTGCGGTCCACACCGCGGGGGGCAGCCGGAGCCCTCATCGCGGTGTGGCTGGCGAAGCCCTCAGCCGCTTACCAGCTCCAGATCCTGCAGCAGACGCCGCTGGGCCCGGGCGGAAACAAAGCGATGGGCCGCCTGGGCGCCGCTGATCGCCACGGGCGGCACGCCGATGCCGGGAAAGACACCAGCGCCACACAACACAAGGCCCTCGATCGGCGTGGAACCGCCAGGGAAGGGCCCTCGATCGGCCGGCCAGGCCGGGCCATAACTCCCCTGATGCACCCGCAGCCAGTGGCGATGGCTCAGGGGGGTGCCCTGCAGTTCCAGCACGACCCGCTCGCGCCAGTCGGGGAGCAGCTGCTCGAAGACCTGGTGGAACACCGAACAGCGCTCCTGCTTCAGCGCCTCGTAGGCGGGGCTGCCCCGCTCCAGATCCTTCCAGATCTCCCAGGGTTCATTGGCCGGGGTGTAGCCATGCAGCACCTGCTGGCCATCCGGAGCGAGGCCGGGATCGAGGCGCGACGGCATCGAGAGCACCACCATGTTGCGCTCGGCCCCGATTCCCCGCTCCCAGTCGCCCACCCACACGGTGTGCACGGGCAGATCGGCCAGCTCCTCGCCGCCGCGTAGGCCGAGGTGCCAGTGCAGGAAGCTGGCGCAGGCAGGGGTGGCGGCCTGGCGAGCGCGCCAACGATCGGGCACCGCCGCCGGGGGCAGCAGCGCGAGGGTGTCCCAGGGGCTGGCGCTGCAGATCACACCGCGTCGGGCACGAAGGATCGCACCGCCGGCTTCGGGGGTCAGGCGCACCCCGACGGCGCGACCACCCTCCACCAGGATCCGCTCCACCGGTGCCGAGGTCCGCACCGTGCCGCCGTGGCGTTCGACGCCCCTCACCAGGGACGCCGCCACCGCAGCACTGCCGCCGAGGGGGTAATCGAGGCACGCCTCGGGTTCGAACCACTCGCCGAACAACGTGGCCATCGCGGCGGCGCTGGTGTGGTCGATCCCCAGACCGGAGATCAGAAAAGAGAGGAGCTCCACCCAGTGCAGCAGGAAGGGATCGCGCAGATGGCGACGGGCCAGCGGGCCGAAGGCACCCCCCAGGGCGACCAGCTGGGGGGCCCGGCCCAGCAGCTCGAGGCCGGCGACGCCGCCAAGGGTGAGGGCACTGCCCAGGCCGGGCCGCAGGGCCAGAAGCGGCAGGGAACGGGCGGCACGGCAGAGGGGCTCGATCGCCCTGAGGAAGGCGTGCCATTCGTCGGCCACGGCAGCCCCCCGCAGCTCCCGCAGCACCACCAGGAAGGGCTCCATCCCCACCCCCACCCGCAGCCGCCCCTCCGGGAGCAGCAGATCCCAGTGGTGATAAGGCACCACCGGCATCGTTTCGCCCACCGCCCGCAGCACCTGGGTGAGGGGGTTGGTGGAGGGCCAGCGGCCCAGGCCGCTCCACAGGGAGGGCCCCGACTCGAACTGAAAGCCCCGCCGGCTGAAGCCGTGGGCAGCGCCGCCGGGCACGCTGTGGGCCTCCAGCACCTGCACCGCCAGACCATGGCGGGCGGCGATGGCGGCGGCGCACAGGCCCCCGAGGCCGGCACCGATCACGATCAGGTCTGGTTCGCCGGGGCGTCCGCCAGGGACCTCTTCAGTGCTCATCGCGGATCGGGGAGTGCGGGACGAGGCCTTGGCGGGAATGTTCACCGGCGTAGGAGCTGCTGGAGGGCAGGCCTGCTGTGGCGGTACGGAGGAGGGGAAGGGAACGCCACAGTTCCCGAATCGGCCCTTTTCCGTGGACGAGCTGAACGCACAAGGCTCACGCGGAGGTGGGCTCCCCTAGGCATGGTGGGAGGGCAGCCGGATTGGCGAAAAACTGCCGAACCTGTCACAACCCTCCGGCAGGGGCGGCATCCGCAATTGGCTCCAGATCAACACACTCCGCCGCTGGCGCGACCCCAGCGGAAGCCCGATCCCCGGCAGAAGGAGCCCCCCCGCAACGACCGCCGCGAACCGCGCAGAGCTGCTCGAGGCTGGGGCGACCGGTGATCCGGAGCCTTGCCGAGGCCCAGATTGCGTAGAGGGCATTCACCAGAGGCGCCAGCAGGGGCCAGCCAGTGGGGGCATAGAGCCAGCCCAGGCCGATCAGCGCATAGGCGTGGCGAAACACATCCACATCCCGCAGCACCTTCCCGCCGACCACGACGGCATGGATGCGACCCATCGCCTCCCGGTATCCGATGCCGCCGTGGGCGGCCGGGTCGTAGTCGGCGGCGTCGATGTCCACGAAGGCCAGCCGGGGAGCACCCGGATGGAGACGAAGATCACGCTGCTCGAGAAAGCGCACCTCCCGCACGCAGAGGGGGCAGCCGCCGTCATAGAGGATCGTGAGCTCAGCCATGGCGCGACGTTAGGCAGACGAGCTGCTCCGCTGAGAGGCCCGAACCTGGCCACGCCAAGGCACCTCCTTTTGCTCCAGTTCCAGCAGCTCCACGGTCGCCATCCCAGAGGCGGATCGGTCGATCAGGCCCCCTACAGCCGCTCAGCCATCCAGAGCGGTGGCGGCGGCCAACCCCGCGAGGGGCTGCCAGCCTTCCAAGAGGATCCCCCCCCCCCGATGCTGCGTCAGAGCCTCCATTCCCTCAGCCTCCAGACCAGCGGCGAGGGCTTCACCGACCTCACCGCCGCGCTCGACCGGGAGATCAGCGCCAGTGGCCTGAAGAACGGCCTGGCCACCCTCGCTTCGTTGCATACGAGCTGCAGCCTCACGATCAACGAGAACGCCGATCCCCGCGTGCTGGAGGATCTGGCCACCTTCCTGCGGGCCCTTGTGCCGGCGGAGGGAGTCAAGCCCCTGAGCGGCCGGGGCGAGCTGCGGCCCTGGCGCCACGACGACGAAGGTCCCGACGACATGCCGGCCCACATCCGCACCGCTCTCACGGCCACCAGCCTGAGCCTCAGCTTCCAGGGGGGGCGGTTGCTGCTCGGCACCTGGCAGGCGGTGTACCTCTGGGAGCACCGGGCCCGGCCCCACCGGCGCCAGCTCAGCCTGCATCTGATCGGGGAGTGAGGTGAGCTGATCAGCACCATGAGCACCTTGCCTGGACCGAGGCCGAGGCCGAAACCTGCCTGATCCTTGAGGGTGAGGTCACGGTCCCTCCGTCTGAGGGCGGCGGAGCTGTGCTTCGGTGTGGGCGATCTGGTGGCCTTCCCACCAGGCTGGCCTGCAGTGGCAGGTGCACAGCCCGATGAGCAAGCACGACGGGTTCGGCTGAGCGGCCCGGCTGCCCAGGTGCAGCGCATTCCCCGGCTGAATGACCAAAGCGGCGAGGCGGATCGAACCGTTCGCGCCAGTGAATCAGGAATCGGGCAAGGTTGTGGTCCAACCCTGATCTCCCCCATGACCGCCCAGCTCCTCAGCCCCGATGCGATCGCCCAGCTGCCCCAGCAGCTCCCCGCCTGGAGCCTGAAGGAAGGCAAACTCCACCGCGAGCTGCACTTCGCCGATTTCTCCGAAGCCTTCGGCTTCATGACCCGGGTTGCCCTAGCGGCTGAACGACTGAACCATCACCCCGAATGGAGCAATGTCTGGAACCGGGTGGTGATCAACCTCACGACCCACGATTGTGGCGGCCTCTCCAACCTTGATCTGGCACTAGCACAGCGGATCGACGCGCTGGCAGGCCAGCGGGGCTCCTGAAGCGGGCAGCGATTCCAGAGGCCCGATGCAGGCTCAGCGGGTCTGCGGACCGGGCCATTCAGATTCAAAAGAGATCCAATCGGGTCCTTCCGATCAGAACGGTTTCGATCGATCCGCACCGATCAGAGCGCTCCGATCAGAGCGCTCTGATCGAAACATCAGTGGCGGCCCGGAGGCAGCTCCTGGCGATCACTCCCTCCTCATCGGCCGGGATCACCACCAGCTCAAACCTCCCGAGCCATGCGAAGGCCTCGACCAGCTCCCGCCGCAGGACCAGATCGTGCTCGCCGATGCCCCCCGTCAGGGCGATCACATCCACCCCCTCCAGGCAGGCGGCCATGGCACCGATCCCCTCCAGCAGGCGATGGCGAAACACGCCAATCGCTAGGGCGGCGCCGCCATGGCCCTCGCCCTGGGGGGGGACCGCCGCCGCGGCCCTGAGCACCTCCATGTTGGCGCTCAGCTCCGAAAGCCCCAGCAGGCCCCCGTCCCACTGCAGGGCCCGCACCAGCTCCACCGGCTCCAGCCCCCGCCGCAGCTGGTGCAGCAACAGGCCCGGATCCACCGAGCCGCTGCGGCTGGCCATCACCAGGCCCTCCAGGGGGGTGAAGCCCATGGTGGTGGCGATGCTGCGCCCACCCCGGATGGCGCTGAGAGAACAACCACCCCCTAGGTGGCAACTGATCAGCCGCAGCGGGCCGGCGGGACCGGTGGCACCGAAGCGCTGAGCCACCGCCTCGGCCACATGCTGGTGGTTGAGGCCGTGGAAGCCGTAGCGGCGCAGACCCTCCCGACGCCAGGACGCCGGAATCGCGTAGGTGCGAGCCTCCGGCGGCAGGGTGGCATGGAAGGCAGTGTCGAAGCAGGCCCACTGGGGCACGGCGGGCCAGTGGGCCCGGGCCCAGTGGATCAACGCCAGGGCCGGAGGGTTATGGAGCGGAGCCAGAGGGCTCAGCGCCGCCAAGGCTTCCAGCGCCGCCTCCTCTAGGAGGGTGGGGACGGTGAAGCGCTCACCGCCATGCACCACGCGATGACCCACCAACGACAGGGGCGCCGCACCATACGGGACAGACATGGCCGGGTCTCCCGTGAAGGCTGGGGCTGGAACCGCTGGCCCTCCGCCAGCCTCCTGCTGCCGGGCTCCCCCCGGCCCACCAGCCATGTCCATCCCCAGATCGGCCAGCGCCCCATCCAGCCAGCCGGCCAGGGCCTGAACCAGCTCCGGCGCCAGATCCCACGGCTGCTCGGATTCCGGATCAGCCCCCGGGTGTCCCTCACGACGCTGCCGTCCGGGCCCCGCGGCTGAACCGCCCGGCCGCGGGGCCGCACCCAGCTCCGCTGATCCCGCCATAGGCAAGCGCCATCGGCTCCATGCAAGGAGGCCTTCAACCCGGTGCTGCCAGCGTTGAGCACCAGCAGCGGTACCGCCGCTGCCCCCCCGCCTGCCAGGCCATCGCCCCGATGGTCCGCAGCCGCTCCAGCGCCGCCCGCAATCACGCCTCGCCCAGGGGCAGGGTCCAGCGCCAGTCGGTCACCTCAGGTGCATCGGTGCCGTGCTCATGGGCGTAGTGGCGATGGCCCAGGATCGCCTCCTTCATCCGCTCCTTCACATGGGCGGCGCGGGAGCCGAGGCGCGGCACTCGATCGATCACATCGATCACGAGGTTGAAGCGGTCGATCTGGTTGTTCATCGCCAGCTCCAGCGGCGTGTTGATGTTGCCCTTCTCCTTGTAACCGCGCACGAGACGGAGATCAGGTTCACGCTTGCCCACGAACAACGGCCTCACCTCCCACGCCACGCCCCGATGCGACGCGCGGCTGTAGACCCCGGGAGCGCACCGATCCCGCCGCAGGTCAGCAGTTCAACAAAAATCAGGCATGAATGCCTATGGCGTCTCCCCGCAGACACGGCAACAGTGGAGGCATCGAACCGGAGGCACCAGCGATGGACGACACGCCACCCAATCAGGTTCCAGGAGTGCGCTGACCGCAGGCCCCTGCTCCAACAGTCTTGTTCCGATCTGCGGTTTCCAGGTCCCCCAGCGGATCACCCGATGCACCGCCCCAGGTGCCCCCGGGTTCACGGAAACCGATCGCATGGATGCCATGGCCCCAGGTGCCGCCTTCTGCAGCTCCGCCCCCAACCCATCCTTTCGATCTCAACGATCACGAAAAGCTGACGCCTTTTGATGGTGATCGTATGGCGGCAGGCGAGGCACCTCGTACCTGAGCCCGCCCCATCACCCATCCCGGCCCGATGGGCCCTCGTCGCCTCAGCTCTAGACCCACCCGGGAGTCACACCCCCCTCAATCCAACAAGGCTGACCACCAAGGCAGCACCACGAGGGAACGATTCCGTTGAAGCCTGATCCTTTCGGATCAGGCTTTTTCATGGTTGCGCCATGGTTCCGATACGGCGCGTGAACCAGCGCTGCGTGCCGGCTTCAAGGCAATACCATCCACGCAGCACGAAACAACGATCATGCTCGTGGGAGAAGTTTTCCTGGAAACCATGGCCACTGGGATCATCACCCAGCAGGAAATTGACTGGCTCACCACCCAGCAGAGTGCTTTCAGCCGGGAGGAAGAAGCGATGGCCCTCAAGATCGGCAGGCTGCTGGATGAGGGGCAACTACAGATTGGTTGCCGCTTGCTGGGGCGTGAATCCCCCGAAAGCCAGCTTGCCTCCTGAACAAGAGCCCGACGGCAGACCCGCCACGGCCGCTGTTCAGCTCAAGGCACCTCCACAGCTGGAGCCGCCGCCGGCCGTGCATCCAAAACAATGCTCACGCACCAGGATCGGAGCATCGGCAGGATCCCTGTGGAGCAGATCCGCCAAATGCATGGGTGATGCCATGCCCAGGCCGAGTTGCTGATTGAAATCGCAGTCGTGGAGAAACCCACGCCAATCCACGCTGACCAGGCTGCGGCACATCACGTGGGCAAGGTTGGACTCCCGGTGCTGCCGACGTAAAAGGGCGCGGTAGCTGTCGAGTTCGCCGCGGCTTCTCAGGGCATCGCCGAAACGCTGGATCGGCATGTTCGCCAAGGCGAGCAGGTTGTTGAAGACCACGCCATGAGAGGAGGCCAGTACCTGTCGATAATCCGCCTCAAGCTGGTCCTGAGGAGGGGGCAGGACCGGACCCTGGGGGTTAAACACCAGATCCAGCTGCAAGCCGGATCCAGGCTGGCCATAACCGAGGGCATTGAGTTCGCACAGAGCGGCGATGCTGCGGTCAAAGACGCCACGCCCCCGCTGGCGGTCGACGTTGTCCGGCAGATAACAGGGCAATGAGGCCACAACCCTGACCCCCTGATCCGCCAGGAATGGCGCCAGATCCTCTTGTCCCGCTTCCTGCAGGATGGTGAGATTGCAGCGATCGATCACCGCCACGCCCTGAGCCCGGGCCTGGCGAACCAGGTCGCGAAACAGTGGATGGAGCTCGGGCGCTCCGCCGGTGAGATCGAGGCAGGGAATCTGCCTCGCCTCCAGCACCGCCGGCACCAGGGCCACGGTGGCCGCATCCATGCTTTCAAGCCGATGGGGCCCCGCATCCACATGGCAATGGCTGCAGGCCTGATTGCAGCGGTAGCCGAGGTTCACCTGCAGGGTGGTGAGATGGCTCCGACGCAACAGCGGGAAATCGCCATTCAGAGGATCACACCCTGGTGGACCAGCCTGGTCCACCAGGCGCAACTCATGCCCGGAAGGAAGGCTTTCAAGGGGATTGATGATCGACATCCAGGATGACGCTGAGCAGGAATCCGAAGCCCACCGGCTGAGCCAGCAGAAGCTGCAACGCCGGCACGCTAGTGGCACGCAGCATCGGGAGCGCGAGGCGGCAGACCGACCCTGAACGGCAGCCAATCCGCCTCCATGCTGAAGCACCCGTGCGGCAGGGGCTGGGCTCCCTAAGCAGGAGTGCTCAACATCGAATCGATGGCGAGGTGAGGGAGGAGGATGGAGAAATTACGACCGCTTCCATGGCCCGCTATCTGCTGGTGCTGAAACCCAGGTCCCCCCTGGACACCACGGCCTTGATCGCAGGACTGGACCCCATGCTCACCGAACTGGACGCGGAGATCGACCACCGCACGCCAGCCCATCTCAGCGCCATGCTGAGCGGCGCGGAAAACCTGCGCCTCCAGCTCTTCGCCGATGTGCAGTCCAAGCTGAGCGGCCGGGTGCTGGAGGTGGTGCTGATGAGCCGCGAAGCGATGGGCCGGGGGGCGCCACTGACCCGGGAGCGCTTTGAACGGTTGGTGGAGCTGGCGATCGAAACCATGCCGCACCTGAATCCCGTCTTCCGCTCCGATCGGGATGGTCCCATGCCCTTCACCGACTGATGGGATGAGTGCCATGACCACGACGACCACCACCAGCCCCCTCACGAAGGCCGCCCTGCTTGATCCCCCCAGGGGGTATCGGGTGCTGGCATGGCTCGGCCTGGTGGTCAACGTGCTGGTCATTCCGGCCGGGATCGTCACGATCCTGCGGGACCCCACCTGGCGCGTCACAAACATCGCAGTGGGAGCCGCCGCCGCGCTGCCCACCGCCGTGCTCGGACTGGTGGCCTGCTTAGCCCTGCTGCGGTGGCGACACTGGGGCCAGGTCCTGGCCATCGTGGCCCTCTCCATGAGCCTGGCTGTGCTCCTGCCCTACGGCATCGTGCGCCTGGTGCTACTGGAGCAGGGCCGTCTCATCCTGGCCGTGGCGTTTCCGATCATTCTGACGGCCAATGTGGCCGCCCTGGTCTTCTGGTGCAGACCTGCAATCCGCAGTTATCTGCGCTGAAGGCCAGGCTCCACAAGGCCGCCGACACTGAAAGTTGTGACAACGGTGACAGTCGCCAGCTGGCACAAGCTGCAGCATGGTTCATGCTGATTGACGAAAACGATGGTTCCCCCTATATCCCACCTCCCTGTATCCCACCCCGTCGGAATCAATCGCGTCAGCGCGGGCAAGCGTTCTTCCAGCAGTGGTCCTTCCCAAGCCAGTCAGCGGGTGTACCGACTAGTGGATCAACAGGGTCTGCCCCACCCCGTTCTCGACGACCTTTACGACAGCCTGGATTCCGCTTGGGCCGAAGCTCAGGCTTGGTGGAGCCATGAATGGGGAGTCACGTCAGGTCCCGTGGGCATCGGAGTGGAAGTGAGCACCTCCAGCGGCTCATGGCGGACCCTGCGTCATCCGGGTAGCTGATCATCACCCTTCGCAAGAACAGATCACCAATAGGTGTTCTGATAGATCCTCAGGGTTCCGATTCCTACCGGACTGGCGACAGGATTAGGCCCGGCGGGATATGCTTCAACCTGGAACAGGTAAGTATCCGACTGCATCGGGTTGGTCCAGGGAACCACAGACACCGTCACCGTGTTTCCCGGGGGGATCGGTTCGGGGAAATCCAGAGTCATGGTGCGGGTGTCATCGTTGAACCGGGCCTTCACTGGCACGGGAGATCCCTCACGTCGAGGACGACCCAGGAACGCGCGGGTCCTTTCCAGGGCGAACGGGAACTGACGATCTGCCCCCCGGATCTGCTGGAACGTGAACCCGGCCAGGGAAGCGCCTGCCCCAGGATCAAGCTCAAGGGTGAAGTAATACTCGGGCAGCGGTTGCCCCACGGTGGTGGAATAGCTGATCAGACCAACCTGCCAAGGGGCCTTCACGAAGAACGTTGAACCGGAAAGCTCCACAGCCGATGCAGCCGAACCGGAAAAGCCCAAGCCCGTTGGCATCCGGCTGGACGAAATACTGGGATGGGCAGGTACCAGATGAGGAGATGGCAAACCGAGAACCATGCCGGCGATGACGGGAAGGGTCAGCCGAGGAAGCCAACGACAACCCAGCGGCAAAGCATCTCGCATCAGACCAGCTCTCATCGAAACTCCGTGCTCGGAAGAAAGGCAACGATCCGGCGGACCATGGAGCCCTGCCAAACCGATCAGCCACCCATGGAAACTAGGCAGCCCGGCTGCCAGGTGCCAGCAGAAAGGGGCCAGGATCCTGATCGCGGCGATGGGTCAGCGGGAGGGGCTGGGGTCTGGCGCCGGGATCGGCGGGATCCAGAGCGGCGGTTCGCTCCAGAACCTGCCGCAGGCGCCGCGCCGCGTGCAGGGGCATGTCGCGCGGCACACTGATTCGCTGGGCAAGCGTGCGCAGGGCGATTGCCGTTCCAGCAGGGGGTGGACAGGATCGGCCGCTGATCAGCTCGGTGAGTGCAGAGCGCAGGGCTGTGGCGAAGCTCCCAGCCGTGCCATCGGGGCCATAACGATCCAGAAGAGGAGCCCGATGGCGCACCACTCTGGCCAAGGCAACCAGGGCGGCATCGGCGGGTTCAAGCTGGCTGGTTTCCGGATCGGGCTCTCCCGGCGGCACGATCGGCCATGGACCTCGGTCGATGCGCTCAGCCAGCGCATGCTGCTCCGCTGATCCAAGCGAATAGCACCCACCCATCTGGGGAGGCAGATCGTGGGCGTGGGTATGGAAGTCGCTCTGGCTGCCGAGGTAGGAAGGGCGCTGCTCCAGGGCACAGAACCAACGGTGAATGGCGGGATGGCGCTCCCGCAGCCGGTAGCCCTTGTAATAGGCCAGGCTCGCGTTCATCCGCTCCAGATAAGGCACAAAAACCACATCAGCCGTGCTGATTTCCCCCAGCAGGAAAGGGCCGGGCCGGGCCTCCAGTGCTTCCTCCATGTTCCTGGCCATTCGAGCGAAGGCCAGGCCAGCACGTTCCTCACCTCTCGAGCCCAGATCCGGCACGCAGAGCCACTGACACCAGGCCCGGAACAGCAGACGCTCCAGTTGGCGGAGGGGAAGAACCTGAGGATCCTCCATCCCCAACAGGAGCGGGCCAAAGGCTGTCTCCAGGGCCCCAAGAATCCGATCGCTCTCGGTGATCAGCCGGCCGTCCAGCTCAAGGGCCGGCAGCATGCCGGAAGGCACCAAACGCTTGTACCAGCTTTCCTTCTCGCCGTAGCAAAACATCGTGACCTTCCGCACCCTGTAGGGAATGCGGCGCTCCTCAAGCCAAAGCCACACCTTCTGACAGTAGGGACACCAGGCGTGGTGGTCGCGATAGAGAGTGACCCTCACGGCGCTTTCCGGCTGGTCGAAAAGCCTGAGGTTGGCCTGGGCACTGGCCGGTCCCTGGCGGCGGTCCGGCTCGGGTGGCACCAGGGCCGCAAGCTCCTCCCAACTGAGGGGGGATGTTAATCCTGTCTCTGCTCTGTCACCAACGGTGCTTTGACCAAACAAATCAGGAGCGCCATGGACTGATCGACCCATAGAAGCGGCGTCTGAGCTCTAAGCAACTCATCGTGGCGCATTTCCGTGGGGCCTGGCTGGGGATGGACCGGTCCGGGCGATTCTCGAAGGATTCGCCCCGGATCGGCAGCAGGATCGTGGCGCCTGAACCGACGAGCGAAGAGCAAAAGAACACTTCTGTTTCGATTGCTACAGAGGCCAAGCCGGCCCTGCCGACAGTGTGACCTGGCGAACTCCGAAGAGGTTGCTTTCCTCATGCCACGGACCCTTTTGTCCGGTGGAGGTCCGTCCGCCGCGACGACCTTTGACCGCTTCCGCACCAAGGTGCTGGCGGGTGTCCAGGATCCTCAGCTCCGGCGCTACGCCTTTGCGCTGATGGCGACTGGTGCCGGCCTGCTGCCCCTGATGGCCGGCTCCGCCAATGCGGCGCTCACCAAGATGCCCACCAATGGTGCCGACACCCTGCTGATGTTGATGGGTTCAGCCCTGGTGCTGCTGATGACCCCCGGCCTGGCGTTCTTCTACGGCGGCTTCACCCGCTCCAAGAACGTGCTCAACACGATGATGATGAGCTTCTTCCTGATGGGGCTGATCGGTGTGCTGTGGGTCGTGATCGGCTACAGCCTCGCCTTTGATGGCGGCTTCAAGAGCCCCTTCATCGGTGGCCTTGGTCAGATGTGGCTCAACGGAGTTGGCGGTGAACTGGGTGACCAACCCCTCGCCGATGGTTTTGCCCTTTCCGCCACCTCCTTCGCCCTCTTCCAGGCGATGTTCGCGATCATCACGCCGGCCCTGATCTCCGGTGCCATCGTGGAACGGGTGAGCTTCAAAGCCTGGTTCTGGTTTTGTCTTCTCTGGAGCCTGCTGATCTATTCACCGATGGCCAAGATGGTTTGGGGCGGCGGTTTCCTTGGGCCATTCGGCACCGTGGGAGCCATCGACTTCGCCGGTGGTACGGTGGTTCACATCGCTTCCGGTGTGGCAGCTCTCGTCGCTGCCGCGATCATCGGTGAGCGGAGCACTTGGCCCGACAGCAAGCGCCCTCCGCACAACGTTCCCTTCATCCTCCTGGGTGCTGGCCTGCTCTGGTTTGGCTGGTTCGGCTTCAACGGCGCCAGCTACTTCGCTGCCAGTGGTGCAGGCCTCTCGTTCCTCACTACGACCACTTCAGCTTCCGCCGGATTGCTGGCCTGGTGTCTGATTGAGTGGTTCAAGGATGGCAAACCCACCGCCGTGGGAGCGGCCACCGGTGCCGTTGCCGGCCTTGTTGGGATCACCCCCGCTGCCGGCTTCGTCTACATGCCCCAGTCCATACTGATCGGTGCGTTGACTGCAGCGGCCTGCTTTATCGCCGTTCAGGTGAAGGCAGCGATCAAGTTCGACGACTCGTTGGACACCTTCATGGTGCACGGAGTCGGTGGGACCGTGGGTGCTCTGCTCACAGGTCTTCTCGCTGCCAAAGCCCTCGTTCCTGCCGATTACTTCCCCCTTTCAGCCAAGATTATGGAAGAGGGTGGTAATGCTGGGCTGTTCCTTGCACAGTTCAAGGCTGTTCTGGTCACCTACGGATTTGTGGGCCTCGGCACCGCCTTGATCCTCTGGTTCCTCAAGCTGTTCATGCCCCTGCGGGTATCGAGCAACGATGAAGAGCGTGGCCTCGATTACGTGGCCCATGGGGAAGAAGCTTATGACCCGATGACCAACTGAGGCGGAGCACCCCATGAAAATGATCACAGCTCTCGTGCGTCCTTCCAAGGTGGACGCAGTCAAGACAGCCCTTGTTTCTCTTGAAATCGTGGGCATGACCGTGAGCGAGGTCCGCGGTTTCGGCCGGCAGAAAGGCCAGGTTGAGCGTTATCGCGGCAACGAATTCACTGTGGATTTTCTCCAGAAGTCCAAAGTTGTCGTTGTCGTGGACGACAGCAAGGTTGAGGCGGCAATCGGAGCGATTACCGAAGCAGCCCGCACCGGCGAAATCGGTGATGGCAAAATCTTCGTGACTCCGGTGGAGACCGCGATTAGAATTCGTACCGGTGATCGGGGCGAGTCCGCACTCTGAACCCAAGTACCGAGCTTCGGCATTAGTTGCACCTTTGGCTTCCAGAGGCAAGCGAAATTAAACCCCCGTCATTGGCGGGGTTTTTTAATGAGCAGCAAAGATGATCTACCCCTTGCCTTTTAAGGCAATGCTCAAGAATCACCGTGATCCTGAGAAGCGCGTGAGTTTTCGATCAGAGTGCCGAGGAATGTAGAAGAGTCCACAGGGATCGGCCGATCAAAGCTCATGCCCACATAATGGGCGCGCATCACATCATCGCTCCAGAGCAGACGGGCTTGGCGCTCAATCACCTGGGGCCCGGCATGTTGATGAAGTCGAACAGTACAGGTAATACCTGTAGGAATCACCTCGTAAGTCTGCACGCAGGCGCCTAGGGTGCTGATGTCCCAGAGAACTCCATGGTATGTACATTCCGGGGTCACCAACTCAGCCGATATACGCACACTGAGAACAGGCACGGAGTAACGGCGTTCCCGTCGTTCCACACGAACCTTCGCCTCAGGCTTGGGCTTAGGACGAGACCAGGGATTCATCGGCACCTCGAAAACTCGCCCACTCTCACCCTAGCGAAGTCTGCAAGCTGGGCTTCATCCCCTGTGATCTGAGGCGCTTGGCGCAACAAGCCACACAATAGGAAGGCCAGGAAACCCGTTCACCGTCCCGGCATCAATCAGCCTGTGCAACGTTCCAACCCGCCGGAACACGTTGATCTCCTGGTGCTGGGTGCCGGCTCCGGAGGGCTAGCAGCATCTAAACGGGCAGCCTCCCATGGTGTCCGCGTCGCCATCGTGGAGGGGGATCGGGTCGGAGGGACCTGCGTGATCCGGGGCTGCGTCCCGAAAAAACTATTGGTCTACGGATCCAGCTATCGCCAGTGGCTGGTAGACGCCCCCAGCCTTGGCTGGCTCCCGGTGCAAGGGGAAGGGCTCCGCTGTGAACCCTCACGCCTGCTCGCCGCGGTTCGGGCAGAGGTCGATCGTCTCAACCACCTCCACATCGGTTTCCTCGACAAGGCCGGCGTGAGCCTGCTGCCGGGCTGGGCACGATTTCTTGATGACCACACCGTGGCGATCCGGAGCGCGGACCACGAAGAACGCCTCGTACGGGCGGACCGCATCCTGATCTCCGTGGGCGGTCGCCCCAGCCGGCCCTCGATCCCCGGCGCAGAGCTCGGCTGGGTCAGCGACGACATATTTGAGCTGGCGGATCTGCCGCAACACGTGGTGGTGGTGGGAGGCGGGTTCATCGCCTGCGAATTCGCGGGAATCCTGCATGGCCTCGGTGTGAAGGTGATCCAGCTGGTGCGGGGCGAGCGAATCCTGCGGGGCTTCGACGCGGAAGCCGCTGCCCATGTGCAAGAAGCGATGTTGAGCGCCGGCATCGACGTGCGCACGGGAACCCTCCCCGCAGCCATTGAGCAGGATGGTGAAGACCTCAGCCTGCGGACCACCATGGGCGACGCCATCGGCTGTGGCGGCGTGTTGCTGGCCACCGGACGCAAACCCTTCCTGGAAGGACTGAACCTTGAGGCCGCAGGCGTGCAGATGGTGGACCAGCGAATCCCCGTGGACGCCAACCAGGCCACGAACGTGCCACACATTTTCGCGGTGGGGGATGTGACCGACCGCATCAACCTCACCCCCGTGGCCATCGATGAGGGCCGAGCCTTCGCCGACAGCGTCTACGGAAACAGGCCTCGCCAAGTGAACCATGATCTGGTGGCCAGCGCGGTGTTCAGTCAACCGGAACTGGCCACGGTGGGATTGTGTGAAGAGGATGCCGTCCTCCGCCATGGCCGCGATGCGATTCGCATCCATCGGGCCCGTTTCCGGCCCATGGCCCAAGCCCTCGCCAAACGGGGACCGGCTGTGTTGCTCAAGCTCGTGGTTGAGCAGGCCAGCGACCGGGTGCTGGGCTGCCACATGGTGGGTGACCATGCCGCCGAGATCATTCAGATGGCCGCGATTGCGGTGGGAATGGGCGCCACCAAGGCCGATTTCGATCGCACCATGGCCCTGCACCCCACCGTGTCGGAGGAGTTTGTGACCATGCCCGGTTGAAGGGCACCAGGCTCCCAGGGCAACAGCCGTCTGAGAGCACGGCCCGGCGCGCCAGGCTTCAGACCGCGGCCAACCCCTTCTCGTTGAACACGCCCTCGAATAAGGCTGAGCTGAGGTAGCGCTCCCCGGAATCCGGCAACACCACCACAATCGTCTTGCCGGCGAAGGCCTCTTCCCGGGCCAGACGCAGAGCCGCCGTGGTGGCAGCACCGCAGGAAATGCCCGCCAGGATGCCTTCCTCGCGCATCAGGCGGCGGGCCATGCCGATGGCCTCCTCATCGCTCACGGTCTCGACCCGATCGACCAGGGAGAGATCCAGGTTCTCCGGAACGAAGCCGGCACCGATGCCCTGGATCTTGTGGGGGCCGGGCCGCAGGGGCGTCCCGGCGATCGTCTGGCCGATCACAGGACTGTTCTGGGGCTCCACGGCCACCGAAACGATCGAACGGCCCCGGGTTGTCTTGAAATAACGGCTCACGCCCGTGATCGTGCCTCCGGTGCCGACCCCGGCCACGAAGGCATCCACCTGCCCTTCGGTGTCGTCCCAGATCTCTGGAGCGGTGGTGTCGTGATGAATGCGGGGATTGGCGGGATTGCTGAACTGCTGGAGCATCACGAAACGATCCGGTTCGCTCTCGGCCATCTCACGGGCGGCGGCGATGGCCCCGCCCATGCCGAGGCGCCCTTCGGTAAGCACCAGATTGGCTCCGTAGGCGGTGAGCAACTTGCGCCGTTCCATGCTCATCGTTTCCGGCATGGTGAGGGTGAGCGGTATGCCGCGGGACGCCGTGACGAACGCCAGGGCGATGCCGGTGTTGCCGCTGGTGGGTTCAATCAGCTCACGACCAGGCCCGAGCAAGCCATCCTTTTCGGCCTGCCAGATCATGGCCGCACCGATCCGGCACTTGACCGAATAGGCGGGGTTGCGGCCCTCGATCTTGGCCAGCACCCTGGCGCGACAGCCTTCGGTCACCCGGTTCAGCTGCACCAGGGGCGTGTGGCCGATGCTCAGACTGTTATCAGCGTGGATGGGGCTCATGCGGGAAGCGCGGTGCCGCTGCTACGGGCAACCCTAATCAGCAGTGAAGATCCTGCCCTGTCAAGAAGCCGTGACACCTCTGGGAGCCAGCCCCATTCCATAAAATCCGGAGTCAAAACGCTCTGAATGCCGGTGTCCGGATCGCTCCCCGTGCTCCCGGGCCTGAGCGGCCTGCTGCTGCTGATCACTTCCGTGGCCGTGCTGACCCTGGTGATCGACCGGAGCCGCTTCTGGATGCGTTGGTGGCAGCGCCGAGCCAGCCGTGAGAGCCGCTGGCAGGAGCGGATCGCCACCCGGACTGATTCGAACAGGCTGGAGGAGCAGCTGGAGGATTGGGAGCACTCCATGGCCTTCGGGGAACCGTTCTTTCAGGCCGGTGCCCTGCTGGCGCCTCTGCTGGGTCTGATCGGCACCGTGACCGGCCTGATGGGCGTGCTCGCCCAGCTCGGGCCCCGTCTGGAACTGCCACCAGGAGCAAGCCTGGCCGGTTACGGGCAGGTGTTGCTCAGCACGGCCGGCGGCCTGATGGTGAGCCTTGTGGCCAGTGTCGCTCTGCTCGCCAACCGGGGCGTGAGGGAGTGGCAGCTCGATGAGCTGCGCCGTCAGAGGAGACCTTCCGGGGAATTGCAGCCATGAGCCTTGCGCTCCAGAGCTTGGTGGCCCTCACGCTGATTGTGTGTGGCGCCGTGGCGGCGATGCCGCTGGTGGTGGGGGGGCCGGAGCCGGTGGCGGAAGAGGAGAGCGGACCCGATTCCACAGCCCCCGAAACCCTTCGTGTTGTGGAGAGTCCTGGTGGACGCTGGTTTCTCAACGGTGAGCCGATCACCCGAAACGCTCTCGGCAGGCTGCTGCAGCAGCAGGACCTAGCGCTTCGGGTTCAGTACTTCCCCTCCTCTGCCCTAGCCATTGGGCAGGTGGGACGCTCCCTGAGCTGGCTGCGCCGCAGTGGCGCCAATGGCGCCGTGCTGGCCTTGCCGCCTTCCCTGCCATGAAGGATCAGCTCCTGCTCGACGCGGTGGGGCTGGCCTTGGTGAGCACCAGCCTGGCAGCCCTCACCTGTGTGGTCGTGGTTGTGCCGCAGCGCATCGCCCAGAGACCCGCCCAACAAGGTGTGCTGGCCTTGCATCTGGATACGAAGGGACAACTGCGACTGTGGAACCGGCCGGTGCGCGCCCAGGAGGTGGCTGAACTCCTCCCCAGGACGGCAGCCCACCAGGACCAGGGCAGGACCGTGCTGAGACTGATCCCCGATCCCGCCGTGCCCTGGGGTGTTGTGCGCCAGGCGGCGGTGGGACTGGAGGTTTCAGGAGCGGCGCTGGAACTTCAACTGCCATGACGATCACTCGCCTACGTCTGAGCCTCCTGGCGGCCCTCTGCCTGCATCTGCTGGCCCTGGCGGGCTGGCAGATTCAGCGCAACCGCCAGGCTCCCGTTCCCCGGTTGGAGGCCCAGGACGACACACCGATCCTGCTCCAGTTCAGCAGGCAGTCCCCTCTGGCCCAGGATCAGAGTCCCATTCCTCTGCCCCCCGCATCACCCCTGCCCCTGCCCCTGGGGGGCAAGCCGACCGGATCGACATCACCAATCCATCCAATCGCGGGATCGTTGATCAGAGGGCAGACCCCCTCAACAGTTGGACCACGCCAGGCTGCATCGACCAAGAAAGGAACTCAGACCCCAGCCCATGGGTCCAGATCCGCTGGCAGGGCCGACCTCAAGCCCAGTCGTTCCAGAGCGAACGAGGGTCCGATGCGCGCCATCCCAGCCCCCCTGGCCTTAGGACCAGGTTCCCCGGCCCGCAAGGCCCTGAACAAGATGCTCCATGAGGTTGGCTCAGGCCATCAGGGCGAGGGGAGTGACGCCGCCAAGGCGGACGCAAGGACTGAGGCCGGTGGCGATGGGACGGATCTAGCCTCCGCAACCACCACCGCAACCCTCAGCAGGGCCAAGGGGGCCACTGCCGTGGAGATCAAGAGCACCACGGCCGCTGAGACCAGGCTCTGGGCCATCGCACGACCTCTGCGAACCCCGCTTAACGGCTTGGAGGGCTTGCCGGAGAGCCTCAGCATTCGTCAGATTCCGCTCAGTGAAGCGCGGCGCAGCGGGGCCGACGTGACCCACCAGCGGATTGTCCGCCTTGAGGATGGATCGATGCTGTTGTGGAGCGATGGTGGAACCCTCTGGCTGCTCCGGGTATCGCTTCCCTGAGGGAATGCTCAGGCCGCCAGCTGCTGGAGGCCCAGGATGAGCCGATCAAGGGCTTCCCCCAGCTGTGGTGGTTCGAGCATGCCGTAACTGAGGCGGAGCATGGATCTGCCCTGATGGGGAACCAGACCGAATGCCTCGCCCGGCAGGGTCGCCACCCCATGGTCAAGAATGAGTTGCTCCATCAGAGCATCCGCACCTAGGGAAGTTTCACAAGCCAGCAGAACATAAAAAGCCCCGTCAGGGATGGTCGGGAGGGTGATCGCCAGACCACTGCTCTGCGCAGCCTCAATCCGATCGACAAGGAGCTGGCGCCGTTCCGCCAGGGTGGCGATGCGGGGGACGGTCCAGGCGGATCCGGCAGTCAGGGCCGCCAGGGCCGCCCGCTGGGTGAGACGTGGCGGGCAGATCAGCACCGTGTCCTGAACCTGGGCCAGGCCCGCCAGGAGCTGGCGAGGCACAGCGGCGTAGCCGATCCGCCAGCCCGCCATGCCGTAGGCCTTGGAGAGGGAATGCAGAGTGATGGTGTGCGCCGCACTGCCAGGCAGGGTGCCTGGGGGCTGATGGGGAACCTGTCCATGGATGAAGGCCGCGTAAGCCTCATCGCTGATATGAAACAGGCCCCGATCGGCGCAGAGATGGTTGATCGCCGCGAGGATGGATCCAGGAACCACAACACCGCTTGGGTTAGCGGGAGACACCGTGACGATCGCCCGGGTTCGGGGCGTGATGGCAGCCGCCAACGCTTCAGGGTCCGGCACCAGACCGGCATCCACAGGCACCGGGACCCCACCGGCGATCTGGATTGCCATCACATGATTGAAATACCAGGGCACCGGCAGGATCACCTCGTCCCCCGGATCAAGGATCACCTGGGCAATGGCGTGAAAGGCCATGTTGCTGCCTGCAGTGACCAGCAAAGCCGAGCCGTCCAGGTCCAGACGATGGTGGCCTTCAAGCTCCTCACGCACCGCCTCAAGTAGCTCCGGATCCCCTTCCATCGGGCCATAGCGATTCAGGCTCGCTAGGGATGGTTCAGCGATCAGCGCCGTCCGGACAGCCTCGTGAACAGCGGCAGGTGGCCCCCAGTTGACCATCCCCTGAGCAAGGGAAATGGTATCGGCACGACGGCGCATCAGCTCGCCAACCTGGGGAATTACCGGTGTCAAGACGGTTGCCAGACGGGAAGCCGGCGGGAAGCGATGGGGGGTGGAACGGGAAAACAAAACAAGTACCAGTGCTTGATCAGATGTTCTAAAACGAGCTTGTGCGCACCAGCCCGAACAAGAGCAAAACAAGAATACCGATATCCGTGAACAAGAATACTGATATCCGTGAAACAGTAATCCTCAATGGTAGGGTTTATCCATGCGAACATTCGGAGTCACGCTTTTGGCAAAAGCAGAAAAAATCGAAACCAGCAACTGGGCTTCAGACCGCTTCATCATAGCGGCTTTGATTCTGACCTGGATTGCAGCAATATCCCTGATCAATCCCAGTGGAGATTTCCCGCTCAACGACGACTGGGTCTACGGACTTGTCGTTCGCAACCTTTTGAAAACAGGGCATTTCCAGTTCATCAGCCCAGCGAGCGCAAACCTGTTCACCCAGGCCTACTGGGGAGCCCTGTTCTGCCTACCATCCGGCTTTTCATTCGCAGCACTGAGGCTTTCCACACTAGTGATTGCTGCCCTGGGAGTGGTCAGCCTCTATGGCGTGACCAGAGAAGTTGGCTGCTCAAAAACAATGGCGACCCTGGCAAGCCTGTTGTTGATATTCAATCCGCTGTACCTTGGACTTGCCAACACATTCATGACCGACGTACCCTTTACAGCAACCCTGATCATATGCTTCTACTTTTACGTAATCGCGCTAAAGCGAAAAAGCAAACTCAATTTGGCCTTAGCCTTGCTTCTTGCATTGGCAGCCCTGGGGATACGCCAATACGGACTGATTTTTATTGCTGCATTGAGCGCTGGGTACATCGTCAAAACACGCCTACGCTGGCAAGCCATTGTTCAAGCTCTTGGGGCAACAGGCTTGGGAGTGGGGCTTCAGTGGACCTATCAACGCTGGCTTGAAACCTCAGGACAGATTCAGACATCGACAGACCTGGTCGCCCAAACCTATAAACAAGGCATTCAAATGCCACTTCAATCTGTGCGCCTGCAGCTTCTCTTTATGATGTTGATTTACCTTGGCGCATTCACCCTCCCATCTCTGCTGATCTATCAAAAGAAATTTTTCGCCGCGCACAAAAAATTAGGGAAATTGCACCTAGAAACAATTGTCACCGTCGCTGCCGCTTGCACCGCTGCGGCAATGGTGCCGAATCGCCTTCCAAAGCTTGGCAATATTCTGACATACATAGGCCTAGGACCACTAACGCTCAAGGACACCTTCCTGTTGGGACTAAATTATCCCATGCAAAGTGGTTTCAATGTATTAATATGGACGTTTTTCACCATCTGCGGATCGCTTGGCCTTGTATTCCTGTTATTACTATTTATTCACTCTATCACCACACTGCTGAAAAAGCTCAAGCAATCACCGGCTCAGGCAAAAAAATCCGACAAACCAGCACTGCCACGACCCGTGGACAGTCCTCCAGCCCTTCCCTCAAGCGAAGCCTGGCTGTTAACCGCTCTACTCATCAGCATATTAGGCTATATTTCCATCCTGAGCTTTGGCCACCTATTTGACCGATACCTCCTACCACTCTATCCCTTGACTTTGATTCTTATTTCTTTATTTGTACCCAGCAATTCAGACTTTGACTTGATCGGCCGCTCCGGCAAAGCCTTGACCGTGATCCTAATCGGCCTTTTTGCCTACTTCAGTGTTGCTTCTGCTCATGATTACCTGGCCTGGAATCGAGCCCGATGGGACGCGCTGAATCACCTGACTTCGGTTCAAAAGATTTCTCCAAAATTAATTGACGGGGGCTATGAGTTCAACGGGTGGCTATTGGCCGATAAAAATTACCAACCCAGACCGAACAAAAGCTATTGGTGGGTAGATGACGATGAGTACCTTATCGCATCAGGGCCATTGCCGGGGTACCAAGAAATAGCAAGGTATCCATTTAAAAGATGGTTGCTGATTGAAGAGAAACCAATCTTGACTTTAAAGAGAACAAAGAAAGACTGAGCGACCAGCTCATCAACAAAACCTCAATTCCCTCGAGTCTTTAGGTCCGTTCGCATCTCAGTCGCCAGGGGCAATAACACTTCCAGCAGAGCACCTCCGTCGGGGTGGTTGCTGGCCTCGACGCGACCGCCGTGGGTGAGTGCGATCTGACGAACGATCGCCAGGCCCAGGCCGCTGCCGCCGCGACGGCTGCGGGCGCGGCTCGGATCACCGCGATAAAAGCGCTCAAACATGCGCTCTTGATCCTCTGCGCTGAGCCCAGGGCCCCGATCACGCACTCTGAGCCGACACCAGCGGCCACTGCAGTGGAGGTCCAGGGTGATGGGTGCACCATCCGGGCTGTAGCGCAGCGCGTTGTCGAGAAGGTTGTAAAGCAGGCGATGCAAGCGCGAGGCATCGCCCAAGACCACGGCATGGTCTGCAGGAGATTGGGAGGCCAACACGTGTAAGTGCACGCCCCGGGGATCGGCCAGGGGCCGAAGCCCGTTCCAAACCTGTTCCACGAGAGGACGCAACTCCAAAGGAGGCAATGGGACTGACTGCGTCGGCAGGGCATTCTCGAGCCGGGACAGCTCCAGCAGATCGTTCACCAGCTCCTGGAGCCGGAGCAATTCGCGCTGCAAACGCTCCACCAGAACAGCATTACGGCTGTTCACCTGGCCGGCCAGGCTGTCGCCCACCAGTAGCAAAGCAGTGAGGGGGGTGCGCAGTTCGTGAGCCACATCGCTCACCCAGCGCTCCTGTTGGTCGAGCTGAGCCTCGAGTGAGCGGCGGCTCTGGATGACCACACTCACCCAACGCTCCTGGCCTGGCAAGGTCAACAGTTCAAGCTCCTGATCACCGCGGGGCAAAGCCAGTCGCTGAGGGCGGTTGCGCAGGCGGGTGTCCTGAATCAAACCGAGAAGTTCCGGCAGAGGAGCGAACTTCTGCAACGGCTGACCCGGGCTGAGAGCGGTGCCAGAGCTTCCCAACAGCTGCTCAGCTCGACTGTTGACCAGCTGGACATGGTCGGTTGGATCCAGGATCAACCAACCCACAGGCGCTGCGTCGATCCACCCCAGCAACCGGGACCGATCCAGGGCACTGGCGCGCCCGACACGAAGGTAGCGGTGCCGGGCACTCCACCAACCGCAGGACAGCCCGATCAGCAGAGCCAGGAGAGCCGCCACTAGCCGAAGCGATAGCCGAAACCCCGAACGGTGACCAGGTGCTCCGGTGCCGAGGGATTCGTTTCCAGCTTTTCCCTCAACCAGCGGATGTGCACGTCCACAGTCTTGCTGTCACCGAAGTAATCATGGCCCCACACCTGCTCGAGCAGCTTGTCGCGGCTCCAGACCCGGCGGGGGTGGTGCATGAACAGTTCCAGCAGGCGGTATTCCTTCGGAGAGAGGTTCACATCCAGCCCATCGCGGGTGACGCGGCACTCGTCCGGATAGAGGCAGAGATTTGCATGCACCACCTGCTTGGCTGGGGCGGCACCACTGCTGCTGCGCCGGAGCAGGGCCCGACAACGGGCCACCAGCTCCCTCATCCCGAAGGGTTTGATCAGATAGTCATCGGCGCCGACCTCCAAGCCAAGAACGCGGTCGGCTTCGCTGTCACGAGCACTCACCACCAGGATCGGAGTCTGATCGCCGGCCTGACGGAGCTGGCGACAGACATCCAGACCACCCAGACCGGGGAGCATCAGGTCGAGCACGACCAGGGAAAAGGATTGGTCGGTGCCGCTGGCGCGCTGCAGGCTCTGCAGGGCATCCCGGCCATTGCCACAAGCGATGACCTCGAAACCTTCCAGGATCAAGGCATCCCGGATGGTTTCACGGATGGTGTCGTCGTCCTCGACGAGGAGCAGGGAGGAGGGCATCAGCCCATTGTCGGGGCTGGCGGGCTCCTGCCAGAACATGGTGATCAACGGCGGGGCAAATGGCTGATCACAAGACGGCGCTGGGAATCCGAGCGCAACCAGCCCTCATCGCGCAAGCTGCCGATCACCCGGGTCACGGTGACCCGTGTGGTCGCCAGGGCACTGGCCACCTCTTGGTGGGTGAGGCGCAGATTGAGGCGCAGACCCTCCTCACAGGGTTGGCCATAGTCGGTGGCGATCAACTCCAGGAAGCCCCGAACCCGTTCCTCCACCCGGCGGAGTGCCATCAGGCCGAGCAGGGCCTGGCTTTGCCGGTAGCGCTGGGCCAGGGCATGGAGCATGCCGGCGCTGAGGGCTGGGTCAGCCTGGATCTCTTGCAAGGTGAGACAGAGCAGGTCGGTATCACAAAGAGTTCGGGCTTCAAACGCCTCCACGCCGCTGAGGGGATCGCCGAAGGGCTCGTTGGGACCCGCCAGGCCGAGCAGGAGGTCATCGCCGTGAATGGTGATGGCGCCGAGCTTGACCATGCCCCGCACGACCAGCCAGACGTTGTTGCGCAGCATCGGCACCTGACTGCCGGCAGCCAGATGAATCAGGCTGCGCTTGTGGTAGCTGGCTTCCAACAGATTGCGGAAGGCATCGTTGCTTTTACCGGTTTCACGGGAAGGCGTGAACACCATGGGTTGTGCTGCCGATGTCGGTACCACTGTATGGAGGGAAACCAACTGGAAAACAAAGGTCCGGTAGTCGTTGGGTTAAGGGAGCCATAAGGCCTGGTCAGATCTGGAGCAGCGGATCGTCCATCCCCCAGATAGGGGGGGGGGATCCGGATGAGGGTGGGTTCCTGACAAAAACCCCATAAAAAAACCCGATGGAAAAACCACCGGGTAGAGTGAGATGTTACCTACTGGATCGCTGGAACCTGGCCCGGGGAGGCGGTTTGATCAGTCAGAGATACGGGCCACGGCCTTGCGGCTTTCGGCCAGGATCGAGTTGCTCAGGGGCACATAACCGAGGTCATCGGCACGGTTCTGGGCGGCGGGGCTCAACAGATAAAGCAGTGCCTTGCG
>Ga0114972_10000052_pt1 | contig 75792 bp, 66 predicted proteins | sample M_140807_EF_Meta_FD_87354 | JGI IMG/M metagenome (GOLD analysis project Ga0114972, IMG submission 87354) | Freshwater microbial communities from Lake Montjoie, Canada to study carbon cycling - M_140807_EF_MetaG | ecosystem: Environmental > Aquatic > Freshwater > Lake | place: Lake Montjoie... | reverse complement strand
GTGGCGTCGGCCCCATTCCTCGGGTCGTCGGCAGTGGCCAGCGTCTGGATCCCGGCCGCCGGGCCGACCTCTGCCCCATTCTGGTTCTGGTAGGGCCGCCGGTGGCGGCGACGGCGACGCTGTTTCCGCTGCGACATCCTCGAACCTCTCCTCCAGTGGCGATGCCGCCTGATCATACCGACGATCCGGCCGCGTTGGACGGGCGGTATGTCGATCGGCTCCCCTGCAGCCTGCTACTCTGCCCCCCATGACGCAGACTCCCGAAACCTCACCGATCGGCGAAGCGATGATCTGGGCATCCCGCGTCATGGCGATCGGACTGACGATGTTTCTCCCGGGCGTGGCGGGCAACTGGCTCGACGTCCGACTCGGGACGGGAGTGCTCGGCCCTGCCGGCCTCGTGATCGGGTTCTCGACCGCGATCTTCTGGCTCGTGGAACTCGGCCGCCAGTCGCGGCACCGCCGGAATGACCGCAGGACCAGGAACCGTGAATCCGATCAGACTTGGCGCCCGCCAGACCTTCATGGCACGGTACCGGGCCCCGAAGACCACCGGAGACCACCGGACCCCACCGGATCCTGACCATTGGCCCAGCATTCCTCCATCGAACAGCCGGACCGAGACCGACGCCGGGGCACCTGGATCGGTGCCGGCGCGCTCATCGGGGTGCTCCTTGCAGCGGTCGCAATCGCCCTCGCCATCGGCGGCGGTCCGCGTTGGCCGGAGGCCGTGGCGTTCGCGGCGGGGGTGAGCCTCTTCGCGGCGGCGGCAGGCTGGCTGGTGGCCCGCCTCGCGCCGCGGGATCCGGCCCTCGCCGTGGCCGCGAATCTGGGGGCCGTGACGCTGCGGATCGTCGCCCCGCTGGTGGCCCTCGGCTGGCTCAACAGCGGGGGAAAGGGGCTGCTTTCGGCGGGTGCCGGTGGGCTGCTGGTCGCTTTTTACCTGACCCTCCTTGCCACCGACATCGTTCTGAACATCATGATGGCTCCGCAGGCTCCGCTTTCGCTCAAGAGGTGATCCCATGTCGGCCAATCCCATCTACCACCTCAAGGACTGCTATTTCTTCGAGGTGCCCAAGGCCATGTGGCGGCAGGGCTGGAAGACCCTCGACGACGTGCCGGCATTTTTGCGAACCGCCCACCCCGAGGTCGGCGACGTGCGGGAGTTCAACTCCGCGATGGACGGAAAGATCCTGATTCCGCAGCCGTTCGCGGAACTGGAGAGCCTCTACTCGGTCAAGTCGGGGTTCGGTATCTCCAAGTACATGATTCTCGAATTGATCGTGGCGGCGGCCCTGTTCTTGATCTTCACCTGGGTCGCCGCACGGCTCCGCTCGGGCGGTGCCCCGAGGGGCCGGATGCTCAACCTCTTCGAGTCGATGCTTGTCTTCATCCGCGACCAGATCGCCCGTCCCGCGATCGACGATCCGCACGCCCACGACCATGCCCACGACGAAGGGCACCCCGGGCATGGAGGCCACGGCCATGCCGCGGCCCATGCCCTGCCGGTCCACGAGGGGGATGCCTACGTGCCGCTCCTCTGGACGCTGTTCTTCTTCGTGCTCGGCTGCAACCTGTTCGGCATGGTGCCCTGGGCCGGATCGCCGACGGCGTCTTTCTCGGTCACGCTGGCCCTGGCCGGTGTCGCGTTCGCCTCGGTCGTGCTGGCCGGAATGTGGAAATTCGGATTCCTCGGTTTCTTCTTCAATCAAGTGCCGTCGATGGACCTGCCGGTCTTTCTCAGCCCGCTCAAAATCCTGATTTTCCTGATCGAGATCCTCGGACTCTGCATCAAGCACCTGATCCTCGCGGTCCGACTGCTGGCCAACATGGTCGCCGGCCACCTCGTGCTGCTCGGCATCATGGGGTTGATCGCCGGCGCGGCCTCCTATTCGACCGGCATGTGGGCAACAGTGACCGGGATCAGCGTGATCAGTGCGACCCTGTTCAGCGTGCTGGAACTGTTCGTCGCGTTCCTGCAGGCCTACATCTTCACCTTCCTCTCGGCCCTGTTCATCGGAGCCTCGGTTCACCACCACTGACCCCCACGCGGATCCGGGAGCCATTCCGGGTGCGGCCAACAGCGGCCCCGGGGCCGAAAAAATGCCCGTCCTGCAAAACTGGTCTTCAAATTCCCCGCGATTACCGTAGAACACGCAGTTCCTGAAGTTCCCTCGAGCTTGTCGAACGATCCACTTCCCCTTCAACGACTCACGTTTGGTTTTCCAATCCCGATACCGGACACCGTTCCGGATTCCCCAATTGCAAGGAGCATGATCCCGTGATGATCCGATCGATCCTTTCCGCCCGCTCGCTGTCCGTCCTCGCCGCCATCGCGTTGACCTTCGTCGGCGCCGACATGGCCAGCGCCCAGGAGGCCGCCGCGACCGGCCGCTCGCTCATCGACCTGACGAGCGCCTTCAGTGTCGGCCTCGTCGTCATCGGAGCCGCCCTCGGCATCAGCAAGTTGGCCGCTTCGGCCTACGAGAGCATGGCCCGTCAGCCCGAGGTTTCCGGCAACATCCAGACGGCGATGATCATCGCAGCCGCTCTGATCGAGGGCTTCACCTTCTACGCGCTGTTCATCTGCTCGCAGAAGGCCTGACGTGCATCGTGCCGCGCCGGCTCGTAGCAGCGTGGCGACCGTCCGGCTGGCCGGTGCGGCGGAGGCCCTTGTGGCCCCGCCGCGCCGACCCCGCGACGGGCAGGCTTTCGATCCACCCAGTTTCCAGTTTTCGGTTTCAGCACGCATCGTTTCGAGGAATGCCGACATGACCATCTTCCCCCGTCATGCTGTCCCGACCGCGCTCGTTCTCCTGACGCTCATCCTGCCGGCCGGCACCGTGACGGTCGTCGCGGCCGACCAGGCAGCCGGACATGCCGGACATGGCCACGCGGAACACCATGTCGAGATCGGCCACAAGCCGCCGAGCGGGATGACGGCCGCGGAATTCGAGAGTCCGGCCGAGTTTCGCAGGGATCTCGCCATCTGGTCGGCCGCGGTGTTTCTGCTGCTGCTGGGCCTGCTCACGAAGTTTGCCTGGAAGCCGATCATGCAGGCGCTCGACACCCGCGAGCAGGGCATCGCCGACCTGATCGCAGCGACGAAGGCGGCAAACGAGGATGCCAAGCAGATGCTGGTCTCCTACGAGCGTCGGCTCGCCGAAGCCTCGGATGAGGTCCGCGGCATGCTCGAGGAGGCCCGCCGAGACGCCGACGCCACCCGGCAGACGATCGTCGCCGAGGCCCGCAAGGCGGCGGAGGAGGAGCAGGGGCGTGCCAAGCGGGAAATCGGCCTCGCCCGCGACGAGGCGCTCGCCCAGATCGCGGAGAAGGCGGGAAATCTCGCCGTCGAGGTCGCCGGCAAGTTTCTCCGTGAGAAGATCGGGAAGGACGAGCATGCCCGACTGATCCGCGATTCCGTCGCCAGCCTCGCGTCGCAGCCTCGCGTCGGCGGCCCCAGCCTCAACTGACCCGCACTTCCCCTCCAGACATCCGCCTCAGCCACCTCGCCATGCCCGAAACGGCCACACCCGAAACCGACTCCGCCAGCCTTCCGACCGACACCGGCGTGGCCCGTTTGGCCAGGGTCTATGCTCAGGCGATCGTCGACGCGGCCGACACCGCGGGCTGCCGCAGCGAGGTGCTCGCCGAACTCGGATCGATGGTGCGGGACGTTCTGGCGAAGGTGCCGACCGCCGCGGCGGTATTCGCATCGCCCAGGATCACCGCGGAGGAGAAGTCGGCGATGATCGACAAGATCTGCGCCGGCAAGGTCCTTCCCACGACGCTCCACAGCCTCCACATCCTCGCCCGTCACGGCCGGCTCGGCCTGCTTCGGGAGGTCGTGGAGGCAGCCGCGGCACTCTCCGACGAGCGGGACGGCCTGCAGCGGGCCACGTTCACCACCGCCGTGCCCCTCGATCGACCCGGGCAGGAGAGCCTCACCGCCGAGGTCGGCAGTCTGATCGGCCTCCGACTCGCCCCCACGTTCATCGTCAACCCCGACATCATCGGCGGACTCGTCGTCCGCATCGAAGACACCGTCTATGACCATTCCGTCGCCACGAGTCTCGAGCGACTCGGCGACCGGCTGAAGCAGAGGAGTATCAATGAAGTTCAACACCGACGAGATCGCATCGGTTCTGCGTGAGGAAATCGACCGTTACGAATCGAGCATCGACGTCCGCGAGGTCGGCCGCGTGCTCGAGGTCGGCGACGGCATCGCCCGGGTCTGGGGCCTGTCGGGCGTGATGGCCGGCGAAATGGTCGAGTTTCCCGGGGGCATCACCGGATTGGCGTTCAACCTCGAGGAGAACTCGGTCGGCGTGATCATTCTCGGCGACTACCTCAAAGTGACCGAGGGCGACGAGGTCCGCAGCACCGGAAAACTGCTCAGCGTGCCGGTCGGCGACGCCGTCATCGGCCGCGTGCTCGACCCGCTCGGCAACCCGCTCGACGGCAAGGGACCCGTGATCAGCAACGACCGGCGTCCGGTGGAGACGCTCGCCCCGGGCGTCGCCGAGCGATCCCCGGTCCGCGAACCGCTCCAAACCGGCATCAAGGCGATCGACGCCATGACCCCGATCGGCCGCGGGCAGCGGGAACTGATCATCGGCGACCGCAAGACGGGCAAGACGGCGATCGGCATCGACGCGATCATCAACCAGAAGAACAGCGGCGTGAAGTGCTTCTACGTCGCCGTCGGCCAGAAGGATTCCTCGGTGGCCGTGGCGATCGACACGCTCCGCAAATACGGGGCGATGGACTACACGACCGTGATCGTCTCCGGTGCCAGCACGGCCGCGCCGCTGCAGTACATCGCCCCCTACTCGGGAACGGCGATGGCCGAGTACTTCATGTACAACGGCCAGCACGCGTTGATCGTGTATGACGATCTCTCGAAGCAGGCCACCGCCTACCGCCAACTCTCGCTGCTGATGCGGCGGCCGCCCGGACGCGAGGCCTACCCGGGCGACGTGTTCTATGCCCACAGCCGCCTGCTCGAGCGATCCGCGAAGCTCTCCCAGGAGAAGGGGGGCGGTTCGCTGACGTCCCTGCCGATCATCGAGACCCTCGAGGGCGAGGTCTCGGCCTACATCCCCACGAACGTGATCTCGATCACCGACGGCCAGATCTATCTCCAGCCCGACCTGTTCTTCGCCGGCCAGCGGCCGGCCATGAACGTCGGCATTTCCGTCTCGCGGGTGGGCGGTGCAGCCCAGATCAAGGCGATGAAGAAGGTGTCGGGCGGACTCCGGCTCGACCTCGCGAGCTTCCGCGAACTGGAGGCCTTTGCCCAGCTCGGCACCGACCTCGACGCTGCCACCCAATCGCGACTCGACCGCGGCTACCGGATGGTGGAACTGCTCAAGCAGGGCCAATATCAGCCGATGGACGTGGTTGACCAGGTGATGAGCATCTACGCGGGCACCCGGGGCCATCTCGACGCGGTGAAGCGGGATGAGGTGGCAGCCTGGGAGAAGCAGTTTCTCACCTTCGTCCGCGATCAGGCACCCGATCTCCGTGCCCGGCTCGAGGCCTCGAAGGAGCTCGATGGCGAGACGGAACGACTGCTCGAGGCCGCGATCGCCGAGTTCAAGCGGCAGTGGGCCGCCAGAGGGTCGGCCGACGCACGGCCGGCCATGGCGGCCGCCCGCTGAGCGGGGCGGGCTGGGTGGGGCGAATCCCCGGTAAACGACGGTAAAATCGACCGAAAAACTGACCGACACCAAGGCGACCAGCAGGACGACACACGATGGCCAAGGCACGGGCGCTCGACCGCCGCCGCCGTTCCGTGAGGAACATCCGCAAGATCACCCGCACGATGGAACTGATCGCGACCGCGAGGTTCAAGAAGGCGATGGATCGATCCATCGCCGCGCGGGACTATACGAACCGGCTGGCGAAGATTCTGGAAAACATCGCCGGCGTCGGGGCCGGGGTCGCTCATCCGCTTCTCGAGGTTCGGCCCACGAAGCGGACGGCGGCGCTCGTTCTCACGGGCAATCGGGGCCTCTGCGGCGGCTACAACTCGAACATCGTGCGGCAGTCGCTGGCCCTGCTGGGTCAGTGGCGGAGCGAGCAGATCGACGCACACGTGGCGGTGTCCGGCAAGCGGGGCATTTCGGCCCTCAAGTTTCGCGGCATCCCCATGAACGAGCGCTACACGACCTTCGAGGACAAGCCCGATTTCGAGGCGGTGGCGCCGATCGGCCGGGCCTACCTTGCAGCCTACGCGGCCGGCGAGATCGACCGACTCGACGTCGTCTACACGAAGTTCGACAGCATCTCACGGCAGTCGGCGGTCACCGAGATGCTGCTCCCGCTCAAGGCCCCGGAGCCGGCCGGGGCGACCTCCAGCACGGTCCGGCTCGCTTCCGAGGAATACGATTTCTATCCCTCGGCAGAGAGCATTCTCGAGGAGATCCTGCCGGCGAGCTTTCTCTCCAGGCTCTTCAAGTGCTTCCTCGACGCTGCGGTCAGCGAGCAGGTGGCCCGGATGGTCGCCATGAAGTCGGCCAGCGAGAATGCCGGCGGCCTGATCAAGGATCTCTCCCGCCGCTACAACCGGGCCCGTCAGTCGCAGATCACCGGCGAGATCATGGAGATCCTCGGCGGCGTCGAGGCGCTGAAGCAGTGAACCAGAGACGAACGACGATCTCCCCCCGCACCCGATAACGACCAGGCTCCCAAGGATCCACGCTCCCATCAGGAAAACAGGAATCGACATGGCTACGGCAACGAAGGCGGCCGGTAAGAACACCGGCAGGAACATCGGCAAGGTATCGCAGGTCATCGGCTCGACGTTCGACGTCGAGTTTCCGGAGGATGGGCTACCGGCGATCTACAACGCCGTCCGCATCGACTCGGAGAAGAAGGGGATCTCGCTCCATCTCGTGGGCGAGGTCCAACAGCACCTCGGTGGCGGCAAGGTCCGCTGCGTGGCCCTCGGCTCCACCGACGGCCTGATCCGCGGCGAGAACGTGATCGACACCGGCGCCCCGCTCAGCGTGCCGGTCGGTCCGGCCACGCTCGGCCGGGTGTTCAACCTGCTCGGCGATCCGATCGACAACCGCGGCCCGGTCGACACCAAGGAACGCTGGCCGATCCACCGGGATCCGCCGCCGGTGACCGAACTCTCGACCCGGACCGAACTGTTCGAGACGGGCATCAAGGTGATCGACCTGCTGACGCCGTTCGTCCGCGGCGGCAAGGCCGGTCTCTTCGGTGGTGCCGGCCTCGGCAAGACGGTGATCCTCACCGAACTCATCGCCCGCATCGCCTCTGCCCACGGAGGCTATTCGGTGTTTGCAGGAGTCGGCGAGCGGACCCGCGAGGGCACCGACCTCTGGCTCGAGATGCAGGAGGCCAAGATCGGCGACACGGGCCGCAGTGTCATCGAGCAGACCTGCATGGTGTTCGGCCAGATGAACGAGCCGCCGGGAGCCCGCCTCCGCGTCGCCCTCTCGGCCCTGACCATGGCCGAGTACTTCCGCGACACGACCGGCGCCGACACGCTGCTCTTCGTCGACAACATCTTCCGTTTCTCACAGGCGGGCAGCGAGGTGAGCGCCCTCCTCGGCCGCATGCCGAGCGCGGTCGGCTACCAGCCGACGCTGGCCACCGAGATGGGTGCCCTGCAGGAGCGGATCACGTCGACCTCGAAGGGTGCGATCACTTCGGTCCAGGCGGTCTATGTTCCGGCCGACGACCCGACCGATCCCGCGCCCGCCACGGCCTTCGGCAACCTCGACGCCTTCCTCTATCTGGAGCGTTCGATCTCGGAGAAGGGCATCTACCCGGCCGTCGATCCGCTCGCCTCGTCGAGCCGGATCCTCGACCCTCAGTACGTCGGGGAGCGGCACTACAAGATCGCCCGCCGGGTGCAGCGGACGCTGCAGCGGTATCGCGAACTGCAGGACATCATCGCGATCCTCGGCGTCGATGAACTCTCCGAGGAGGACAAACTCGTCGTCCACCGGGCACGCCGGATGGAGCGTTTCCTCTCGCAGCCGTTCCTCGTGGCCGAGGTCTTCACCGGCAAGCCCGGCGAGATCACGAGCCTGGCCGACACGATCCGCTCCTTCGAGGAGATCGCCGATGGCAAGTGGGACCACCTGCCGGAGCAGGCGTTCATGTATGTGGGCCCGATCGAACAGGCCGAGGAGCAGGCCAAGAAGATGGCCGCCAAGGCCTGACATCTTCCGGAGTCGCGAACGGCTGATCCGCACACTTCCGCAAAGCACCCATCATGGCTGAAACCAAGCACACAGGCATCCGCTGCATCATCGTCACCCCGGAGTCGACCATCCTCGACACCCGGGCACGTTCGGTGTCGCTGCCGCTGTTCGACGGACAGCGAGGCGTGGCCCGCGGCCATGCCCCGTTCATCGGGCGGCTCGGGGCCGGCGAGGTGCGGATCGTGCCGGAGCAGGGCGTGGAGCGAGGAACCCAGGTGTTCTTCGCGGAGGGTGGTTTTGTCGAGGTCGGACATGACGCCGTGACGATCATCACCCAACGTGCCATCCCCGGCGACAAACTCAGTGCCACCGAGGCGAAGGCGGAGTTGGAGCGGCTTCGTTCAGCCCCGGCAGTCGGCGACGAGGCGATCGAGGAGCGGATGAAGGCCGAGGAGGTCGCCCGGGCGCTCGTGCGTGCCGCCTCGAACTCGCGGTAGGAGCCGTTGCATGCCTCCGGTCGCGATCCGCTTCGAGCCGCACCCCGGCCCGGCCCGTCCAGCCCTGATCATGACCCGGCTGATGCTGGCTCCGCTGATCATGCTTCCGCTGCTCTCGGGCGAGGCTGCGGCCCAGGATCCTCCGAGGGCCTTCATCGGCGCGACGCTCCTGCCGATCTCGGGGCCGCCGATCGCAGCGGGGGTGCTTGTCGTGGGCGGGGGCAGGATCCTGGCCATCGGTCCGCAGGCCTCGACAGCCGTTCCCGAGGCCGCCGAGCGGATCGATCTGAGGGGCAGGGTGGTCATGCCCGGCCTCGTCGACACCCACAGTCATGTCGGCGGCGGCTGCGGAGCCGACTCGAGCAGCCCGATCCAGGCCGATGTGCGGATTCTCGACTCGATCAACGTCCGCGACTCGGGCTTCCGCAAGGCCCGGGCCGGAGGCCTGACAACGCTCAACATCATGCCCGGCTCCGGACACCTCGCCGGCGGGCAGACGGTGTATGTCAAGCTTCGGCAGGCCGACACGATCGACGACATCGTCTACCGCGACGCCGCGGGGAACATGCTCTCCGGGCTGAAGATGGCGAATGGCACGAATTCGCAGCGAAACCCTCCCTTTCCCGGCACGCGGTCCAAGTCGGCGGCCCTCGTGCGACAGAAGTTCATCAAGGCTGGGGAGTACCGGGACAAACTCCGGATCGCGGCCGACGACCCCGAAAAGCGACCCGACAGGGACCTCGAGATGGAATCGCTCGTCGAGGTCCTCGATGGCACCCGCGTGGTCCATCATCACGTTCATCGGGCCGACGACATCCTGACCGTGCTGCGGCTTCGCGAGGAGTTCGGCTTCGAGGTCGTCCTCCATCACGCCAGCGAGGCATGGAAGGTGGCGGACGAGATCGCCCGGGCGGGCGTTCCCTGTTCGGTGATCGTCGTCGACAGCCCCGGCGGGAAGCTCGAGATGATGGATTTCTCGCTGGCGACCGGGGCGGTGCTGGAGAGGGCCGGCGTTGCCTGCGCAATCCATACCGACGACCCCGTGACGGACTCCCGGCTCTTTCTACGGACGGCGGCCCTGGCGGTACGGGCCGGCATGTCGCGGGCGAAGGCCCTCGAGGCGGTCACCCTGGCCGGAGCCCGGATGCTCAGGCTTCAGGATCGGATCGGCTCGCTCGATGTCGGCAAGGACGCAGATCTGGTTGTTCTCTCCGGCGATCCTTTCTCGGTGCAGACGAAGGTGCTGCAGACGTTCGTCGAGGGGAGGAAGGTGTTCGACCGGGAGGATCCCGAGGACCGCCTGTTCGCCGTCGGTGGCTACGGCGGCAGCCGCGATCAGTTCGCCGAGGCCTGCTGCACGGCCCCCGCCGCAGAGGCCAGCCGATGACCGCCGTCTTCCGCACCGCTGCGTTCTGCCTGCTGCTTGCAATCCTCGTGAACCAGGCGGCTGGTGCCGAGCCCGTCGCCATCCGCGGCGAGATCCTCCATACGATGGCCGGCCCCGCGATCCGGGACGGGGTCGTGCTGATCGACGCCGGCCGGATTCGGGCCGTCGGTCCGGCGGCAGAGGTCGTTGTGCCTGAGGGAACGAGGCTCCTCCGCGGAGCGGTCGTCACCCCCGGCCTGATCGACGCCCACACGGTTCTCGGGCTCAGCGGCTATCTCAATCAGGACCAGGATCAGGATCAGCTCGACACCGTCGACCCGATCCAGCCCGAACTCCGGGCCATCGATGCCTACAATCCGCGGGAGCGGCTCCTCGAATGGGTTCGCGGCTTCGGCATCACGACGATCCACACCGGCCACGCCCCGGGCTCGCTCGTCTCCGGCCAGACGATGGTCACGAAGACCGCCGGCGACTCGGTGCTCCGTCCGGTCGGGATGGTCGCGGTCACCCTCGGCGACGGAGGGAGGGCGGGGGATGATGAGAAGAAGTCGCCGGGCACCCGGAGCAAGTCGGTGGCGATGCTCCGGGAGGAACTCCTCCGCGGCCAGGGCTATCTGCGAAAGCGGCAACTCGAGGACGAGACAAAGCGGCCGGACAAGGATCTGCGGCTCGAGGCGATCGCCAACCTGCTCGACGGAACCTGGCCGTTGCTCGTCACGGCCGACCGGGCCACCGACATCGCCTCGGCCCTGCGGATCGCCGAGGAATTCAAACTCCGGATCGTGCTCGACTCCGCTGCCGAGGCCTATCTGCTGACCGACAGGATCAAGGCGGCCGGAGTTTCGGTCATCCTTCACCCGACCATGCGCCGGGCCGGAACGGGTGAAACCGAGAATCTCGCCATGGACACCGCCGCCGCACTCCGCCGGGCCGGCATCCCCTTCGCCCTGCAGAGCGGCTACGAGTCGTACGTGCCGAAGACCCGCGTCGCGCTCTTCGAGGCCGGCATCGCCGCGGCCAACGGGCTGTCGAACGAGGAGGCCCTGGCGGCGATCACGATCGATGCGGCGACCATCCTCGGCGTCGCCGACCGTGTCGGCTCACTCGCGGTCGGGAAGGATGGCGATGTCGCGATCTACGACGGCGATCCCCTCGAATTCACGACCCACTGCACGGGTGTCGTGATCGACGGAGAAATCATCAGCGACGATCCACGGTGAGGTCCCGCCTGGAGAGGCGTCAGATCTGGTAGTCGGAATCGGGTTGCTGGATCTCGCCCCGCATCCGGAGTTTCGGTCGTTCGAGAACGACGGTCGTGTGCGGATCGACCGACCGGGTCAGCCAGACGTTGCTGCCGATCACCGAGTCGTGACCGATCCGGGTGGCGCCTCCGAGAACCGTGGCGTTTGCGTAGATCACGACCCGATCCTCGATCGTCGGGTGTCGCTTTGTGCCGCGGACGAGGTTGCCCTCGCCATCGGTCTGAAACGAAAGGGCTCCGAGCGTCACGCCCTGATAGAGCTTGACGTGGCTTCCGATCTCGCAGGTCTCGCCGATCACCACGCCGGTGCCATGGTCGATGAAGAAGTGGTCGCCGATCGTGGCTCCGGGGTGGATGTCGATGCCGGTGTTGGCATGGGCCCATTCGGCCATCATCCGCGGGATCAGCGGCACCTCGAGCCGGTGAAGGATGTGGGCGAGACGGTGGATGGTCACCGCCTCGAGCCCCGGATAGCAGAAGATCACCTCGTCGAGCGTGCGAACCGCCGGATCGCCGTCGTAGGCCGCCTGCACGTCGGTCGCAAGCACCCGCCTCAGGTCCGGGATCCGCTCCAGAAACTCGATCGTCTTCGCCTGCCCGAGGGCCTCGAAGTCGGCCTCCTCGGTGCAGTGCTGAACCGCATCCGGCACCGCGGGGGCATCGACGCCCTGCTCGACCGCGGCCCGCTGGGCGGTGAGACTGTGCCGAACGGCGCGGCCGATCTGCGTCGTCAGCCTGTCGTGGAGCCCGTCGACGAGGTCGCCCACATGGTAGGTGACGTTGCCCATGTGCAGGTTTTCCCGCCTGCGGTATCCGGGATAGAGGATCTCCTTGAGGTCCTCGCAGGCGGCGATGATCGACTCGTAGTTCGGTAGCGGGCAGTGGCCGAGATAGTTGATCGTGGGAACGTCCTGATACGTCTCCACGATCTTCCTCGTGAGCTCGGGAAGCTGCTCCTTGAGTCGCAGGTCGGTGGCCATATTTCGCGATCGTATGAGCGGGGCCGTGCGGCCGGCAACCGAGCCGCCGGTCGAACCCGCAGGATCACCCCGGAACACACCGTACGGTCGGCCTGCAGAACGGCTGAAATTGAGGGATAGTCCGATTTTCCGAGCGGATTCCCGGCCAACGCCGAAGTCTCGGCAGTCGGGGCAGACTCTGCGGGCCTGCTCGACGCCCCCCGGCCCGCAGCACGGGCCCCCGGGATGGGTTGCCCACGCCCCGCGAGCCGGACGTTCGCTGCGGCCATCCTGGCAATCCTGTTCGGCACGGCACAGGCTGCCCGATGTGGGATAGGCTTCAGCCTGTCATGTTCTGGAGCATCGGCGTCTCGCGTAGGTCGGGGTTGCCCGCTCCGCGAAAGCAGCGAACGAATCTTCCGCAGGCACTTCAGTCCCTCGACATCCTGATCACGGATCTCACGCTTCCTGCGGCCGACCATGGCGGCAGCGAACGTCCGGTGACGGGGTGTGGGCATCCCCGAGCCACGCAAGACGTCCCCTCAACAGGCTGAAGCCTGTCCTACATCGGGCAGCGTCAGGCTGGCGACTCGCCGCAGGCCGCGATCGCGTCCGCCAGAGACAGTCCGCCGTCGTAGAGGGCCCGGCCGACGATGCAGCCTTCGGCACCGATGCTCGCCACGTCGCGGAGGTCGTGGGCCGTGGCGATTCCGCCCGAGGCGACGACCGGCAGCGGCGTGGCCTCGATCATCTCCCGCAGGGCGGACAGATTCGGTCCCTGGAGCATGCCATCGGTGGCGATGTCTGTGTAGACGATCCCTGCGAGATCGAGGGCGGCATGCCTTCGGGCCACGTCCACGGCTGCCAGACGACTCGTCTCCAGCCAGCCGCGGACGGCCACCATGCCGTCCCGGGCGTCGAGTCCGAGCACAATCCGGCCGGGAAGGGCGGCGGCCAAATCGGCGAGGAGATCCGGCTGCTCGATCGCCACGCTGCCGACGACGAGTCTGGCGACGCCGGCTGCGGCGTAGGCCCGGGCCGTCTCGAGCGAGCGGATGCCGCCGCCCACCTGACAGGGCACTCCGGCCGCCGCGATCATCCGACCGACGAGTTCGGCCTGGATGGCGTCGCCCGCCTTGGCGCCATCGAGGTCGACGATGTGCAGTCGCCGCCCGCCCTGCGCGACGAACCGCCGCACCATGGCGACGGGATCATCTGAAAACACGGTCTCGCGATCGTAGTCGCCCTGCAGAAGCCGCACGCACCTGCCACCCCGAAGATCGATCGCCGGCCAGAGGTCCATCGGGTTGCTCCCGCGGTTCAGGTGAGAAAAGCCCGCAGCAGCCGCATGCCGACCGCCTGGCTCTTTTCGGGATGAAACTGCGTGGCGAACAGCCGCCCGCGGCGGACCGCCGAGCAGAACGGACCGCCGTAGTCGGTCGTCGCCGCGATCACCGTCGGATCCGTCGGCCGGGCGACATAGGCATGGACGAAGTAGAAGTAGTCGTCGTTTGCGACCAGACTCCCGGGACCGGCATCGGCCCGCCAGGAGACGGTGTTCCATCCCATGTGGGGCACTTTGTAACCGGTCGGAAGGTCGAATCTGATCACCTCCCCCGGCAGCACGCCGAGTCCGGCCACCGGCCCGCCTTCGTGCCCGTTGGAAAACAGGAGCTGCAGCCCCATGCAGATGCCGAAGAAGGGCCTGTCGGCCGCGATATGGCCGAGGATCGGCTCGACCAGTCCGCGGGACTCAAGCTCCCGCATGGCGTCGGCGAACGCTCCCACCCCGGGAAGCACGAGCCGCTCCGCCCGGGCGACTGCCTCCGGATCATCGCTGATCACGGCGCTGGAACCGATCCGCTCGAAGGCCTTCTGGACGCTGCGGAGGTTGCCACTGCCATAGTCGACGATCGTGACCATGCCCCAGAGTGTAGATCGACGGCCCGCAAAGACAACGAGCGGATGTCGGGCGCGGCCAAACGGCTCGTCGCGGGCAGGGGTGGTCGGCGGAGGCCGTTCAGGGCGAGGTGGTCGGTTCGGCCGTCGCCCCCCCACCGGCGCCGGCCGCCTCGGGATAGACGACGAACTCGATCCGACGGTTGCGGGCCCGGCCCGCGGCCGTGGCGTTCGAGACAACCGGATGATTCGGACCGTGGGCGACGAGAAACAGCTGAGACTGCCTGAGCGATGTCCTGTCGATGAAGAAGTCGAAGACCGCCGAGGCACGGGCCGCGCTCAGCTGGTGGGGGGAACCCCATGACGCATTGTGGAGCGGCTCAGTGTCGGTGTGCCCCTCGATGCCGAGGAAGTGACCGGGATAGACCCGCTCGATCTCGGTGGACACGAGCGTCAGGATCGCGGCACCGCCCGGCAGCAGGTTCGCGGTGTCGCCCTCGAAGAGCCGGTCGGCGGGGATCTCGATCCGGACCACGCTGCCGTCGAGCCGGACGTCGGCGTCGGGCAATGCCAGTCGGGCCATCGAGGCCTGCATGGCCGCCGGCGTCATCACTCCTGGGACAGCCTGCGCGATGCCGCCTGCGGCGGCGGGCGGGCCGGCTACTGAACGGGCGACGGCGAGCTGAGAGGATGTGCTTGCAAGCTGTTCCCGCAGCGCGGTGATCTCCTCCTGCATCAGCTGCGACTCCTGCCTGCTGCGGGTCAGCCCCGCCTCGAGCTGACGGGGGTCGCTGTCGACGAATGACGGCTGCATGCTGACGGCCGGCGGGGCGAGCGTGTGGGCCGGTGCCGCGACGCCCGGGGGTGGTTCGAGGCTGGCAGGTCCGACACCGGCAGTCTTCTTCAACGGATTCATCGCGCAGCCGCAGGCGGCCACGACGCCGATCACGATCAGGATGACGGGCAAGCGCATGCGACAGTTCCGATGCCGGCCGAGGGCTGAGGGCGGGATCGTAGGAAACGCCGGCAAGCCGGGCAATGCCGCCTGGCGGCCTCGAGACGGGCCTGCCGGGCATCAGCCCGTGAAAACCCGATCCCGCACCTGCCGCCAGAGAGACAGCGTGACTGCGGTCAGAATCACGACCGCCGCGACGACGGCCGCCAGCTGGGCCGGCTCCCCGAAGTGTACCCCGGCCAGCCGCCACAACGGCCGCCAGCCGATGACGACGATGACCGCTGCCAGGCAGAGGCTCGGACCGAAGGGCAGCTCACTTTCACGGTGTCGGGCGAGCTGAAACAGCCCGTGCCCGAGACCGATGAACGCCGCCAGGAAAAATGTCAGCAGGCAGGCCTGCCAGCCGAGCCATGCGCCGACCATCGACATCAGCGTCACGTCGCCGAGTCCCATCGCCTCGCGGCCCAGGGCCCGCGAGGCCCCGGCTCGGGTGGCCCAGACGATCCCTCCCGAGACGAGCATTCCCACCAGAGATGCCTGCAGCCCGAGCGCCCGTTCCCCGCCAGCGATCCATGCGGCGGCGATCGCCAGAAGCCCGACGATGAGCAGGATGTTCCTCGGCTCTGCGATGGGGGGACGACGGCGGCCGTCGTCCGCCAGGAACGGGGCGGTGCAGACCGCCCACCAGCAGGCGAAAGCCGCCAGCGACACCCCGAGGCCGACGAGGGGAAATGCCGGCCAGATTCCCCGCCCCGCGCGAAGGCCGCCGGACGGACCGAGCACGTCCGCCTCGAGCAGCGGCGTTGCAAACGAGCGGTGCACCTCGACCGTCACCGGCAGGAGCATGTCCGGCCATGCCCAGGCCCAGAGCAGTCCCGCCAGGACGCCGGGCACCGTGATCCAGTCCGGAATCACCCGCTGCCGGATGTCGATCCAGGTGGCCGCGGCGAGAAACCAGAACAGCGACAGATGCCCGGCGGAGCGAACCGCGAGTGAGAGCGTCGAGATCTGGCCCGAGTCCAGACCGGCGGGCAGCTGCCCCCGCAGCTGCACCTCCCACCACCAGACCGCGACCGCCACGACGGCCGACGCCAGCTCGATGAAGCGAGGCAGACGGCTGCCTTCCGGCAGCGGTTCGTCAGTCGCGGCAAACCAGGCGCTGACGGACCGGGTGAGGATGCGTCCGGCGACCAGTCCGGCAAGGCCGACAATCGCCAGCCACCACGGGCCTGCCAGGAGGGAATCGTTCACGGCATTCACGGCAGCCTCGTTGCCGTCGAAGGGTCTGCCCTTTCCCAGTCCGCGAGCCAGCCCACCAGCCTGGCGACGAGTTCTTCGGGTGCCAATGATCCGGCATCGAACGAGGCATCGGCGCATTCCCTGTAGAACGGCTCCCGCTGCAGGAGGGCCGATTCGACCTCGGCGAGCGGATCATCGACACCCGTCAGGGCGGGGCGACGATCCCGGGTCGTGGGATCGGCCGCCAGTCGGCGACGAATCACTCCCGCCGGGGCCGTCAGCCAGACGACGGGCCGCCCCAGTGCCTGCAGCAGCCCCCTGTTGCCGGCGTCGAGCACGACCCCGCCGCCCGTGGCGAGAACGCCATCGAAATTTCGCAGAAGTTCCCCCAGCACCGTGGACTCATCCGCGCGAAATGCCGCCTCGCCCCGATCGCGCACGAGCTGGACGATCGTGCAGCCGACCAGGTCCTCGAGCACCGCATCGGCATCCCGCCATTCGCAGCCGAGCGATCCTGACAGAGCCTCCGCCAGCGTCGACTTGCCCGTGCCGCGATACCCGATCAGCGTGAGTTTCGGCATTGGCGAACCCCGTGCGGTATGCGACGGGCAGTGACGTGCATGCGATCTGCGGTCAGCCGGGTTCCTTGGCCGAGGCGGTGGCCCGCTTGAGGGCATCCCGCATCACCTGCTGCGAGGGGTCGTTCCCGTGCCAGATGCGGAACTGGATCGTGGCCTGTCGAACGAACATCTCCACGCCCGTCACGGTTCGACAGCCGACCGACCTGGCCTCCTTGATCAGGAGCGTGTTCTCGGGATTGTACACCGTATCGAAGACCACCATGTAGGGCCGCAGATGCTCCCGGTCGAATGGCGTCTCGTCGACGTTGGGATGCATGCCGACTGGGGTGGCGTTGACGACGCAGTCGTACGGCATCCGGTGGCGGGCAGCCCAGTCGACCGCCTTGCAGCCGACGTCGGCTGCGATCTTGCGGGCCCGGTCGAGCGTCCGGGAGGCCACCGTCACCTCCACGCCCCGGGTTCGAAGCCCGAAGGCCACGGCCCGGGCCGCGCCTCCGGCTCCGAGCACGATCGCCGACTTGACGCCGAGCCCGTCCGGGGTCTGCGGGGCGTCCTGCTCCGCGAGCGCCGCCGCGAGGCTCTCGACCGACGCGGACGCGTCGGTGTTCAAGGCGGCGATTCCGTCCGGCAGGAAGGCGAGCGTGTTGGCTGCACCGATCGCCTTCACGAACTGATCCTGCTGGGTCGCATGCCTGAGCACCGTCTCCTTGTGGGGAATCGTCACGCTCAGGCCGGCCAGCGGCCAGCGGGCCGCCGTGGAGAGAAACTCGTCGATCTGCTCGGCGGGCACGCGAAACGGCAGGTAGACCGCATCGATGCCGGCATCGTGCAGGGCCGCGTTGTGGACGGCCGGGCTGAGACTGTGGGCCACCGGATCCGCCACCACGCCGTAGATTTTCGTCGCCGACGTGATCGAGTCGTAACGGTAGACATCCCGCATCTGTCGCCAGCCGATCTGGCCAGGGGCGAGCACACGGTCGTCGTGGAACGTGGCGAACGTGAACGGACAGCCGAAACTGCCGCCGAGGACCCGGGTCGGCAGCCCGATGTCGCCCATGCAGATCCCGACCGTGGGAATCCGGCTCGCCCGGACCATCTCCAGCATCCGCAGGCTGTCGTTCGGGTGATTCGCCATCGTGGCGATCTTGACGATGTCGGCGTCGAGCCCGGCCAGCCTGCGGTGGAGCGAGGCGAGGTCGGGCGGTGTCTTGTGGAAGTCGTGGTGGCTGACGATCCGCTTCGTGCCGCCGTACCGCGGCACCTGCATCGCGATGTCATCCTCGAGATCGACGTAGTCGGCGGCCTCGACGATCGCCGTCCTGAGAACGAGCAAACGCTCCTCCTCCGAACGCTCCCAGCGGCCCCCGTCGGTCGCCCGACGGCAGGTCACGATGGCGGGACAGGGGCGATCGGCCAGCAGCCGCTTCACCTGGACGGCTCCCTGGATGTAATCGAGACGGAGTTCGACCAGCGGGATGCCCTGTTCCGCCAGGTGCTTGTGCTCGGCGATCACATGCCGATGCCGCCCCCGTCCGATGCTGACGCAGATCATCTGGTTTCCTTGGGTTGTTCGTGGAATCACGGCTGGGCCGCGGTTCAGGTTCTGCGAAACTGCCTGTCGAGTTCCTGCCGGGAGAATGTCAGCGACGTGGGACGGCCATGCGGACAGTGGTGGGAGTCCCGCACCCTGCGGCGATCCCGGACCAGGGCGTCGACCTCCCCCTGCGAGAGCCTGTCGCCGGCCTTGATGGCCGCCTTGCAGGCCATGCCGTGGAGCACCTCGTCGACGAGCATGCCTGGGGCGGCGGCACCGGCCGCGGCCGCCAGCCGGTCGATGACCTCCCGCACGAGGACTGTGGCCGACGCCGCACCGGCGAGCAGAGGCTTCGAGGTCACGATCACGGTCGTGCCCCCGAAGGGCTCCACCCGCATGCCGGCCTGCGAGAGGGCGTCGGCATGCTCCTGGACGACCTCGAGTTCGGCCGGGGAAAGTTCCAGCCGCTCCGGGATCAGGAGCGGCTGCACCTCGAGAGCCCCGGCCGCGACAGCGGCCCTGAACCCCTCGTAGAGCACCCGCTCGTGGAGCGCATGCTGATCGATGACCTCGATTCCCTCGGGGCTCTCGACGACGATATAGCGGTCGTGCATCTGCACGGCCATCTCGCCGGCCGGATGGTCGCGCTCCCAAGGAGGCGGGGAGGTGCCAGGCTCGACGACCGCCGCGGCCGAATTTCCCGGCAGGGTTTCGTTTACCGGTTCGGTTTTCCAGGTCCGCAGCCAGGCCTTTGATGAAGCCGGAGCGGGAATCCAACCGGCAGGCGAACCGGCGACAGCGTCCGGAGCCGATGGCTGCCCGAACGCCGGAGGCAGGAGCGGGGCCCGCATGTCGCGGGCCAGAAATGCAGTCCGCAGTGCCGACACCACGATCCTGTAGAGCCGCGACGGCTCCCGAAATCGGACCTCCATCTTGGCCGGATGCACGTTCACGTCGACCGCGTCGGGGGGCAGGCTGAATTCGAGGAACACGATCGGCTGACGGCCGGAGAGGAGCAGGCCGCGATACGCCTCCTGGACGGCATGCAGGATCGCCCGGTCGCGGAACGGTCGTCCCGACACGAACAGGTGCTGGAGCCTGGTGCTGGCCATGTCGTCGTCGGGTCGGCCCACGAGCCCGCCGACGGTGATCTCGCCGTCGCTCGCATCGACCGCGATCAGCCGGTCGGCGAACTGGCGACCGTAGAGGCCGGCAATCCGGGTCCGCCAGTCGTCCGCCGCCGGCAGGTCATGCACCCGGCGGCCGTTGTGGGTCAGGGACAAGGCCACGTCCGGATGGGCCAGAGCCGTGCGGACGAAGGCCTCGGATGCGTGCGACCATTCGGTCGATGCGGCCCGGAGAAACGACCGCCGGGCCGGAACCTGGCCGAACAGCTGGTGCACCTCGACCGTGGTGCCGACCGCGCATCCCGCCGGCACCACACCGCCCATCCGGCCACCGTCCACCTCGATCGAGGCCCCGGCCGCGGCAGCCGCCGTCCGCGAGCGGATCACGAGCCGCGACACCTCGCCGATCGAGGCCAAGGCCTCGCCCCGAAAGCCGAGGGTGGTGATTCGCTCGAGATCGTCGGCGGTGCGGAGCTTGCTGGTGGCATGAGGCGAGACCGCCAGCGGAAGGTCCTCTGCCTCGATCCCACCGCCGTCGTCGACGACACGAACGAGGGCGATGCCGCCCTGTTCGAGCGAGACGTCGATCCTGGTGGGGTCCGCATCGAGCGCGTTCTCGAGGAGCTCCTTGACGACGCTGGCCGGACGCTCGACCACCTCGCCGGCAGCGATCCGATTGACGACCGAAACAGGCAGCTGGTGGATGCGTCCCATGGAGTGAGGATCGGCTAGCTGAGCTGAAACTCCTTGATCTTGCGATACAGGGTCCGCTCCCCGATGCCGAGCAGTTCTGCCGCCTGTTCGCGGTTGCCACCGGTGAGCTTCAGGGTTTCGCCGATGAACAGCCGCTCGATCTCCTCCAGCGGCCGGCCCACGAGCGCCGCCAGACCGCCCTGCACGTCGACCGCGGCACCGGCTCCCGCCACGGCGACGACCGGTTCGAGTTCGAGCGGCAGGTCGTCGACGTCGAGCATCTCGTCGCAGTCGACCACCACCATGCTCTCGATCACGTTCCGCAGCTGACGCACGTTGCCTGGCCAGTCGAAGGCCACGAGTTTGAGCCGCGCGGCCAGCGACATGCCCTTGATCGACTTGCCATGCCGCCGGGAGAACTGCCTCACGAAGTGCTCGATCAGCAGGGGGATGTCGTCGGACCGTTCCCTGAGGGTCGGGATGGCGATCGTCACGACCTTCAGCCGGTGGTAGAGGTCGCTGCGGAATCCACCGGCCGCGATCGCCTCTTCGAGGTTGCGGTTCGTCGCCGAGAGGATCCGGACGTTGACGCGGACCGGCGTGTTCGAGCCGACCCGGGTGATCTCGCCCGACTCGAGCACCCGCAGGAGCTTGATCTGGGTCGCCATCGGCATGTCGCCGACCTCGTCGAGAAACAGCGTGCCGCCATTGGCATACTCGAACTTGCCGACCCGGTCGCTGGAGGCGTCTGTGAACGCCCCGCGGACGTGGCCAAAAAGTTCGCTTTCCAGAATGTTCTCGCTCAGGGCGGCGCAGTTGAGGGCCACGAACGGTCTGCTCTTCCGCGGACTGTTCTGATGGATCGCCTGGGCGACGAGTTCCTTGCCGGTGCCGGTCTCCCCCTGGATCAGGACCGTGGCATCGGTCGGCGCGATCCGCTTGAGCCGTTCGATGAGCGCGAGCATCAGCGGACTCGAACCCACGACGCCTTCGAAGCCGAACTTCTCGTCGAGCCGGCGATTGAGCTCGACGTTCTGCCGCCGCAGCCGCAGGCCTTCGGAGGCCTTCTCGACCGCCGACCGCAGATGCCCGAGATCGAGCGGTTTCTGCAGGTAGGTGTAGGCTCCCTGCTGCATCGCCGCCACGGCCGACGGAACCGTGCCGTGGCCGGTGACCACGATCACCTCCGTCTCGGGAGAAGCCTTCTTCGCCCGGGCGAGGATCTCGAGGCCGCCGATGTCGTTCATCATCAGGTCCGTGACCACGATGTCGAACGCATCCTGCTCGATCTTTTTCGCCCCCTCGGAGCCGCTGCCGGCGACAACGCACTGGTAGCCGAGCCGGCCCAGCCCCTCGCCCATGGTGCGGGCGTGCACGATGTCGTTGTCGACGACGAGCACCCGCACCAGGCCCTGGGAGCCGGATTGTGAAACAGCCTGGCCCCCAGGCTGGGCGGCGGCGGGCATTTCAACGGGGCTCGACGGCTCGAATTCTCTGGACGGCATGCCACCGATGGTACGAATCGTCGTGGCAGGCCGTCCAGTTCCACCGCCGCCCGTCGACCCGGACGGGTTCACGAGGAAGTCGCGGACGGTTTTCCGGCCGTCGGCAATCGGGGTGGAGCCGGCAGCCAGATCGCCACCTTCGTACCGCGGCCCGGCGCACTCTCGATGTCGATGGTTCCGCCGTGGGCTTCGATGATCTTGCGGGCGGTCGGCAGCCCGAGGCCCGATCCGCCCTGTTTCGTGGTGTAGAAGGCGCGAAACGCCTTGGCGAGCGTCTCCGCGTCCATTCCGCTGCCGGTGTCGATCAGTTCGATCACCACCCCCAGCCCCGAGGGGCGACTGCGAACCACGAGCTGCCCCCCGGCCTCCATCGCCTGCACCGCGTTGATCAGCAGGTTGAGCATCGCCGACCGGAAGGTCTCACGGTCGAGACGGACTTTCGGCAGCTCGGGGTCGAGATAGCGGACGATCTCGACCCCGGCATCGTGGGTCTGGGGGGTGAAGAAGTCGAGCAGTTGGCCCAGTTCCTCGTTGAGGCTGCCGGGTTCGAGATTCAACGACTCCTGCCGGGCGAAGTCGAGAAAGTCGCCGAGCAGCTTCTGAAGCCGGTCGCACTCCTGCCGCACGAGTTCGATCTTGGCCTTGGCCCGACGATCCCGCTGCTTGGTCGGCGAGTCGGGGTCGGTGTTTTCGAAGTCCTCGGCGAGGAGTTCCATGTTGAGGCGGATCGTGGAGAGCGGGTTGCGGATCTCGTGGGCGAGGGCGCCCACGAGAGCCGCAAACTCCGCATACGTTTCCGCCCGCGCTCGGGACGACTCGTCTCCGGACGACATGGCCATCTCCGCCGCGATGCAAATTCCCCGTTCGGTTCCCGAAGGATCGGAAGCAGGATCAGGAGTTGGTCTCGCCGCCGGCGTTTTCGGCCAGCTCCCGCATCGCAACCTTGCGACTCAACTTGACCCGGTCCTGATCGTCGACCGCGATCACCTTCACCCGCATCACGTCGCCGACCCGGCAGACGTCGGCGACACTGCCCACGTAGTCGTCGGACAGTTCGCTGATGTGGCAGAGGCCGTCCTTGCCGGGCACCAGTTCGACGAAGGCTCCGAAGTCCTTGATGCTCGTGACCCGTCCCTCGTAGATCCTGCCCACCTGGATCGAGGCCGTCAGCGCCTCGACCTTGGCCATCGCCGCCATCGCCCCCTCGGCGTCGTGGCTGGCGACGGTCACCGTGCCGTCGTCCTCGACCTCGATGCTCGCCCCGGTCGACTCCTGGATGGCACGGATCGTCTTGCCGCCCGGACCGATGAGGAGGCCGATCTTCTCGGGATTGATCTGGGTCCGCAGCAGACGCGGAGCCCAGACCGAGATCTCCTGACGCGGGCGGCGGATCGCCGAGAGCATCGAACGCAGGATCTCGAGCCTTGCCTCACGCGACTGCCGCAGCGTCGCCTCGATGATCGCCGGCGAGATGCCGTCGATCTTGAGATCGAGCTGGATGCCGGTGATGCCGTTCTGAGAGCCGGCGATCTTGAAATCCATGTCGCCGTAGTGATCCTCGTCGCCGATGATGTCGGTGAGGAGCACCCAGTGGTCCTCGGATTGCTTCACGAGCCCGACGGAGATGCCCGCCACGGGGTTGGCGATCGGCACTCCGGCCGCCATCAGGCCGAGGGTCGCACCGCAGACCGAGGCCATCGAGCTCGAACCGTTCGATTCGAGGATGTCGGAGATCACGCGGATCGTGTAGGGGAAAACGTCGGGCTCGGGAAGCACCGGCTTCACGCTCCGCTCGGCCAAAGCCCCGTGGCCGATCTCGCGACGGCCGGGCCCACGGATGGGACGAACCTCGCCGACGGAGAACGACGGAAAGTAGTAGTCGAGCATGAACTTCTTCGAATACTCGTCGATCAGTCCGTCGACCCGCTGCTCGTCCTTCCCGGTGCCGAGGGTCACGGTGATCAGCGCCTGGGTTTCACCACGCTGAAACAGGGCCGAGCCGTGCACGCGGGGCAGGAGATCGACGTCGCAGGAGATCTGCCGCAGGGAGCGGTGATCGCGGCCGTCGGGTCGCTTGCCCTCGAGAATCAGCTCGCGGACGGCCCGCTCCTCGAGCGCGTGCCAGACGTGGGCGAAATCGGCGTCGCTCACGCCGCCGGCCTCGCCGGGCTTGAAGCCGAAGGCCGGCTCGGTCGGAGCCACCTCCGCCTTGGCCCGTTCCCGCAGCGCCTTCACCGCCTGGCCTCGATCCTGCTTCACCGGAACCGCCTTGGCGGTCTTGAGATCGGCGAGGAAGTCGCGGGTCAGCCGGTCACGGAGCTGCGAGTAGTCGGCCAGCACGTATTCCTTCTTCGGCTTGCCGCCCTGGCGGACGAGTTCGTGCTGCATGGCGCAGAGCTCGCGGACGATCCGATGGGCTTCGTTGATCGCCTCGAACATCCGGTCTTCAGGCATCTCGCGGGCGAAGCCCTCGATCATGAGCACGGCCGTCTCGCTGCCGGAGATCACGAGGTCGAGATCGCTCTCCTCGAGCTGGTCCTGCGTCGGGAACGGGATGAACCGTCCGTCGACCTGGGCCAGCCGGACACTGCCCAGCGGTCCGCGAAAGGGCAGGGGGGAGATGCAGAGCGCCGCCGAGGCTCCGTTCATCGCCAGCACGTCGCCGTCGTTCTGCTTGTCGCTCGAGAGCACGGAGGCCTGGATCTGCACCTCGTCGTAGAAACCGTCGGGAAAGAGCGGACGAATGGGGCGGTCCATGAGACGGCTGGTGAGCGTCTCCTTCATCGTGGGCCGACCCTCGCGCTTGAGGAATCCGCCGGGAAACTTGCCTGCCGCGGCAGCCCGCTCGCGGTAGTCGCAGGTGAGCGGGAAGAAATCGATGCCCGGACGGGGAGCGCCCGTCGCTGCGGCGACGATCACGCTCGTGTCGCCATAGCGGACGAGCACGCTGCCCGCGGCCTGCTTGGCGAGAATGCCGGTCTCCATGCTGAGCACCTGATCGCCGATCTGTCTTTCAACGCGAACCTTCATGATGATTTCCTTTCCCTTGCCTTCGTGGCCCGGCGGCTTCCGCCGAACCGTAGGACGTCTGCCATTCTGATGAACCGGCGGTCCCCGGGCCGCGGACATTCCGGACCCCGTCGAACCGATCGACGCGACGACACAGGCGGCCTGCACAGGCTTGACGAGTGCAGGGAGCCTCGACCGCCGTACGGCGGCCTCCACCCGTCATCCGCGAACCCGAGGGCCTCGCGGGAACGTGGTGGCAATGACGCGCACCACCGACGCTACTTGCGGATCTCCAGCCGCTTGATGATGTCGAGATACCGCTGCGGCGCGACGCGCTTGAGATAATCGAGAAGCCGGCGACGACGACTGACCATCATGAGAAGGCCACGCCGACTGGCGTGGTCCTTCGAGTGGGTCTTGAAGTGCTCGGTGAGGTGGGAGATGCGTCCGGAAAGCAGTGCGATCTGGATCTCCGCAGAACCGGTGTCGGCAGTCCCTCGCCGATAGGCACCGATCAGTTCCTTCTTTCGATCTTTCGTAAGCGACATCAGCCGAAATCCACCCGTTGATCGGGCGACCTGGTATGTGACAGGCAAGAACGAAACCGGTGATCGAGGGTGCCCTGTGCACCCAACTCCATTTTCCACCGGCCCGCATGCCGCAAGGGCTCGAGCCTCCGGGGGGTAGCCCCGAATGATCAGCAGAGTCTATCGGACCCCGACCGCATTGCAACTGAGAGCGGTATTCGAGGGCAAAATGGGCCCCGCAGTCAGTGCCGGACGGACGGGTGCTGGCCGGCCGCACGACGGCCGGCGCCGGTGGGCTGATGAACCACGTTCCAGGCGATGCCCAGCTTTTCCATCGCCAGGATCGCCCAGTAGGTGACGTCGATCTCCCACCAGCGGTGGCCGTGCTTCGCCATCCGCTGGAAGGCGTGATGGTTGTTGTGCCACCCCTCCCCGAACGCGAGCAGGCCGACCCACCAGAGGTTCCTGGAATCGTCCGACGTCTCGTAGTTGCGATAGCCCCAGATGTGGGTCGCCGAGTTCACGAACCAGGTGACGTGGAACACGATCACCATCCTGACCGCCAAGCCCCAGAGAAGCCAGGACACGCCGGTGGACGGACCGTAGAGGACCGTTCCCAGACCGAGCAGGGTCAGGCCGATCGCGACGTGCCAGAGGAGGAAGGTGCGGTCGAGGAATCGCATCGCCGGATCCCGCTCGAGGTCGGGCGCCCAGCGCTTGATATGGGCGGCGAGGGCCACCGGATCCCGCCGCGGAAACATCCAGGTGATGTGGGACCAGACGCCGCCATCCCGGGGCGTGTGCGGATCCCCCTCCTGATCGCTGAAGGCATGGTGTTTGCGATGGTTGGCGACCCAGGTGATCGCCGATCCCTCACCGGAGATTCCGCCGAGGAGGGCGTAGAAAAACTTCACCGCCGGGGTCGTGGTGAAACTGCCGTGGGTCAGCAGTCGGTGATATCCGAGACAGACGCCGAGGCTGCCCGTGATCCAGTAGAGCGTCAGGCAGATCGCCAGCCCCGACCAGGTGAAGAAAAACGGCGCCACCAGGGCCGCAAAATGGATACCGGAAATCCAGAGCACGACGGGCCAGTCGAGGTCGAGCCAGCCGGTGAAGGTGGGATTGGCGGTGGGATTGAGAGGGCGGATCGTGGCCTGGTGGCTCTCGACAGGGCGGTCGCTGGCCTTCGAATCGAGACCGGCCTCGGCCTCGAGGGCCAGAGGATCGTGGATCGGCGACCTGCCGAAGGCGAAGGCATCGTCATCGACGAGCGGTGCGGCGGAGGAAGCGGAGCTCATGAACGGATTCCTTCCAGGTGTCAGCGGGTGTCGCCGGCGAGATCTTCTCAGTTCGCGGCCCCGGTCGCCGCCCTCTGATGACCGCCACTCTGACGTATTTCGGCATTTTCGCCAGCCAGCCAGGGTCAGTGACCGGTCGAGGAAATGTCAAAAGATCGTCAAAAACTTCCTTTTCCGTCGATCGCCGCCGAAGGCAACACGCCTAGCAGCCAGCCCGTGGCGGCGGATGCGGGCACCATTTCGCGGCCCGCGGGGGAAAGCATCCAGGAGAGACGCTGGGGCGGCACCCGGACAGCGGCCTCCTCCAGCACCGGCAGCCCGAGGGAGCGGAGCACGACGCCGTCGGTTCCCAGGCTGCGAACAGCCAGTCCGCTGCCGTCGAGAAGCACCCGAAAGGACCCGGCGTCGTAGCTTCGCAACGGATCCCTGCCGAGCGTTCTGAAGGCCGCCCCGGCCCGGCAACCGAGCGCCGCGACCGCCGCCTCGACCAGTGGCTGCGGCACCCACCCCCCGGACAGCATCAGGCCGAGGTCGCAGGAGACGAGCCGCCCCGCCTCGAACCGCAGGGCGTCGACCGCGACGTCGGCCTCACCGGTGACCCGAGACGGGCCGCCGGCGGACGCCGCCTCGAGATCGATTCGTTCGAGCCTTCCGGCGATGTCTCCATTCCAGGAGCCGGCTCGACATGTCGCCGTCAGCCGGCCACTCATGAGCGTGTCCCGTCCCGCGGCCAGACCCGTGCTCAACAGCGTTGAGTTGGAGGATTGCAGAACTGCGGCGACCACCGCGGCGGGCAGCGGCAGGTCGATCAACGCCCGCACATCGAACGACCGCTCGCCGTCAGCCGGTTCCTCCCGGCCTTCCGCAGGCTGCAACACGGCGGGGGTCTGAACCCGGACCTCTTCCGCGGTCGCCGGTTCCCGCCGCAGCCGTACGGCACGGCATCCCGCCACCGCCACGCACTCGACATGCAGGCCCGAGGCGGCAACCTCCCGATGACCGGCAGGGCCGTCATCGGCCAGAATCCAACGCAGGTCGGCAACGTCGACGACCCAGTCGTGCCCGAACCGCTCCGGCTGCACGAGCCAATCCCGGGCCAGGCGGGCAGATGCGGCCGCGGCATCCGGCGTGCAGTCGAGCCGCGGCACAGAGAGACGCGTCTCGGCCGCCGACCATTCCAGGTCGAGCGAGGGCAGTGAGAGCAGAACCCCGCCCGCAGGGTCGAGCACCTCGAGTCCCCGAATCCGCATGGCCCGCGGCCGCAGGTGATCGACGCCGACGATCTCGAGGGGCAGGCCGAGCAATTCCTCGGCCTGTCGCTCAACCGCCTCGACGTGCTGCTGGGAGCTTCTCCAGACGGCGGCAGCCACCAGCCCGAGACAGGGCAGCACCCCGCCGAGCAGGAACAGCGTCCGCACCAGATGCACGCGGCGTGAGGAGTGCTCGATGAACATCCCTGTCCATGTCCTGCGGTGTGAGTGGCTGTCGCCGGCGGGGCCGGCCGAGGCGATTCCTGTCCTGTCGCGACGATCCGTCCGGGTGGAGCGGCTCCGGCTTCAACGGGCCCGTGCCATCTCGTGGTAGAGCCGCCACCGGGCCTGCATCTCCTCGACGCTGTCGCCGCCGAACTTGTCGACGAGCGCCGCAGCCACCTCGAAGGCGACGACATTTTCGACGATCACGCTCGCGGCGCTCACCGCGCAGACGTCGCTCCGTTCGTAGGCCGCCTCCTCGGGCTGCTTGGTCCGGAGATTGACCGATCCGAGCGGCTTGCGAAGCGTGCTGATCGGCTTCATCGCGGCCCGCACGACCAGCGGCTGGCCGTTGGTCATCCCCGCCTCGAGCCCGCCGGCGTTGTTGGTGGGCCGGGTGAAGCCGAGGCTGGTGCTCTCGCGGGCGCCGGGGTCGTACTGGATGGCGTCGTGAACGAGCGAACCGCGGCGCCGGGCAGCCTCGAACCCCAGACCGATCTCGACCCCCTTGATCGCCTGCACGGCCATCACCGCCTGTGCGAGCCGTCCGTCGAGCTTGCGATCCCATTGGGCATGCGTTCCAAGCCCGATCGGCAGGCCGTCGACCCGAACCTCCACCACGCCGCCGAGCGTATCCCCCTCCTTGCCAACCCGATCGATGAGCGCCGTCAGCTCCGGATCACGATCGGGACGCAGCGAGTAGATCTCGCTCGAGTCGCGGATCGTCCGCAGCTCCGCGATCGATCCGCTGCGATCACCGAGAACCACCCCGCCGAGTTCGGTCACCCACCCGCCGACCTCGATGCCAAACACGGCAAGCAGCTGCCGGGCCAGGCCACCGGCGGCGACCCGGGCGGCGGTCTCGCGGGCGCTCGCCCGCTCGAGCACGGCCCGGACACCGCCGAGATGCTTGATCGCCCCCGGCAGGTCGGCGTGTCCCGGTCGAGGGCGGTCGACGTCCTCCAGCTTTTCGAGTTTGGCGTCCCGGTTGATCACCTCGAGGGCGAGGGGACTGCCGAGCGTCACCCCATGCCAGAGGCCCGAAAGAAACGTGACGGCGTCGGTTTCGATCCGCTGTCGGCCCCCACGGCCATAACCGCCCTGCCGGCGCACGAGTTCTGCGTCGATCGCAGCCTTGTCGACGGCAAGGCCGGCGGGGAAACCGTCCACCAGGGCAAGCAGGGCGGGGCCGTGAGATTCTCCGGCAGTCCAGTAACGCAGCATGGGCAGGTGAGCGGGCAGGGCCACTGTGGGCGGGAGGGCTCAGTTCTCGGTCCGAGGCCTGATCGATTCTAGTTTCAAAACGCCGCCCCCCCTAGGCCATTCCCTTCGGCTCCCGACCAGGATTCAGGATACGAACTCCAGCGTTTCCCCGGTGAGCAATCGGCAGGCTTCGAGATATTTTTCGCGGGTGCGGAGGACGACCTCCTCGGGCAGGGCGGGCGGCGGGCTCGATTTGTCCCAGCCGCTAGCCTCCAACCAATCGCGGACGAATTGCTTGTCGAATGAGTCGGGAACGCGTCCCGGCGAGATTCCCGCGGCCGGCCAAAACCGGGAACTGTCCGGGGTCAGAACCTCGTCAACGAGCAGCAGCGAACCGTCGGGGGCAAGCCCCCATTCGAATTTTGTGTCGGCCACCACGATCCCGGATTTCGCCGCCTGCTCCGCGCCGCGACGAAAGACGTCGAGGCTCCGATCCCGGAGCCTCGACGCGAGTTCGACACCGATCGACTCGGCCATCCGCTCGAACGACAGGTTTTCGTCATGGCCGGCGGCAGCTTTCGTGGCGGGCGTGAAGATCGGCTCCGGCAGCCGGGCACCTGCGGCCAGGCCGGCCGGCAGCCTGACACCGCAGACCATCCCGCCCGCACGATATTCGGCGAGGCCCGATCCGGCGAGCCAGCCGCGAACGACGCACTCGAAGGGAATCACCTCGGCCTGCCGGACGAGCATCGTCCGGCCGCGAAGCGGCTTGCGATCGATCGAGGCCGGGAGCCCCATCGCGTCGACGTCGGTCGTGATCAGGTGGTGCGGAACTGGATTGGAACCGCCGGCCAGCCAATCGAACCAGAAGGCCGAGATGGCGGTGAGCACCTTTCCCTTGTCGGGGATCGGCGTCGGCAGCACCCAGTCGAAGGCACTGATCCGATCGGTGCTCACGATGAGCATGGCATCGTCGAGCCGGTAGCAGTCGCGAACCTTGCCCCGATAGAGCCTGCCGATGCCGAGGTTCGTTTCCGTGACGGCGTTCCGTGTCATGCGGAAAGTTTTAGGGAAAGACCCGCTTTTTTTCTGGCCCTGCCGCCAGATCAGCAGAAATCCCGCGACATTCTCGGAAGCGAGGCGATCGCGGAAGAGGCCGGCGAACAGGCCGGGCCGTCCTGCGGTGCGGCCGACTCGAGGCCCGTGGCCACGACATGCACGACAGGCCCACGACGCTGCACCCGTCCCTGCACGACGAGGACCGCCGCGCGGCGGGCCAGATGGCCGACCCGCTCCCAGACCTCGGGCCGGACCACGACGTTCACCGCGCCGGTCTCGTCCTCGATCGTCAGGAAGATCGTCCCCTTGGCCGTGGCGGGCCGTTGCCGGGTGAGCACGATGCCGGCCACCCGCACGCGGCGACCCTCGGGAGCAGCCGTCGCGGTCATGGCCGTGACGATCCCCTGCAATGCCAGCCGCACCCGCTCGAACTCGATCGGGTGGGCCGAGAGCGAAAGGCCGGCAGTGCGGTAGTCGGTGATCACCTCATCCTGCCGCGATGGAACGGGCAGCGACAGTTCGTCGATCGCATCGTCGTCCTCGAGTCCTTCGAGCAGCGGCCGGATCTGCGGCCGGTCGAGGCATCGCATGCACTCCCAGACGGCACGCCGCCGGTCGAGCCCGAGCGAGGCGAGGGCCCCAGCCCGCGCCAGGTGGAGCAGCGACTCGCGATCGAGGCCCGCCCGGTGTGCCAGTTCGTGAGGCGATGCGAAGCAGCGGTCGATCCGAGCCGCCTCGATCCGCCGGCCCGCCGCCTCGCCGAGACCGTAGACCTGTTCCAGTCCGAGCCGGATGGCAGGCTGAAGCCAGGCTCCGTCGGCCCGATTCCCGGCTTCCCAGGTCGTTTTGAATCCCCGCGCCGGCGGATTCTCCCGCACAGGCTCGAGCGTCGCATGCCAGTGGCTCGCATGCACGTCGACCGGGAGCACCTTCACACCATGGTTCCGGGCATCTCGGACGAGTTGGGCGGGGGAGTAGAACCCCATCGGCTGGCTGCCGAGCAGGGCGGCCGTGAAGGCCGCAGGGTGATGGCACTTCAGCCATGCCGACACGTAGACGAGCAGGGCGAAACTCGCCGCATGCGACTCCGGAAAGCCGTATTCGCCGAAGCCGCGAATCTGCGTGAAGACCTGCTCGGCGAACTGCCGCGAGAGTCCGCGGGCAAGCATGCCGTCGACGAGGCGGCGATGAAACTCGTCGATCACTCCCGGACGCCGCCAGGCCCCCATCGCCCGGCGAAGCTGATCGGCCTCGCCGGGCGTGAAGCCGGCGGCCACGACGGCCAGTCGCATCGCCTGCTCCTGAAAGAGGGGCACACCGAGCGTCTTTTCGAGCACATCCCGAATGGCATCGTTGGGATACGCGACCGGCTCTTCGCCCGATCGCCGCCGCAGGTAGGGATGCACCATGTCGCCCTGGATCGGCCCCGGCCTCACGATCGCCACCTCGATTACGAGGTCGTAGAAGCAGGCCGGTTTCAGTCGCGGCAGCATGCTCATCTGAGCCCGGCTTTCGATCTGGAAAACGCCCACGGTGTCGGCCCGCGACACCATCTCGTAGACGGCGGCATCTTCGGGGGGCACCGTGGCCAGCGTGAGCCTCGGCCCACCGGCCGACTCCACCAGCTCGAACGCTCGGCGGATCGCCGACAGCATGCCGAGGGCGAGGCAGTCGACCTTGAGAATGCCGAGTTCGTCGAGATCATTCTTGTCCCATTGGATCACGGTGCGGCCGGCCATGGCCGCCGGCTGGATCGGCACGAGATCGCAGAGATCGCCGCGGGCCATCACCATGCCGCCGACATGCTGGCCGAGATGACGCGGAAAGCTGACGAGCTGGCCGACGAGGGCCGTGATTCGGGTGCAGGTCTCGTCGGCCGGATCGAGGCCCGCCTCGCCGAGCCTCGTCGGCAGATCCTCCGGACGATCTCCCACATCGAGCATGCCTGCGATGGCATTCACCCGATCGAGCGACAGCCCGATCGCCTTGGCCACATCGCGGACGGCCGACCGCAGCCGATAACAGATCACCTCGGCCGTCATCGCCGCCCTCTGTCTGCCGTAGGTGTCGTAGATGTATTGGATCACCTCCTCCCGGCGACTGTGCTCGAAGTCGATGTCGATGTCGGGGGCCTCGCACCGCTCGCGGCTGATGAACCGCTCGAAGAGCAGATTCATCCGCTCGGGATCGACCGACGTGATCCCGAGGCAGTAGCAGATCGCCGAGTTGGCCGCCGAGCCCCGCCCCTGGCAGAGGATGCCGCGTCGTCTGGCAAACCGCACGATGTCGAACACCGTGAGAAAGTAGGCCTCGTAGCCGAGTTCGCCGACGAGGGCGAGCTCGTGGGCGACGAGGGCCCGCACCTTTTCGGGGATGCCGCGGGGATACCTTCTGGCCGCCCCCCTCCAGGCCAATTGTGCCAGGTGTTCCAGCGGCGTCAGCCCCTCCGGCACGTCCGCCAACGGATACTCATATCGCAGTTCGTCGAGCGAAAAGCCGCATCGTGCGGCAACCTCGGCCGAGCGTTCCACGGCACCGGGCAGGCTGAAAAACCGCTCGGCGATCCGTCGGCGATCGTGCAGGTGCCGCTCGCCGTTTGAGAGCAGCCGACCGCGGATTGCCTCGATGGTATCGCCATGCCGCACGGCGGCGAGCGTGTCGAAAAGCGGCATCCGACCACGTTCGTGGTAGCGAACATCCCCGGCCGCGACGAGAGAGACTCCGCTCTGGCGGCCGACGGCGGCATACCGGGCCAGCCGCTCCTCGTCGTCTCCCTCGAGCGCGACCTCCGCAATCCCGTACAGCCGCTCACCAAACACGTCCCGCCACTGCATCACAGCCTCGACCGCCTCGCGATCAGAGGAGCCGGAATCGCCCCGGCCGGAATCGTGGGGATGCCCCTCGCTGCCACCGTGCATGACCTCCGCGAGCGGCAGACCGGCCAGCAGACCCTCGGCATGCGCGGCGATGTCGTCACAGGAAAGCAGGCAGGCTCCGGCCGGATCGGCCGCCTGCCCAAAGCCCCGAGTGAGCAGCCTGCAGAGATTGCCATAGCCCGTGCGATCCGCCACCCAGACCACGAGCGGCGCGGCATCGACAGGCTCGAGATGGCAGCCGACAACAAGCCGGATGCCGGCCTCCTTCGCCGCTCCATGGGCCCGCACGATGCCGGCGATCGTGCCCCGGTCGGTGATCGCGATCGCCTCGTAGCCGAGCGCATGGGCCCGCTGCACCAGTTCTCCGGGATGCGAGCCGCTCTGCAGGAATGAAAAGTTGCTGGTGCAGTGGAGCTCTGCATACCGCAGATCGTCCCGATGCCGTTCGATCATGCCCGTCTCCTTCAGCCGAACATCCCGTGCAGAAACCAGCCGCCATCCCGGAGCCTGCGGAAGAGCCAGAATCGCCCTCCGGATGTCGTCTCGACCACGTAGTAATCGCGACGTACGGTCGGCCCTCGCCACCAGGCGGTCTCGATTCGTTCCGGTCCATGGGCCCGCACGACGTCGTGCACCTGCGGCCCGAGCCGGAATCGCACCGGCGGGCCATCGGGCATGACCGAGACTGCCTCCAGAAGCACCGGTCGGGGTGAGAGCCAGATCGGCCGTCGCTCCGACGGGATGCCAGGCCGCTGCTGCTGTGGAGCGGCACTCGATCGAGTGGCCGCGGACTGTCGGTGATGTCTCGCTGCGGAGGGTGGCACGCCCACCCAGGCATGTTCCGGCTGGGCATCTTCAACGGGCTGCGGCTCGAACACGGCGTTGCGGCCAAGGCGGCCAGAAAGCCTGTCGAGCAGCATGCTCACCTCGATGGCCGAAGACTCCGCCGCTTCACCAAAAAGCATCCGCTGCCGGCAGGCCGACACTCCGGCCGACACCACGTCCACGGCCACGCCCCCGATCTCGCGGGGCAGCCGCAGCCTGGCCATCCGCAGCCGGATCAGTTCGAGGATGTGCTTTACCGACGCACTCGGCCTGAAAAGACCGACCTCGATCACGATCGGCGGCCGGGTCGAATCTGCCTGACGGGCGGCCGACGATTCGCCTGCCCGGCCTTCCAGCCAGCCGCTGCACCATTCCCGCTCGAGCCGCACCTGCAGCCCCGTGATTCCTCTGCCCTGGGCGGCGAGCGGCCCGACGCAGGCCGCCACGAGCCGCCCGAGCACCTCGCCAAAGACGCCCTCGAACGAGTCTCGCATCGAGAGCGGAAAATCGAAGTCGTGGGCCGCCTGTGGCAGTTCATCGCCGAATGTCTGGACGAGCGGTTCGACGACCGCGCCCGTGAACTGGGCGAGCCTGTGCGAAAGTTCTGCTGGAAATCGGGAAGCAAGACTCTTTCTCGGCAGCCGGAGCACGCCGCCGATCGTATCGATCCCCACCTCGCGGAGCAGCTCGAGCACACCGGCCGGAAGCCGCATCGACTCCGCGGGCAGCGACGACAGGGCCGTCGGATGTTCACCTTTCGGCACGACCGCCCAACGCCGCCTGCGGTCATTTCCCGACTTTTCCCGCACCGCACCGGACTGCGGGCCAAGACGGTCGGTGTGATGGGCGGCCGCCCATGCCGCGCCGGGTGTGTCGGCGATCGCCGCACGGGCGTGGATGCCGCGGGCTGCCAGCGTCCATACGGCCGTCCGTACGAGCAGCCCTTCGCCTCCAAAAAAATCGGCCGTCCCGGTCACGTCGACATGGAGGCACTCGGGCCGCTCGGCATCCTCGATCGCCACGATCGGGGCGAATCGCCGGCAGGACCGGGCCGTCTGCTCGAGCACAGACCGGTCGGCCGCGGGATCATCGTGATCGACCTCGGCCATGTGGCAGGCCCGTGACCCATGGGCGATCGCCAGCGCGGCCATGGCCTCAGCCAGCGACATCCCCGGCGAAATCCTTGCGACCGGCGACCGCCGTCCGGAAGGCAACCCATCCACCCGAGGCTGCATGGCCCAGGCCCACGAGACCACCGCCATCAGGCCGCGTCGCTCGCGGCGGCAGACGAACAGCGGCAGCCTGCGGAGCTCTGGCCTCTCGAGCAGTCTTCGCTGCACCGGCCAGCGAGGAAGCCAGATCGTCATGATGCGCGGCATGAGGCCTCCTCGGACCGCACACACCGCGGCGACGACAGGCCGTCGCTCCGTTTCGATTCCGATGGCAGATCGACCGCGCGGCCGCTGCCGAGATCGATTCCAATCTCGGCAGACCGTTCGTCCGCGGCATCCGCAGCCGTCCACGGCCCGCCGACGAGCGAAAGCCGCAGCCCGCGCACAGCCAGATTTCCGCCAGGCAACGGTGTCACGGCAATCCGAGCCTCCGCCCAGGAAGGCTCGCGCCGAGCCGTCTCGGACCGCAGAAGGAGCCCGACTGCCCCGCTCGATCGGGCCGCCAGCTGCCAGCGACGCATGGTCGTGGGATGGATCGTTCCGGGACAGGCAAGCACGGCCGCCACGCCGGAACACCGCAGAGCCTGATCGATCGCCCAGGCCTCGTCGTCATCACGCGAGGGCCGGGCCACGATGCACTGCGGAGCCTGCTGACCGCCACCGGCATCCCCCTGCAGCCAGCCCATCACGGCCGGCGGATGAAACCAGCCCCTGCGATCGACGACGAGGATCGTCGCCGCCGAACCGCCAGCGGCGGTCTTGCCGGCCACGCGGCCGGCCGCCAGGCGACAGGCCACGGCGCAGGCGATCGACGCCGCCCCGGAAGCCCCCCCAAGCCCGACAGTGCAGTCGGCAGCAAGCCACTCAACGAGGCTGCCCCGACGCACGCCGCCCGCTGGCAGCAGCCGGTCGAGCGGCCGAAACCCGGTCGCCACCGTTTCGCGGGACACGCAACGGCCGACATCCACCGTGGCCGACATGGCCGACATGTTCAGCGTGTTCACCGGCCCAAACGTCACCATCCGACGGCCTCCAGGAAGAATGTGTATATATGTACACTATACGGCCGTGGCGTTGGCGTCAAGCATTGACGGCTGGCCTTTACGACCTCCCCGCAGCCGGTCCCCCTGACATCGTCCCAACCCCCGATCCATGCCGATGACACCAACGCCCCAACTCTTCGCCCTCTTCGTCATGATCGCCCTTCTCGCGGTTCCGGTGGTCGCCTCGCCCCCCACGGCCGCGATCTCGTTCGAGGCCTTCTCCCGCGACCTCTCGCCGCTCGTGGCAGCCCGGCTGGACGCGACGCCAAAGCACTACCGACAGATCGAGCCATCGCTCCATCACCTCTACGCCGACCATGCCGACCGACTTGGCTCGCTGCCGCGCGAGGCGCAGATCGACCTGCTCGTGAAGCTCGCCCGGTTCCTTGATTCAAAGCGGGAGACCGCCGGCGACCGAACCGTGATCGGATCGGGATACGGCATCATCGGCCTGCTCGACCCCGATCGTGGCCTCGACCCGAAGGAGATCACGGCGATCGCCACGGCCTATGACGCCCCGGCGACCGTGTTCAAGAAGAACGGGGCAGGGGAGACGATCGCCGGCGTGGCCGACGCATTCCTCGCCGCCGTCGCCGAGGCGGCGGCCGGTGAACGTCCCACGACGGTCGTCGTTCTCGGCCACGGAATGCCCCGGGAGATCCAGAGCTACTCGATCCCCTGCGACCGGCTCGCCGAGACCCTCGTCTCGGGAGCCGCCGCCGGCAGCAAGCCGCCCGCCGCCGCGAACCGCATCGATCTCGGCCACCTGACCCTGATCTGCGACGACTGCTACTCGGCCGACTTCTCGATCAACCTCGGAGCCGCCATCGAGCGGAAGTGCCGGGAGCGTTCGCTCCCCCTGGCAAGTCTGCCGACGATGATCGCCGGCACCAACCGCGACTGCGTGGGGCATGCGGACTTCGGCGAGAAATTCGTGCCCCACTTCTGGAAGGACGTGATCGAACTGTTCTACGTCCGCAGGCCGAGGCCGGATGTCATCCGACTGCGCGACTTCTTCGAAAAGGTCGACTCGATGATGTACGGCTACGGCCGCGCCGCGCACGTCGGGATCGATGGAACGGTCAGCTACACCCTCGTCGACCAGTCCCTCTGTCAGGACCCGGTCGTCTTCGTGCCCCTCGACGACGAGGATCTCGCCAGACTCCGCCGGATCCTCGGCCTCGCCGACGACACCCCGCTTCCGAGAATGCTCGACATCGGCTGATCGGCGGAAAGCCGGACACTCAGGACTTGTAGCGGTCGCGGCTGGTGTCGGGCTTCACACCCTCGGGGGTCTCGTCGCTGGCGATGTCGAACCACTCGGGCTTGAACTCGATCCGCGACTGGGTCGTGGGGTTGGCCAGGGCGATGTTCGAGACCAGTGCGATCACCGCGTCGGCGATCGCCACCTCGGGCTTGCAGCGGGGCTGGTTCTCGGGCGAGGGGTTGCGGATGCACCACGCCCAGTGCTCCATCTCCTCGGTGTAGCCACGGGAAGGGGCGGCGCCTTCGCCTCCGGCCTTGCCCCCGGCCACCGCCCCGCCACCTCCGCTCTCCGTGGTGTCGAGCGTCGGTGCGCCATCCTTCCCCTTGGCGACGGTTACCCGTGTGTCCTTGGCGGATCCCTTGTAGAGCATCACGTCCTGCTCCTGCTCGAGCACGAGGGTGCCCTTCGTACCCAACACCACCTCGCCGTAGCCGCCGAAGCCGTTGCCGTTGATCGAAGAATAGGTGACGACGATCTTCTTGTTTTTGTCCTCCTCGTAGCCCGGGGCGGGATACTCGTACATGCAGTAGACATGGTCGTCGACCTCCCGGTCGGCCGGGAAGATGCTGCGGTTGCCGACAGCGGTGACCGTCAGCGGCTTCACCTTTTTCCCCTCGCCATGCATCGCCGACACGAAGATGCCGGCGGCGTCGAGCTGGTGGCTGCCGAGTTCGGCCATCAGGCCGCCGCCGGTGCGGTTCCAGAGCCTCCAGCGGATCAGCTCCTCCATCGGCGTGCGTGTCTGGCCGTCGGGCATCGTCATCGGCGTGTATCCGAACGTCGCCGCGTCGACGGCCACGTCCGAGATCTGGGCCTCGAGCTGGGCGATCTTCCTCGTGAGCGAGTCGATCTCGGACGGCTTCGCGTTGGCCAGATCCTTCCGCCATCCGGCGAGCCGCTTGGCGAGCGACTCGTCGCCGGGGAGCGGCGGCTTCCAGGAGTCGTTCCCGGGCAGGTTGCCGCGGTGCCACTGGGCCCGGATCGAGTGCAGATCCCCCAGCAGCCTGGCCTTGCCGATCGTGTGGACGGCATTGTCATAGAGCACGCTGTAGTGCCGCTGGTGGCCGGTGGCGAGGATCTTGCCCGTCTCCCGGGAGACGCGGCCCATCTCCTTGCACTCATGGATGCTGTGGCCCATCAGCTTCTCGGTCAGCACGTGCTTGCCGGCACGCATCGCCTTGATCGCGGCTTCGGCGTGGAGGTGCAGAGGCAGGGCGATGACCACCGCCTCCACGTCCTTGTCGGCCAGCAGTTCCTCGTAGGCGGCGTACACCTTGACCTTCTTGCGGGCCTCGTCCTCGCTCGACCAGGAATACTTGACCATCAGTCCGGGCCGGGCGGTCAGGGCAGCCGGGCTGGAGACGTCGCCGTGGAAGGCCCGGAAGACGTTGTAGGGCCGGATGTCGGCGATCGCGACGACATTGAGATACTCGGGATTGTGGGCCCCGAGGAGCACGCTGCCCTCGTCGCCGGTTCCGAGCACGCCCACCCGCAGTGGACTGCCGACGCTCCTGCCGTAGCCGAAGTAGAGCGACCCCAGCCCAACGCCGCTGGCGACGCCCGCGGCGACCGTGCCGGTGAGGAAATCGCGCCTCGTCACTGCGATGGCATCGGAGAAGTTCTCCTTGCCAATCGCCTTCTGCTGGTCGTTCAGATGCATCGCTTCTCCTCTCGGGTCACGGATTCGTGGGGTCAGGAAGTGGACGGGCCGGACTGTCTGGCGGAGCAGCACCAGGACGCAGGAAACCACTGCTTCAGAAAATAGTCGAGGCCACTCCAGCCCGCTGTGGGGAGCGCCGCGATCGCCAGCAGCGCCGCAAGCTCGACCCACTGGTCGTAGGTCGCCTGGGCACCAGCCACCCAGAACGGCTGCGAGGCGACGATGCTCGACAGGAAGCAGGCTCCGCCGATGGCATTGAATTTGACGCAGAGGCCGAGCACCAGACAGGCGCCGATCGTGACCAGCGACCAGCTCACGAACCGGTCGGCCTTCCAGAGGGGCGTCGGCCCGGCGGCATCGGCCACGGCGATCCGATCGGCCGCGGAGAGAGGCTCGTCCCATTCGGCGACGAGCCGGGTGCCGATGGCGGCCGCCTCCTTCATCCAGCCGGCCGCCTGGCCCGCCAGTTCGCGTCGCTTCTTGGTCACCCGATCCCGGGCGAAGGGGATCTCGCCGGCGGCCCGGCTGCGTTCGGCGTCGCGAAGCCTCTGCACCTCGAGACGGTAGGCGACCAGATCGTCGGCGATGCCAGCGGCATATGCGTCGAGCTCCGACGAGGCGGCCTCCAGCCGACGCTCGGCCGCGGCGACGGCGGCGGCGTCGAGCGGCACCTTGGCCCGACGATCGAGAAGCAGTTTTTTCCAGGATTCGACGAGTGACGCCTTCCAGCGGGCGGTGGCGGCCGCGGTATCGACCCCATCCGTGGCCCCGAGCGTGCCGCTCCAATCTCCCGTTTCCGGAAGGCCCCGGCGCAAGAATTCGGCCAACGGCCCGACCGCCGCCTTGCGAAACGGGCCGCTCGACCAGTTCGGATCCCGGAGGTGGCTCATCCCCTCGAGGAAAAAGTGCAGCCCGATGACGATGCGGAGAAACGCGACCGCCGCCACCGCCAAAAGGGTCGAGGTTTTGAGGTTCATGTCGCAGCCTGCGGGCGCACGGAAACGGATCCCTCTTCTATTCAAGCACAGATCGGAGCGAAGGCAACGGGAATTTCAGCGGCAGGCCGCGTGTGGGCCCATTCCCTCCACCCGGCCGAGGCGGCTGGCTTGCCAGTCCGGCCGACTTCCTGCGAAAACCGCGGCATGAGAATCGTACTCTGCTACCCGGTCGAACCCCGTCACTGCCGCCAGATCCAGCAGACCGTTCCCGAGGCGACGGTCTGCGATGCAGGCCAGGAACGGGTCGCGGAAGAACTTCCCTCCGCCGACATCTTCTGCGGGCATCCGAAGGTGCCCGTTCCCTGGGATCGAGTGGTCGCCGAGGGGAAACTGGGCTGGATCCAATCATCCGCGGCGGGCCTCGACCACTGTCTGGTGCCCGCGGTGGTCGGCTCCGGAATCACGGTCACGAGCGCCTCGGGAGTGCTCGCCGACCAGGTCTCGGAACACGGTCTCGGCCTGGCCATCGCCTGCTCCAGAAGGCTGCCGCTGTTCCTCGAACAGCAGCGAAATCGGGAGTTCGTCCGGCGGCCGACCCGTGATCTGACCGGCGCCACGATCGGGATCGTCGGCCTGGGGGGTGTGGGCCGCAGGCTCGTGGAGGTGCTGACCCCGTTTCGGCCACGGATCCTGGCCACCGATTTTTTTCCCGTCCGCAAGCCGGCCGCCGTGGAGTTTCTCGGCGGCCCCGACGACCTGCCGCGTATCCTCGAGGAATTGGACCTGCTCTTCCTCTGCGCACCGTTGACGCCTCGAACCCGCGGGATGATCGATGCCGCGGCAATCGGCCGGATGAAGCCCGGGTCGATCCTCGTGAACATGGCCCGCGGCCAGCTCGTCGTCGAGGATGCCCTCGTCGACGCTCTCGAGAGTGGACACCTTGATTCCGCCGCCCTCGACGTCACCCCCGAGGAGCCTCCGGCGACGTCGAGCCGGCTCTGGACGGCACCGCGGTTGATCATCACGCCGCACGTGGCCGGACAATCGGCCCGCCGAATCGATGCAATGACCGACTTTTTCTGCGACAATCTCCGCAGATACGTGGACGGTCGCCCGTTGCGAAATCTGGTCGACAAGCGGCTGGGATTTCCGCAGCCGGCGGATGCCGACGCATGACCGCTCGCCACGACCAGACTCCCGCAGGCAGGCAATGACGACGACGATCTACCAGGAGGGCAGGCCGACGATCTCCGTCTCCGGAGATGTGGGAACCCGGTGTCCGGAGCAGCTTCTTGCCCGCTACGGCGAGATCGTCGAGGGCGGACGGCTCAACTGGACGGAATATCACAACCTCACCAGGCGGCTCGGTGCCGGTGGCCAGGGGATCGTGTTTCTCACGACACGCCGCGGGTCGGACGGATTCACGCTGCCTGTCGCACTCAAGATCTTCTCCCCCGAACGTTACGAATCGGAGGCGCTCTACGATGAGGCGATGGAGCGGATCGCGCTCGTCTCGTCGCGGGTCGCCCAGATCCAGCACGACAACCTGCTCGACGTGCAGAACTTCGTCGAGCAGCGCCGGATCCGGATCATGGAGATGGAGTGGATCGACGGCTACGACCTGTCGCGACTGCTGGCCCCCGAACTGCTGCAACGAACCCGGGCCAGCGTTCGCGACGATCGCTGGAAGTATCTCAACAACGTGATCGTCACCGCCGGACCGCAGCAGTCGCGACTGAAGCCGGGCGTGGCGATCGCGATCGTCCGGGAATGCCTGGCCGCGCTGGCCGCACTGCATCGCGACGGGATCGTGCACGGCGACATCAAGAGCTCCAACATCATGGTCAAGCGGACCGGCAACGCGAAGATCATCGACATCGGCTCGGCCCTCGCCCTCGACAACATCCCCCCGAACCGCACCTGCACGCCCTCCTATGCCGCCCCCGAGGTGCTGGAGGGCCGGGAAAACACCCCTCGCTCCGATCTGGCGAGCCTCGGCTACGTGCTCATCGAGATGCTCTCCGGCCAGCCGCCGTTCGCCGGACTGCAGTCCTATCGGGATCTGCTCGAGGCGAAGCGGTCGCTCGTCCACCGGCTGCCGCAGCTGCTCCCGTCGGAGGTGACCTGCAACGAACTGCTGATGAACTTCTGCCGGGGAATGATCGCGGCCGATCCCTCGAAGAGGTTCCCGAGCGCCGAGGCCGCCGACCTCGTCAAGGAGGGGGCCGCCAGCTTTCATCGCCAGCTCATCGTGGGCGGTCTGGCGAGCGAATACGAAAATGAAATCCGGGCCTGGCTTGACGAGCTCGATTGAGCGGATGCACAGCCATCCTGGCAATCCTGTTCGGCACAAGCTGTGCGCATCCGGATTGACGCTGATTGAGAGAATGGTGAATTTGCGCGCCGATCTTGATGGCGGTATCGTGCCCGCCATGGTCGGCCGCAGGAAGCGTGAGATCCGTGATCAGGATGTCCAGGGACTGAAGTGCCTGCGGAAGATTCGTCTGCTCCTGCGCGGAGCGGGCTCTGGGAGCAAGCGCAGCCATGGATGGCGAAGCGCAGCGGACATGCAGTGAACGGAGGTCCGGAGGGCCGACGTGAACGTCCGGCGAGAGGATACGGGCAACCCCAACCTACGCGAGACGCCGATGCTCCAAGCCTGTCCCACATCGGGCAGCGGCACAGCCATCTACTCGCGTCGTAGGTCGCCCGTCCGCTGATATCTCCTGCGGGCTCTGGCCCACCATGCGGCCAATTGCTCCGGCGTCAGATTGTCGGGAGGGGTGTCGTCGTGCCGTGGAGCCCGCCGGGCGTGCGGGTGGGCGACCGCTGCCGCACAGCCGTGGCCAGTCACGGAGTTGGCAAACTGCGGCAGCGAGCCCGAACCGGTACCCGCGGCGAAAGATCCTCGCCTCGCGACCTCGACCGAACCGCTCCTGACGCGATGCGGCACCTCGTCGTCGTGCTCCACCACCGTGATCATTCCAGCGCAGATCATGAACTCCACGATCAGGCTGGTGGCAGCCACCAGAAATCCGATGGCCATCAGCGAGGTCGCGGTCCACGAGGGAAGAATGACGTGGTAGGTGACGCCGAGCGAGCCCACGAGCAGGCCGGCGATGGCCGTCAATCCCCAGAGCAGGTGCGAAACAGAAACAGTGCGTTTCATGATCAGCCCCTCCGCAGCCAGAACAAGGGAAATCGTTCGCATCCCGTTCGCGAAGGACAAGACGCGGCCGGAACGCCTGACTGCGGAAACCTCGCAGCGGCCTGCGGTTCGATCCTGGAGCCTGCCAATCCCAGCAGCCGCCGGCTGCCGGACACCTGGTATGAACGACCTTCAGGCCGAACTATCGGAGCCTGCGATAGACGGCCCCGACCAGCCCCGTGGTGAGCCGCGGGGCGAGTCGCTTGAGCCGCCAGAGCCAGCGGGCCTGCGGCCCCACCACCAGATATCGCTCGTTCCACTCGACGGCCCGAAGCACACGGCGGGCGAGCCGCTCGGACGAGAGTGCGGTCGCAGCCATGCGGCGTTGCGCCTCCCGGGATTCGACCTCCGAGGAGAAGTGCCAGGAGCCGAGCAGTCCGGAACGAAAAAACCCAGGGCAGACGACCGTCACCCCCGGACGACCCCGACGGGATTCGGCTGCGATCGACTCCGAGAGTGCGATCACCCCCGCCTTGCTCGCCGAATAGGCGGCCATCGACGGCAGGGCCAGCACCCCGGCGATCGAGGCCACGTTGACGAGGTGCGACCTCCCTGGATGGGATCTCAGCCAGGGCAGGAAGGTCTCGCAGCCAAGCGCCGTTCCCAGCAGATTGGTGTCGATGACCCGGCGCCACTGCGATTCGGGCAGCCGGCCGACCTCACCGGTGGCACCCACCCCGGCCGAGTTGACGACGAGATCGAGCGTCGTCCAATCGGCCCGCAGCCGGTCGTGCAACGACTGCCAGCCGACGGCATCCCGGACGTCGAAGCCGGCCGAGAAGGCGTCGCCGCCACGCTGGCGACAGGTGGTCACGAGGTCGGAGAGCATGGCCTCCGTCGCCCCCGGCAGATCCACGACTGCAAGACGCCAGCCCGCCTCGGCCAGACGGATCGCCAGGGCACGTCCGAGCCCGCTTGCCGCGCCGGTGATGACCGCAGCCGGACGACTCACCAGGGACCGCACGCGCAGAGGGAAACGCCCGGGGCGGGGCGGGGACTGGATCGAGACCGGGAGAAACTGGGCGAAGAGAAAAGCGAGGGTGACGGGACTCGAACCCGCGGCCTCCAACGTGACAGGCTGGCGCTCTAACCAACTGAGCTACACCCCCGTTCAACCGCCAGCCTTCGGCCAGCGACGAAAGGGACTTCGCCTCGCGAGCCGGCAGTATATTCGAGCCGCATTGCAGTCGAAAGGGGCGACCCAATTCAGCCCAGAACGCCCACCTGATGACAGGAACCCCTCCGCTTGCGCCAGGCCCGGAGGGCCGGGTCAACTCCAGCCGGCGGAGCCGGCCAAGCAAACAACGGCAGGATGCCGTGTGTTTGCGTGAAACCGCCGTGCGTTTGCCTGACCTCAGAAAATCCCCCGGCTCGGATCGAAGCCCTTTTTGCGGGCGAGTTCGAAATCCTGGTTCGACTGTTCCTCGAGCCCTGCATCGGCGCAGGCGAGGCCGCGATGATGCAGCATCACGGCCAGGCCGTGGTCGAGAACCCGCAGTCGTCGGGCAAGTTCCGTGCGATCGACACGGCCCGCCAGCAGTCCGAGCTGGCGACGGTTTTGCTGCATGCCGTCGATGGCCTGGTTGAGCTGGTCGATCGCCTCCTCCGTCCGGCCCAGCAGGTGCAGGATGAAGCCCCGCGTGTCGAGCAGTTCGGGGGAGGCGTCGGTGCGGCCGCCGATCGCGGCATCGACATCCTCGAGCGCGGCCGGCAGGTCGCGGCCCACGAGGGCCCTGACGTAGGCACGATGATTGAGCGCCTCGGGATCCCCCTCGGCCGACATCTCGACGACCGCCTGGGCATCCTCGAGGGCGGCATCGGCTTCACCGAGCACGACCTGGATGAGCGCCCGAACCCGCAGCGGCTGCGGCGAGGTGGGGGATAATGAGGCTGCCCGATCGGCATCTTTAAGCGCGCCGGCCGCATCCCGATCTTCGAGCCGGAGCAGCGACCGCATGCAGAGCAGTTCGACGTCGTCACCGTGCCAGCGGATCGCCCGTCCCACGGCACCGACCGCGCCGCCGATGTCGTCCCGCGCCTCCCGGGCCGCGGCCTGTTCGAGCGACCATTCGACCACCATCTGCCTGATCGCCGGCATCATCTCGGGAATCACGATCGAGGGCAGCAGCACTGCCGCGATCAGGCCCGTCAGGATCCATCGCTTCCGCGTCCCGGCCGGGCGACGCGGCGGTTGAACCGTCGGCGGGCGGCCTCGCGGCGGCGGATCCGGCGCAAGTGCCTCGAACCCCGCGTCGAAGTCGGGGGGGATCGGAAAACCGTCGCGATCGTACCGCATCATGCCACCACTCCCGGAGATTCGGCGGACGCCGACCTGCCGACTTCTGCAATGGTAGCCCGAATCCCGCCGCCCAAACAATTGACGGACCGCGGCGGTTCACTTAAGGTCAAAAGCCACACCGGAGCCGAGGCCATGCCGCTTTTCGAGATCGAGACGAGCGCCCACATCATCATCTCCTGGGCCGCCGATGAGCAGGCGGCCGCGGCAGTGGTCGAAGATGCCTATCCGGGCGAAAAGGTGGTCCGGCTCACCCGCAGGCCGAGAGACACGTGGGTCATCTCCAAGTCCGCCCTCGGCTTGATGACATCGCGAAACGATCCCTGCCACACGGCGCGCGAATGCCTCTCGAAGGCGTCCGGCGACAAGCTCCACGCGATCCGGCTCTACATGCACGAAACCGGCGACGACCTCGACAGGGCCCGCAAGGTGATCGAGTCGAACATGGTCATGGGCTGGTAGCGGCCCGCCCGGGAGCGGTCTGGCCGGCCGCCGGCTGCTCGACCAGGGTGAACCCGATCAGCTGATTCGGGCTGCCGAGTCGATCGTTGTCGGCCACTCCGAGGATCACTCGGCCGGCCGGAGCGGCCTGGATTCCGCGGCCGGCAGAGAGGCCCTCGAGATTGACGCCCAGGGCGCCGGTCCAGAGCAGTTGCTTCCCCAGGAAGGTGGTCGGCCGCTCGGAAAGCCCGGCCTCGATCCGGATGACATCCCGGGCCGCGGCCGTCTCGACGAGGTAGAGGCTGTTGACGAAGGGGGGAATGCCCGGGCCGCCGCTGCGTTCCAGCACGAGCAGCCTGCCGCCGCCGAGCGCGACCAGCGCGGAGACGCCCGTGCGGGGCCTGCCGGCCATGATCGGAAGAAATTGATGTGGTGGATCGACCTGATAGGCGTACTGCACGGGGCCAGGCCCGTCGGCGCGGGTGTCGATCCGGGTGATCCGCACCACCGTTCCCGTACCCGGTGCCGCCGCCGGTCCGTCGTCGACGAGCGCCTCCTCGGTGGCAGTCCAGAGGTGCCGGCCGTCGGGATCTGCGGCAAGGGCCTCGAGGCCACGGTTCGGACGCCTCCGCGAGAGGTTCGCCGGCAGTTTGATGCCCGTCTTGCCGGCAGGCCGGCCCTCCAGATCGAAGGCCCGGATGGCCGGCGTGTCCTCGTCGCAGACGAAGATCATGCGGCCACCGGCACCGGCAACGGGGGCGAGATCCTCGTAGTCGTGCGTTTCCGGCAGCCGCACGGCCGAAACCCGGGATACATCTCGAGGCACGCCATCCTCGCCGAGCGAAACCTCGAACAGGATGACCGTGTTGCTGTTGTCCATCACGGCCGCCCAGCGGTCTCCGCCGAGCCAGGTGATTCCGCTCAGACCTCCGACGGCCACCCTTTGACCGGATCCATCGACGGCCTCGTCGGGCAGTCGGAGTGCCGCCCGATGCTCGATCCGGATGCCGCCGGAAGACGATGCCGTCGGCTCGTCGGCCAGGGCGATGCCCGCCGCTCCGAAACTGATGAGACACCCCAGCATGCGGGCGAACGGAGAACGGTGGCGCATGCAGCGGGGCATGACTGCATCGTACCAGCCGGTCGGCCCCGATCAGCGGCAGCATCCGCTACCGCTGCGTGGTCTCCGGCACCTCATAGGTTGCCGTTCGAACTGCAGGGCCGGCCGCGGCAGGCTCGTCATCGGCGAGGATCGTTCGCGACGGCCGATAGCTCGATGTGCCGCCCGGCCGGTAGCCCGGATCTGGGCGGCGCGTCGGCGGAGCAGTCGGAGCGGCCGGTGCCGAAGCCGGGATTGCCGGCACGCCCGCCGGAAGCGTGGCGGGGGGCGGCGGCGCTGGAAATCCCACGGCCGGCGCGAGCGGGTCCGAAACACCCTCGCCAAACCGGCTTCCCGCACCCGTTCCATACCGGGATGCGGATCCAGCCTCGATCGGGGCCAGGCCCGCAGCGGGCGGAGGGGCGGTTTGGACGGCGGGGGCGGCGGGAATCGAGTTTCCGACCCGGGAGTCGGCCATGCGGGCGGCGGGTTCGTAACCGGCGGTCGCGGGAAATGCCCCCGTTGGCCCGACAGATGGCGTGATACCGGCAGGAGTCGACGCGGCAGAACCGCCGTATGGCGACTGGGCCTGCCCCATCCCCATCACGCCCGGAGCCGTCGAGACGACCGGGTCGGAGGCCGGCGGGGAAACTGGCGGGGAAGCCTGGGCCGAAGCGGCAGCCGGAGGCTGGCCGGAAAGGCTGGCGTAAGGCCCCACCTGCGGGGTCACGGCCGCAGGGGTCTGATATCCACCACCCGAGAATCCACTCGCCGGCGGTTCCGCAGCCGGCGCCGTGGCAACACTCGTCTGGGCGGGTGGCGGAGAGGGGATCGAGGTGCCGTAGGTCACGGCCGGCGGCGGTACGGCCGGAGTGGTCGAAGCGGTCGCAGACCCGGATGCCGTCCCACCGGCCAAAGCATAGCCGTTGGGCGTGGAGGTCGTCGGGTAGGGGGTGGCGGTTTCCGATGGCTTCTGGATCTTGCCGTCGGCTTTGGCAACCTTGGAGGGTTCGTCGAACGGCGGAGCGGTCGCGAGTTTCGAAGGGTCGGCTCCGTTGCCGCCGAAGGACCACCAGGACGGAGCGGACATCGAACTCGTCCCACTCCGGCAGCCGGATCCGAATGTGGCAGCGGTCGCGAGCAGGCACAACCAGGCGACCCGCATCGCTCTGGCGAGCCGTACCGGACGGATGCCTCGCGAACTCGACCGCCTGCTGTGACTGATCATGTCGACGTTTCTCCCAGCCGTCCGAGGATGATGCGATTGCTTCATTTCATGCACACCGGTCAGGCTTTGGACCTGCCGGACCTGCACGGCAGATGCATGGAACGGGGAAATAGGCGTTCGGCTGAAACCGAGTCAACGCCAGCCCACCCGACCGAGCCGTCGGAAACGAGAAAAGCCGGAGGGCGACGCGACCGCCCTCCGGCTCTGAGAAGATTCCTGGCAGACTGGGAGATTCATGCCGGCAAGGCAATTTGCCTCGCCAGATCAGCCCAGAAGCGACTACTTTTTGGCGGCCGCAAACCGCTTGCCAACGGCATCCCAGTCGATGACGTTGTAGAAGGCGTTGACATAGTCGGCCCGCCGGTTCTGGTAGAGCAGATAGTAGGCATGCTCCCAGACGTCGATGCCCAAGAGTGGGGTGTTGCCGTGCATGATCGGGCTGTCCTGGTTGGCGGTGCTCTCCACGAGCAACTTGCCCTGCGGATCGGCCGAGAGCCAGGCCCAGCCGCTGCCAAACCGGCCCATCGCCGCCTTGGTGAAGGCTTCTTTGAAGGTCTCGAAGCCGCCAAACACCGTCCTCACCGCCTCGCCCAGGTGGCCGGCCGGCTCCCCACCCTTGCCCTTGCCGATCGTCTCCCAAAACATCGTGTGATTGGCATGGCCGCCGCCGTTGTTCCGCACGACGGTCCGGATCGTCTCAGGCACCTTGTCGAGTTCGGCGATCAGTTTTTCCACCGGAAGATCGCCGAGCGTGTTCCCCTCGAGCGCCTTGTTGACGTTCGTGACATACGCGGCGTGATGCTTGTCGTGGTGGATTTCCATCGTGCGGGCATCGATGAACGGCTCGAGGGCGTCGAACGCGTAGGGGAGGGGCGGGAGCGTGTAGGCCATGGGGGTTCTCCAGGGGCGAAGGGCGTGAATATTCCGGCGAGATCGTACCCCAGTCCGACAGGACTCGGCAAATGGCCGCGGCATCGGGCACGGTGTGCCGATCCTGACGAGCATGACGCGCATGCCTGTTGGCCGATGCCTTGGAGGGTCGCTGAATCCCGGGGCGTGCAGCGGCCGACCATCCTAAGGCGGGACGTTCCAGCTTGGCAGGATGCCTTCTGGTTCCGCAGGGGCCCTCGCCCCGACTCAGGGATGGATCCAATTCGCCATGTCGCTGCCAGGAAGCCAGCGTCGCGACCAGCGTCGTCGACTGCTCGTCTCGTGGACCCGCTCCGGTTCGGCCGACCCGCCGACCACCAAACCGTCAACGCGTTCGGCGGCCGAGTACGCCCCGGAAGCTGATCCGGACAGGCACCCCGGGATCGCAACGCTGCTGCCCACCCGGATCGCCGGGTTCACCATGGCGGCGACTGGAATTCTGGTCGTTCTGGGAGCGGCGATTGCGCTTGGCAGCTACGGCCCCGCGATCACTGCCCTGGAAAACCTCGCCGGCCCACGGTTCGCCCGCTCGGTCGCTGCCCTGCGGGCCTGCCTCGACATCCGGGGAGCAGGCTCGCTCGTCGCCTGGCTGGGACAGTTGCTGCTGCTCGGCTCCGCCGTGGTCGCCACTGCCGTGCGACTGATGCGACGACACCGTCGGGATGACTCCCGCGGCAAAGCCCTCGCCTGGGGCTGGCTTGCGATCCTGCTCACGATCGCGGCCTGCGGAACCGCGCTGCCGCTCGGCAGGCTCGTCGGCGGATGCATCGCAGACGCCACCGGCATCGTCCTCGGACAGGATGGATTCGGATGGTGGGTGGCGATCGCGGCGGTCTCGCTGGCCGCTGTCTCCCTCTGGGCCGTCCTGCCGCTGCACGAGCGGCTGGCAACCTCGCTCTGGCTTGCAGCTGGGTTCATCGCCTGGGCGATGTCGGCCGGCTGCACCTGGATCACCGACGGCCGGGACGTCCTCGCCACCGCCGGGCAGGCCGCATGGGCGGCCGGCTGCGGCCTGGTGGCGATCTCGATGCTCGCGGCGGCCCGGTCAGTGATCCGCGAGGTTCGCGGCGAGTGCAGCCGCCCGTCCGCGGCGAAGAAGCGAACCGAACCGGCCCGACAGCCTGCGAAGCAGCCGCCGGCCGAGGATCGCACGGCTCTCAGCCTCAGCCAGCAGGCGTACATCGACGACGCCCCGGCATCCGAATCCGACTCGGGCTACACGGATGGCTCGGAGAGTGACGAGGATCACGGCTCGAGGCAGCTCACAAAGGCGGAACGCAAGCGTCTCAAAAAGCTCGCCCGGCTGGCCCAGGCGGCCTAGCCGGCTGAAGAAAAAGCCATCCTGGCAATCCTGTTCGGCCCAAGATGTGCGCATCCGGATTGACGCTGATTGAGAAGACGGGAAGCCTCGCGCGCCGATCTTGATGGCGTTATCGTGCCCGCCATGGTCGGCCGCAGGAAGCGTCAGATCCGTGACCAGGATGTCCAGGGACTGAAGTGCCTGCGGAAGATTCGTCCGCTGCTTTCGCGGAGCGGGCATTCGGGAGGGGTTGCCCGTGTCCTCGAGCGGGCTGTGGGAGCAAGCGCAGCCATGGATGGCGAAGCGCAGCGGACATACAGTGAGCGGAGGCATGGAGGGCCGGGTAAACACCAGCGACCGGAGGTCGCCAAGGAAAATTCGGCACGATGCCGAGATTTTCCGTGAAGCATCCATGACAGGCTGAAGCCTGTCCCACTCCGGGCAGCCTGTGCCGTGCCGAACAGGATTGCCAGGATGGCCGCAGCGAACGCCGGTTCTCGGGGCGTGGGCAGCCACTCCCGGAACCCAGTCGGCGGTCGCGAGTCTCAGAACGTGAGCATCTGCCGGTATTCGGCGACCCGGCGGTCGAGATCGGCCCGGTCGATGCCTGCCAGACGGTCAAGGCTGAAGTCTTCGACCGTGAAACTGGCGGTGATCGTGCCGTAGGCCAAGGCCTCCTTGAGCGCCTGCGGGTCGTAGCGATCGAGCCTGGCAAGATGGCCCATCATGCCGCCGGCGAAACTGTCGCCGGCCCCGGTGGGATCGAGCACCTGCGGCGTCGGGTAGGCGGGCATGACGTACATCTCGTGCTCGCTGAAGAACATCGCCCCGTGCTCCCCCTTCTTGATGACGACGAACTTCGGTCCCATCGCCCGGACGGCATGGCCGGCCCGGACGAGGTTTTCATCCTCGGCGAGGAGTTTGGCCTCGGAATCGTTGAGCACGAGGCCGTCGATCCGCTTGAGCAGAGCCTGGAGTTCGTCCCGCTGGATGTTGATCCAGAGGTCCATCGTGTCGGCGACGGTGAGTTTGGCGTTGGGCACCTGATCGAGGACGGAAAGCTGGGTCGTCGGAGAGGCGTTGCCGAGAAACAGGAACCTGCTCTCCCTGTGGGCGGCGTTGAGCTTCGGCTTGAACTCCCCGAACACGTTGAGATGCACCTCGAGCGTCTCGCGGTCGTTCATGTTGGGCAGGTAGCGGCCCCGCCAGCGGAACGTCTTGCCGCCAGGGATCGTCTCGATGCCGGAGGTGTCGATGCCGCGGGCCTCGAGAAACCGCGTGTGCGCCTCGGGAAAGTCATCGCCGACGGTGCCGATCATCTGCACGGGCGAGAAGAAGCTCGCCGCGTATGAGAAGAACACGGCCGAGCCGCCGAGCACGTCGTCCCGCCTGGCCGTGGGGGTTTCAACGCAATCGAGGGCGACGCTTCCAACGACGAGCAGCGGCATGACGGGCTTTCCTAAGGGGTGGGAAATAGACGAGATTATGGCGGGCGTGGATCGGATGGGAATCCCCTCCGCATTCCCTCTTTCAAGGAGCCTCTCAGGTGCGACTTCTTCTCGTCTGTCTGCTGATCATCCCTGCGGCGGTATCGGCTCCGGCCCGCGGCGACGACTGGCCGCAGTGGATGGGTCCGGGCCGCGACAACGTCTGGCGTGAGGACGGTCTGCTGGAGAGTTTTCCCGAGGGGGGCCCGAGGGTGGTCTGGCGAACGCCGATCTCCGGGGGCTACTCCGGGCCGGCCGTGGCGGACGGCCGCGTCTTCGTCACCGACTATGTCACCACGGCCGACGTCAGGCAGGCCAACTTCGAACGCAAGGCGTCGACCGGCACCGAACGGGTGCTCTGCCTCGACGAGGCTTCGGGCAGGGTGCTCTGGAAGCACGAGTATCCCGTCACCTACACGATCGCCTATCCGGCCGGGCCGCGGTGCACCCCGACGGTCGATGGCGACCGGGTCTACACGCTCGGTGCCGAGGGGAATCTGTTCTGCTTCGAGGCCGCCAGCGGCAGGATCCTCTGGTCCCGCGATCTCAAGAAGGACTATGCGACCAAGGCCGCGCTCTGGGGCTGGGCGAGCCACCCGCTCGTCGACGGCGACAGGCTCGTCTGCGTGGCGGGCACGGCCGTTGCCCATTCCGTCGCCTTCGACACGCTGACTGGCAAGGAGGTCTGGCGTGCCGGCACGGCTCCGGAGCAGGGCTATTCGCCGCCGACCCCGATCGAGGCCGGTGGCAGGCGGCAGATCGTGTTCACGAAGCCAGACGGCATCTACGCGGTCGAGCCCGAGACGGGAAAGATCCTCTGGGAGGCGGCCTATGGTGCCGACAATGGCTCGATCATCATGTCGCCGGTGCGGGTGGGCGAGTATCTCTACCTCGGCGGCTACCAGGAGAAGAACCTGCTCCTGAAGCTGCGGGCCGATGCCCCGGGCGTCGAAACCGTCTGGCGAAACAAGCCCAAGCATGGCGTCTCCGCCGTCAATGTGCAGCCCTTCGCCGCCGACGGCCTGATCTATGGGTTCCATGAAAAGGGGGATCTACGGGCCGTGGCGATTCCCTCCGGCGAGATCGTCTGGAAGGGCCCGGGCCCCCTGGGCAGCCGGCCGCAGGGTTCGGGCACCGCCTTCATCGTGCGACAGGCAGACCGCTATTGGATGTTCGCCGAGACCGGCGACCTCGTGATCGCCAGGCTCTCGGCCAAGGGCTACGAGGAAATCGACCGGGCCCATCTGCTCGAGCCGACGAACACGGCATTCGGGCGGGAGGTCGTCTGGTGCCAGCCGGCCTTCGCCAACCGCTCCGTCGTCGTCCGCAACGACAAGGAGATCATCCGGGTCTCGCTGGCGAAGGAACCGGTCGGAAAGTAACGCCTCAGCTGGAGAGGGGCAGTGCCCGCTCGATCCGCCTGAGCGACTGGTCTCGGCCGAGGATCGCCAGGCAGTCGTAGAGGCCGGGCCCCACGGTCTTCCCCGTGACGGCGACCCGGATCGGATGGATCAGGTCGCCGATTTTGAGCCCTGCCGATTCGACGATCTGCTTGCAGGCGGCCTCGAGTTCGGGCGGTGCGAACGGTTCGACGAGCCGCAGCCGTTCGGCCGCCTGTTCGAGCAGCGGCCTGACGCCCGGCTTTGCCAGCCGCTGCTTCACCGCGGCCTCCTCCATCACGGGCTCGTCCAGCAGGAAGAAATCGGCGTAGCCGAGGATGTCGCCGGCGACCTTGAGCCGGTCGCCCGAGGCCTCGATCACCCGCCGGACGGTTTCGACAGCCGCCGCGGGCGGCGGATCTGCCAGCAGCTTCGCCCTGATGAGAAATGGCAGCATCAGGGCCAGTTTCTCCTCGGTCGGGAGGGCGTGCATGTAGTGATCCTGCACGGCCCAGAGCTTCTTGGGGTCGAAGCTCGCGGGGGAGGAATTGATCCGCTCCAGCGTGAACCCGGCGATCAGTTCTTCCCGGGAGAAAAACTCCGTCTTATCGTCGTACGACCAGCCGAGCAGGGCGAGGTAGTTGTCGATCGCCCAGGGCAGGTAGCCGACCTCCCGGTAGAAGTCGACGATCACCGGATTGAAGGTGTCGGCCTCGGGCGCGAGTCCGATCCGCTCCGCGATCCGCGTGCCATGCTCAGAGATCTGTTTGAAGTCGGAATTCTTGAGGTATTGGGCGAGCTTCCGCTTGGAGAGCTTGGTCCGGCTGCCCGGTTCGGCCACGAGCGGCAGGTGGGCGTAGGCCGGCAGGGCGTAGCCGAGCGAAACCGCGATGAAGGCCTGCCGCGGGGTGTTTGAAAGGTGCTCCTCGGCCCGGATCACGTGGGTGATCTCGAGGTCGTGGTCGTCGACGACACTTGCGAGATGGTACAGGCAGGAGCCGTCGGCCCGCTGAATGACATGATCCTGCTCCCGCTCCCAGGCGAATTCGACGCGGCCGCGGACTGCGTCGTCGATCACGAGCGACCCTTCGCGGGGCATCTTCAGCCGCACGACGCTTTGCCGTCCTTCGGCCTCGAATCGGGCGGCATCGGCCTCATTGAAGGCGGCGAATCGGCGACTGTAGAGAAAGGGCAGGCCGGCGGCCTGGGCGGCCTTTCGCTCCTCGTCGAGCTCCTCTGGCCGGGCGAAGTCGCGGTAGGCATGGCCGCTGGCGACGAGTTCCGCCGCCGCGGCCCGGTGCCGCTCCGACCGCTGCGACTGAAAGTAGGGGGCGTGCGGCCCACCCACGCCGGGGCCCTCGTCCCAGTCGATTCCCAGCCAGCGAAGGCCCGAAAGGATCGGCTCCAGCGCCTCGTCGACGTTCCGGGCCACGTCGGTGTCGTCGATCCGCAGGATGAACGCCCCGCCATGCCGGCGGGCAAAGAGCCAGTTGAAGAGGGCCGTTCTCACGCCCCCGATGTGCAGGTAGCCGGTCGGACTCGGTGCGAAGCGTGTGCGGACGGGCATGGCGTGTTGGAGCCACAGTTCTACGGACGGAAAAGGAGGAGAGTGGGCGATGGTACCAGACCGGGAAAAATCTTCTTGCCAGACCCGGCAGAAGCCGATACTATACCCGTGTTCAGTGTTCGTTTTCGCGGCAAATCGCTCGATTCATGGTGGCGAAGCAACCACCCCGACGACGTGCCGGGAAACGCGGGAGGCATCGCCATGGTCATGGCAACGGCAGGAGCGAACGGTCGGATGGCAAAGAAACAGGCAGACTCGAAATCGGCGGCCGACAAGCGCCGCGGGGGCAAATCGACCCCATCGTTCATGGACGACAATCCGGTCCTCAAAAACACACTCCTTCAAATCGAAAAGGAGTTTGGCGAGGGCTCGATCATGCCGCTCGGCAGCGAGGCCCAGGCCCCCATCGAGGGGATCTCCAGCGGCAGCCTCTCCGTCGATCTCGCGCTCGGCGGCAGGGGGTTTCCCCGGGGCCGGATCATCGAGGTCTTCGGTCCCGAGTCGAGCGGCAAGACGACGCTCGCCCTCCATGCCGTGGCCGCGGCCCAGAGGGGCGGCGGGATTGCCGCCTTCATCGACGCCGAGCACGCGCTCGACCCGAGCTGGGCCAAAAAGCTCGGCATCTCGCTGGAAAAACTGCTCGTCAGCCAGCCGACGAGCGGTGAGGAGGCGATGCAGATCGCGGAACTTCTCATCAAGAGCAACGCCGTCGACATCATCGTGGTCGATTCCGTGGCGGCTCTCGTGCCGCAGAAGGAACTCGACGGGGAGATTGGCGACTCGTTCGTCGGACTCCAGGCCAGGCTCATGAGCCAGGCGATGCGAAAGCTGACGGGCGCCATCGCCAAGAGCAAGACGACCGTGATCTTCATCAACCAGATCCGCGAGAAGATCGGGGTCATGTTTGGCAGTCCCGAGACGACGCCGGGGGGACGGGCGCTGAAGTTCTACTCCTCCTGCCGGGTCGATGTCCGCCGGATCGGCACGCTCAAGGACGGCGAAGATGTCGTCGGCCAGCGGGTCCGGGTGAAGGTGGTGAAAAACAAGGTCGCGCCGCCGTTCCGCGTGGCCGAGTTCGACATGATGCATGCCAATGGCATCAGCATCGAGGGCGACCTGCTCGATCTCGCCGTCCTTGCCAAGCTGGTCGACAAGACGGGCACATGGCTGCGGTATGGGGAAGTCCACCTCGGCCAGGGCCGCGAGAAGGCCCGCCAGTTTCTCAAGGACAACCCCGATGTGGCCACGGAACTTCGCGAGAAGATCCTCGCCAGCAAGGAGGCCGTGATCGCGGTCGAGGGCAGCGGCGGTGGCGGCGACGGGGAATCGTCCAGCGACGAATAGTCTCCGATCTTCTGCCCGGCAGCCGATACGGATACCGACACGGACACGAGCCTGAGGCTCTTCCGCCCACGAGCGACCGACCCAAGCGGCCGCTCGTGGGCGGTGTCGTTTTGCGTCGCGGGCGGCATCGCCCCGCGGCGGCATTCGCGTGTATAGTGCCCATTCTTTCCAGTCCATGAACCGAGCCCTTGGTCCAGGGAGCCGATTGCACATGAAGGCCGATGACCTCCGCGAAGCCTATCTCGCTTTCTTCGAGTCGAAGGGCTGCGTTCGCCGCCCCAGCGACGTGCTCGTTCCGCGCTGGGATCCGTCCGTGCTCTTCACGCCCGCGGGCATGAACCAGTTCAAGGACCACTTCCTCGGCAAGTGCAAACTGGAGTTCACCCGGGCCACCACCTGCCAGAAGTGCCTCCGCACCGGCGACATCGACAACGTGGGGCGAACCGCCCGCCATCACACGTTTTTCGAGATGCTCGGAAACTTCTCGTTCGGCGACTACTTCAAGCGGGAGGCGATCCACTGGGCCTGGGAATTCCTGACCAGCAAACAATGGCTCAATATCGCCCCCGAGAGGCTCTCGATCACGGTCTACCAGGACGACGATGAGGCCTTCCGCATCTGGGCCGACGAGGTGGGAGTGCCGCACGCGAAGATCACGCGGATGGGCGAGGACGACAACTTCTGGCCGGCCGGCGCCCCGACCCAGGGTCCGGACGGCGTCTGCGGTCCCTGCAGCGAGATCTTCTACCGGATGCCCGACGGGAGCGATGTCGAGATCTGGAACCTCGTCTTCACCCAGTTCAACCGGGTCGGACCGCCGCCCGACAATCTCCGGCCGCTCCCCAGCCGAAACATCGACACCGGCATGGGACTCGAGCGGACCGCCGCCATGCTGCAGGGAGTCGACAGCAACTTCCACATCGACATCCTTCGGCCACTCGTCGAGGCGGTGGCCGAGGTCTGCGGAAAGAGGTATCTGCCGGCGGACGACGATGGCCGCCGGATGCGACGGATTGCCGACCATCTACGGGCCTGCACGTTCGCGATCCACGAAAACGTCCTCCCCGGCAACAACGAGGAGAAGTATGTCGTCAAGCGGCTCCTGCGGCGGGCCGTGCTCGACGGCCGGCAGATGGGGATGCGGGATCCATTCCTGCACCAGCTTCCCGGCACGGTCGCCGAACTGATGCGGAAGCCCTACCCGGAACTGGCCGACACGGTCGACCGGGTCGCCGGCGTGATCAGGCGCGAGGAGGAGTCGTTTCTCGCCACGATCGACGGCGGACTGGAGCGGATCGAAAAGCTGTTCGCCACGATCGAACGGTCGGGAGCCGGCCTGGTCGGCGGCAGCGAGGCGGCCGAACTCTACACCACCTACGGCTTCCCGCCGGAATTGCTGGAAACACTGGCTGCGGAGCGGAACTGCGCCTTCGACTGGAATGGATTCCGTGAGGCGATGGATGCCCACGGCCAGAGGTCGGGTGCCGGAAGCCGGGTCGAGGTGTTCGCCTCGGGCCCGCTCGACGCCCTCAAGAAGGCGATGCATGGCTCCGAGTTCGTCGGCTACGAGACGCTCGCGACCGATGGCAGGCTGGTCGGGATCATCGCCCAGGACAGGCTCTGTGAAACTCTCCGCGAGGTCGGCCACGAGTCTCCTGTCACAGTCGTTCTCGATCGGACGAGCTTCTATGGCGAGTCGGGCGGCCAGGTGGGCGACACCGGCTCACTCGAATGGGATGGCGGCTCGTTCGAGGTGATCGACACGCAGCGGGAAGGGGGCTTCATGCTCCACATCGGCCGCCTGCGGAAAGGCTCGCTCGACCTCGGCCAGTCGGTGGCTGCGAAGGTCGATCCGGCCCGCCGGGCGGCGATCCGCCGGGCCCACTCCGCAACCCACCTGATTCATGCGGCACTTCAGCATTATCTCGGCAGCCATGCCGTGCAGCAGGGCTCCAAGGTCGATGCCGACCAGCTCCGTTTCGACTTCTCCCATACGAGCGCCGTCGGCCAGGAGACGCTGCGACAGATCGAGACGATGGTCAACGACCAGACGCTCGCCGCCGTTCCGGTGTCGGCAACACTGCTGCCGCTGGCGGAGGCCCGTCATGCCGGAGCCATGATGCTCTTCGGTGAAAAGTATCCCGACCTGGTGCGGATGGTCTCGATGGATGGGGTCAGCCGCGAACTCTGTGGCGGCACCCATGTCTCGAGCACCGGCCAGATCGGGATGGTGAAGATCCTCGGCGAGGAGAGCGTCTCGGCCGGAACCCGCAGAATCTCCGCGATCACGGGTCTGCGGGCCGTCGAACGGCTACGTCAGACGGAGGGCGTGCTCGCCGAGGCGGCCGCGGCACTGAAGGTGCCCGTGGGCGAACTGCCCACGCGACTTGCCAACGTCGTCAAGGAACTCAAGGACCTCAAGAAGAGCAGGGGAGCGTCCCCGGCAGCGGCCCTCTCCGTCGACGAACTGATCGCCGGGGCAGCCGAGATCAGCGGAACGCGGATCGTGGTCGCCGACGCCCGGGGAAGCGACGCCGCAGCGATGCGGCAGTGCATCGATCACCTCCGGCGCAAGGCGAGCCCGATCGCCGTGCTTCTCGGATCGACCGAGGCCGACAAGGTGACGCTCGTCGCCGGCATCTCGCGGGAACTCGAGGAGCGTGGGCTGTCGGCCGGCAACTGGATCAAGGACGCCGCCACGATCGTGGGGGGCAAGGGGGGCGGCCGGGCAGACCTCGCCCAGGCCGGCGGCAAACTGGTCGACAAACTGCCCGAAGCCCTGACCGCCGCCCGCAAGGCGATCGAGCAGCTGCTCTAAATGTTCACTGGAAAAATCGTCTCAAATATTCCTGCTCGGCACGGCGATCCCTGCCCGATGTGGGACGGGCTTCAGCCTGTCATGGAGAGTAATGGTGTCTCGCCTGGGTCGGGGTTGCCCGTATCCTCTCGCCGGACGTTCACGTCGGCCCTCCAGGCCTCCGTTCACTGCATGTCCGCCGCGCTTCGCCATCCTGGCTTCGCTTGCTTCCATAGCCCGCTCGAGGACACGGGCAACCCCTCCTGAATGCGCACCCAGCAAAGCGGGGAACGTCATCTGGCGAGACTGCCGTGGCTGCGCTCACGCTGAACGTGCATTTCCTTCATCGCTGGCCCCCCGCTTCATCACCAAGGCATTCAGGAGGGGTTGCCCATGCCCCGAGAGCCGGCGTAGGCGGCAAGCGCAGCCAGGATGGCGGAGCGTAGACGCCTCCGAGAGAGCGAAGGCCAGGATGGCCGCAGCGAACGTCCGGCTCGCGGGGCATGGGCAACCCCGACCCACCCAAGACGCCATTACTCCCTCTACGACAGGCTGAAGCCTGTCCCACAACGGGCAGCGCATGACAGGCTGAAGCCTGTCCCACAACGGGCAGCAGGTGGCGTGTCCGCTTGAGTCAGGCCAGCTTCTCGACCGCCGCGATCGCGGCGTCGTAGTCGGGCTCGCTCGCCACTTCCTTCACCACCTGGGCGTATTGGACGACGCCATTGGCATCGAGCACGAAGACGGCCCGGGCGAGGATCTTGAGTTCGTCGATCAGCAGGCCCCAGTGGGTGCCGAAACTGCGGTCCATGTAGTCGCTGCCGTTCCGCATGCCTTTGATCTCCTCGGCCCCGCAGAACCGGTTCATGGCGAAGGGCAGGTCGAGGCTGACGGTGAGGGCGGTGACCTTGTCGCCGAGGTCGGCGAGCCGCTTGTTGAAGGTTCTTGTCTGGACCTGACAGACCGGAGTGTCGAGCGAGGGCACGACGCTGATGACCGCGGGCTTGCCCTGGAGGTCGGCCTTGCGGATGTGCTCCATGCCGCCGGCACCGTAGCTGACGAGGTCGAAATCGGGGGCGGCCGAGCCGACCTTCACTTCCTCTCCCACGAGCGTGAGCGGATTGCCCTTGAACGTCACTGCGCCGTGCCGACCCATTGCGATGTCTCCTGATGTGGAACGAGGAAAGGACGAGAGGAAGGTACCAGATTCGTCGCGGCAGTATCGCCTTCCCCCGGCGGAGGGCAAGCCGGGGCGGCCTTCCCGGCGGGCACGACGGATTTCGGTGGGACTGGTACGATTTTGGACGAGCGGTGCGGCGAACGGGCGACCGCGGGCAAACCCCAAACAGGCACCTCCCATGCGGGCCATCGGACGCTTCGGACAGTTGCTCGGCCTCGGGATTCCCGTGTTCGCGGTGCTCCTGCAACTCGGTGGCCGCCTCCTGCCCAGCCAGATGCTGGTGATGCTCGTTGCCGCCGTCTGCTGTTTCTGGATCGGCAGGATCATCGAAGGCTACGCCCAGTCGTGATGCACCCCCTGATCTTCGCGCCGATCTACCGCCGCTACATCTGGGGCGGCCGCCGCTTTGCCACGTCCCTCGGCCGAGATCTGCCACCGGGCGACGACTATGCAGAGTCGTGGGAAATCGTCGACCGTCCAGGGAGCGGGGATGAGAGCCTGGTTGCCGAAGGCCCGCTCAGTGGCACGTCCCTGAACAGGCTCGTCCGGGAGCGGGGAGGCGAACTGCTCGGCCGTCATGCTCCGCTGCCGGCATTTCCACTCCTGTTCAAGTTCCTCGACGCCTGCCGGGATCTGTCGGTTCAGGTCCATCCCGACGACGACCGCGCCGCCCGGCTCATCCCTCCTGACCGGGGCAAGACCGAGGCCTGGTATGTGGTCGACGCCGAACCCGGCAGCCGGATCTACGCCGGCCTCGCGGAGGGGGTTGGCCGCGAAGGACTCGCGGCCGCGATCCGGGCTGGGCGATGCGAGGACGTGCTCCACTGGTTCACGCCCCGGCCCGGCGACTGCGTCTTCATTCCCGCGGGCACCGTCCATGCGATCGGCTCCGGCCTCCTCGTCGCCGAGATTCAACAGTCGAGCGACGTCACCTATCGCCTCTTCGACTGGAATCGCAGCGGTCCCGACGGCAGGCCGCGACCGCTGCACATCGAGGCGGGTGTGGAGGCGGTGACCCGGTTCGGTCCGGTCGGCCCGGTCGAGCCGACCGCCACGGACGATCCGGCCGTGATGCGGCTGGTGACGAGCGACTATTTCCTTCTCGACGAGGTTTGGCCGGACGGATCGTGGAGTCTGGGCGGCGACGATGGCTGCCATCTGATCGCGGTGCTCGAGGGCGTCGTCCTGCCTGCCGACGACTGGTCGCTGCCACCGCTGCGATCCGGACAGACGCTCCTGCTGCCGGCGGCGGTCGGTCGACAGACGCTGCGGATGGCCGGAGGGACCGGCGGCCGCCTGCTGCACGTTGCCCTCCCCTGACCGGCGTTGGACCAGGCCATCCGCGGCCTCGAATCCCGAGCGGTCCCGCGCGGGCGGTGAAATCGCACTTGGTCGGCCGCACCGGTCGGGCCTACACTCCCGCCCCCTCGTCACCCCCCTCCGGTGCCTCATGCCCGCTTCCAGCACGTGCCTCCCCAGACTGTTCCTCGCGTCGCTCGGCCTGCTCGCGACCGGTGGCTGCGCATCGCTCGGCAAGCCCGACTGGCTCGAGCCCGGGCCGGCCCGGGCCCAGCAGCGGAAGGCGGTGCGATTCGATCCCTATCTGCAGGATGACATCGCCCCTTCCTCGCTGCGCATGCCGCTGATGGATGGCGCCAGGCCGCGGGACTTCGCCGATCCCGTGCCCGAGGTGCGGCGAGCCCGCTGGTGGTCGCCGGTGCAATAGGGCTCCGCGGACAGACGGCGTGCCGTGTCGGGTGTATGATCGTGGTTTTGTTCCTCCGGCCACGCCCAGCGAGAGTCACCCGTGCCCAAATCACGTCCAGTCAGAGGCCCACTGAAAGGTTCGATGCGAGGAACGGCCGGCCCCTCGACCAAGATCACCTCTCGCGGCGCTCGGAAGCCGCCGACACCCGATGCGGCCGAGCGGGAGAGCCGGCCGCGCGGCCGCCGCCCGCCGCCCGCCGCCGATGACGGGCTGGATCGACTGCAGAAGGTGCTCGCCGCTGCGGGGCTGGGAAGCCGCCGCAACTGCGAGGAGCTGATCACCACCGGCCGGGTGGAGGTCGACCGCAAGGTGGTCACCCAGCTCGGCACCAAGGTTGATCCGCTGCGGCAGGAGATCCGCGTCGACGGCGAACGCCTGCCCGACCCGCGTCGCGTGGTCTACATGCTCTACAAGCCGGTCGGCGTGGTGACGACGAATTACGATCCCGCTGGAAGGCCGCGGGTCGTCGACATGGTTCCGGGCGACCAGCGGCTGTTCGCGATCGGGCGGCTCGACCGGATGAGCGAGGGTCTGATCCTCGTCACCAACGACGGGGAACTGGCCAACCTGCTGGCCCACCCCCGCTACGGCGTGGAGAAGAAGTATATGGTGCAGGTGGCGGGGGTGCCGACGCCGGAAACGCTCGACAGGCTCCGCAAGGGGATCCAGCTCTCCGAGGGCACGGCCCGGGCCCAGCACGTCACGCTTCGGTCGCAGCACAAGCTGAGCGCGGTCCTCGAAATGGTGCTCGACGAGGGGAAGAACCGGGAGATTCGCCGGATGCTCGCCCAGCTGGGGCACAAGGTGCATCAGCTGAAGCGGGTGGCCGTCGGCAAGCTGTCGCTCGGCGGCCTCCTGCCCGGCCAGCACCGCCAGCTGGCATGGAGCGAGGTCGATGCCCTGCGCAAGGACGCGATCAACCATCTCGGCGAGGCGGGCCAGCCTGGGCCACCTCGGCGTCGGGATGGGGCCGGTCGTCCGGGCCAGCGTGGCGGTCCCGGCCGCCCTGGCCAGCGGTTTGAAAAGGGTCGCTCAGGTCGGGGCGGCAGGCCCGCCTCTCCGTCGGCGGGTGATCGTCAGGCCGGTGGCACCCGGCCGCCCAAGGCGGCTCCCCGGCCGCGCCGGCGTCCTGGAAAGGCATCCACCTGGAGAAAGCCCCGTGGCGACGTGTGACGTGGTGCCTGCCCCGTCCGCGTCGTACTCGACCGCGCGGGTCGTGTTCAACCGGCGGATCGCCGAAAGAACCCATCGCATCCGGCTCGAATGCCCCGGCATCGCGGCCGGCGCACGGCCCGGGCAGTTTGCGATGCTGCGGATTCCGGACCGCAACGACCCATTGCTCGCCCGGCCGCTGGCCGTCTACGAAACGTTCGCTGACAAATCCGCCGCGCTGCCCCACGGCCCACAGCGGTCCAGATCATTCGTCGATTTCATCTACCTCGTGCATGGCAAGTTCACGACGGCCCTGCAGCACCTCACGACCGGCAGCGAGATCGCGATCTGGGGACCGCTTGGAAACGGCTTCGGGATGATCCCGGCCGTCGAGCATCTGGTGCTGGTCGCGGGTGGAATCGGACAGACCGCGCTTCTGACCCTTGGGCGTGAGCGGCGCGGGCCGGCCACGCGGGTGACGCTCTGCTGGGGCGCGCGGTCCGGGGCGATGTTCGGGGATGTCGATGACTTTCGCGACGCGGGGATCGATGTCCACCTCGCCACGCTCGACGGCTCGACGGGCCTTCGGGGCACCGTCGTGGACCTGCTCGACAGCCTGCTTCCGCAGGCGGCCGATCAATCCGGGGCGATCCACGTCGCCTGCTGCGGTCCGGAACCGATGATGGCCGCGGTCTCAGACTGGACAGCCGGCCGCAGGCTCGGATGCCACGTCTCGCTCGAGGCCCCGATGGCATGCGGCGTCGGCATCTGCTTTACCTGCGTCGCAAAGGTCCGCGACGCAGGTCAGGGAGACGGCTGGGACTACCGCAGGACCTGCGTCGAAGGCCCTGTGTTTGAGGCCGGCTCGATCGTCTGGGATCGATGACCGACCTCATCGAGCGCCCCACCTGGCCCGAGATGGCCCGAGGCCGTTCGGGCGTCTCAGGCCTTCTTCGTCTTGGCGGCCTTCGTCCCCGACGCCTTGGCAGACTTCGCGGGCTTGGCGGCGGCGGCAGCCGCGGTGGCCGGGCCGCCCTTGGCGACGGCGAGCACCCGCGACGAGAGCCGTGACTTGATCCGGGCCGCACGGTTTGGATGGATCGTCCGCTTGGCTGCGGCACGATCGGCCTTCTTCGCCACGAGTTTGAAGTGCTCGCGGGCTGCAGCCACGTCGCCGCTGGTCAGTGCGTCGAGCAGTTTCCGCATCTCCGACTTGATCTCCGACTTGATGGCACGATTCCGCTCGCGGCTGCGGAGATTCTGACGAAGACGCTTCTTGGCACTGACCGAATGTGGCATTCCAGTTCCTTGCAATCAGACGGGTTGAAAACAGACCGGCGAACGGTGGGGCCGGCGAGAGCCTCAGACCGCTCCGTTATCCTTCGAACCGGCCAACTTGTCCAGACGCTGGGCGACATCCCGGTACCCGTAGTCGAGTCCGGCCAGCGCGGAGAGGTATTTCTGGGCCGCATCCCGGTCGTCGAGCCCCGCCGCCAGGACCCCAGCCCGGTAGAGTGCCCGCTTCCGCAGCTCCATCTCCCGATCGGTCAGCGACTCCACCGCGGCGATGTAGTTTCGCATCGCGAGCTGGTACTGCTTGATCTTCTGGAAGCACTCGCCGAGTTCCAGTGAGACGCCGCCCCTGCGGCGGGGATCCTGGAGAACGTCCTGAAAGTGCCGGATCGCCTCGGTGTGGTTGCCGGCAGCCTTGAGCCGCATCGCCAGTTCGTACCGCCAGCCGATGTTCTCGGGATACCGTTCGCAGCGGGCCGAATAGATCTCGATCTCGTGCTTCGTCTGGGCGGCCCGGAGCCGCTCGAGGGTGCTGCGGTTGTCGGGCGTGTCCTCCGACTCGAGCCGCTTCTCGGCCACGTGGATCCGGTGCCGCGCCCAGCGGAGCTGCCGATCCTCCATGTGCTCGCGGACCTTGAGGTCGTTTCCCGATGCCGCCAGTGCCTTGGCAAGCACGGACTCCGCCTCCTCGACTTTCGCCTCACGCTCGAGCAGATCCGCCAGTTCGAGATAAGGCTCGATCTCGGTCGGCTTTTCCTTGACCGCGAGCCTGAGGGCCGCGATCCGGTCGGCCGGCTCGTTCGAGGTCGGGGTCGCGCCCGCCTTGGCCCCGGGCCGACCGGTCATGCCATGGCCCGCGGCGATCGTCTTCTCAACCTGCAGCTGGGCTATTTCCCGCTGGGCCTCCTCAGCCAATCCCTTGACGTTCGAGACCCGCACCCAGCAGGCGATCGCCTGGTCGAATTCGCCGAGGTTGGCCAGGAACCGGGCGCACTGCCGGTTGACATCGGCGTCTGCGGGGGCCGCATCGAGGGCGGTCTTGAGATAGACCCGCTGCGCGTCGATCAGTTGCAGTTGTCCGCAGGCGTCGGCCATCGCGATCAGGCTGCCGGTGTCGTAGGGGTTCGACTTGAGGATCTCGACCCCCTGCTTGATCACGTCCCGCCATTGGGCCGCCGATGCGGCCTTCTTCAGCGATCCCGAGCGAGATCCTGGCCAGAAGGCCCCGAACCCGCCGGTTTTTTTCGGCCCATGCTTCTTCCGCAGGCAGCCGAGGAGGTTCTGGAGGTAGACCGCGCTGCCGGGATCTCCGAGCACGCAGGCGGAGAACATCTCGATCGCATAGTCCAGATTCGTGGCGGCGTTTTGCGTTCCTCTCTGAAAACACTGCGAGAGCCGCGAACGCTCGGCCGGAGACATCTGGGCGGCCAGCGGCGAAGGGGCCGGTTCGACAGGACCGGTCGGGGCCGCGGGAGTCTCGTTGGGCATTGGGGGGACCGCGTTGGATTGCTGGGAGGCATCGGTGCCGGCGGGCGACCGCCCCGGGACGGGCCGACGGATGCGGTATGCTTGCAGTCGGCCCCTTCGACCGCAGCAGTGTAGTTGTCCGAGCCCAACCCCTCAAACATCGTGCCGTCGCCACCACCCCGCCGTCGCCCGCCCCCGGCAGAGTCCGCGCAGGCCAACCCGCCGGTCGTTCCCGACCCAGACGCCTCGGAACGGCGTTTCGTCCGGCCGGCAGGCAGGGTGTTTTTCGTCGGCGCGGGTCCCGGAGCACCCGATCTGCTCACGCTGCGGGGAGCGGCGTTGCTGCGGGACGCGGACGTCGTCGTTCACGATGGGCTCGTGCCTTCGGCCCTGCTCGATGCCGTTGGATGCCATGCCGAGAGGATCCCCGTTCCCAGGACGCCGGAGGCGGGCGGAGACCCCGGAGAGGAAACCGGCCTGCTGCTCGCCGGACTGGCCGCCGACGGACGGATGGTCGTCCGGCTCAAGGGAGGCGACCCTTCCGTTTTTGGACGCCTGTCCGAGGAGGTTCGTCCGCTTCGGGAAGCCGGCTGCCCGTTCGAGATCGTTCCCGGGGTCACCGCGGCCGTGGCAGCGGCTGCGGCGGCCGGCATGCCGCTCACGAGCCGCTCGGCCGCATCGAGCCTGACGATCGTGACCGGCCACGAAGCCGATGAAAAGGCGGAGTCCCTCGACTTCTCGTCGCTCGCCGGGATTCCGGGAACGCTCGCGATCTACATGGGCGTGGAGCAGGCAGAAAAATGGTCTCAGGCCCTCATCCAGGCGGGCAAGCCCGCGAGCACGCCCGTCACCGTGGTCAGCCGCTGCTCGCTCGCCGACCAGACGGTCGCCCAGACCACGCTCGGGGAGTGTGCCGCGGCATTCGACCGCTGCCGCTGGCCCGCGCCCGCGGTCGTGATCGTCGGTACGGTCGCCGAAGCCCGGGAGATCGGGACGGCGTTGACCGGCCGACGCGTGCTGATCACGCGGCCCGAAGGGCAGGGGGGGGAACTCGCCTCGATGATCGTGTCCCGGGGCGGCACCTGCCTCCATCTGCCGCTGATCGCCATCGGGCCGCCCGCGTCATGGGAACCGCTCGACAGGGCGATCCTCGAGGCAGACCGGTTCGACTGGATCGTCTTTGCAAGCATCAACGGAGTGCGATCGTTCGCCGAGCGAATGCGGCTGGCCCGACGCGACGGCCGGCATCTGGGCAGCGTGCGGCTGGCCGCCATCGGCCCGGCCACGAAGCGGGCCCTGGAGGCGGCCGGGTATGCCTGCGACTGCATGCCGTCACGATTTCAGTCGGAGGGGCTGCTCGAGGCCCTTGTCGGAGACCGAGGCGGCGGGCTGCCGAGAGGCAGCCGCCTGATGCTGCTGCGGGCCGATCGCGGCCGAGACCTGCTGCGCCGGGAACTCGAGGCCAAAGGACACGAGGTCGCCGAAATTCAGGCCTATGCCAGCCGCTCACTCGAGACGATCGATCCAGCCCTGCTGGCGGCCCTCGACCGGGATGGGCTGGATTGGATCACGATCACAAGTTCGGCCATCGCGGAGGCGGCCGTCGGGCTCTTTGGCGAGCGGCTGGGGTCCTGGAAGATCGCCAGCATCAGTCCGGTCACTTCGGCCACCCTGCGGGCGACTGGCCACGTGCCGGCAGTCGAGGCCCGCGAGCCGACGGCCGCGGCACTCGTCGAGGCGATGGCCGATCATGAGGCGAACGCCCGCGAGTCTGCCGGTCGTGCGTGCGGCGCCGGCTAGAGTGCAGTCGCGGGCCGTCCCGGGTCGATAGCCCATTCTGTCCGGCGGAGCCGGAGGAGGTGACGGCATGGGCAGGCAGGATGCCCCGACGACGATCGTGATCGTGTGCCGCGTGCCGAAGGGCACGACGGCGGCAGCGGCGGCAGGTCTGAGGAACTCCGCGAACCGGGTCGGCGTGCCGGTGACCTGGGCCGCAGAATCCGCGGAGTTCGCCGAGATCTGCCCGGCGTTCGACGGAACGCAGGACGGGCCGGCCCTGGTTCTTGATCAGCCGTCACTCGAATCGCTGGCATCGCTCCGCCAGGCCCTCTCCGCGGCGCGAACAACGCGGCCAGACCTGACCGCGGTCGTCGCCACTGCCAACCTGACGATGGATCACCGCAGTCTGCTCGTGGCGGAGGGCATCGGCACGGCCTGCCTGCACAGGTTCGACGAGGTCGGCCGTGGCAGTCGCCGACCGGCGCCGAAGGGCTGGCCTTGCCGCAGTCTCGTCTGGGGACTCTGGGAGGTGAGCATCTCGACAAGGCCCTCGACGGGCAGCCTGCTGCCCTGGACCGCCTCGCCGATCGGGCCTCGGGGAAGCCTGACGGTCGTCGAGATCGGTCGGGCTGGCGATGCCCGCACGGATTCGCTGCGCGGCCGGCTGGAACAGCTCGTGGCGTTCGTCGATCAGCGGCGGGTTCGGGGGCATGTGCAGGCGGCCCGACTCTGTGACCTGCCCGATCTGCTCTCCGGTGGTGGCCAGAGCCGGGCAGGCTCGGTGCTGACGGCGGCATGACCCACGAACGCCTCCGCTCATTCCGAGCCCCGGAACGGCCGGCAGGCCGCTCACTCAGGAACCGGTTCGGCGGACGAGCGTCCAGCTGAGATAGGCGAGGATCAGGCTGGCGAGCACGAATCCAACGTCGAGGGGAACGCTGACGCGGCGGAAGGGAAAGCCGGCCGCGATATCGGCCAGGAACAGAATCCCGATCAGTCCGGCGACGATCATTCCGAGGAGGGGCATCGCCTTGGACACGAACGGGTATCTCTCTGGGGAAGGGATGGGAATGCGGGCCGGAAGGCCGACAGGCTCGCCCCGGGCCGGTTCCGATACGATACTCGGACTTTCGGCCGGCACCATCCAGAGCGATTTCCCCCCGTGCCAGAGTCGCCCGCAATTCCCCAAAAAACCGCCGAGTCACCCGTGGCCCACCCTTCATCCGCTCGCGTCGCCGTCTACACCGGCTCCTTCGACCCGATCACACTCGGGCACCTCGACGTGATCGACCGGGCCAGCCGGCTCTTCGAGGCCCTCATCGTCGGGGTCGGGATCAACCCCGACAAACAGCCGATGTTCTCGCTTGAGGAGCGGGTCGGACTGGTGCGGGCATCCACCGCCCACCTGGCGAACGTCCGGGTGGAGCGGTTCAGCGGGCTTTCGGTGGCCTTCGTGAGGGAGCAGGGAGCCCACGTGCTCCTCCGGGGCGTGCGGTCGCTCACCGACATCGAGGCAGAGTTCACGATGACGCTCGCCAACCGCAAGCTCGATCCGGGGATCGAGACGGTGTTCCTGATGGCCGACGCCGAGTACTCGCACATTTCGTCGTCGCTGCTGAAGCAGATCACTCCGCTCGCCGCCGACGAGGCGCTGCGGAAGTTCGTTCCAGTGCCGGTCGTCGAGGCGCTCCGCCGCACGCTCCACGCCTCGTCCTGAGCGGCCCCGGCCCGTCAGTTGACGCTGGCCCGAGATCCGGAGTCGCCGCCTTCGAAGTGCTGCCGCAGATAGCGAGCCCGCTCGATGTTGCGATCGTTGACGTCGAGTTCCATGCCGCGGAGCTTCTGGAGGTGGGCCGGCTGCGTTCGCACGAGCAGCGAATTGATGTCGGCGATCTTGACGTCACCGATCAGGCCGAGCATCACTCCCATCCGCACCCGCGAAAGCAGTTGCATCGTCTCCTCGGCACTGATCGTCTGGGCGGTCCGCAGGATCCCGAACGCCCGACTCACCTGATCGTGGACGTTTTGCTGGGTTTCGCGGACCAGGAACTCGCGGGCCCTCCGCTCGTAGTCGATCAGCACCGGCACCACGTCGCCAACCTGCTCGACGAGTTCCTCCTCGGTGCGGCCGAGCGTGGTCTGATTGGAGATCTGGTAGAAGTCGCCCATCGCCTGCGAGCCCTCGCCATAGAGGCCGCGGACGGCGAGCGAGATCTTGTGGAGGCTGCGGAAGACCTTGTCGATCTGCCGGGTGATCACCAGCGCCGGAAGATGGAGCATGACGCTGACTCGGATGCCGGTGCCGACGTTGGTGGGGCAGGCCGTGAGATAGCCGAACCGGGGATGAAAGGCATAGGGCACGACCTTCTCGATCTGGTCGTCGACCACCTTGATCTGCTCCCAGGCACCACGCAGGTCGAGACCGCTGTGCATGCACTGGATCCGGAGATGGTCCTCCTCGTTGATCATCAGGCTGACCTGCTCCATCCGATCGATGGCCACGCTCCGTGCCCCCTGGGCATCGGCATGCTCCCGGCTGATGAGCTGACGCTCGACGAGAAACTGGCGATCGATCTCCTCGAGGTGGCCGACGTCGATGTATTCGAGGCCCCGCCCGACAGGCAAGGCCGCGATCCGCTCCCGCAGAAAACGCTCGATCTCGGCCCGCTCCGGCTCCGATGCCCGGCTCACGAACGGATAGTGGGCCACGTTGCGGGCCAGCCGCACCCGGCTGCTCATCACGATGTCGGATTCCGGCCCGGTCCCCCGCAGCCATTCCCCGATCGACTGCGTCAGCGATTCGAGTTTCATGACGGGCCTCCCTCCGCGATCGGATCACCCGCAGGCGACGGCGGCGATTCTGCCGGGATGATCCAGCGGTCCTCGATGGCCCGGATGGCGTCCCGATTTTCCTTCGCCTTCTCGTAGTCCTCGAGGGCGATGGCCTCCTTCATCTCGCGCCGCAGGCCGATCACGCGGGTGAGTTCCTCGGTGCCCTCGGGCAGGGATTCCTGACGGGTCGGCCGCCGGCCGGTGTGCTCCGTGGCACCGTGGATGTTGGCGATCAGCGGTTCGAGTTCCTTCTCGAACTGGACGTAGTCGTGCGGGCAGCCGAGGCGGCCCTGGTTGCGGAATTCGAAGAACGTGATGCCGCACATCTCGCAGGCCCGCTGGTCGAGGATCGCCAGGTCGTCGGCGGTCTGCCCCACGCCGAGCGCTCCACCGGCAGGCGTCGCCTCCTCGGCCTCCTCGGGCCCGCCCTGGGAAGGCTCCCCTCCCGACTGATTGAGATAGACCCGGGCATGATCCTCGCAGAGGTGGAGTTCGCGGACGGCGCCGCTTTCCAACTCCGTGATGTGAAACACGGCCTGCTTGTCGCACTGCTGGCACTTCATGACCACACCTCTGCGGACCGAATCCTCTGCGACCAACTATAGCGGTTTCCGGACGCCGGCGGCGAAGTCGGGGTTCCGGGGAGGCATTCTTGTGGGCGACGCGGGCAGCGGATAGTCTCGCGGGTTCGCGCGGGTTCCCAGCACTCCCCATCCCGGCGGACCGATCCCGGCCATGCCCCACCTGCCCGACCGGCAACGCTTCGCGGAACTCGCCAGAACCCACCGGCTCGTGCCCGTCTACCGTCGGCTGTTCGCCGACGCCCTGACGCCTCTTTCAGCGTTCGCCCGGATCGATGCCGGAGCCTGCGGCTGCCTCTTCGAGAGCGTGGTCGGCGGGGAGAAGGTGGGCCGCTACAGTTTTCTCGGCGCCGATCCCTTCATGCGGATCGAGGCCCGTGGTCGGCGGGTCACCGTCTCGCGGGGCGACACGATCGAGATGCTCGAATGCGACGACCCGCTGGAGGAGCTCCGCCGGCGGATGGCGGCCTTCCAGCCGGCGAAGATCGCGGAACTGCCCCCCTTCACGAGCGGCGCCGTCGGATACGCGGCCTACGACTCGGTGCGCTACACCGAACACCTTCCCGATGCGGCGCCCGACGACCTGGGCCTTCCCGACCTGAGCTTCGCGCTCTACGACCGGCTGCTCGTCTTCGACAACGCGACCAAGTCGCTCGACGTCGTCGTGCTTGCCCACATCGACGGGGAATCCTCGGAGGCGGTCGAGGCGGCCCGCGAGGAGGCCTGCCGACGCATCGACGCCACGATCGAGCGGCTCTCGAGTCCGAACGCCTGGCCACCTGCGGCCGACCTCGGCCCGCGTCACGAGCCACGCTGCCTGACCGACGGCAGCCTCCGGGCGACATCGACGCGGGAGGAGTTCGTCGCCGCCGTGGAGCGGGCGATCGAATACATCCGGGCAGGCGACGTGTTCCAGGTGGTTCTCAGCCGGCGGCTGGAGCTGCCCTTCGACCTGCCGCCGCTGGAACTCTATCGCACCCTCAGGGTGGTCAATCCGAGTCCGTTCATGTTCTTCCTGCGAACGCCCGGCGCGACGCTCGTCGGCAGTTCTCCCGAGATCATGGTCAGGGTGGTCGACGGGGACGTCACCGTGCGGCCGCTCGCCGGAACCCGTCCGCGGGGGAAGACGCCCGAGGAGGACAGGGCCCTCGCGGAGGGGCTGCTGGCCGATCCGAAGGAGCGGGCCGAGCACGTGATGCTCATCGACCTCGGACGCAATGACGTCGGCCGCGTCTCACAGATTGGCTCGGTGGTGCTCAGCGACGTGATGTCGATCGAGCGATACAGCCATGTCATGCACCTGACGAGCAATGTCTGCGGAAGGCTCGCCGAGCGGACCACGGCCTTCGACGCCCTGCGGGCATGCCTTCCCGCGGGCACCGTCTCCGGGGCTCCGAAGATCCGGGCGATGGAGATCATCGACGAGCTCGAGCCAGTCCGGCGCGGGCCCTACGCAGGCGCGGTCGGCTACATCGACTTCGGCGGCTCGATGGACACCTGCATCGCGTTGCGGACGGTCGTGCTCACGGGCGGCAAGGCGTACGTCCAATCGGGTGCCGGCATCGTCGCCGACAGCCTGCCAGCGAGCGAATTCGAGGAGACGCTCAACAAGGCCAGGGGGCTGCTCGTGTCGATCGAAATGACCGCCGACCGGATGCGGGGCGGCGGCCCGTCGGCCTTCTGACCGAGCCCTTCTGCCCGAGCCATCATGATCCAGTTCGACCGGGCAACGATCAGACTGGGCGGGGTGACGGTCGTCGATGCACTCATCCTCGAGGTTCTGGCGGGCGAGCCTCTGGCCCTGATCGGGCGCACTGGCGCCGGCAAGTCGACGCTGCTCGCCGCGTTGGCGACGGTCATTCCCCTCGCCGGCGGCGAGATCAGGGTCGATGGCCATTCCGTGAGCCGAGATCCGGCCGCGGCCCGCAGACTGATCGGCTACGTTCCGGCGAGCCTGCCCGCCTGGCCGTCTGCCAGGGTCGATGAATTTCTCGACCTGTTCGCCGCGGCGGCGGGGCTCTCCGGCAGGCCCCGGCGGCTGGCCGTCGAGCGGGCGATCGGCTTCGCGGGGCTGACCGGAGCCGGAACGGCCCGGGTCGATACGCTCTCCGAGGGCGGGATGAAGCGGGTGCTGGTCGCCCGCGGACTGCTCCACGACCCGCGGGTGCTCGTGCTCGACGACCCCTTCGGCGGGCTCGATCCCGCGGGCCGAACGGAACTCGAGCGGCTCGTCGCCGACGCGGCGCTGATGGGCCGCACCGTGATCGCCGCGATCGCCGACGGGGCCGTTCCCGAATGCTTCCCGCAGCTGGCCGTACTCGAATCGGGCCGGCTCAATTTCAGCGGTCCTGCCTCGCCGGATGCGATCCGGCCGTTGCGAAGCTGGCGGCAGCGGATCGTCTGCCCGGGGCAGGCCGATGCCGCCGCCGACACGCTGCGGGCGGTCGCCGAGGAGGTCCGTGTGGTCGACGCGAACACGGTCGACTGCCGGGTCGATCCGGCCGGCATCGACGCCGGCCCGCTCGTCGCCGCATTGGTTCGCTCGGGAATCCGGGTCGTCTCCGCAGGCTTTCACCCCCACTGGGCGGCGCAGCTGATCGACGACTGAGGGGAAAGACGGCGAACGATCGGAAGACGATCAACGACCGTCGACCGCGGCGACGAGCCCTCTGACGGTCGATTCGATCCCCTCGAGCAGTTCCGACCTGGGCGCCACTGCGGCTTCGCTCAGATGGCGAACCAGCGCCGATCCGACGATCACGCCGTCGGCCACGGCCGCGACCTCGCGGGCCTGCTCCGGACTGGAAATGCCGAAGCCGACGAGGATCGGCACGTCGGTCTTCGTCCGCAGCCAGCGAACCCGATCGACGAGCCCCTCGGGCAGGGCCGTGCGGGCGCCGGTCACGCCCGCGACAGAGACACAGTAGAGAAACCCGGTCGATCGCCGGGCGATCGCCTCGGCCCGCTCGGGGGGCGTGGTCGGCGTGACGAGCCGCACGAGGGCGAGTCCGGCACCGCTGCAGGCGGCCTCGAGATCGTCCGATTCCTCGACCGGAAGATCGGGCACGACGAACCCGGCCAGGCCGGCGGCCGAGGCGTCGGCCACGAACCGGTCGATGCCCCGACGAAAGATGATCGAATAACTGACCATCGCGAGGATCGGCATGCTGACCCTGGCCGTCGCCTTGCGGGCCATCGCGAAGAGTGCCTCGAGCGTGATTCCGGCGGCGAGCGCCCGGGTGTAGGAGGCCTGGATCACCGGGCCGTCGGCGATCGGGTCGCTGTAGGGAACGCCCAGTTCGCAGAGCGCCGCCCCAGCCCGGTCGAGCGCTTCAAGGACCTCGACCGTGGCCTCGAGATCGGGATCCCCGGCCGTCACGAAGGGGGCCACCGCCTTGCGGTCCTGACGCCGCAGTTCGGCGAACATCGCCTCGAGTCGTGGTGCCGGTCCTGGTGTTTGATCGGGCATGGAGTTCGCTCGTGTCACTCGCTGACCATTCCCCTGAGCCGGGCGATCTCGGCCGCGTCCTTGTCACCCCGGCCGGAAAGACAGATGACAAGAATCTCTTCTGCCGGTCGCCTGGCGGCTTCCTGCACGGCCCAGGCGATCGCGTGGGCCGTCTCGAGGGCCGGCAGGATCCCCTCGCGACGGGCCACGAGGTCGAATGCATCGAGCGCCTCGGCATCAGTCACACTCGTATATTCGACCCGGCCGGCATCCCGCCAGTAGCTGTGCTCGGGGCCGACGCCCGGATAATCGAGTCCGGCCGAGACCGAATGGACGTCGGCGGTCTGCCCGTCGGGGTCCTGCAGCACATAACTGAGGCTGCCGTGGAGGATGCCCGGGCTGCCGTACGTCAGGCTGGCGGCATGATCGCCCGGAGAGCCCGAGCGGCCCCCCGCCTCGACGCCGATCAGCCGCACCTCGGGATGATCGACGAACGGATGGAACATCCCTGCCGCGTTGCTGCCGCCACCCACGCAGGCAACGACGGCGTCGGGGAGACGACCAAATTGCCGCCGGCAGGCGTCGACCGTCTCGCGGCCGATCACCGACTGGAAGTCCCGCACGATCCTCGGGAAGGGATGCGGTCCGACGACCGAGCCGATGATGTAGTGGGTCGTCTCGACCGACCCCATCCAGTCCCGCATCGCCTCGTTGATGGCATCCCGGAGGGTTCGGGAACCGGTCTCGACCGGCCGCACCTCGGCCCCCATGAACCGCATGTTGCGGACGTTCGGAGCCTGACGCCTGACGTCCTCGGCCCCCATGTAGACGACGCACTCGAGACCAAACCGGGCGCAGGCCGTGGCCGTGGCGACGCCATGCTGCCCGGCCCCGGTCTCGGCGATGATCCGCCGCTTGCCCATTCGCATCGCCAGCAGGCCCTGCCCGAGCGTGTTGTTGATCTTGTGGGCGCCCGTGTGGCTCAGATCCTCACGTTTGAAATAGATCTGGGCCCCGCCGGCGAGGGCCGTGAGCCGCTCGGCGAAG
>Ga0114972_10000050_pt1 | contig 76660 bp, 62 predicted proteins | sample M_140807_EF_Meta_FD_87354 | JGI IMG/M metagenome (GOLD analysis project Ga0114972, IMG submission 87354) | Freshwater microbial communities from Lake Montjoie, Canada to study carbon cycling - M_140807_EF_MetaG | ecosystem: Environmental > Aquatic > Freshwater > Lake | place: Lake Montjoie... | reverse complement strand
GAGTGGTGTCCCACGACGGGTGGGCTGCGCTCTGCGCGTGGCGCGACCGCACCGGAGTGCCCCTCGTGCTCATCGAGACGACGACGGGCTTCGGGCGCGCGGGCGGACGGCGGTGGTTCAGCGAGCAGCTCGAGGGTCAGGCCGACCTTGTCCTGTGGTGGGCGGGCGGTCAGATCGGGCACGTCTTCGCCAGCGACCGCGTCTTCGTGAGTGAGCCGCTCCAGCTCATCAGTACCTGGGACGGTGATGAGCTCTCGGCGACGCGCCTGCTGTGGCAGCTCTACGCGACCGAAGGGCTCGACATCGGCCCCGCCGCGCACGCGCTCGGTGAGGTCCTGAACGCGGCGGGCCTGAATGCGTCGGGCGCGGGGTTGTACCGCGTGCTCTGCATGGCGCCCGAGCGCGCGGCGCGCTTGATGACTCGGCTGCGCGAGCGGGGTGTGCTCGTCGGTCGACCGCCACTGGGAGAGCCTGGGCTTATCCTCATCGCGCCGCCGGTCACAGTGACCGTCGACGAGGTCGCGCGGTTCGGAGAGGCGCTGCGCGGCGCGCTGGCGGACGCATGAGCGACGATGCGATCGAGCTGGTCGATCTGGGTCGAGGGAGCGCGCGTGCGCTGGGGGAGCGGCACGCCGAGGCCTGGGGCGAGCGCGCTGCGGCGCTCTTCGGCGTGCGGTGGCGCCTGCTGCGTGCGCGCAGCCGCATCCGCGGTGACGCCCAGCTGCGGGCGCTCGCGGACGCCCACCTGCCCGTGCTGCACGATTTTCACCCGCCCGCGGTCGAGGAGCTCGAGGGCTTCGCGCACGTGAGCGGGCTTGAGCCGTGGCAGCTCGTCGTCCTCAATCATTACACGGACTTCCGTGACATTCCGCCCGAGTCGGGGGGCTGCAGCGTGGTCTACGCGCCGCTGCCCGAGGGGCCGTTTGCGGCGCAGACGTGGGACATGCACGGCACCGCTGAGGCCTTCGTCGGCGCTCTCCGGCTCAAACGGGACAACACGCCGGCGATGGCGCTGTTCACGCTCGCCGGTTGTGTCGGGATGACCGGGCTGAACACCGCCGGCGTATCGGTGTGCATCAATAACCTGACGCCGTCGGACGCGCGGGTCGGGGTCGTTTGGCCGTCGCTCGTGCGCCGCATGCTTGAGGAGCGCTCAGCCGAGGCGGCGGTCGAAGTGCTGCGCGGGGCGCGCCTCGGGAGCGGGCACAACTACATGGTCGCGGACGAGCGCGCGGTGTTCAACGTGGAGACGACCGGCCGCCAGCAGCGTGTCACGCACGCGGATGCCCACGGCTGGTACTGGCACACCAACCACTACTTGCATCCGGAGCTCCAACCGCTCGAGATGCCGCGCCTGCCGACGAGCACGACCTGTGATCGGTACGACCGCCTTGAGCAGCACCTGGGGCCGAACGCGCTCCACCCGCGCGACGCACGCTCCCTGTGGCAGCTCCTCGGCAGCCACGAGGGCTTCCCGAGGAGCCTCTGTACGCACCTGACGGGGGACGACCCTTCTGCGAGCAAGACCTGTGGTGGCGTGGTGTGCGACCTGCGCGGTCGCCGCATGCTCGCGCGCCGGGGCTGCCTGAACGACGCCGCTGCGCGGACCATCGAGGTGACGGAGTACGACGCATGAGCAGCCGCACAGAGGCGCTGGAAGCCCGTCAGCGCAAGCACATCATGTTCACCTGGAGCGCCCAGAACACCGCGGCGCCGGTGCGCATCGCCGGGGGCGAGGGCGCGTGGTTTCACGACCAAGACGGTCGACGCACGCTGGACTTCGAGAGCCAAGTCTTCAACTGCAACATCGGCCACGGGCAGAAGGGCGTGACGGACGCCATCGCGCGGCAGGCGGCGGAGTTGGCGTGCGCGCACCCCGCCGCCGTCTTCGAGGCCAAGGCCGCGCTCGGTGAGCGCCTCGCCGCGATCACACCGCCGGGCCTCGACCGATTCTTCTTGTGTCTATCGGGCGCAGAGGCGAACGAGAACGCGCTCAAGATGGCGCGCATCATCACGGGGCGGTCGAAGGTCATCGCGCGCAGACGCAGCTATCATGGCGCGTCCATGGGCGCGCTCTCCCTCACCGGTGACCCACGTCGTTGGGCGGGCGAACCCGATCTGTGGGGCGTGGTCCGCACCGAAGACCCGTACTGTTACCGCTGCCCCTTCGGTCAGCAATACCCCGGCTGCGGGGTACGCTGCGCAGAGCATCTGGAGCACGTCATCCAGATGGAGGGCCCCGACCGCATCGCAGCGGTCTTCATCGAGGGCGTCACGGGCGCGAACGGCGGCTTCATTCCGCCACCGGAGTACTGGCCGCGCATCCGCGAGCTCTGCACGCGCTACGGCATCCTGCTCGTCGCAGACGAGGTCTTCACAGGCTTCGGGCGCACAGGCAAGTGGTTCGCCATCGACCACTGGGGCGTCGTGCCGGACATGATCACGATGGGCAAGGGCCTCACCAGCGGCTACGCGCCCCTCGGTGCGGTCGCGCTGCGGAGCGACCTCGCGGACACCTTCGGGGACCGTGTGCTCCAGTGCGGGCTGACGCACTACGCCCACCCGATCTCGTGTGCGGCGGCTGTGGCGACGCTCGATACGTATGTGGAGCAGGGGCTCATCGACAACTCGGCGCGCCTAGGGCCGGTCTTGGCCGCGCGCCTCGACGCGCTCAAGGCCCGGCACCCGAACGTGGTCGGGGACGTGCGCAACTTGGGCCTGTGGGGCGCGATCGAGCTCGTCGAGGACCCGGAGACGCGCGCGCCGCTCGTCGGCTACAATCAGGCGCCGAAGCCGGGGACGCCCGCCGCGCGCTTCAAGGCGAAGCTCGCCGAGAAGGGGCTGCACATCCTGTTCAAGTGGAACTTCGTCTTTATCGCGCCGCCGCTCTGCATCAGCGAGCAGGACCTGCTCTTCGGGCTGCAACAGGTGGACGACGCACTCACTGAGGTTTTTGGATGAACAAGGTCTATTCGGACGCGGTCGCTGCGCTGCACGACATTCACGATGGCGCCTCGCTGATGTCGGGCGGCTTTGGGCTCTGCGGCAATGCGGAGAACTCGATCCGTGAGATAGCGCGCCGCGGGGTCAAGGACCTCACGGTCGTGAGCAACAACTGCGGGAACGCGGGGCGCGGCCTCGCTATGTTGCTCAAGAATCGGCAGGTTAAGACCGTCATCGCGAGCTTCATCGGCGGCAACCCTGACCTGCAGCAGCAGATGCTGAACGGCGAGGTCGATGTACAGCTCAACCCGCAGGGGACGCTCGCCGAGCGCATCCGCGCGGGCGGTGCGGGCATCGGCGGCTTCTACACGCCCACGGGCGTCGGGACGGTGGTCGCCGAAGGCAAGGAGGAGCGCGTCATCGATGGCAAGCGCTACCTCTTTGAGAAGGCGCTCAAGGCGGACTACGCGATCCTGCGCGCGCGCGTTGGAGACACCTTCGGCAACCTGCGTTTTTACCGCACGGCGCGGAACTTCAGCCCGCTGATGGCGATGGCGGCGCGCATCACGGTCGTCGAGGTCGAGGAGCTCGTTCCGGTCGGCGCGCTCGATCCAGACGACATTCACCTGCCGGGCATCTTCGTCCAGCGGATTTTCCAGGGCCGCGACTACGAGAACCCCATCGAAATCCGCACGACGCGGCCGCGCGCCTAGCGCAGCGGCGCACCCGTCAGGGCGCGAACCTCTTCGGTCGTGTGCCCCTCGGCGACGTCGACGAGCACGAAGCCGTCGGGCCCGACGTCGACCGTCGCATAGTCGGTGATCACGCGGTGGACGCACCCGACGCCCGTCAGCGGGAGCGCGCACTTGTCGAGCAGCTTGGGCTCGCCGCTCTTGTTGGTGTGGCTCATGAGCACGATGACGCGCTTCGCGCCGTTGACGAGGTCCATCGCGCCGCCCATGCCGTTCACACGCGCGCCGGGGACCATCCAGTTGGCGAGGTCGCCTGTCGCGCTGACCTCCATGCCGCCCAGAATCGTCAGGTCCACGTGGCCGCCGCGGACCATCGCGAATGACATCGCGCTGTCAAACACCGAGCCGCCGGGCAGGATGGTCACGGTCTCCTTGCCCGCGTTGATGATCTGCGGGTCCTCCTCGCCCTCGTAAGGGTAGGGGCCCATGCCCATCAGGCCGTTCTCGCTGTGCAGGACGATGTCCATCCCGGCGGGCACATAGTTGGCGACCAGCGTAGGGATGCCGATGCCGAGGTTGACGACGTAGCCGTCACGCAGCTCTTGGGCGGCGCGCTGAGCCATCTCTTCGCGGGTGCGGGGCATGTCGGGTTCTCCGTCTCTCGAGAGGTCGGTACGATTCCAGACCGTGACGCGCGAGGCAAGGCGAAGGCTTTCGGTTCGTCGTCGCATCACGCAAGATGCGCCGCGAGATGAGCTGGCGAGCCGACTACACGTTTGACCTGCCCGAGCGCCTGATTGCCCAGGCGCCGCCCGAACACCGCGGTCAGAGCCGCCTGCTCCACCTGAGCGGCGCCGCGGGGCTCGATGACCTGATGTTCGGCGACATCGTCACGCGCTTTCGGGGTGACGAGGTCTTGGTCGTCAACGACACGCGCGTCGTTCCGGCGCGCGTGCTCGGGCGAAAGGCCACGGGGGGCGCGGCCGAGGTCTTCGTCGTCGAGCCGTGCAGCGGCGTCGGGCCCGACCCCGAGGTGCTGGCCGTCGTCGGCGTCAAGCGGCCGCGCGAAGGGGCAAGGTTGACGCTGCCCGGCGCCGAGGCGGAGCTGCTCGAGCGGGTGGGTGAGACGACTTGGCGGCTCAAACTCTGGGGGGTTGACCACCTCTGGCGCTGGCTCGAGGGGGCAGGGCAGCTCCCGCTCCCGCCGTATGTGAGCCGCGCTGCGGATGCGTCTGACGCGGACCGCTACCAGACAGTCTTCGCGCGCGCGCCGGGCGCGGTCGCCGCACCCACAGCGGGCTTGCACCTGACCCCTGCGCACCTCGACGCGCTCCGCGCGAAGGGGGTCCAGGTGTGCGCCGTTACGCTGCACGTCGGGCTCGGGACGTTCATGCCGGTGCGCACGGACGATCTCGAGACCCATGTGATGCACGAAGAGGCGTTCGAGGTGCCCGAGGAGACACGAGCCGCGATGGCGTCCGGGCGCCCAGTGGTCGCTGTCGGAACGACCGTGGTCAGGGCCCTCGAGAGCTTCGCGCGCGAACCGAGCGCCACGCGAACCCGCATCTTCATTCGCCCTGGCTTCGACTTCCGCTTGGTCGACGGTCTTGTCACGAACTTTCACCTGCCCGAGAGCACGCTGCTCATGCTCGTCAGCGCGTTCGTCGGACGAGAGCGCATTCTGGCGGCGTATCGACACGCCGTGGCGCGGGAGTACCGTTTTTTTAGCTATGGCGACGCGATGCTGCTGCATCGCACGGGGGGTCGATGGACCTGAACTTCAAGGTCGAGGCGCGATGCGGTGAAACGCAGGCGCGGCTTGGACGCTTTCGCACGACGCACAACGAGGTCGAGACGCCTCAGTTCATGCCCGTCGGTACGATGGCGTCGGTGAAAGGCGTCGACCCCGATACCCTCGTCGGGCTGGGCGCCACGGTCATTCTGGGCAACACCTACCACTTGGGCATTCGACCCGGCGTGCCGGTCCTCGAGGCGCTCGGCGGGATGCACACCATGGCCCACTGGGGTCGGTCCATCCTCACGGACAGCGGCGGCTTCCAGATCCTGTCGCTCGCCAAGCTCCGCAAGATCGACGAGGACGGCGTGAAGTTCCGGAATCACGTCGACGGCGCGCTGCTCGACCTGACCCCAGAGCGCTCCATCGCGATTCAGGCCGCGATCGGGAGCGATATCGCGATGTGCCTCGACCACCTCGCGGCGAGCGATGCGCCGCGCGCAGAAATCGAGGCGGCGATGGCCCGGACGACGCGGTGGGCTGCGCGCTGCCTTGAGGCACGCACGCGGCCTGACCAGGCGCTCTTCGCGATCGTGCAGGGGGGCATCGACCTCGACCTGCGCTCGGCGCACGTCGACGCGCTCGGGGCGATGCCCTTCGACGGCTACGCGATCGGCGGCCTCGCGGTCGGCGAGCCCATCCCCGACATGGACCGTACTGTCGAACACACGGCCCCGCGCCTCCCCGCGGACAAGCCACGTTACCTGATGGGCGTCGGCACGCCGCGCGACTTGGTCGAGAGCGTGGCGCGCGGGGTCGACATGTTTGACTGCGTCATGCCGACACGCAACGCACGCAAGGGCGGACTCTTCGTCGACCGGGGACGGCGCAAGATCAACCTGAATAACGCGCGCTTTCGTATGGACGCTGGGCCGTTGGACCCGGGCTGCGCGTGCCCCACGTGCACCCGTTTCTCGGCCGGCTACCTGCGGCACTTGCTCGTCTCCAAGGAGCTCCTCGCCTACTCGGCGCTGAGCGTCCACAACCTGCATGTTTACCTCTCGCTGATGGCCGAGATGCGACAAGCGCTCCGAACTGGGCAGTTCGCCGCTTGGCGCGCCGAGTGGCGCGCAGGCGTCGAGGGTTGACCCCCCCCCGCCTTCGTGCTACCACGCGCCGATTTTTCGGCCTACGAGGCCCGGAGAGACCTTGAACGAGCTGCTTTTCGCGCTGATCTCACAGGAGCCCGCGGCCGCTGCGCCGCCGGGTTGCGCGGGCGGGGGCAACCCGCTGTTCATGATGGTGGCCGTGATGGCCATCTTCTACTTCATCATGATTCGCCCGCAGCAAAAGCAGATGAAGGAGCACCAGCAGAAGCTCGCTCGACTCAAGAAGGGCGACGTGGTGGTGACGGTCGGTGGCCTCATCGGCACGATCTCCGCAGCCGAAGAGAAGGAACTCACGGTCGAGATCGCCGACAAGGTGCGCGTGCGCGTGCTCCGAAGCCGGATCGCGGACGTGTACGTGAACGCGCCCGACGCGGACGAGAAGGCGAAGTAAGACCATGAAGAGAGACTGGAAGCTCAAGGTCCTCGGGACGCTCGCGCTGACCGTGCTGTCCGTCCTGATGCTGGTGCCCAGCTATGTGGGCCTCAGCACGGACAAGGACGACCCGAACGCGCTGCCGAAGTGGTTCACGGACGTCTTCAGCAAGAAGCTCGTCCTCGGCCTCGACCTGCAGGGCGGCATTCACCTGCAGTACAAGGTGGACGTGCCCGAAGCCTTCGCGCGCAAGGCTGCGAGCACTGCGACAGCGCTTGAGACAGCGCTTGCCGCCGATCCACTCAAGCTCACGGGCGTCGACGCAGTGCCCGGCAAGGCGACTGACATCGAAGCGGCGACCGCGATCGTCGTAAACTTCGCGTCGGCCGAGGACGCCGCCAAGCTCGACGACGCCGTGATGCGGACGGCCGCGCCCGACTTCTCCATCGCCGCGACGAGCGGCCCGAGCGTGACCGTCAAGATGCGGTCGCAGGCGATCGAGCAATTCCGGAGCGACGCGCTCGCGAAGGCGATCGAGACGATCGATCGCCGCATCAACGAGTTCGGTGTGTCCGAGAGTAGCGTGACGCGTCGCGGTGAGGACCAGCTCGTCGTGCAGCTCCCGGGCGTGAAAGAGTCGGAGTTCGCGGCCGCGAAGGAGAAGCTCTCCCAGACCGGCCAGCTCCGCTTCCAGATTGTCGACCAGGCGGGCGCGGGTGAGTTCATCCAGAAGCTCGCTGCGCGGATCCCGTCGGAGGCGAGCTGGCCCGCGGAGCTCGACGCGAGCCTCAAGGCCCACAAGACCCTCAACTTGGGCTGGACGGTCCGCACCACGAGCCGCGAGATCCTGAACTACCTCACGAAGGACCAGGTGCCCGACTCTCACGTCGTCGGCTTCGAAGAGGTCTGGGTAAACCCGCGCGACAAGGAGCTCGAGCCTCTCGAGAACCTCACGCCCGAGCAAGAGCAGGTCCTCGCGAAGCAGAAGCCCGGCCTCGACTCGACGATCACCAAGGCCTACCAAGTCTACTACCTGCTCCGGAAGGACGGCATCTCCGGCGAGAACGTCACGAGCGCCTCGGTCGGCTACAGCCAGTTCAACCAGCCCGAGGTCTACATGCAGTTCGACCAGCGGGACGCCGAGGCCTTCTACGAGATGACCAAGAAGTTCGCCAAGCAGCAGATGGCGATCATGATCGACGACCACGTCTACAGCGCGCCGCGCATCAACGAGCCCATCCCGGGCGGGCGCGTGCGGATCACGCTCGGGAGCTTCGGCGGTCAGGCGATGAAGGAGGCGAACGCGCTCGTGGCGGTGCTGCGGTCCGGCGCGCTGAACGCCCCGCTCCGCAAGCTCTACGACAGCCAGATCGGCCCGACGCTCGGCGCGGACTCCATCGACGACGGCCGCACCTCGACCTTGATCGGCTTCGCGGCGGTCTGTCTGTTCATGATCGCCTACTACCGTTTGGCGGGCATGGTCGCGAACATCGCGCTCGTCTTCAACGTGCTCTACACGCTCGCGCTCATGGCCGCCTTCGGGGCGACGCTCACGCTCCCGGGCATTGCGGGCATCGTGCTCACCGTCGGCATGGCGGTCGACGCGAACGTGCTGATCTTCGAGCGGATGCGCGAAGAGCTCCGCGGCGGGATTGGCGTGCGGCGCGCGATCTCTCAGGGCTACGAGATGGCGCTCAGCTCAATCGTGGACTCGAACCTCACGACCGTCATCGCGGGTGTCGTCCTCTACCAGTTCGGTTCGGGCCCTGTGCGCGGCTTCGCCGTGACCCTGATCATGGGCATCCTGACGTCGATGTTCACGGCGCTCGTCATCACGCGCTTGATCTTCGAGTGGCAGTACAACCGAGGCGGCGACGAGCCGACCTCGATGAGCGTCTGAGGGACCCCGCATGGAACTCTTCGCCAAGAAGACCAACTACGACTTCGTCGGCAAGATCCGGGTCTTCGGGATCTTCAGCGGCGTGCTCATCCTCGGCACCTTCCTGCTCCTGGCAACGAAGGGCCTCAACTATGGCATCGAGTTCGCAGGCGGCACCGAGGCGCTCGCGCGCTTCACGGAGCCCGTGAGCCCGGACGAGCTCCGCGAAGTCGCGACCGGCATCGGCCTCGACCAGCCCGACGTGGTGGGCTATGGCAGCCCCGCCGAGGCGCGTTACTTGGTGCGGTCTCGGACCCGCAGCCTGCTCACGCAGGCCGAGAACGACAAGGTCCGCGCGGCAGTCGTCGAGAAGCTCGGCGAGCCGGCTCTGTGGGACGCGACGGATGAGACGGGCGAGGAGATCCGAGTCCGCTTCGACGCGCCGAAGTCCGAGGACGACCTGCGCACAGCCGCGCAGTCGGCGGGCATCGACGGGGTCCAGGTCGCAGTCCAAAGCGCAGGCACGACGCCCACGTGGCTCGTGCGCATGCCCGGCATTCGAGACCGGCTCACGGCCGCCGCGACGGCCAAGTTCGGCGCCCGCTTCGCCCAGATTGAGCGGCTGGAGTCGGTGGGCTCGGCGGTTGGTCAGCAGATGAAGGAGCAGGGCGCGCTCGCGCTGCTCTACGCGATCATCGGCATCTTGCTCTACGTCGTCTTCCGGTTCGACCTGCGCTTCGGCCCCGGCGCGATCGTGTCGCTCGCGCACGACGTCATCGTGACTGTCGGCGCGTTCTCCCTCTTCGGCTGGGAGTTCAACCTGCAGATCGTCGCGGCGCTGCTCGCGATCCTCGGCTACTCCGTGAACGATACCGTGGTCATCTACGACCGCATCCGAGAGACGGCCGCGAACGCTCTCAATCTGCCGCTCAAGGACGTCATGAACCGCGCGCTGAACGACACGCTCTCGCGCACGTTCATCACGTCGGGCGTGACGCTGCTCTCGGTGCTCTCGATCCTCTTCTTCGGTGGCTCGGTGACCGAGGGTTTCGCGCTCGCGATGACGATTGGCATGATCTCCGGCGTCTATTCGACGGTCTACATCGCGAGCCCCGTGACGTTGCTCATGGACGGCTACCTGTCGAAGCGCGAAGCCGCTGCCGCTGAGCGGCGCGCGGCCGAGGGCGCGGCTGCCCCCGCGCCACGACCCTGAGCGACGCTCGCTGGACGCCGGCGCGCGTTGACTCGGTCGCCTCGGCGACGCTCACCGGGGCGTTGGGGCTCACGCCGTGGGTGGCCGATGTCCTCGTCGGTCGCGGCCTTGCTGACCCGAGCGATGTAAAGCGTCACTTCGACGCGGGGCTTGAGCTGCTCCCGTCGCCCGCGCTGATGGCCGACTGCGTTCGAGCGGCTGAGCGCCTGCGGAGCGCGATGGCGGCGGGTGAGCGCGTCACGATCTACGGCGACTACGACGTCGATGGCGTGACCAGCACAGCACTCATCAGCGGCTTCATGCACGAGGTTTACAGGCGCGAGGTCCACGTCTTCATCCCGCACCGCACTCGGGATGGCTATGGCCTCAACATGGCCGCAGTGCGTCGTCTCGCGGAGGAAGGGACCCGCGTCCTCGTGACGGTCGATAATGGCTCGTCCGCGGTCGAAGAGGTCGCGCTCGCGCAGTCGCTCGGGCTCGACGTCATCGTAGTCGACCACCACCAGGTCAGTGACCCGGAGCCGCGAGCGTTCGCCCACCTGAACCCGAGGCGCAGCGCGTGTGAGTACCCGGAGAAGGGGCTCGCCGCGGTCGGCGTCGCGTTCGTGCTGCTCGTTGAGCTCCGTCGGCAGCTCCGTGAGGCCGGCTTCTTTGGGGCGAACGCGCCGCCTCGGATTGACCGGTGGCTGGACATCGTGGCGCTCGGGACCGTCGCCGATGTCGCGCCGCTGACAGGCCTGAACCGGGTGCTCGTGCGCCACGGTCTCGAGGTCGCGCGTCGCTCACCGCGCGCTGGCGTACTCGCCCTCTGCGAGACTGCGCGCGTGACCCTCGAGGCCCTCTCCGCCCGCGACCTGGGTTATAAGTTTGGGCCGCGGGTCAACGCGGCGGGCCGGATGGACGACGCGACGCGGGGACTCGAGCTCCTGCGGGCCGAGACGCTCGACGCGGCGCGCCTGATCGCGACGGCGGTCGAGGCGCAGAACTTAGAGCGACGAGCGGTCGAGCAGCGCATGACCGAGCAGGCCTTTGAGCGTGTCGAGTCCGACGCACGCCTTCGCGAGGCCGCTGGGCTGGTCGTCGAGGACGCCGCGTGGCACCCAGGTGTGGTCGGGATCGTCGCCGCCCGCCTCGTCGAACGATACGCGCGCCCGACTGTCATGCTGGCGCCGGATGCGTGCGGCTGGAAGGGGAGCGTTCGTAGCGTCCCCGGCGTGGACGTGAAGCGCGCGCTCGACCACTGCGCCGAGCACCTGCTGCGCTATGGCGGCCACGCGGCCGCGGCGGGAGTGTCCCTGCGGGAGGACGCCCTCGAGGACTTCCGGCGCGCATTCGCCGCGGCGATCGCGTCTGCGATGCAGGGCGCGCCTGCGCAAGCGAAGGGGCCCGATGCGGAGGCCACCCTCGACGCGATCACCGGGACCTCGATTCAGCAGTTGGCGCGGCTGGGGCCATTCGGCGAGGCGAACCGCGCGCCGACCTTGTTGTTGCGCGGCCTGGCCGGGCAGGTTCGCCGCCTCGAAGGCGGGCATGTCAAGGTCGTGCTGCCCCCTGCCGACTTGCCGAGGGAGCTGCTCGCGTGGCGCATCGGCGACCGCGCCGGCGTCTTCGACGGGGCGGTCGATGTGCTGGCGACGCCCGAGGTCGAGGTCTTCCGTGGGCGCCGGTGCATCGTCCTGCGCGTGCACGATGTGCGCCCGGCCGAGAGGGGGCGTGCGTGAGGCGGCGGCGGAGTGCGCGACTGGGTGAGGCGGGGAGCCTTCGGGCGCAGGCCGTCAAGGTCGCGGGTGCGGTGCTGATGCTCATCCTCTTGCTGATGCTCAAGGAGTGCGTGGCCAAGCGTTCGCCGGACGCGCTCGACGCCCTCGGGGCGCCTGCGAGTCCCTCGAACCCTTGACAGGCCCTGGGGTGCGCTGCTACCTGCCGCCGCCATGCCGCGCGTCAAGGGGCCGCTGAAGCGCCCACTCGAAGGGGCCGATGAGTGGCCCATCCTGAATCGAATGCTCTTCGGTGACGCTGAGCTCGGTGGGCACCATCAAGTGCCGCTGCCCACATCGGTGCCCGTTGATTGGGGCAGCGTTTTCGGTCGGTCGGGGCCGGTGACGCTGGAGATCGGCTTCAACCGGGGACGCTTCTTGCGCGCGCTCGCGCGGCTCCAGCCGGAGCGTGACCACGTGGGGGTCGAAATTCGACGGCGCTACTCGTGGCTGGTTGCCCATGAGATGGGGCGCAACGATGGCCCGCGGAACGTCCGGGTCGTTTGGGGCGACGCGAAGCTCGTCTCGCCCGCGATCGCGCCCCCGGGTGGCTTCGCGGACGTCTACATCAACTTTCCTGACCCGTGGTGGAAGAAGAAGCACACGAAGCGGCGGCTCGTGAACGATGAGTTCGCGGGCGCTCTGACGGACCTGCTCGCGCCGGGCGGGAGCCTCTGGATCAAGTCGGATGTTGCGGCGATCGCCGAGGAGATTGAGGCGGCGTTCGCGGCCGAGCCTCGGCTCTACGGCCCGACGCCGTTCTCCGCCGAGGACCTGCCACCGAGCTTCCGCGAGGCGCGCTGCCTTGAGATGGGCTTGCCCATCTACCGCTTTCGGTTCACGCGGGGCGAGGCGCGCTCGTTGAGCCCTGAGGGTCAAGCGCCAACAGGTGATGCAGGTTGAAGTAGTTGATCGCGAAGTGCGCCATCGCAGGCGCGACCAGCGAGCCGCGCGCTTCGAAGAGCCACCCGAACACGAGCCCGAAAGCCACGCTGAGCGCTGGCCAGAACCAGAGGCGCCGGTCTTGCGTCGCGTGCGCGAGGCCGAACACGACCGCCGTCGCCACGAGGCCGAAGCGTGGCTGAAGAAAGCCTCGAAAGAACAGCTCCTCGGCCAGGGCGCTCGCGCAGGCCTGCGCGAAGACGTCTCGTGGCCTCAGGAAGCCGCGGACGACCTCAGCGAGGGCGTCGGACATGCGACCCATTGCGGTCGACCAGCGCGCGGCCCGCTGGCTCACGGCAACGACCGCCAGTCCGAGAGTGACGCCGAGCGCGACGTCGAGGGCGGGGGCGTCGAGCGGCCGTGGGCCCAAGAGCGTCCCGAGCGGGTCGCCGAGGAGCGCCGTCATGGCGAGCGTGACGCCGCACAGTGCGGCGTAAGCGAGGACGATCATCTGGCCTGCGGAGCGCATCATGGGCGCCACGATAGCAGCGCTGATTGACAGTCCGAACGAGGTTGTCTATATTGTTGCGTCATTTTCTTTGACCAGAGACGCGCGAGGACATCATGGCAGACCGCGAACCCGAAGAACTTGAGCCCCCCAGCGACGCAGAGCTCGCGGTTCAGGCGGAGAACTTTCGGAACTTGCTCATGGGCGAGAAGGCGAAGCTCCTCAAGAACGCTCAGCGCACGCTGACCGAGGACATGACGCTCGATCAGGACGACCTGCCAGACGAGATGGATCTGGCGACGGCGGACTACAACCAGTCGCTGGCGTTTCGTCTGCGTGGTCGAGAGCGCCACCTGCTCTCTAAGATCGACGCCTCGCTCGAGCGCATCGAGAACGACGAGTACTTTTGGTGCTCATCGTGCAGCAACTTCATTGGTCTCAACCGACTGCTCGCGCGGCCGGTCACGACGCTGTGCATTCGCTGCAAAGAGAAGCAGGAGCGCCAAGAGCGCAGCTTCGCCGGCTGAGAGGCTCCGCCGGCCTCGCGCCGGCTCCGCCGTGACCCGCCTCAGTCGTTGAGGGCGAGCCACTCCAAGTAGCGCTGAATGCGCTCGTCGGTCCACGGCTGCACGTTGACGAACCGAAGGCGCATGATGCCTCGGCGGTCGACGACGTAGCTCTCCGGGAACTTCTCCGTGCCCCAGGCGTGCGAGATCGACTTCTCGGGGTCGAGGCCGATCAGCATCTTGGTCGGGTTCCCCGCCAGGAATGTCTGGATCTCCTGCCAACTCTCGTCCGCGCTCACAGCGACCAGCTCGAAGGGGACCTTCGACATGGACTCGGTGAGCTTCTCAAGGTCGGGCATCTCTTCGCGGCACGGCGGGCACCACGTCGCCCAGAAGTTCACGAAGACGACCTTGCCGCGCAGCGACGAGAGCCGCACTCGGGAGCCGTCTTGGCGCACCACCTCGAAGTCGGGGGCGGGCCGATGCACGACCTGCGCGCCAAAGTTTCGAGTGACCAAGACCTCGGGGCTCGGTCGCGCCTGAAGCAGGTCAAAATAGAGGACGAGCGTCAGGGTCAGGACAGCGCCGGCGACGACCGCGAGCGGGAGCTTCGATGACCGAGCTCGGGCTCGGGCCGGCGCCGAGGTCGCCATGCCTTACTTGACGCCCTTCTTGGCGAGCTCTTCGTCGATCATCTTCTTGAACGACTCGAAGGGCTGCGCGCCGCGGAGCTTGCGGCCGTTGATGAAGAAGCTCGGCGTACCCGACGCGCCGAGCTCCTTGGCCTGCGCCATGTCGGCCTCGATCTGGGCCTTGTACTTGCCCGCGTCGAGGGCAGCCGCGAACTTCTTCATGTTCAGACCAACCTCGCCGGCGTACTTGTCCAGGTCGGCCCGCGACAGGGCCTTCTGGTTCGCGAAGAGGGTGTCATGCATCTGCCAGAACTTACCCTGCTCGTGGGCGGCGAGGGTCGCCTCTGAGGCGAGCGGCGCGTCCTTGTGGAAGGGCAGCGGGTTGTGCTTGAAGACGACGCGGACCTTCTTGCCGTAGGTGTCCTCGATCTGCTTGAGCGTCGGGACGACGCGGCTGCAGAACGGGCACTGGAAGTCGCTGAAGACGGCGACAGTCACAGGCGCCTTGGCGTCGCCCTTGGCGGCGTCGCCGGAGCCGATCTTGACCTCGTAGACCTTGTTGTCCTCGGGGGGCGCTTCACCGCCCGCCGCGCGGGCGGCCTTCTGGGTCGCGCCATTCTCCGTGACCTTCGCGTAGATCTGCGCACGCGGGGTGCCGGCCTTCACGAGCGCCTGGGCCTTCGTAATCTCCTCGTCGATCACCTTCTTGAAGGCCTCGAAGGGCTGCGCGCCGACCAGGTTACGGCCGTTGATGTAGAAGTTCGGCGTACCCGACGCGCCAATCTGCGCGGCGAGCTTCTGGTCCGCGTCGATCTGCGCCTTGTACTTGCCGCCGTCGAGCGCGGCCTTGAACTTGCCCATGTTCAGGCCCAGCTCGCCGGCGAACGCGTCGATGTTCTCGCGCTTCAGCGTCTTCTGGTTCGCGAAGAGCTTGTCGTGCATCTCCCAGAACTTGCCCTGCTCGCCGGCGGCCAAGGCAGCCTCGGAGGCGAGCGGCGCGTCTGCGTGGAAGGGGAGCGGCGCGTGCTTGAAGACGATGCGGACGTCCTTGCCGTACGTGTCGAGGATCTGCTTCGTCGTCGGCAGCACGCGGCTGCAGAACGGACACTGGAACTCCGAGAACTCCACGATCGTGACGAGCGCGTCGGCGGCGCCCTTGATGGCGTCGGCCGAGTTGACGGGCACCTTATAGACGGTGTTGTCGGCGGCCGGCGCCTCGCGGGGCGCGGGCGCGGCGGCCTTGGCAAGGCCGTTCTCGGTCACCTTGGCGTACAGGTCGGCCTTGGCCGTGCCGGCCTTCAGCAGGGCGTCCGTCTTGGTGAGCTCCTCGTCGACGAGCTTCTTGAACGACTCGAAGGGCTGCGCGCCGACGAGCTTGCGGCCGTTGATGAAGAAGTTCGGGGTGCCCTGCACGCCGAACTGCGCGCCCACAGCGAGGTCGGCATCGACGGCGGCCTTGAACTTGCCCGCGTCGAGGTCGGCCTTGAAGCGCGCGACGTCGAGGCCGATGTCCTGTGCGTAGGTGTCGAGGTTCTCACGCTTGAGGGCCTTCTGGTTCTCGAAGAGCTTGTCGTGCATCTCCCAGAACTTGCCCTGCGCGCCCGCGGCGAGCGCGGCCTGCGAGGCCAGCGGGGCGTCGGCGTGGAAGGGGAGCGGGTTGTGCTTGAAGACGACCTTGACCTTGCCGGGGTAGGTGTCGAGCAGCTGCTTGATCGTCGGGTTGACGCGCGAGCAGAAGGGGCACTGGAACTCAGAGAACTCGATGACCGTGACCTGCGCGTCCTTCTCGCCCTTGAACGCGCTGTCGCCCGTGGGGACCTTATAGACGGTCTTGTCGTCATCGGCGGGGCGCCCCTTCTCAGGCTGCGCCGACGGCTCCTTGTGGTTCTTCTTCACGAGCGCCGCGTAGATCTGGTCGGGCTTCGTGCCGCTCTTGGCGAGCTCCTCGGCCGCCTTGAGCTGCTCGTCGATCACCGTCTTGAAGGCGTCGAACGGGCGAGCGCCGCTCACCTCGACGCCGTTGATGCGGAAGTTCGGCGTGCCGCGCGCGCCGACCTTCTTGGCGAGGGCCATGTCGGCCTCGACCTGCGCCTGGAACTTGTTGGTGTCCAGGGCCTTCTTGAACTTGTCCATGTCCAGCCCGAGACCCTGAGCGTAGGTCTCGAGCTCGGCGCGGCCGAGGGCCTTCTGGTTCTCGAAGAGCTTGTCGTGCATCTCCCAGAACTTGCCCTGCTCACCCGCCGCAAGCGCAGCCTGCGAGGCGAGGGGCGCCTCCTTGTGGAAGGGGAGCGGGTTGTGCTTGAAGGCGATACGCACCTTAGGCCCGTACGTCTCAGTGATCTGCTTCATCGTCGGGTTGACGCGCGAGCAGAAGGGGCACTGGAACTCGGAGAACTCGATGATCGTGACGGGGGCGTCCGCGCCGCCTCCCTTGGTGTAGCTGGTGCCGACTGGCAGGATGTCGCTGTCGCCGGTGAGGATCGCGCCCTTCGCGGGGCCCTCGCCGCCGCCCTTGGAGCCCTGCCCGAAGATGAACGCGGCCGCGCCGATGGCGACGATCGCGAAGATGAGTGTCTCTTTACGCATTTTACTCTCTCTGTGAGTCGACGCGCGCCGCCGCACCGCGCGGAGGCGCGCCCTAGAAAAGGGTGAAGGTCAGGGGCTCGGGCGTCGCCGCGGCGGTGGGCTCGCGGGCGGACTACCCCGCTCGAGCGGCCGAGGCTGAGTAAAGACCGGTTCTGCGCCCGGCAACAGGCCGACGCCGCGACAAGGCAGCTGGACAGGCGTGGGCCATTCGAAGGCGAGCATGGCGCGCGCGGTCGTCGTGTGCCGCGTGTCGGGCCCACACTCGGGCCCCGGCTGCAGGCAGCGAGGGCCCGTCGGACCCTGCTCCGCGTCTGTGAGCTCGGGCAATGAGCAGTTTGGCTCCGCCGCTTCGCAGTCGTCCTCAGCTGCGTCGCTCGCGCCCCATGGCTGGGTCATGCACAGCGCGCTCGCGCCCACGCTCGCCGGCGCCGCCAACACGGCGACGAACGCGAGCAGGAGCAGCAGGACGTAGCGCATGAAGACTCCGTGGAGAGCGGGCAGGGCTGGGCGCATGTACCGAAACGGGCGGAGCCCGTCAATCCTCGCGGGTTTCGTTGCGCGCGACCGCGCGTCCCGCTATACGCCGAACGATGGGAACGTGCGCTCACCGACCCGCTATTCCCCAGGCAGCTCTCTCTGTCGCGATCTTCGCTGCGGCCGCCTCGTTCGGCGGCTGCGTGGGCGTCTTTCCTGCCTACGCGCCCGCGGACTGTGACGGTGGGTGTGAAACCGGCACCGACGCCGCGCTGGTCCCCGACGTCGACGCGCGGTTCGCTGCCGACCTGCGCGGGCTCGTCCGCGGCGATGGTCCGACGTTTGGCCTGCGTGCGCGGCTCTACGTGGGCGACGGCCGGGCGGTCTGGAGTGATGTTGCCTGGGGAGGGGACGCCGTCGGTGGTCTGACGCAGTCGCTCGACCTGCCCGTCGCGGAGTCGCGAGACGGCATCCTGCGCTTTCGGCCGCCGGAGGCGCTCGAAGCCCTCGGAATTGGCTCGGTCCTCGTGGACTGGCGAGAGAGCGCAGCCGCCGGGCTGGGGCGCTTGCTGAACGACCGCGGCGAGCTCATCGGCGTCTTCACGCTCGTCTCGGCGGTCGCTTCAAGTGAACTGGGTGGCGGGCGATACGTCGGCGTTCGCTGGCCCATGGCTTCGTCTGAAGGCGTTGGCGCTTTTGAAACGGGCACCCTGACCTTCGAGCTGCCACGCGGCACGAACGAGGGCGGCTGGCGCTTGTCGGACCGGGTCGCCGGTGCTGGCGCAGTGCGTGCGCCGGGCGAGGGTCGTGTTCGGCTTGACAGCGACGGCGCGGTGATTGTCGGTGAAGATACGAGCGCCGCCGATGCGCCGTTTTGGGGTGGGGTCGTCGGGGCGCGCGCGGGCGCGATGGTCGCGCAGCTCGCGACGCCGAGAGGCGCTCATGACGAGGCGCCCGTCGTGTCTGCGTGGTTTGCCATTCGCGCCGTCGAGCGCCCCAAGGTCGATGAGGTCGAAGGCTGCTGGCGTGGCGTCGGGCTGAGAGCGGGGGGATCCGGAGGCGCCGAGCCAGCGTCGGTTGAGCTTCGGCTCGCGGATCGGACGTTCGCGTGGGCGCCGTCGACGGGGGGGGCCGAGACGGGGTCACTCTTCGTCGTTCAGGCGGGCGTCGGCGGCGTCGACGCCCAGAACGCGGGCTTCTCTCTGGGCGACCCGACCCGCTCGAGCGCGCTGAGTGTCCTCTTCACGCCGAACCGCGACGTCGCGGTGCTCTGGCGGACCGTCGCGCAGCAGCCGGCCGAGGAGATGTGGTTCGCGCTGCGCGTGCCGTGCCCGTGATTGACCTGTGACGGGAGCTTGAGATGGTCGCCATCCCCGGTTCGGTGATTCGCCTCTTCGAGGCGCTCGCGGAGTGCCTCACGGACCCCGCGATGAGACGGCTCGTCGTCGAGCCCACCGGGCGCGTGCGGGTGACGCGGCTCGGTCGGACCTTCGCGCTCCCTTCGGTCGTTGACACGGCCGCAATCCTCGCGGGCGTCGAGGGGCTGGCTCGACGGGCCAACAAGCCGTTCGACGAGAGCGCACCTTCGCTCGAGGCGCAGCTCAAGGACGGGACGCGCTTCGTGGCGCTCCGGCCGCCTGCGATTGATGCCGGGGTCGCGTTATCGATCACGCGGCCGGGAGGGCGTGACGCCGACCTCGCGGCGCTTGAGGCAGAGGCCTTCATCGAGGCGCACGCAGCCGCCCACCTGACTGAGGCCGTCGAGACCGGTGCAAACATCGCGATCGTCGGCCCGCCGGACTCGGGGCGAACGACGCTCCTCGAGGCGCTGTGCCGCGCGACGCCTCGAGCGGCATCGCTGGGCGTCGTGGACGAGCCGGGTGAGCTCCGCGTGCCCGACGCACACGTCACGCGCCTCAGCCCCCGACGCAGCGAGCGAGACAGCGCGGCGAGCGGGAGCGGCCTCGCAGACACGCTCTACTTCGCTTCGCGGATGGCATTTGATCGCCTCGCCCTCAACGACCCCAAGGGGGCCGACGCGAGCGAAGTGATTCATCACCTGGCCTCACGGAGTGTCCCGACGCTCGTTGTGTGGCCGGGCGCCGAGGCGCGTGACGCGATGTGGCGACTCGAGGCGCTCGGTCGCGCGACGACCGCGGGGCCGCGTGAACGGGCAATCCCGGGCCTCTTGTGCGCAGGGCTCGACCTGGTCGTGACGATGGCGCGGAGCCCGAGCGGGCCTTACGTCCGGGCCATCGACCGCGTCGAGCGGGGCGCGGACGGTCTGCTTGCGCTCGCAGCGCGGTATCGTCGCGGCTCTCCCCCGAGTCACCCCATCGAGCCCCCCGTGACGCCAGACGATGAGGAGCGGACGCTGATCAGCGAGGCGACGGTCGCGACGACAGTCACGCCCGAGTCTCCTGTGGCTGCGCGGGCGCCGTCGCGATCATTCTCACAGATTCTGGCCTCGATCGGCACGCACTCCATCGATGGCGACGACCTGGAGCCGTCGGGCGCATGGAGCGCGCCGACGAGCGTGACTGAGAGCCCGCGCGACCCCATGCAGGGTACGCGAGAGACTGAAGTGCCGACGCCGCCGAGGCGGGCTTAGGTCGCGCCAAATACGACGAGGACGTTCGCCTGAGCCACGCTCGCGACGAGGCCGCCATGGCCGCCGGCAGGCAGCCCCCCTGTGAGGGGACACGCCAGGCGAATCGGCGCGCGCGTGATGAGGCCGCTCATCGACGACGCTGACAGGTCGATGGGGTTCAGCCTGAGGACCCACCCCACGGCGGGCTCAGGCGCCTGCGCGTCGTCTTCGAACGCAAGCAGCGCGTCGCCTTCGAGGCGGGCACGCCACCTCGACCCATCGGGCAGCGCGAGCGAGAGAGGGCCTCGCTGTGAGTCGAGCAGGAGGGCCTCGCCGGGCAGCGCCGCGTCGAGTCGTTCTGCCGAGATGCGGGGGTCGAGGTAGGCGTAGACCTCGATGGGGTGCAGGACGGATGACGCGGATGCTGCGTCGGAGCGGCCCACATGCCACCGCACCAAGCCGGGCGGCGCGTCGCCCACCTGCACCCGCCAGAGGACCGCGCCGTCGAGCGCGCGCAGCGCGGGAAAGGGGTCGAGCGGGCCGGCGAGCCAAGCGAGCGCAGGCTTCGGCTCCGGCCACGCGCCCAACCAGCCGAGCGCGAGCCACGCCAGCAGGCCATCCTCGGCGGGTGTCAGGGGGGCCGGCAAGCCCCGCTGGAGCGACCGGGGCGAGCGCGCGGGCGACCCGGCGAGCTCGCTGAGGCGATCGGCCACGAGCGCGCATGGGACCTGAATGAAGCCCACTTCAGGGCCGCGCATCCAACCCACGGTCGCGTCGAGCGGGCTCGGTGGCAGCCCGTTACTCGGGCAAGGCGTCGCCTCGACGCTGACGGGCAACTGCAGGCGCTCGGCCCAGAGCGCGGCCGCTGCGGTCGCTGTCTCGCGGGCGCTGAGCCACTCCGCGATCGCATTGTCCGGCGGGCAGGGCATCGACCACGGACGCACACTCGACCTCATGGCGGCCCCGCGTATCGGGCGACCGTGCGGGCCAGGACCGCTCGGAGGACGGTCGAGCGACGCAGGTCGAGCGCGCCTTCGCTGGACGAGAGCCACAGGTCCCCCGCCTGGACGCGCGCATCACCGCGGATCTCGACACCGAGGCCCCCGATGCGTTCAGTCCAGCGTGCGACGTCGTCCGCGTGAACGTGCGCGGTGAGCGTCGCCCGCTCGCCGAGACGCGCCGCGGCCGCGCGCACGGCCGCCTCGAGCCATCTGGCCCAGGCCGCATGCGCTGAGGGTTCCTCGCCCAAGAGGCGCTCCGCGAGCGCCAACGCCAAGGTCACGGCGTCGCGCTGCGCCTCGGCTTGAGCGCGCGCGACAACGGCGCGCGTCGCCAGAATCGCTCGACGCACTCGGCGCTGTTCGTCCCGCCGCGCGGTCTCGACGGCCTGAACGCGCTCCGCCGTTGCGCGCGACCGCTCGGCGTCCAGAGTGCGCAGCGCCTCGAGCGTCGACTCAGGCAGAACGCCGTCTGGGGCGAGGGCCTGCACATCGACGGCAGCGGGCGCGCCCGCGATGAACTCGTCGGCTCGCCAGCGCCGCGCGAGGCGCCTCAGGGCGCGCGGCGGCTCGCCACCGCGGGGGCGTGTGCTCGATGGGGCGCGCGCTTCGCGGGTGAGCGCGGCGCTCTCGAGCGGCTCGGCCCGCACCGCGGCGCGCTCGAGCAGGTCGGCGAGGGGCGCGCCCACCGCATCGCGTGGCGCGGCGTGGCCGAGCAGGGCGCTGAGGACCGCCACGGCCTGAGGCGAGAGCGGGGGAGGCGCGTCTCTCACTTCATGCCGCCCGAGGCCAGCTTGCGCTGCGCAGCAAGGAGCGCGACTGAGAGCCCGAGGACCAACACTGCGAGCGCTGTGACCAGACCTGTGCGGTCCTCGCGCACGACGCTCGGCTGCGCCTCCGCGAACTCGACGACCTCCACCCGGACCGCGTCTTGCGGCAACCCGAGCGACGGTGCGAGCCAATGCGCGACCTCGGCGGGCAGCACCGTACCCGCTTTAGACCTGGGCGGCGTCACCACGTGCACGGTCGCGCCGCTCGGCGACGCGACGATGCGCGCGGTCAGCACGTCGCCCCGCTCTTCGAGCGCCTGAGCGGCCTCGACCGCACGCCCGAGCGCTCGGGACGCCGCCAGCTCGCCCGGGCCGCGCAACCAGCGCGGCGCCTCACTCGGCGGCTCGGGCAGTCCGAGCGAGGTGAGCACCGCCTCAGCCCGGGCCGCGTCCTCCGCGGCGACCTGAACGCGAAAGGCGCCGTCACTCGAGGCCGCTCCGTGAGCGGTGACGCCGAGCCGCATCAGGGCGCGCGCGGCGCGCTGACAGGCTGCTTGGCTGGAGCGCGGTCCGACGCTTGTCGGACCGCACCCCGGGAGCGCCACGGCGCAGGCCAGCACCGTTGCGCGGAGAGCCGTGCTCACTCTAGAGCCTCAGGCGAGCGCGCACGAGGTCGAGGATCCGCAGGTGCGCGCGCGAGATCGTGGACCGGCTGACGCCGCGGCGACGCGCGAGGTCACTGCCGGAGTCTTCGTCCCCGAAGCCGTAGATGGAGTCTAAGACCTCGCGGTCCTCGACGGAGAGCGTCGAGAGGGCCGCGTCGACGTGCGCGCGGGTCTCCGCGTCCACGTACAGGTGCTCTGGGTCGGGCGCTTCACCGCTGTCGTCGAGCTCGGCAGCATCGACCAGCAAGCCGACGGCGATGTGCGTGATGATCTGGGCGACGTCGGCGGCCTCGTTTGCGCTCGTCGCTGTAGGCTCGGGCGTGGCGGCGTGCGCGACCGCATACTCGCGCAGCGCCGAGAGGCTCCGGCGGCGCGAGGGCGCCAAGGATCTCAGCGCGTCTACCATGGCCCCGCGAATGCGGAAGCGGACGAAGTGCTCAAAAGGTACCCCAGACGCGGGCTGCCACCGCGGCGTGGCCTCGAGCAGCCCGACCATCCCGTAGCCTACGAAGTCCTCGTAAGAGAACGCGATGGTCGTGAGGTGCGCGACCGCTCGACGCGCCTCGCTGTGCACGAGCGCGACGAGGTGGTCGGGCAGGGGTCCACTTGGACCGTGGGACGGCCCCGACATGTCAGGGGAAGATCCCGCGCTCCTTGTAGACCGTCTCGATGCGCGTGAGCGCGTGCACGTAAGCCGCCGTGCGGTTGTCGATCTTGCGGTCCCGGGCGATGCGACGCACCGTCGCGTACGCGTGGACCATCATCGTGTGGAGACGCGCGTCGACCTCCTCCAGCGTCCACGACTCGGCGCGCCGATTCTGCAGCCACTCGAAGTAGCTCACGGTGACGCCGCCGGCGTTCGCGAGGACGTCCGGCAGGAGCTCGATGCCGCGCTCGCGGAGGATGCGGTCGCCGTCGATGTCCGTCGGGCCGTTGGCGCCCTCGAAGACGGCGCGGCACTTGAGCAGCGGCGCGGTCTCCGCGGTGATCTGGTTCTCGAGCGCGGCCGGGATGAAGAGGTCGCACTGCGTGCCGAAGAACTCGGTCTGGTTGATGACGTCGCCGCCGGGGAAGCCCGCGACGCCGCCGTTCTTCTTGACCCAGTCCGCGAGCTTTACGGCGTCGAGGCCATCGGCCGAGCGGATTGCGCCGGTATGGTCCTGCACTGCGACGAGCTTCGAGCCATGCTTGGCGAGGATACGTGCGGCGAACGAGCCGACGTTACCGAAGCCCTGCACCGCGAACGTCGCGCCGTTGAGCGAGAAGTTGTTCTCCTTCGCCCACTCTTCGACCACGAAGACGAGGCCCTGGCCGGTGGCCTTCTCACGACCCTGCGAGCCGCCCGACGTCAGGGACTTGCCCGTCACGACTCCGCGCACCGCATTCTTGCGGTCCGAGGGCGTGAAATTCATGTAGGTGTCCATCAACCAGACCATCGTCTGGGCGTTCGTGCCGACATCCGGCGCGGGGATGTCGTGGTCCGGCCCGATGTTGTTGCCGAGGGCGTGCGTGAAGCGGCGCGTAATGCGCTCCAGCTCGGCCGCGCTGAACTGGCGCGGATCGAACTTAATGCCGCCCTTTGCGCCACCGAACGGGATCTCCATCACGGCGCACTTCCACGTCATCCATGCTGCGAGCGCCTTGACTTCGTCGAGGTGCACCTCGTGGTGGTAGCGGATACCGCCCTTGTAGGGGCCCATGATGTTGTTGTGTTGAATGCGGTAGCCCTTGAACATCACGTGGCGACCGTCGTCCATCCGCACGGGGAAGTTGACGATGAGCTCGTTCTTAGGCTGAGACAGGATCGTGTGGATTTCGGGGTCGAGCCCCATGACCTCGGCCGCTCGATTGAGCTGCGCGGTCGCCATCTCGTGCGCGTTCATCGGCTTGCTCTTGCCGACGGTTGCCGTCGTGTCGCTCATGCTCGTCCCTTTCTGGAACTGCGGGGGGGAGTGGAAATCTGTGATGTGAATGAATGCCACCCGCCCTCGGGTTGGGCAAGCATTCTCGGGTGCCCGGTGCTACACTTCGGCCCATGTCGTCAGTCAAGCCACTGGGCGGTTCGAGCGCCCTCGCGGGCGTCGGCGTCGCTCAAGAGGCGACCGGCGCCGACGCCGCTCAGGCGGTGCCGGTCGGCGCAACGGGTCCGCTTGACGCGGTCTTCCCCGCCGTCTTCGAGAAGGTGCGTGACCTCGTGGCCGCAGGTCAGGTCGCGACCCCCGAGGCCGCGCTTCGCCTCGCGGTCGGCGATGTCCTGAGCGTTTCGCTCCCCGGCGTGGCGCCTGCGGTCCGAGATGGGCTCACCGAGCGGGTCGCGCGCGTGATCGCCGACGACCCTCTGCTGCGGCCGCGCCTCGACCGCCTGCTGGGCATCGGAGCCCCCTGATGTGGCGCGCTGCGCTCGCGCTCTTGGTCTCTGCGAGTCTCGTCGGGAGCGCTTCGGGCGCGCCGGCGCGCGCGCGGGTCGCGGTGGTCCCGGCGGGTAACCCTGACCCAGACGCGCTCTCGCCGGTCCTATGGCGGATGCGCGCGGCCCTCGCGCGCGTCGAGGGCGTTCAGCCCGTGATGATCGCTGACCAACTCGCGAACGAGGCGCCCGAAGACGCGCTCGAATCAGGTCGAACTGCGCTGGACGAGGGTGCTCAGGCGATGGGCGAGGGCGACCTTGAACGCGCGATTCGCGCCTATGAAACGGCTGCGCGACTGCTGGCGTCGATCCCCTCGGGACGCCGTGACGCTTCAGCTGCTTTGCTGGGCCTCGCGACCGCTCGCGGCGCGATGAAGGACGGCCCCGGAGCGACCGCAGCCTTCGCGCGCCTCATGAAGGTCGACCCAGACCTCGTCATCGACGACGAGGGGTTCTCGCCGACGATGCGGACCGCGCTCGCGAGCGCGCAGCGCGGAGGGAAGGCGCCGCCGCGTCGGGGCGGCGGGCGAATCCGAATCGACGCGGTCCCTGGGCCTGCGGCGGTCTTTCTCGACGGGCGCTTCCGCGGCACGACGCCGGTGCTGCTCGACGACCTCTCGGGGCCCACTGCGCCTGTGCGCGTCGAGTACGACGGCTACGCGCCGTGGGTGCGCGAGGTCGTCGTTCGACCTGGCCAAGGGCTTGCGATCGAGGCGGCGCTAGACCCCCTCGGTCGCGCAGCGCTCTACGAAGACCTCGTCGACAAGCTGCCCGCCCAGATGGAGAGAGAGCAGATGAGCGTGAGCCTCAAGGAGATGAAGGCGCTGCTCTCGATAGACCAAGCGGTGCTCGTGCGTCTGCAAGGCACCACAGTCGAGGCGGCCCTCTACGACTTGAACGCGAACCGTCGCGTTCGCCCGCCTGTGCGGGCCTCGCTTGGGGCCGACCGTCAGCTCGCGCCCGGGGCCGCTGAGTCCTTGATCGTGGCGCTCTACGACGATGTCGACGCGCAGGCGCCTGGACAGAGCGCGCTGCTGCCTGATGAGCCCGCTTCGTTTGACGACGAGGGCGAGGCGGGGCCTCTGAGAGCGCTGACGCGGGCGTGGTGGTTCTGGCCAGCCGTTGGGGTCGCCGCCGCGACTGCGATCATCGTCCCCGTCGCGATGGTCGCGACGGACCGCGACCCCGCGATTCAAGGCAAGGACGACACAGGCGCTGTGATCCTGCGCTTCTAGTCCTCGAAGGTGACGAGGCCGATCCCCCCGCCTGGGGTTCGCAGGTTGGTGGTTTGGCCGTCGTAGAGGCGGCACATCCAGGCGAGGACGCGCCCGCGCTGCACGAAGGCGCGCAGGTCCCACTTGAGCGGCCCGAAGCCGTCGCGGGCTTCGCGTCGGGGTGGCGGGACGACGCGCTGCGCTACGGAGTGGCCCGCGACCACGTCTGCGAAGGCGCGCCGCGTGATCTTGTCGCCACGATATGCGCCGCGGCTGCCAAAGCCCGCGCTCGGCTTGAAGAACCACTCGGCGCGCGATTCCCATAGGGTGTCTGCGTCTTGTGGGCGCACCAGCCGTGTCTCAGGAATGCGCGCGGATACGGCGGCTGCGAGCGCGGGCGACAGCCCAGTGGCCTCCAAGCGCGCGGCGTCGCACAGCAACGTCAGGTTCGTCTTGTTGGCGTAGCGCGCGAAGGTCACTGGGTCCGGGCTCAGGACCACGCGGCCGTTCATCCAGGCGGCCCGGAGCGGCGCGCAGTCGGGCGCCGTGAGCTCGAAGTCCGTGTCGCGCCAGTAAACAAAATCGAACCGCTCGGCACCGACCTGCACGCCGTTCGCGTCGACCTCGAGCGCCGCAGCGTCGGCGATCCGCGCGCGGAGGCCGCGCGCTCGAGCCAGCGAGACGAAGCGCTCGAACTCGGGGTAGAGGAACTGTGTCTCCGGCCTGCGGTCGACGATCACGACGCTCTCGAGTGCGCCAGACCGCCCAGCCTCGGCCCACGCCGCGTCGAACTGGCCCAAGAACGCCGACTCGGCGTCTGCGACCTCGGCCTCGGGCCAGCCCGCCGCTCGCGCGGCCGCGAGGAGCAATAGCCAGCCGCCCGCGTTCGAGTTGATCTCGATCAGGTGTGGGCCGTCGGCGTTGACGTGAAAGTCGAGCGCGACGCACACGCCGTCCGCCCGGGGCGATTGGGGCATCTCGGGCAACCCGAGGGCGCGCTCGATACCCGGCGTGTGGAGCGCTTCGTCGAGCGCGCGCGCGAATGAGACGACGTCGGCCTCGACCGAGCGCGGGAGCGTCAGCCCAGCCTCTGCGAAGAGGTGCGGGCGGGCATCGAGCGCAGCCGCGCCGAGCAGGTCGCGAAGGCGCGCAGGGTCGGGGCGGGTGGAGTGATTCATTTCTCAGTCGGCGTCCAGTACGCGGCAGTGTCGCGCAGGATCTTCACGAGCGCCTCATGAAGCCCTGGTCGGTCGGCCGCGCCGACGCAGAGATGGATCGTATCATCCGCCCCTGTCAGCGTCGCAAAGAGGGGCGCGCCCGCCTGTGCGGGCGGCGGCACGAATGCCGCGGTGGGCATGAGGCCGGGTACACGGAGCGCCCCAGGGGGCAATCGGCCCAAGTTCGAGAAGGTCAGGCTCTCGTCGGCGCGATGAGTCTTTCGGACGCGCGCACCCGCGGTGCGAACGAGTCGCCTGAGTAGCCAGCGCGGGAGCCAGCCCGCGGGGCTGACTTCGCCGAGCCACTGCGCTGCGTCTGGGCGTCGGGCGTTCAACTCGGCCCGAAGCGCCTCGACGCGGGTCGCGGGGTCGAGCTCAAGTCGAACGAACCCGGTCATGTTGCTCTGACCCGCGGGCGTGCCGGGGCGCAAGTCCACGGGCAAGCTGGCGCGCAGCCGCGCGGCCTGCAGCGCAGGTTGGTGAGTGCGCAGCGCGCGTGTGAGCGCCACGAGCGTCGTACAGGTCACGTCCCGCGGCGGGCGAGGGAGCGTGGCCCGAACCCACATGGTTGGCGCGGGCGCGTCCGCGACGAGGGCGGCAGGAACACTCGTCCGCTCAGACTGCGTCCGACGCCCGTACTGTCTTTGCAGGTCAGGCATCGCCGCTTCGCCCGTTCCTCTCGCGGACTCGCCCCGTGCCAAGCGCGCCCAATCCTGCGCGAGCTCGACCACAGCGCGGCCATCGAGCAGGGCGTGATGCGCGCGCACGATCCACGCAGAGCAGGGACCCCGAATCACGACGGCCTCGACCAGCGGCCCGCGCTCAGGCGAGAGCGTGTTCAGGCTATCGGGGTCGAGGGGGGTCGAATCGCCCCGCCAGCCTGTCGGCGCGTCGACCACGCGCACGGGCAGCCGCGCGTGGTGTTGTCGCCACTGACCGCGCTCAAGGCGAGCGCCAGCCAGGGGCCAGGTGCGGACGAGGCTTTCCGAGGCCGTCTCGAGCGCTGCGGGGTCGGGGGCACCGGCGCCCACCGCGTAGACCTCGATGACGAAGGGCGTCGCCGCCGTGGCCCGCGCGACCTCGTCGGCGGCGAGCCACAGCCTCTCGGTGGGCGAGAGCCCGCGCGCCGTGACGGCAGCCACGCCTCAGGGCTCAGCGTGCTTGATCGTCGAGATGTCGTCTGGACGAATCTCCGCGGTGAACTCGCGCCGATAGGCTTTGGGCTCAGACTCGCGGAGCAGAACGACCTGGTAGGCGCCCGCCGTGAGCGGGTGCTTGTAGAGCCGGCCCTCGGCTAAGGCCTCGCCGTTCACATAAATCGTCGCAGGCGGAATCGAGATGACGTTGAGGAAGCCTGTCCCGGTGACGGCAGCCGGGGGCTCGGTGGGCGCCTCGGTGGGCGTCGCCGTCGGGCTCGAGGTGGGGGCGTCTTCCTCGGGTGGGCGTTCCGCGCCGCGCGCGGGCGCGCTCTGACCGGCGACGCGCTGCGGGGCGCTCACGCTGCCCGAGGCGCCTCGCTGCAGGACAATCAGCTCGTCCTTGGCAGTGACGGCGTAAGGGCCCAGGGTGCGCCGCTGCGTCTCGTAGCCCGACAACTCGACGACCGCGACGAGCTGGCCGCTGTTATCCAGGTCGGGCAGGCTGACAGGCGCCTGTCCGGCGAACTGCCGCTGACCCGAGGGGAGCTCGAGGGAGACGCGCGCACCGGCGGGCTCGGTCATGAAGCGCACGGTGACGCGCGACGGCGAGAGGATAATGGGCTGCTCGATGCGCGCGGTCTTGCCCGCGACGGCTGTGACGTGCCCAACCCACGGCTGGTAGCCCTCCTTCTCGACGCGGACCTCGCGGTCGCCCGGCGCAATGGGACGCAGCGTCAGCGGGGTGACGTCATCACTCAACGACACGCCGTCGACCTTGACACGGGCGCCACGCGGCACGCTGTCGACCTCGAGCGCGGTGCTCTGGTCGGCGCGACCGCCTTGGAGCTCGACCTCGAAGACGAGCTCGCGGCCTGCCTCAAGCGTGATGTCTCGCGTCCGGCTCTCGTAGCCGTTCGCGCTCACCTTGACTTGGTGGCGCCCGGGCTGGAGCGCCGTCGTGGTGAACGGGGTCGGGCCTTGGTGCAGGATCTGCTCGTCGACCGAGATGGTGACATCTGTGGGGACCGACTTGACGAGCAACGTGGGTGTCGCGGGCTTGCCACTCAGGGTAAGGAGGACGAAGACCGCGGCGACGATGAGCGCGACGAGCGTGACGGCGACGAGCGCCAGCACGCGGCTCCGCGTCACGGGTTCGGGCGGCACAAACGTCGGCTCCGCGGTGATCCGCGGCAGCTCAGCGGACGGATGTGGGTCGGGGCGGGCCGCGCTCTCGAGCGACCGTTCGCTCAACTCAGCCGTGAACGCAGGCTCGAGCGGGAGACGCCCCGGCGGCGGCTCGGGGGCCTTGCCGATGTCACTGGGCTTTTGGTCCCAGACCGAAGTCTCAAGCTCGTCCTCTTCCCAAGACAGAGTGGGGAGCTTGGGCTTGAACGTCGGCGTGGGCGTCGACGACGCCGGCACGTGTCCGGGCGCCGTGTCCGGCTCCCGGATAGCGTTCAACTGCGACGACGCGCGGCGCGCCTCGGGAATGTTCTCACGGGCGAAGGCGCGGAACGCCTGCATGCGACGCTGCTCATCGAGCAGGTCGGCCTCGAACATCCGCTTCATCCACTGCGCCAAGTCCTTGCGCGCGAAAAACGCGCCCGATTGGTACAGGTACTTCTGCAGGGCCTCCTGCAACTCGGACGCGCTCTGGTAGCGCTCGTCGGGGCTACGCGAGAGCGCCTTGAGGAGAATGCGCTCGAGCTCGGGTGTGATCTCCCGATTCAGCGTCGAGGGGCGCCGAATGTCGACGTTGCGGACCTTCTCGAGCGTCGAGAAGTCGCTCTCGCCTTGAAAGCATCGCTCGAGCGTGAGCATCTCGAAGAGCACAACGCCGAGCGCGAACAGGTCCGAGCGCCGATCGATCGGCCGCCCGCGCACCTGCTCCGGGCTCATATAACCGAATTTGCCCTTCAGAATGCCGGCCTGCGTCTTGCTCGCTTTGCCCGCCGCCTTGGCGATGCCAAAGTCGATGAGCTTCACGTCGCCGTCGTAAGAGACCAGAATGTTCTGCGGCGAGACGTCGCGGTGGACGAGGTTCAGCGCGTCCTGACGCTCATTGCGCTTGCTGTGGGCGTACTCGAGGGCCTCGCAGACCTCTTTGATCAGATGGCACGCCATCGCAACGTCGAGGCGCTCGCCGCGCTTGCGGGCGCGGTCGAACAGGGCGCGCAGGTCTTTGCCCTGCACGAACTCCATCGCGATGAAGTAGGAGCCCTCGGCGTTGCCCAGCTCGAAGATCTGCCCGATGTTCGGGTGGTTGAGCTGGACGGCGATCTTCGCCTCGTCGATGAACATCTCGATGAACTCTTGGTCCTCGGAGATGCTGGGCAGCACGCGCTTGACCGCGAAGAGGCGCTCGAAGCCCTCGACCCCGTACGAGACGCCCTTGAAGACCTCGGCCATGCCGCCGACGTTCACGCGCTCGAACAGGTAGTAGTTGCCGAATTTGGCGGGCTCGCGCAGCAAGGTTTCCCCGGGCTCCTGCCCGGCTTCGGGCGGCCCGAAACTCTAGGAGACTGCGGGGCGAGCGTCAACGCCGGTGCGTGAACGCCGCGACGTGCTCAGGTGTTGAGCGCCGCCGCGGGGTCCGCGCGTGCGGCGGCCTCCGCCGGGACGAGCGCGCCGAGAGCGCAGGCGAGGACGGAGAAGCCGAGCCCAGCGGGCCAAACCCAAAGAGGAAAGTCGAAGAAACTCAGGGGTTTGAATGGAAAGTCAGCCATTGATGCCGCGGCGACGTCTGCGGTCCACGCGCTGAGTCGACCGAGCATCAGGCCGCTCACGCCGCTGACCGAGCCCACGAACGCTGCTTCGAGCAGGACTAGGACGCGAATGTCCACGGCCGCCGCGCCGAGCGCCCGAAGCACCGCGAGCTCGCGCCGGCGCTGCTCGACCGCCACGAAGAACGCCTGCGTCATGCTGAGGGCTGCGAGCAACACGATGAGTCCGCTCACGACGCTCAGGAGCGCGGTCACGAGCCGAATGAGGCGCCCCGCCTGCTCGACGGTCTCACTCCGGTCCGAGAGCGCGAAGCCCAAGGCGCGCACTTGGGCGACGACGCGCGGCAGGTCCTCGGTCACAGGCACGTCGAGGAGCACACCGTGGAGGGCCTGCCCCGCCTCGGGGCCGCTGAAGCGCGCGTTGAGGCGCTGAACGACGGCCAACGGGAAGGTCAGGCCAACCATGATCGCCGCGTCGGAGAAGCCAACGACCTTGACGCGGCGGGTGATCGGCGGCGCGCCGCTTGAGCGTCCGACGAAGCCCTCGCCGAACGTAACGTCGACCTGCAGACCGATGAGCGCGCTCGGTGTGAGCCGTGGCAGTGTTTTGCCCGCTCCCGAGATCGCGGAGACGAGGTTACTGTTGTAGAGCTCCAGCGCGTGCGGGCTCGCGAGGGCGGGCACGGGTCGAAGGCAGCGCCCGATATCGAGCGCGCAGACGCTCTCGCCCGGGCACGCGGTACCGCTCTCCACCGCACCCTTCTGCTCTGCGGGCGGGGTGCAGCGACGGCCCGCGCATTGACCCGCCTCGCAGGTCTGGCCGTCACCGGGGCAGTCGGTCGACGTTGAGCACGCCCGCGGCGCCTCTGGGTCGCGGAAATGTTCGCGGAGCGCTGCAGCGCCTCCCACCGCGCCCTCGACGCCCTCGGGCGCGAGCCCATCCGCGATGAGCTCGGCGACGAGGTCCTGACCGAGGATCGACCGACCGCCCGAGGCGCGCGCAGGGAAGGTCAAGCGTGCGCGAGGGAGGGCCGCGCGCACGCCTTCGAGTGCGGCGAGGGCACGGACCGAGTCGGCGTCGAGCGGGGGCGTCGCCCCGAGGCCGAAGAGCGAGTCCACGCGGAGCGGCCCGGCATCGAAGCTCTTGCGAACAACCTCGACATGCTGCGCGACGAGCACGCGGTCGAGCACGACGCGACGCACGCCCTCGCCCAAGCCAATAAAGAACACCAGGCTCGCGATACCGACGCACACGCCGAGCGCGCTCGCGACGTAGGCGGCGCGCGCGCGGCTCATGCTCTGGGTGACGAGGCCCAAGAGCGCGCGCAGCCTCATGGAACGCTCACCCGCGTGTCTTCGACGACGCAGCCGTCTTCGAGGCGAATGACGCGCTTGGCAGAGGCCGCCACGCGCGGGTCGTGGGTCACGGTCAAGAGCGTGACGCCCTCGGTGTTCAGCGTCTCGAGCAAACGAATCACGCCTTCGCTCGCCGTCGTATCCAAGCTGCCGGTCGGCTCGTCGCACAGGAGCAGCCTCGGCGCGTTGAACAGGGCACGCGCGATCGCGACGCGCTGCCGCTGTCCGCCGCTCAGCGTCGGCGGCAGCGCCCCCGCCTTGTGCGCGATGCCGACTCGCTCAAGCAGCGCCATGGCCCGTTGGTCGGCATCGAAGCGCGACCTCGCGGCGTCGTCCTCGAATGCCCCGGGCAACGCGACGTTCTCTGTGACGGTCAAGTGGTCGAGCAGCCCATAGTGCTGAAAGACAAAGCCGATGGTCCGAGCGCGCAGGCGAGCGAGCGCTCGGTCGGACAGCGGCGCGAGATCGACTGTATTCACCTCGACTGTGCCTTCGTAGACGCGGTCGAGCCCCCCGATGATGTTCAGCAACGACGTCTTGCCTGAGCCCGATGGCCCCAGGAGCGCGACGTGCTCACCTTCGGCAATCTCGAGGTCGACGTGGGCCAGCGCTTGTTCCTCGGCGCGGGCGCCGCGATAACGCTTCGACACCTGCCGCAGTCGTATCATCGTGGCCCTTGTACACCGCGCTGCGGGCCGCGTCGTGCTATTTTGGGTCGCAGATGGCATGACTCGGAGGCCCCTTGAAGGTGCTCGTTCTCTCTGCCGCTCATTGGGCGGGCGCTGCGGTCTTGGCGGCGACGGTCTGCGCGTCGACCGCGCGGGCGGACGACGACGCAGGTCCATTCGCTCAAGGTCGAATGCGCATCTCGCTTGGGCTTGGCTCGGCTCAGAGTGCCGGGGACACGGGGCTCGTCGCGGGCGGTGCCTTCGGCTACTTCGTCCGAGACGGCCTTGAGGTCGGCCTCGGCGTGGACCGCACCTTTGGCCTCGATCCCGGGCTGACCCGCGTGACGCCGGACGTGCGCTACGTGCTCCACTTCGTGCCGGTCCTCAAGCCCTATGTCGGGGCCTTCTATCGGCGCTGGTTCGTCGACGGCGGCGAGGGGAAGGACTCTGTCGGCGCTCGCGGCGGCGCCTTCTGGGTCTCGAACGGCGGCTCGTTCTTTGGCGGCGGCGTCGTCTATGAGCGCGTCGTGGGCGACTGTCGGGACGGCGAATGCGGGCAGGTCTACCCTGAGCTCGCGCTCTCGCTGAGCTTGTGAGGGCGTGGTGACTCAGCGTCCTTCGAGTGATTTTCGCTCCGACACGGTCACGCGCCCGACCGCTGCGATGCGCGCTGCCATGGCCTCGGCCGAGGTCGGCGACGATGTCTTCGGAGATGACCCGAGCGTTCAGGCTCTCGAGTCTGCCGTGGCAGAGCGGTTGGGCCTCGAAGCCGCCCTCTTCGTGCCGAGCGGCACGATGGCCAACCAGATCGCGCTCTTGGTCCACTGCCGGCCCGGCGACGACGTCATCGTGGGGTGGCACGCGCACAGCTACGCCTACGAGGGCGGAGGCGGCGCGGCTCTCGCCGGCGTGCAATTCACGGTGCTCGGGCACACGGGCCACTTCGACGCGTCGGCGCTCACAGCGACGATTCGCGGCGAAGACGCGAGCGGTCATGCGCCGACGACGCGCCTCGTGATGGTGGAGAACACGCACAACCGGGGTGGCGGGATCGTCTTGCCCGTTGACGACTATCGAGCGCTCGTCGACGCGGCGCACGCGCGGGGCGTCCCCGTGCACCTCGACGGCGCGCGCCTCTGGAACGCCGCGGTCGCGTCCAAACTGCCCCCGGCGGCGTGGGCGAGCCTCTCGGACTCTGTCAGCGTGTGCCTCTCGAAGGGCCTCGGGGCGCCGGTCGGCTCCGTGCTCAGTGGCTCACGGTCTTTCGTGCGGCGTGCACACAAGTACCGAAAAATGCTCGGCGGAGGGCTGCGTCAGGCCGGCGTATTGGCGGCCGCTGGTCTTCACGCGCTGGAACATCACCTCGAGCGCCTGCAAGACGACCACGTCCGCGCCCGCAGGCTGGCGGAGGGGCTCGCGCGCTTGCCCGGACTGCGCGTCGACCTGAACCGGGTCCAGACGAACCTGGTCTTCGTGGACGTCGATGAGGGCACGCACCCGCTGGACGCTGCGACGCTGCTCGCGCGGGTCGCCGACGATGTGCGTGGGGTCGTGAGCGGGCCTCGGACGCTGCGCCTCGTGACGCACCTCGACGTGAACGACGACGACGTGACCCGCGCGCTGGTCGCGTTCGAGCGCGCGCTGGTCGGATGAGGCCGACTGCGGCGCATTCGAGGCGATGGGGCGCGGTCCTCGCGGTCATGTTCTGCCTGGTCGCCTGCGGCGCGCGCACGGGCCGTCAACGTCGAGCCGACTTGGACACCGCGTATGGAGACGCTGAGCGCGCGTTCAGTCGGAGCGATACGGACGCCGCCGTGGCGGGCTTTGTTGCGCTCGAGGCGCTGGGGACCCCTGAGGCGCTCGGCCTCGGCGCCTATCGTCGCGCGCAGCTGCGCCTCCGCGCGGACGACCTCGAGGGCGCGGTGCAGCTCTTCGAGCGGGCACGGCGCGTCGGTGCACCGGACCGCGCCGCGCTGGCCGAGCTGCGGCTCGCCCGATTGGACATCGAGGCCTTCAGTCATGAGACGCGCGGTCGTGCCCGACTGAGGGCGCTCGTCGAGGCCTGGCCGTCGACGGGGGCGGCGGATCGCGCCGTGAAGTACCTCGCGCTCAATCGCACGCCGGCGACCGAGGGTGACCGCGCCCACGACTGGGATGTGGCGCTCTGGCTCGATGCGGTGAGCGCGCGAACCTTGGGCGAGACTGTCTCGGACAACGCCGCCTTCTGGAGCGCCTGGGTGCGGCTGTACAGGCTCGGCGACGTCGGCGGCGCGCGCGATGCCCTGCGGGCCTTCGTGACGACCTACGGTGGCGTCAGCGCCCTTGCAGACGATGGCGCCTGGCTCCTCGCGGCCCTCGAGCGACGTCAAGGGCGATTTGACGCGGCCGTCTCGACCTACGAGGCCTTCCTCGACCTGCGGAGGACCGCCGGGTCGCTGCTCGGGCCGTTTCGCAGCAGGCGACTCGATGACGCGGCCTATATGGTCGGCGCCGTGCACTTTCACGACCGCGGCGACCTCGAGGCGGCGGCGCGCGCCTTCGAACGACTGCTGGCGGAGTTTCCGACGTCGACGTGGCGAGACGACGCGCTCTGGGCGCTCGCGGGCACCGAGCATCTGCGTGGGGACTTGGCGGCGACGCGACGGGCGCTCGAGCGCCTCGTCGCGGAGCACCCCGACTCGCGGTTCACCACCCAGGCGCAGGCTGCGCTCGAGGGGCGTGGTGCGACGTTGGCGCGGGCGCCCGGCAGCGTGGGCACCGGGCTGACGGACCCGCGCGCCCCGGGAGTCGCGCTGTGATTCGACTCGACCGCGTGACTCTGGTCCGTGACGGCACGCGCCTGCTCGAGGACGTCTCGTTCACCGTGCCGACCGGGCACGCGCTCGCGTTGATGGGCGCGGGTGGGGCCGGCAAGTCATTGATCCTCAAGCTGATTTGTGGGCTGCTTCGACCGGATGCCGGTCGTGTCTTCGTGGACGATGACGAGGTCAGCGCGCTGGATGAACGCCAGCTCATGGCCGCGCGTCGTCGGATCGGGATGGTCTTCCAGAACTACGCGCTCTTCGACTTCGTGGATGTGGGCGAGAACGTGGCCTTTCCGCTCCGCCAGTGGGGCGAACTCAGTGCCGCGGATATCGAAGCGCGCGTGGCGCGACGCCTGGCTCAGGTCAACTTGACGGACGCGGCGAGAAAGCCCACTTCGGCGCTCTCCGGGGGCATGAAGAAGCGCGTCTGCCTAGCCCGAGCGACCGTGCACGACCCGCCCGTGATGCTCTGCGATGACCCAACGGCGGGGCTCGACCCAGTGACGACGAACCGCATCTTCGCGCTCCTCGCGCAGCTCCGCGCCGAGAACGCGGCCACGGCGATTATCGTGAGCCACGAGGTCGAGGCGCTGCGTCGGGCCTGCGACCGCGTCGTGCTGCTCGAGCGCGGCCGCGTGGTCTACGATGGCGCAATGATTGACGCGGCGCAGAGTGACAACGCCGGCCTGCGCGCCTTCTTCGAAGCGGGCGCCACGCCATGAGTGACGCGGTGGCGCGGCTCGGCGCGGGCGCCCTCGCGCTCGCCGAGACCGTGGGGGCGCTCGCGTTGTTCACCGCGCGGGTCGCGCGCGCCGCGCTCCGGCCGCGCCTCGACCGCTTCGAGACGTGGCGCATGCTCTACCGCGTGGGGGTCGAGTCTCTGCCCATTGTGGCGACGACCGCCCTCTTCGCGGGTGCGATCGCGGTCGTGCAGACAGGTGCGAACGTGGTGAAATTCCGGGCGTACGAGGTCGTCGGCTGGGCGTTTGGCTTCAGCGTCTTCCGTGAAATCGGGCCACTCCTGGTGGGCCTGATGTTCTCGGGGCGGGTGGGCGCAAACAACACGGCTCAGCTCTCGACCATGCAGGTCACCGAACAGGTGGACGCCCTGCGCGCGCTCGCGATTGACCCGATCGAGTACTTGGTCTTGCCCCGGGTGCTGTCGATGGTGCTGATGATGACCACGCTCGCCGTGATCGGGAACGCGTTCGCGCTGGTCGGCGGCATCGCAACAAGCTGGGGCATGCTGGGCGTCGACCCGTGGGTCTTCTGGAACAGCTTCGCGGAGTACGTCACGCTCACGGACTTCGCGAACGGCGTCGTCAAGGCGGCGGCGTTCGGGCTCGCCATCTCGCTCGTGAGCTGTCACTTCGGGCTCGCCGTGCGCGGTGGCGCCTTGGGGGTGGGGCGGGCCGTTAACTCGAGCGTGGTTGCGTCGGCGATCAGCATCTTCGTGCTCGACTACTTCATTACGTGGATATTGAAGTGAGCGCGCTCGGGTTCGCGTGGGCCGAGGCTCGGGGCGTCGCCCACCTGCTCGCCGAGACTGCGCGCGCTGTGGTGCGCGAGCGTCCGGCAAGCCGCGTGGTGTTGAACCAAGCCTTCGACGTCGGGAACCGCAGCGTGTTCTTCATTCTGGTGACCCTCGGCTTCCTCGGCGCGATCCTCAATTTTCAGACCGGCTTTCAAGCCCAGCGCATCTTCGGGGATACGTCCCTCATCGGAGCGGCGACGCTGCCGATCTTGGTGCGGCAGCTCGGTCCGACGCTCGTCGGGCTGATGGTGGCGATTCGGGTCGGCACGGGCATCGCGGCGGAGATCGGGAGTATGGTCGTCACGGAGCAGGTCGACGCGCTCCGGATGTGCGGTGCGGGGCCCGTCGACTACCTTGTCAAGCCGCGGGTCTTGGCGGGGCTCATCGCCGTGCCCGCGCTCTGGGTCCTCGGAACGGGCTCGGCCTGGATGGCTGGGCTGTGGGTCACCCACCTCGCGTTCCAGACGAACCCCACGACCTATATCAACCTAGACCTGACGCGGGGCGCGGACGTGGCGGAAGGCCTGTGCAAGGCCGTCGTCTTCGGGGTCGTCATCCCCGTCATCGCGGCACACAGCGGACTCCGGGCGCGGGGCGGCAGCGAGGGCGTTGGGCGCGCCACGACGCAGGCGGTCGTGAGCGCCAGCCTCGCGGTCATCGTGCTCGACCTGGTCATCGGCGCGGCGGCGTTCGCGCTGCGCGGCGGGGCGGGCGCGTGATCGAGTTCGAGGACATTCACAAGGCCTTCGGCGCCCAGAAGGTCCTCGACGGGGTCTCGCTCACCGTCTCCCAAGGCCGCATCGTCTACATCATCGGCAAGAGCGGCGCCGGCAAGAGCGTGCTCGTCAAGCACTTGGTCGGCCTCGTGCGTCAAGACAGCGGGCGGATCCGCTTCGAGGGCCAGGAGATTACGCATTTCACCGAGCGTGACTTCTTTGGGCTGCGGCGACGGTGCGCGATGGTCTTTCAGCACAGCACCCTCTTTGACAGCATGTCCCTGCTCGAGAACGTCGCGCTCCCCATTCGGCGCCACCTGGGCGCGACGCAGCGCGAGGCGCTCGAACAGGCGCGCGCGAAGCTGGCGCTCGTCGACATGGACGCGCTCGGCGACCGCCTACCGGCCGAGGTCGGTGATGGACTCCGCAAGCGCGTCGCGATCGCCCGCGCCCTGACGCTCTCGCCGCGGTACATGGTCTTCGACGAGCCCACGACCGGGCTCGACCCCGTCAACGCCGTGCGCGTGGACCGCTTGATCCGCGACCTGAGCGACCGAACAGGCGTGACGAGCGTGGTCGTCAGCCATGACCTGCGCAGCATCTTCGGCGTCGCGGACCGTATCGTGATGTTATATCAGGGCAAAGTACGCCTCGATGGCACCCCCGTTGAGTTCCGAACCTCGCGCGACCCGGTCGTTCGGCAGTTCGTCACGGGCGCCGTCGAGGGTCCGATGGCCTTGTAGAGAAGGGAAGCCGTGAGCGAGCGAGGTCTGCAAGTCCGCGTGGGCGCGCTGGTCTTGGTGGCGCTGGTGCTGCTGGCGGCGTTTGTGCTCGTCCTCGGGCGCTTCTCCGTGGGGGCGCAGCGGACCTTCTACATCGAGCTCGCGGACTCGGGGAGCCTGCTCAAGGGCGCGCCGGTCAAGATCGCCGGCGTGCGCGCGGGTCGCGTCGAGCAGGTCGAGTTCCTGGCTGCCCGAGACGCGCGCCGCAGCGAGGTGAAGCCGGGCGAGGCGCCGGTCGTCAACGTGCGCCTTAGGATCGCGATCGACGAGGCGATGGCGGGCGCCGTTCGAACCGACTCCGACTTCTTCATCACGACGCAGGGCGTGCTCGGCGAGAAGTACTTGGAGATTGTGCCCGGCTCGAGCCAAGCCGCCGAGTGGCCTGACGGCGCGTTCATCCGCGCGCACGACCCGGCGCGCCTCGACCTACTTTTCAGCCGCGCGAGCGCGATCCTCGACAAGGTCGAGCAAGCCTTGTCGGGCGTGGACGGCGCGCAGGTCGGGGCGCTGTTGCAGAACGTCACGCGCCTCACGGGTCACATCGACGAGGCCGTGGTCGCGAATCGGGCCCACATCGACATGGTCGCCTCGAACGCCGCTGTGGCCTCGGGCGACATCGCGCAGCTCGCCCGCGCACTCCGCGAGGGCGTCGGCTCGAGCGCGCGCGTCGATGAGATTGTGGGGAATGTGCGGCAGGTCAGCGACACGTTGGCAACGAACGCCGGCCCCATCGTCGACACCGCGCGGAGAACGCTCGAGCGCGTCGATGTGACGGTCGCCACAGTCGGCGGGCTTGTGGAAAAGCACCGCGATGGCCTCGACGTGGCGCTGGGCCAGCTCGGGCCGATCGCGACCGATGCGCGGAGCGCGACGCGCGACGCCGCCGCGGTCGCTCAAGGCATCACGCTCGGACGTGGTACTGTCGGCCAACTGCTGGTCGACCAAGAGATCTACGATGACCTCAAGGAGATGCTGCGAGACTTGAAGCGGCACCCTTGGAAGATGCTGTGGAAGGAGTGAGGCGATGCTGAGCCTCTTGGCCTTGTGGATCGCGCTGGCTGAACCGTTGGGCTTCGTGATGCCGCCGTCCGCGGTCATCATCGAGGGTGAGCGCGTCGCCGTCTCGTGGAATGACGGCGACAGCTTCCGGTTCATGGAGGGCAAGTTCCAGCGCCAGCAGGTGCGCCTGATGGGCTACAACGCGCTCGAGAGCTACGGCCCCGTTCATCGGTGGGGAACCTGGGCGCCGTTCGAGCTCTACAAGGTGACGAAGGCGGCCACGCGGTTCGCACGCAATCATGTGTGGCACTGCCAGTGGGACGGCAAGAAGGACCACTACGGGCGCATGCTCGTCTATTGCTCAGACCTCGTCGAGGCGATGGTCCGCGAGGGCTACGGGCACGTCTACGCGCTCAAGCCGCCCGTCGAGGAGAATCTCCTCGCGATCCAAGCGGACGCGATCAAGCGCAAGGTCGGCTTCTGGGAGAAGGGCGTGCCGAAAGGCATCGTCACGAGCCTCCACAGCGTCAACGAGCAGGGTGGCGGCAAGGACAAGACCTACGACCGCATCATCGACACGGCGACCGGTCTGTCCAAGGAGCACCGGCATGACACGGTCTACGCCGCCTGCGAGGAGGTCTGCCACGACGGCTCGTGCCTGGTGTACGTGCCGTTCGAGAAGCGCTACGGGCCGGACCGCGAGGCCTGCCTGCGCACCCGCGACCTGTGGTGAGCCGCGGGTCGCTCAGACCTCGATGACCGTCGCCACGCCCTGTCCGACGCCTACGCACAGGGTCGCGACGCCGAGCCCACCCCCGCGTGCTCGCAGGGCGTGAATCAGGGTCGTCAGCACGCGAGCGCCGGACGAGCCCAGAGGGTGGCCGAGGGCGATCGCGCCGCCGTTGACGTTCACACGCTCTGTCCCGAGGCCGAGGTCTTGCAAGACCGCGAGCGACTGCGCCGCGAAGGCCTCGTTGAGCTCGAAGAGGCGCACGTCGTCGACCGAGCGGCCCGCGCGCTGGAGCGCCTTGTGGACAGCGGGCACGGGCCCGATGCCCATGACGCGGGGGTCCACGCCCGCCTCGGCCGCAGCTTTGAAGCGGGCGAGGGGCTCAAAGCCGAGGGCTCGGGCGCGCTCGCCCGACATGAGAACGAGGGCCGCGGCGCCGTCGTTCAGTGTGCTGCTGTTGCCTGCGGTGACTGAACCGCCTTTGCGGAACGCGGGGGCGAGCTTCGCGAGCGACTCGAGCGTTGTCTCAGGGCGTGGCCCTTCATCGCGCGACACGACGAGCGCAGGGCCCTTCTTCTGCGGAATCTCGACCGCGCAGAGCTCCGCGTCGAAGGCGCCGCTCGCCTGAGCGGCCAGCGCGCGCTGATGGCTGAGGAGCGCGAACGCGTCCTGCGCCTCGCGGCTCAGACCGTAGCGCTCGACGAGGTTCTCAGCGGTCTCTCCCATCGCCTCGAGCGGAAAGAGCTTCTCCATGGCGGGATTGGGGAACCGCCAACCGAGGGCGCTGTCGTAGACTGTGACGTTGCCGCTCGGGAAGGGGCCGTCCGACTTGGGCATGACCCAAGGCGCGCGGCTCATGCTCTCGACACCGCCAGCGACCATGACCTCTGCGTCGCCGCAGGCGATCGTGCGCGCTGCGACGTTGACCGCGCTGAGGCCGCTGGCGCACAGACGGTTGACGGTGAGCGCGGGGACCGCGTGCGGCAAGCCAGCGAGGAGGGTGGCCATGCGCGCGACGTTGCGGTTGTCTTCGCCCGCTTGGTTCGCGCACCCCAGAACGACCTCGTCCACTTGGTCGCCCTCGAGGCCAACGCGGCGGAGGGCTTCGGCGACGACGCGCGCGGCGAGGTCATCCGGGCGTACGCCCGAGAGCGCGCCCCGGATGCGGCCGATCGGGGTCCGGACGGCGGAGACGACGACGACGTCGCGCATGACCAACCTCAGCCTCGCCCGCCGTCTTCTTCCATCTCCTCTTCGATCTCGGCCATCGCCTCGTCGAAGAGCGGCTGCAGCGTCTCAAGCTCGTCGTCGCTCAGGTACGCGGCCTGGTCGCCGTTGAGCGCCACGGCGTAGAGGGGCGGAGGCATCGGCATGAGCAGCCAGTATGCCTGGTCGCCCCCGTCAAGCTCGCCGAGCTGCAGGAACGTCTCGGGCTCGTCCTCACCCTCGATGTCGAGCATCGGGGATTCGGCGTAGACCTCCTCGGGGAGCTCGCCGGAGAGACGGATTTCGGAGCCCTTCAGCGAGACGGTCACGCCCCACGGCTTGAGGAACGCGTCGATCTCCTTGCGGAGCGCCTTGAATGTGTCGAGGTCCGCTTCGTTCAGCGCCTCGCCCTCCTCGCCTTCCTCGGCGTCATCGACCTGGAACAGATTCACGGTCGGCACGGGCGGGGTGATCAGCGCGTAGGTGCGCCCTTCGTGCTCAAGCTCGAGGTAGACCTCCATGTCGAGCGTCTCGTTCGTGTCCTCGTCCTGAATGAAAACGATACGCCGCGCTTCCAAGTTGGCGTCCTGCTGATCGCTCATGGCGGTCTTCCTCCGGCCGTTTCGGCCACACGTTGCGGGCGGAGACTAACAGCAAGCGGGGTCCGCCGCGCAACCTGAGAGTCGCCGTTCCGGCGTACGTCCTCGGCCGTTTGGGTTATCGTGAGCGTCATGAACCAAAGACCTCTGCTGGCCCTGACCGCCCTCGCGTTTGGCCTCGTCGTCGGATGCTCGGATGATGGGGGGCCTAGGCGCTCAGCCAGCGGAGATGCCGCGGTCGACGCTCGACTCGACGACGCTGATGTGGATCGAGACGTTGAGTCGCCCGACGCGGGTGTCGACGCGTCGCCGCTCGACGCATCGCCGCCAGACACGCGCGTGGACGCGTCGGCACTCGATGCCACGCCGCCGGATGCGATGTGGCTTCATCCTCGGCCGCCCGCTGTCGCCGTGCAGACCACACTTGCCGTCGCGTCGTCGACGGCAGGTGAGGGAAACCGTGTGAACTGTGCAGCCGTCGACGCCGAAGGCGCGCTCGTCGAGGGCGTCGCCGCCCGCGTCGAGGTCCGGCCCGCGCAGGGCTGGCGGGTCGCCCGTGAAGCCGACGGGGCTGGGCTCGAGGGCGCATATATCGGACAGCGCGCCGGCGAATACGCGGTGACCTGCGTCGTCGACGCGCTCGGTCTGCGCGACGCGTCGCCCGCCCGGTGGGACGTCTTCGCGGGGCCGGTCGCGCGCGTCGCCGCCGTGGTGGAGCCCAGCAGCGTCACAGTCGGCGAACAACGGGCCGTTCAGTGCATCGGCTACGACGCTGAGGACAACCGCGTCGAGGGGGCGGATGCAACGCTGCGCGTCAGCCCGCAATGGCCGGGGACGCACATGGACGGCGAGCGTCTCTCGTTCGAGCGCGCAGGGCGCTATACCGTGGCGTGCGAGGTCCCCGGCGCGACCGAGGCGGGCACGGCCGAGGTGCAGGTCCTCCCCGCGGAGGCGAGCGCGATCGCAGTCGACGTCTCGCCCGCGCGCGACGTCTACGCAGTCGACGAGGTCGCCTCGCTCGCCGTGGTCGTCACCGATGCCTTCGGGAACTCGCTGCCGGAGACCCCGCTCGTCGTCACGGCTGACCCGCCGCTCCCGCGTTTCGGGGACACCCGCTTTCGCTTGGCGTCCCCGGGCGTCTACACGCTGACCGCCTGCATCGACGGTCGCCCGCCTGTGGACCCGCTGTGTGCGTCGCGCGCGGTCGTCGTCGACGACGGCGCGCCCTCGATTCGATGCATCAGCCCGGCGACCGAAGCTCAGGCGCTCGGCCGCGTGCGCCTCGTGGGCCAGGTCGCGGATGTACTGGACGTCTCGACGTTGACGGTGGGAGGCGCCGACGTCGGCGTGGACGCGGACGGACGCTTCGAAGCCCTTGTGCCGAGCGTGTGGGGCCTCAACGTCGTCGATGTCGTCGCGACCGACGCTGCGGGCCACAGCGCGAGCACGTTCTGCGCGTTCTTTGCCTCGGACGACTGGGTGGCCGAGGGGGCGCCGCTGGCAGACGCCCTCCAACTGGCCCTCGCGCAAGGTGCAGTCGACGACGGGCCGCCGGCGCAGCCCGTGCACAGCCTCGCCGATTTGCTCCGCGCCGTGATCGATGCGCCCGCCCTGCTGGCGACGCTCGATGGTGCGCTGCGCGCCCGAAACCCTGTGCTCCCTCGCGCTTGCCGGCAGAGCGTCTTTGGTGTCTGTGTGCTGACGCTCGGCGCCGAGTATCGCGGCCTCCGCGTGCGTGGCCCGAACAGCGTCACGATGACCCTCGTGGACGATGGCCTGCGCCTTCGAGCGCGCATCTCGAACCTGGAGATTGACATCCGCCTGCTGGGCACGTTGACGAACTCGGGGACGTTGTACGCCGACAACTTAGATCTTGATTTGACCTTCGGGCTCGGGCTTGAGGGCGGGCGACCTGCGCTGAGCGTGCGCGCGATCGACGCAGTCCGCGTGGGCTCAATCCGGAGTGATTTCAATGGTTTCCTGACGGGGGCGCTGCTCGACCTCGTCTTCGGGGCGTTCGAAGGCACGGTGCGTACGACGCTCGCGGACGCCCTGCGCGACTACCTGCGGACCGAAGTCGACGCGCTGCTGACGGGCGTCCTCGCGGGGGTGGACGTGTCCGCGTTCAACACGGCGGTCACGCTCCCGTCGTTCACCGGGGGGGCGCCGGTCGCACTGGGCATTGGCTTCGGGATCTCACGCCTGACATCAAATCCGCAGCGCCTGCTGCTCGGCATCGCGTCGAGCGTCTCCGGGCCGGTGGCGCTTGCCGCGCCTTTCCCCGGAGTCCCACTGCCCCCCGGACCCGTGGCGGTCGACGTGCCGCTGCCGCGAGCGGGCGGCGTCAGCGTCTCGGTGGGCCTCGTGAACCAGCTCCTCGTCGCGGCGTGGCGAGGCGGCGCGTTCGAGGTGAGCGACCCCGGGGCGCTCGCGGGCGCGCTCGGTGCGGGTGCGGCGCTCACGCTCTCGCTGCCGAATCCGCCCGCGGCCATGGGCGAGGACGGGCGAGCGGCGCTGCGACTCGACTTCGGGCCCGCGCGCGTGGCGCTGCAGGTCCCTGGCGTCTTCGACGAGCCGATTCACCTTGAGCTGGCTGCGGTCGCGCGCGCAGCGGTGAGCCTCGGCGAGGGCGCTACGCTCACGTTCGGGGGGGCAGAGGGGATTACAGTCGAGCGGCTCGCGCTCAAGTCGCCTGACCTGCCGCTCAGCGCTCAGGCGCGCGCCACACTGGAGCGCCTCATGACGCGCGTCGTGCAGGCGCTCTTGGACACGGCGCTGAACGGTGCCTTGCCGACGCTGCCCGTGCCGGACTTTGCGCTCCCCGCCAGTCTCGAGCAGTTCGGCGTCCCCGCCGGTACACGGCTTGGCCTCCGCGGCCTCAACCTGACCGGGACGCCCTCTCACTGGCTGGTCGATGGGGAGTTCGGTCAATGACGCGCTTGAAGACCTCGCTCGGGCTCTCTCTGAGCATGCTGTTCGTCGTCGCGCTCAGCGCGTGCCAAGACGACGCGCCTCGACGTAAGCCGGGCGGCGGGGACGCGCGCTTGGACGCGGCAGACGCGGCGCCGCTCACAGACAGCGCGCCGCCGCCTGTCGACGTTTCGCCGCCGCCTGTCGACGCTGTGTCCACAGTCGACGCGACGGTAGACGCCGACGCGACAGCCCCGGCTCCGGTCGGATGGGTGGAGGTGACGCTCTCGCCGCGTCGCCCGGTCTACGGCCCCGAGGACGAGGTCACCGCGCGGGCGCGGGTCTTCGCCGTGACGGGCGCGGCGCTCGATGATGTCTCGTTCGCGTTTGATGTCGCGCCGGCGGGGGCTGCCACGGTCGACGCTCTCGGACGCATCACTTGGGCGGCGGAGGGGCCGGGCGCGGTGCGCGCGTGTACGCCCGAGGGCGTGTGTGGTGAGACCGCGTTCTGGGTCGATGCGGGCCCACCAAAGCTCACCATCGCATCACCCGAGACCGGCAGTGCGCTCGGCGGTGACCAGACGTCGACGATCCGCGTCCGCGGCAACGCGGTCGATTCGAGCGGCGCGGTCGTAGTCCGCGTGAACGGCGACGTCGTGGGTGTCGAGCCGAGTGGCGACTTTCTGGTCGACCTGCCTGCGCGCTTCGGCGTGAACCACGTCGAGGTCACAGCGGACGACGGCGTTCGCCGCCCCCCGTCGCGCGCGACCCGAGATGTCCTGTGGGCGCCTCGGTGGGTGCGCGCGGACGCAGACGGCGTGACACTCCCCGAGGCGGGCGCACTCCGGCTAGACCAGTCGCTGCTCGACAGCGACGCACCGCGCCCTGCCCTCGACGCGGCGCAGGTCGCGCTGCCGAACCTCGCCTCGTTGCTCACGACCGCGCTGGCTCTCGCGGAGCCAGACGCCCTCCTGCCGCAGGCGCCGCTCTCCGAGGGGGACGTCTTGCGCCTGTCGATTGAGGGCGTCGACCTGGGCGCGCCCGAAGTGGAGCTGCGCGTCGTCCCCGAGGGCCTCGAGCTCTTCCTGCGCTTGGGTGAGATCCGCGTGACCACCGCGGGCGCGTTCGCTTTTCAAGGGGAGTCGATCGCCCTCGATGGCGCCCTCGTCGCGCGTGTGGCGGCCTTCGCGCTGATCGACGTCGTCACGCAGGAGGGCACACTGACCGCCGCGCATCGCGCTTCGGGCGTCGTGGTCGAAGGCATCGAGGGCCGCTTCGCCGATCCAGCAGCCAACGCGCTCATCGAGACGCTCGGCGGCCGCCTCCGCGGCCTCGTCGAGGGGCTCGTTGAAGACGTGATCGTGGGGGTGGTCCGAGACCAGCTCCCCACCTTGCTCTCCGATGGCCTGCAGGGGCTTGTCGGCGGCCTCGCGCGGCTCCCCGTCGAGTTGAACACGGGCATCGCGGGGGCGCCGGTCGCATCGTTGACGCTCGGCCTGAGCCCCGCGCGCGTCACCACGCCGCGCGACACCTTCGTCGGCGTCGAGCTCGACGCGCGGGTGAGCCAGCGCGCACCCGTGGTGTCGCCCAGCGAGCGTGTCCCCGGTGTGCCGGCCCTTGAGGCGTCGTCGTCCCCGCGCGCGCTGGACGCTCAGATTGGCCTTCTGCTGCGGCTTGAGCTCCTGAACGCGCTGCTCCACGAGGTCTGGCGGACCGGGCTGTTGCAGCTCGAGCTCCCGCTCCCCGACGCCCTCGCGGCGACCCTGGGTCGTGTCACGATCGACGCGCGCTTGCCTCCCGTGGTGGCGCCCGCGCTGCCGGGCAGCGCTTGGCCGCTCGACGCGCAGATCGGCGCGCTGCGCGTGGAGATCCGCGCGCCTGCGGCCGAGCGCGGGGACGTCTACATGGTCCGCTTGGCGGCGGGCCTCACGCTCGCCCCCGGCGACACAGGCACGCTCTCGCTCTCGACCGAACCCGAGCCCCGCGTCGATGCAGAGCTTATCGAGCAGGCGGACGACCAGCCCGTACTCACGCCAGACGCGCTCGAGGTACTCTTCGCCACCGCGGTCTGGCCACAGCTTGAGCAGGCGCTGGCGGGGGGGCTCGCGGTCACGCTCCCGGAAGTCCAGGTGGACGCTGGAGCGTTCGCGGGCTTTGCACCAAGGCTCCAGTCGCTCGCGCTGCGGCCGGACCTGTCCTCCGCGCCGCGCCTCGTGGACGGATGGCTCGTCTTGACGGGCGGCTTGGCGTTGACGGTCGGCTTGGCGCCCTGACCGACGTCGCGTTATTGTGCGAGGGCGATGTCGGCCTACGATCCCAGAGCGCCGCGATCGACCAACGCATGGGTCGAGTCGGCGCGCGCCCGCTTGGCGCAGGGGGAGTGGTCGGATGCGCTCATCTGCGCGCGCAAGGCTCTCGAAGTCGAGCCCGCGAGCTTGGAAGCGCAGCGCCTGTTGGCCGAGGTGTACGCCTGCGCTCCCCGCGAGCCGAGCGCCGCCGTGGTGACACCCACCCTCGAAGCGCTCGACACGCTTGACCGCGCGCCCGTGGACGCCATGAGCCTCGTCGCGGTGCATGCGCCCGAGGACCTCGGGATCGAGCTCATCAGCCTCCATGGGCTCGAGGCATCTCCATCGAAAGAGCTCGAGGTGAACACCCTCGACGTGGACGTCGTCTACAGCGGTGAGCGCCTCGCCGCGTCGACGACGCCGCGACCCGAGAGCGGCCCACTACCCCACATCGCGCTCTTCGCGGGCCTGCCTCGCGCGTCGCTGAGTGAGGTCGCTCATCGCGCCGAGCGGCGGACCTTTGAGCCGGGTGAGGCCCTCGTCGACTTGGGCGACGCGCTGGACGCCGGCCTGATTGTCTTGCAGGGGCGGGTGGAGTGGGGTGTCTTGCGCGGGGGCCGGCGCGTCGTGGGGGGTGAGGTCGCCCCCGGCGAGATGCTGGGTGACGTCGAGGTGCTTACGGGGCGGCCCTCGGGCGTTTTCGCGGTCGCGCGGACCGCGGTCGAGGTGCTGCGCGTCGACACCGCGAGCTTGAGCTTCCTCAGGCAGCATTACCCCGCGTTCGAGCGCGCGCTGCAGCACGTGTGCGAGGAGCACGGCGTGCTCCGGCTGCTCACCGCGAGCGTGCTCTTTGAGGTGCTCTCGCCGACTGAGCGGGCCGCACTGGCGCGACGCGTTCGCCCCATCGCGCTGTCGCCGGGCGAGGAACTCTTCGCGGCCGGCGCAGACCCCGGCGGCGTCTACCTCGTGACAGACGGCACGCTCGAGGTCTACGCGGCGGGACTTCCAGCGACGACTGTGACCGCCGGTGCCGTGGCTGGCCTGAGCGCAACGCTCGAGCGCCGCGTCGCTTGGGCGACCGTGCTCGCCGGTGCCGCGGCGCAGGTGGTGTGCCTCGACACGGACGAGCTTGACGCGCTGCTCGCAGCGTCACCCGCGCTCAATGACGCCCTCTGGCAGATGGCAACCGCGCAACGCGGTCTGGACTGATCAGCCCTCGGCGATCTTCTCGAGGCGTCGGCGCTCGTTGTGGTCGAGCAAACGCTTGCGGAGACGAATCGCGGTCGGCGTCACCTCGACGAGCTCGTCGTCGTTGATGTACTCGAGCGCCTCCTCGAGCGCGTGCTTGCGCGGTACGTTCAGACGGACGTCGATCTCCTTCGTCGCGCTGCGCATGTTGTCGAGCTTCTTGGCCTTGCAGGGGTTCACGACCATGTCGCCCTGTCGCGAGTTCTCACCAACGACCTGCCCGGAATAGACTTGGTCGCCTGGCTCGACGAAGAGCGTGCCGCGCTCCTGCAGGGTCTCGAGCGCGTAGCCGGTGACCTGGCCCGCCTCCATCGCGACCAACACGCCGTTCGAGCGGCGCTTGAACGCACCCTTGAGCGGCCCGTAGCCTGAGAAGGTGCTGTAGAGCGTGCCCGTGCCGCGCGTCTGCGTGAGGAAGAGGCTGCGGTAGCCGATAAGGCCGCGGCTCGGAATCCGGTATTCAAGGCGCGTGGTGCCGTCTTCACCGTTACGCAGGTCGAGCATCTCGCCGCCGCGCTCGTTCAGCTCCTGAATGACCGTGCCGCTGTACGCCTCTTCGCAGTCGATCGTCACGTCCTCGTAGGGCTCCTCGGGGCCCTGCTCGCTCTCGCGCACGATGACGCGCGGCATCGAGACCATGACCTCGTAGCCCTCGCGGCGCATCGTCTCGATCAGGATGCCAAGGTGCAGCTCGCCGCGGCCCGAGACCTTGAAGACGTCGGGCGATTCGGTGTCCTCCACGCGCAGCGAGACGTTGGACTGGAGCTCCTTGGCAAGGCGCTCACGCACCTTGCGGCTCGTGACGTGCTTGCCGTCTCGACCCGCCATGGGACCGTTGTTCGCGATGAACTCCATCGTGATCGTCGGCTCGTCGACGGCGATGGGGGGCAGGGCTTCGATCACGTCCGGCGCGCAGAAGGTCTCGCCCGGGAGCGCATCTGTGACGCCCGCGATGCCGACGATGTCGCCGGCGCGGCCCTCCTCGATCTCGACCTGCTCGAGGCCGATGAAGCCGTTGAGGCGCACGACCTTGCTCTTCCGCACCTTGCCGTCGATCGTCACGGCGGCGAGCTGGTCGTTCTTGCGCACGGACCCGCGCACGATGCGGCCGATCGCGATCCGGCCGACGAAGTCGCTGTAGTCGATGGTCGCGACCTGCATCTGGAACGGGCCATCCATGTCGACGTCCGGGGGCGTCGCGCGCTCCAAGATCGCGTCGAACAGCGGGTTCAGGTCCACGCGGTCCTGCTTGAGGTCGCGGACCGCCCAGCCCTCGCGGGACGAGGCATACAGCACAGGGAAGTCGAGCTGTGCGTCCGTCGCTTCGAGGGCGACGAACAGGTCAAACACCAAATCGAGGACCTCGTTCGGGCGACCATCGGGGCGGTCGACCTTGTTGATGACCACGATGGGGCGCAGGCCGTGGCTGAGCGCCTTGCGCAGCACGAAGCGGGTCTGCGGCATCGGCCCCTCGGCGGCGTCCACCAGGAGCAGCACGCAGTCGACCATGCCGAGCACGCGCTCGACCTCGCCGCCGAAGTCGGAGTGCCCCGGGGTGTCCACGATGTTGATCGTCGTGTCCTTCCACCGGATGGCGGTGTTCTTCGACAAGATCGTGATGCCACGCTCCTGCTCGAGGTCGAGCTTGTCCATCGCCCGCTCTTTCACGCGAGAGTGGGCAGCGACCGTGCCGGACTGCCGGAGCAGGCCGTCCACGAGCGTGGTCTTGCCGTGGTCGACGTGAGCGATAATGGCGATATTTCGAATGTCTGGGCGAAGCATGGCGCGGCGGATTGCCACAAGCGGCCCCGACTTGCAACAACCGCCGGCGATAATCGGCCGCGTGTGGGTCCGCGCGAACGCGCCAGACTGTGACGCATCGGCGTGGGCGCGCTATCCTATCAGGCAGTCCCTCCGCCTCAGGTGCTCACGATGTCTCGCCGTTCGCTTGGTCTGCTCGGATGTGCCGCGACGCTCGCCTCTCTCTCGGGCTGCGGTCCACAGGGGAGCGAGCGGGTCGACACGACCCCGCCGACCATCACCGCTGTCGTGCGGCGCAATGGCGCCGAGCCCGTGCCTCTCGAGGGCGCGGACCTGCTCTTCAACTCGCAGGTGGTCGTCGACATCACGCTGTCGGAGCCGGGGATCATCTACTACTCGACGGACGGCTCTGAGCCCGAGCCGCGCGCGCTCGGCACAGGCCTCGCGAACAACGCGCTCAAGCTGAGCCTGACAGACGACGCTGTGGTGCGCTGGCGGGCCGTCGACGCCGCGGGCAACACCGATGGTCAGGTCCGCGAGGGACGCCTGCGTTTCGACTTCGTCGTGCCTGTGGTGACGCTGTCACCGCCGCCGCCGCCTGCGGGGCTGCGCCTCGACGGGCCAACGGAGGTGACGCTCACCTGCAGCGAGCCGTGCGCGCTCGCCTACACGCTCGACAACTCCGCGCCGGGCGACGGCAACCCGCGAACGCTCCGCGCGCGCGACACCGCGGCTGTCCAGGTGGTGCGGCCCGTGGTCCTCAACTACGTGGCCGAAGACGCCGCGGGCAACCGAGGACGCGGGAGCAGCCTGCGCTACGACCTGGACGCAACGGCACCGACGACCGCAGCAGAGCCGCGGGGCGGGCACTACCTCGCGCCCGTCGAGGTCTCCTTGACGCAGACCGCCGCAGAGGAGGGCGCGGCGATTCACTACACCCTCGACGGCTCGACGCCCACGGCGGCGTCCCCGGTCGTCGACGGGCTGCTCCGAGTCGATGCGACGACCGAGCTCCGGTTTCGGGCGATCGACGCCGCGGGGAACGCCGAGCCGGAGCACATTGAGCGCTACGACTTCGCGCCGCTCGGGGCGCGACCGGTGGTCGACGGCCGCGACGTCTTGCACGCGGACGCGGCGGGCACGTTCGCCCTCGCCGCAGCGTTGCTCGACGACGCGGGCCTCTTGTCAGGCGCCGAAGACGCAGCCGCCGCCTACGGGCGCGAGGTCGAAGCTTGGGCGGCGGGGCGTGAAGCCATCTCTGCATGGATGACGCAGGGCCGCGCAGGCGTGCATGGCCTCTGGAGCCCCGAGAATATCGCGGCGTCGACGGGTCAGGGTGCGCCTCCAGATAGCAATGGGAATGGCGCGAACGTCGACGACGCGCTCGGACTCCGGCTCCGAGCACTCGCCGACGCCGTGGGCGTGGCGCTGCCCCTTGGGGTCCAGCCGTTGGTCTTCCCATACCGGGGCGCCGTCGCGCTCTTCCTTCGCGCCCCCGATGTGGGCGTCGACGCCGCGGGCGTGCCCAACACGACACGGGACTACCGATCCCTCCTCTGGCAGGGCGCGTCCGGTGAGGACCGAGGCGTTGAGCTCCTCGCGGTCGCGCACATGCTCCGCGCGCTCGCGCGGCAGGTCACTGCGGGGACTTCGGGCATGCACGCCTCTGGGCAAGGCGCGTTCCTGACACAGATTGTCCCGCCCATCTCGACGCGTTGTGCGGGCTGTCACCGCCCGGACGGCGCGGTGCCGGACTTGTCGAGCGGGGCGGCGATCCGTGCCGGCTTCGAGGCGGACCCGACGCTGACAAACCCACTCTTTCGTGCACTCTCGGGCGGCGGAGCCCACCAGGGCGTCGTGGTGCCCGCGGGGCAGGTGGACGCCGTTCGGCGCTGGCTCGAAGCGGGAGCCGCACCCGACGAACCGGGGGTGCCCGAGGCGACTCGGCCGGGCTTCTCGGCCGCGGAAGGCTTTGAAGCGTACTTGAGCGCAGACCAGGTCTCGTGGGCGTTGACTTGGCTGGACCGCGGCGCGGGATTCAAGCCGGGTCAAGCGGGCCTCGGCGGGCTGACGAGCGACGAAGAGGCGTGGGTGCCCTCGCTGCTCAGGCTGGTCGAGGTCGCGTCTGTACAGGGCTTACCGAGGCGTGTGGAGGCGTTCACCGTCGCTGACCCGGTCTTTCGTCTGCGTGAGCAGACCGCCCTCTTGCGGGGCTTGGTCGATGTCGCCGCGTTGGGGAATCGTCGCGCGGGTCTCTTCGAGGCGCCGCCCCTCGCGGGCCGAGAGGGGTTCGAAGCTGCGCCCGTCCTGGCGGCGAGGATGGCGCGCCATGTGCTCGAGGCGACGCGCACGCGGACGCTCGACGTCGAGCGCAGCTTTTGGCGCGCCCAATACGACCCCGACGCCGGGCTCGGGCCGGGCCTCTCCGCGGTCTCGTTGGCTGACTTCGGGTTGACTCTGGAGCGGGTCGCCGCGTCAGACGGGCTCGGATTGAGCGGTGATGAGCGGGCCGTCCTGAGAGCAGACGCCGGACGCGCGCTCGCGCAGGTCGAGGCAACGATGAAGGCGCCATGCGGTTGGCTTCGGGCCTCGGCAACCATCTTGGGGACATCTTTCCCTGTCGACGCGCTCAGGCTCGAGGACCAGCTCGCGTGGCTGGCGGCGCTCGCCGCGCGCGGGGCGCACGACGACGCCGCGCGCACACACGCCCTTGAGCTCTGGACGCGCCTCGATGAGCAGTTCTGGGACGAAGGCGCCGGGACCTATCGCTCGACCCTCGGCGAGCGGGCGGTCGTATACGACGCAGCCTTGGCGGCGCGAACCCTTTCAACGCTCGCGGCCGTCTCGCGCCTGACCGAGGCGGGGACCCTGGCGCGCGACGCCGTCGATGCACGTCGGCGACGCTTCTTTGACGTCACGGTGCGTGCCCTGCGTCAGTCGGAGACATGGCTCAGCGGCGAGGTCACGGAGGCCGCGGACGCGGACGGCGACGGCGTGTTCAGCGCGGCGCGCGTCCCGGTCCAGAGCGGCGTCGCGCCGGTCTTCAAGCGCGAGGTCGGCGTCGAATGACTCAGTCCCACTCGCAGCGCAGGTCGCTGCGGGGCAGGGTGAACAGGTCTTTTAGGATCGGGTCCCGCTCGAGTCGCAGCTGCAGCGTGCACGCGTGGCGGCGACTGACGGCGGGGTAGTCCACGTCGAACGTGACCAGCCGCTTGCGTTCGTCCTCACGCAGCGTCTCTGGCCGAAGGTCACGGAGGCCGGGGCGCTGAGACACGAGCACGCGGACCTGGAGCTTGCCCGGGTGGCGCGCGGCCGCGCGGCCCCAGAACGCGAGCGACCTGACGCGGGTCTTGAGCAGAGGGTCGCTGTCGTCTCGGAGCTCGTCGACGGCCCACCGCCGACCCAAGAGAGCGCGCAGATCGGAGAAGAGCAAAGTCTCCTGAAAGTTGCGCTCCGGGTGGAAGACCTCGACATACAAGTAGGGCGCCTGCGTGACCTGGTACGGCGTGACGACGTCGATGAGGAACTTGAGGTCGATCGCCTCGTTCTGCGGCAGCGCAAAGGCCGAGAGCGCCGCGATGGTGTCGTCGGTCGCGCCCCCCAGCTTCATCCGCACGAGCGCGTCTGCGTCGGCCACCGCCAAGACACCGCGTGTCCGCATCATCTCGATCAGCGACTTCTCGCCGATGCCCGCCTTGGCGAGCTTCTCCAGCTCGTCGAGCGTCAGAGGGCGGCTCTGGCTCGTGCGCTGCAGGCGCTCCCACTCGGCGAGGTCGTTCACCTGGAAGCGCAGCAGGTCGACGCGCTCCGAGCCGCTGGCGGCGGCAAACGGGGGCGGCGCTTGCGCGAAGGCGCCGCCGGACGAGACGCCCAATGCGGCGAAGAGGATCGAGGCGACGAGGTGTTTGGGGCGGCGTCGGCGCATGAGGACTCCGGAGTCAGGTTTTACAGACACATTACCCGCCGGACGTGCCGGGGCCTGCCGATATTCACTCACTTGCGACGCCCGCGGCTCAGGCCTACACTCGGGCGCTGCCTCGATTGGCCGGAGTTGCGCTGCATGGCGATGGTGGATTGTCCGAGTTGTGGAGCTCAGGTGCCGGTCGAGCACCGCTTCTGCGGCCGCTGCGGGCACCCCATGAAGCCCAGCGCTCCCGGGCCGGCGCCCGCCCAGACGGCCTTCTTCGGGGCGATGCAGTCCGTCGGGAAGGCAAAGCTCATTCTGATTCGAGGCGAGGGGATGGACGGCGTCAGCTACCACCTCAACGCCGCCGAGCACATCGCGGGGCGCAAGTCGGGGGCCATCCTCTTTCCCGAGGACAACTACCTGTCGCCGCGCCACGCGAACTTCTTCTACGAGCAGGGGCGTCTCTATGTGCGCGACGAGGGCGCGCTGAACGGCGTGTTCATCCGCCTGAAGGAGCCTGCCGTCCTCGAGGACGGCGACGTGTTCCTGGCGGGCGAAGAGCTCTTCCGCATCGAGCTGCGCGAGGTTGTCGGCGAGACCACGAGCGCGGACCACACCCACTTCTTCGCCAGCCCTCGCCCAGCGATCGCCGGCCGGGTCGTCCAAGTCTTCGAAGGCGGGCGCACCGGTATCGTTCACGCGCCTCGTGAGGGCGCCGTGACGATCGGGCGCGAGCAGTGTGCCTTGAACTTCCCGAACGACCGCTTCATCAGCGGGCGCCACTGCCGCGTCGATCTGGCCACGACGACCGCGACCGTCACCGACTTGCAGTCGCGCAACGGGACGTACGTGCGGGTCAAGGGTCAGCGCGAGCTCGCGCACGGTGACTACCTCTTCTTGGGTCGTCAGCTCCTCCGCGTCGAGATCACGGCGACGTGACGCGACAAGACCTGTTGAAAGGACGAGCGATTTGATCGTCTGCCCGAACTGCAGCCGAGACAACGAGGACCACTACAAGTTCTGCTTGGGGTGTGGCACCGAGCTCGCGCGCGCCCCCCGGCCCGTCGCACCGACGGTCCTGCCGCAGGCCGTCCCGATCAAGCTGCCGGGCCTGAACCCGCTCGGCGCACATGCGCCGGCGGTCGACCTCCCGCGCTCGGTCAAGCCGACGCTCATCGACGCGAGCGGGCCCCGCTTCGACCCGGAACCGACCCCCGCGACGCACAGCGTCGACCCGACGCCCGCCGTCGATCCGGTGCCGCCGGTGCATGATGTCGCGCCGCCCGTCGTACTCTCGGCCTCGGACGGTGATGAGCTCCCCTTTGACCTGTCGACGGATGGGGAGGCCTCGCACGGCGCCGTCGCGGCCGCAGCCGCCGCCGCCGCCTTGAGCGTCGCCGCGACGGCCACGACCGAGGCGCCCGAGCCCGTCCCTGCGCCCACGTCCGCGGCGGACGCGTTGCCGTTTGAGCCCGCGACGGAGGACGGCCTGACCGTCGCCCATGCACCGCTGACCGAGGCGGAGCGAGAAACGGCCGAGGCCTCCACGGCGGTGGTCGGCGCCGCGCTTTACGACGCGATGGTCACAACGCCCGAGGACGCGCGCTTGTGCTCGACGTGCGGCACCGCGGTCCCCGAGGGCTTCAAGTTCTGCGGCGTTTGTGGGGGCCGCTACGACGGGCGGTCTCGGGCGCCCGCGGCCGCCCCGTTCGTGCCGCCTGCGGTCGAGGTCACGCCCGCGCCGGCGCAGCTCGTCGTGATTCACCCCGACGGCAGCGAGGGCGCGACCTTTCCGCTCAATGCGACGGAGACCACGGTCGGTCGCGCTCACCCTTCGCCGCTCTTTGCGGACGACCCGTTTCTATCGCCGCGGCACGCGACGTTCTACTTCGGCAAGAACCAGCTCTTCGCTCGGGACGAGGGGAGCCTCAACGGCATCTTCATTCGCATCAAGGCCGAGGTAGAGCTGTTCCACGGCGACCTCTTCCGGATAGGGCAGCAGCTCCTGCGATTCGAAGAGCTCGCGCAGGTCCGCCCTGTCCTGCCCGGGGCGGGGGACGGCACCATGGTCATGGGGTCGCCGGTGCGCGGCGCGTGGGGTCGCCTGTCGTCGGTCGTAGCGATCAACACCCCCGCGTCCGTGTGGGTGCTTCGCAGGGCAGAAGAGGGACTCGGCCGAGAGCGGGGCGAAATCACGTTTCCGGATGACGGCTTCGTCTCTGGCGCCCACTGCAAGGTCGTGACACGCGACGGTCGGTTCTTCTTGCAGGACACCGGCTCGACGAATGGCACGTACCTGCGCGTGAAGGCCGAAGCGATCCTCTCGCAGGGCGACTTGGTGCTGCTCGGCCAGCAGCTTTTTCGCGTGGACCTAAAGACCTGACTGTCGGGCACCGCAGGCTGCCTGAGTCTGATTTGACCCGGCCACCATTATCCGGCGCGTTCGTGCCGAACATGAGGACATGATGACGACAACGAACCGCCCTGCTGGCCTCGCGCCCGACCTCACGCCGACGCGTCGGCGCCATCCTCGCATCACATTCGAGGTCGAGGTCACGCTCGAGAGCGAGCACAACTTCTTCACGGGGTTCACCCAGAATATCTCCGAGGGCGGCATCTTCGTCGCGACGCCCAACCTGCTCCCTAAGGGCACGGTCGTGGAGTTCAGCTTTCGCCTCGACCCGTACCCCGAAAAGATCACAGCGCGCGGCGAGGTCCGCTGGCTGCGCGAGGGCAGCAGCGCGGGTGCCGACGCGCCCTCGGGCATCGGTATTCAGTTCGTCGATCTCCACCCGCTGATCGCGGAGCGTGTGAACGACTTCATCAACCGTCAGCGCGAGACCATCTTTTACGACGACTGAGGACTTGCTCAGGGGAGCCGAGGGAAGTGCGCGTCGAGGAATCGCTCGACGCGCAAGTTCACGACCGTCGGCTGCTCGACGGGCGCCGCGTGCGTGCCGTCGCGCACACACAAGGCTTCGGCACCCGGCACAGTGCGCGCGATCGTCTCGGAAAGCCACGCGGGCGTGAACCGGTCGAGCTCACCCGCAATCACGAGGGTGGGTACATCGATCAGCTTGAGGTAGGGCGCGGCCGTATGCGCCTCGGCGCCCGCGAGCATATCGAAGAACACGCGCGGGTCCATGTCGGCCAAGTGGGCCAAGTAGGACTCAAGGTCACGCGGTCGCGTGAAGTCGGGGTGAAGCTCCGTGAGCTGCGCCACGATGCCTGCGAGCCGGGTCGCTGTCAGGCGACGCCACAGCGCGCGCAGCGGGCCGCCGCCGAGGCGAGCGCCGGCTTGCAAATACGGCAGCAGGTGCCTCATGAACTGCGCGTCGCGAAAGGTCGATGCCGGCTGGCCGTAGCTGCCACACATCAGACCCAGGCCCATCACGCGGCTCGGCGCCAGATGCCAGAGCTCGAGTGCGACCTGCACGCCCATGCTGTGCCCGATCACGACAGCACGCTCGGACCCGCAGGCGTCGAGCACCTGCAGAAAATCCGCCGCGATGTGGGAGATGCCCACGCGCGCGGGGTCGACGGGCGGCGCGCTCCTGCCGTGCCCGCGGACGTGCGGGTGAATGACCCGCGCGCGCTCCAGAAGGTGGGGCCATAGGTACCGCCAGATATAGCCGTCGCAGCCGATGCCGTCGCAGAGCAGGACGTCGTAGGGCCCGTCGCCTTCGACTTCGAAGTGCAGGCGCGTCCCGTCGACGGCCTCCACTGCGCGTGCTTCTCGACCGCTCACGTCGCCCCGCTCAGCGCGTCGCGCCGGCAGGAAACTCGGCCCGCGTGAAGACCGCGACAGTCGGCAAGCCCTCGGCGATGAGGGCCTCCACACCACCTGCCTGCCGGTCGACCAGCGTGACCGCGCCGATAACGTTGAGCTGCTCGGCGCGCGCCGCGGCCCACGCCTGACGCGTCGCGCCGCCTGTCGTTACTACGTCCTCGACGAGGACGATGGGGCTGCCGTCTGGCAGATTTCGGCGACCCTCGATCCAAGCGCCGGTGCCGTGGCCTTTGGGCTCTTTGCGGACGATGAAGGCGTGCAGTGAGCGCCCGGTCGCGAACGCAGCCAAGCTCGTGCTCGTCGCGAGGGGGTCCGCGCCGAGCGTCATGCCACCGACGCCGAGCGCGCGCGTTCCCGCTTGGGCCTCAAGTCGTTCGATCGCGGCGAGCAGCGCTCGCCCGACCAAGCTCGCGCCCTCGGCGTGCAGCGCCGTTTGCTTACAGTCGAGGTAGAAGTCGCTCGGAGCGCCGCTCCGCAGCGTCACCAAGCGCCGCTCGAACGAGAGCTCGACGAGCAGCGTCAGCAGCCGAGAGCGGTCGCCGACGTTCACTTCTTCTTCTTGAAGGCGATGTTCTTGGCGTCAAGACCGCCGGGCAGCTCAGGGTCATCGTCATCGGCCCCGAGCGCGAGCGACGGCTGGCCTGTGGGCGCGACGGCGACCGGCTGTGAAGCGGGCGCGGGCGCGGGCGCGAACGCAGTCGGCGCGGTGATGGCGGGCCGAGCGGCGGGCGCGCCCGTCATGTCGATCGCGCCGGAGAACAGCGCGCCTTCGGCAACGACCAACCGCGGGGTGACGAGGTCGGCGCGGACACGCGCAGACGCGCTCAGCTCGATCCCTTCGCGCGCGACGACGCGACCGACGACCGTGCCGTGAACGCGCACAGTCACGGCTTCGATTGTGGCGTCGGCGCGGGCGTCGGGCTCGATGTCGAGGTTGCCCTGCAGCGCGACGCTGCCCTCAACGCGCCCTTGGAGGATGAGGTCCTCCTGACCCGAGAGGTGGCCGCGGACGACGGAGCCGGCCGCGATGATGGTCGTGGCAGCCATGAATCAGCGCCCCACGTCCATGTCGATGTTGCCCTTGAAGTGGGCGCCATCGGCGATGAGGATACGCGGCGACTTGATGTCGCCGACCATCTTGCCCTCGGGCTTGATCTCGACGCGGCTCGCCGCGGTCACGTTGCCCTTGACGTCGCCCGCGACCTCGAGAGTGTCGAGCGTGAGGTTCGCTTCGACATGGGCCGAGTTCTCAATGACGACGCCCTGCGACGTCTCGATGCTGCCCTTGACGCGGCCCTGAACGACGACCGCGTCCGAGCCGCTGATCTCGCCTTCGATGACGAGCGTGCTGCCGATGTGGGTGATGGCCATCTTACGAGTCTCCTGCAGAGTTCTATCGTCTCAGCGACGCGGCGCGGGCGCGCCGACCGCGGGGATATCAAAGGGCATCGTGACGCGCCCCGAGTAGCGGGCGCCGTCGGCGATGACGAGGCGAGGGGTGGTGATGTCGCCGGTCACGACCGCGCCGCTCGAGAGCGCGACGCTCTCAGAGGCGACTGCGTTGCCGGCGAGCGCGCCGGAGATGTCGAGCGCCTTGACTTCGACCTCGGCCTTGACCTCGGCGCCCTTCGCGATCGAGAGGTGACCGGAGAGGCGAACGCTGCCCTCGATCCGGCCCTCGACCGCCAAGTCCTCTGCGCCCGTGACCTGACCTCGGACTGACGTTCCCGCTGCGATCATCGACCCTGCCTCCACAATGAGCGGCCGCGGGTATAGCCCGCAGGGGGGGCAGTGTCAACGCACCGCGGCGGGGTGGGTCGGCGACGTCGCCCAGACGCCCCGCTCTAGGCGGGCATCACCCGGGTACCAGACTTCAGCCGTGTCGCCACCCGAGCCAACCCAGAGCAGCGCCTGCCCCGGCCGGTTGAAGAACGTCAGGTGGACCGGCGCGGCCGCTGTCGGAGGCGACGCCGTCTGCGGGGCGCCGGCATACCAACCCACCAGGGCACCCGCGGGGAAATTGTAGCGGAGCGCGGCGCCAGCGGCCTGCCAGCGCGCGCGCAAGTGCTGCGCCACTGCGGAGAAGTCCGGGAGGTGAGCGCCCTCGACGAAGCCGAAGACCTGAGCCCAGGGCGTCGGTCGTCCGGTCTGCTCGGAGGGCGGTTCGGCGAATAAGTGGCCCACGAGGAGCCCGAAGGCCACGCGCTCAGGACGAGCAGCGCAATTGAAGCGCACCTCAGCCAGAACGTCTGCGTTGACGTAGAGGGTGGGTGCCTCGGCGGGGACCGCGCAGGGCGGACGGAAGCGGCTCATGGGCTCGGTCACGTAGGCGGGATCGCACGACAAAGCGGCCGAGCGCAAACTCCATCTGCGAATCTCGACGCGGTGGGCGTGCTCGGCGTGCCATCGTGGTCCGAGTCTCGTATATAGTCAGCAACGGACGTCCATTGGGGGTCAGTGCACGTGAACCGGAAACTCTCGAGCATCGTCGCGAGCGCGGGCTGGGTCGCGAGCGGGGGACTCGCGCTCCTCGCCGCAGGCTGTGGTGGCGAGGGCGGCAGCGGTCCGTCCGGCTGGAAAGCGAGCGTCGTAGTCGAGGGGACGCCGTCGGCCGCTCCAGACCGCTGGCGTGTCGTCATCAAGCGAGAGACTACGCTCGACGGCGGCGCGCCCGGCCGCGCTGTGGTCGACCGTACGCTGGGCGTCGACGGCCGTACCGTCCGGGTTGACGGCATCACGGTCGTCGACGGGCTGCTCCCGCCAGGTGAAGGCCGCCTCTTCCTCCACGCGGTCGGCATCCTCGACGGCGCCCCCGTGCTCGTCGCTGATGGCTACCTCGGCGATGGGCTGACCGGCGCCGCTGAGATCACCGCGGTGCCGTACGTCCCCGCCTGCGACGAGGACGGCGACACATTCAGGGACTGTGGCAACGTCGCGAGCGGGTGCTGCGTGTCCGTGCCCGCGGCGTTCCGCTCGGATGTCAGCGACTGCGCCGATGTGCAAGCGCAGCTGCCGACGCCCGCAGCGCCCGACGCCAAGCGGCGCGCGGCGTCGGAGGTCTCGGCATTCCGAGAGCTCGAGCGCGCGACGGACTACTTTGTCTGTGCGAACGACGTCGACGACGACTGCACCGGCGCGGACATCGCCTGCGCGGAAACGGACGGCGACGCGGATGGGGTCCCGGTCGGCAGCGACTGTGACGATGCTGATCCGACCGTCGGCGCGGGCAAATACGACGTGCCGGGCGATGACATTGACCAAGACTGCGATGGCCGCGATGGCTTCGGGACGGACGCCGACCGAGATGGCTACTTGGTCGACGCACCTGATGGTGCGCAGCGCGACTGTGACGACACGGACGGTCGCGTCCACCCGGGCGCCGGCGAAGCCGCCTGCGATGGTGTCGACCAGGATTGCAGCGGCGCCGATACGTGCCTCGACGATGCCGAGGCGGCCGACCGCGACGGCGACGGCACGCGCGGGGCGGACGACTGCGACGACCTCGACTCCGGCCGCGCCCCCGGCCTCGCGGAGCGCTGCGGTGATGGCATCGACCAGAACTGCGACGGCATGGATACGCCTTGCGCTGCCGAGGATACGGACAAGGACGGCTTCGTCGGCGCGGACGACTGCGCCGAGGGCGACCGCTTCGTGTTCCGCGGCGCGCCGGAGAAGTGCGGCGACGGCGTCGACCAAGACTGTGATGGCGCCGACGCTGCGTGCGTAGACGTCGGCGGGGACGCGGACGACGATGGCTACGGCGCGGCCGACGACTGTGACGACGGCCGCGTGGAGGTCGCGCCGGGGGCGACGGAGCTCTGCAACAACGCGGACGACGACTGTGATGGCGTCGTCGACGAAGGCAACCCGCGCCTCTTCCCCGGCGAGGCGGTCGCGCGCCCCGCGACGTGCGGCCGCGAAGGCGGCGTGTGCAGCCTCGGGCCGCGGGTTTGTCAGCACTTGGCCGACGGCACGGTCGCAGACCTGTGCTTGGGCGACGAGGGCGGGCCTGAGGTGTGCGACGGCTTCGACAACGACTGCGACGGCTTGACCGACGTGAACAGCGACGGCGGCGCGCTGCCCGAGGAGGGCGTGACCGCCTGCGGACCTGACTTGAACCGCGGGGCTTGCCGACAGGGCACCCTGTACTGCCGAGGGGGCAGCCTTTCGGAGTGTCGCGGGGTCGTCGAGCCAACCGACGAGGTGTGCAACCAAGCCGACGACGACTGCGACGGCCGGTCCGACGAGGGCAGCGGCGGAGAGCCGCTCTTCGACGCGTGCTACGAAGCTGACCCGACGACGCAAGGGGTGGGCGAGTGCCGCGGCGGGATTCGTCGCTGCGTCGACGGCCAGATGGAGGCGTGCCAGCAGCAGATCGTGCCGGCCCCCGAGGTCTGCGATAATTTGGACAACGATTGCGACGGCACAGTGGACGAGGGTGTCGACGAGCCCTGCTGGGAGTTCGCGGCGGAGAAGCGCGGCGTCGGCGCGTGTCGCGACGGCGTGCGGCGCTGCGCGGCGGGTGTCTACTCGACGTGCGACGGCCAGGTCGCACCGAGCCCCGAGGTCTGCGACAACGTCGATAACGACTGCGACCGCATCACCGATCGATTCTCTGAGCCCTGCTTCGACGGCCCCGCCGAGAGCCGAGACATCCCGCCCTGCCGCCCCGGCGTTCGGGCCTGCAACGCGGGCGCTTACTCCGCCTGTCAAGGGCAGGTGTTGCCGCGCGCGGAGACCTGCGACCTGAGCGACAACGACTGCGACCGTGGGGTCGACGAGATCTTCGACGTGACGGTCGATACGAACAATTGCGGCGCATGCGGCGTGGTTTGCGGGGCGGGCCAGTCGTGCTGTGGCGGCGCCTGCTTGTCGACGAACTCGCTCCAGAACTGTGGCGCCTGCGGCGCAAGCTGCGAGCGCGTGGCCGACCGCTGCGCCGTGTCGCCGGCTGGCGCGGCCTGTGCGTGCGGCGACGGACCCGCCTGCCCCGCGGGTCAGCGGTGCTCGAACGGCGCGTGCCAATGCGACCGCGACGAGGACTGCGGCGCGGGCGAGCTCTGCTGCGGAAACACCTGCACGGCGACCTCCTACGATGGGCCATGTGAGACCTGCGGTGACGCAGGCTGCAACTCCGACCTAGCGAACCTCTGCGAAGACCGCGCTTGCAAGTGCGGCGACAGCGAGGCCTGCCTGCCGGGCACGTTGTGTCGACCCGCAGGCGTGGGCGGCGCGTTCCAATGTGTGGGCTGCGCCAGCGATGCGAACTGCCCCGGCCAGACCATCTGCTGCGGCGGCACCTGTGTGGGCGTGAACCCGAGCTTCCAGTGCGAGGATTGTGGTCGCGCCTGCGACGCAGAGCGCGCCGACCGCTGCACCGACGTCGGGGTCGGCGCGGCGCGCAACACGGTGTGCGCGTGTGGCGACGCGGGTGCGGCCTGCGCGGCGAACTCCGCGGCGCCCTGGTGCGTCAACGGCCAGTGCGAGGAGTGCCGAGCGGACCGAGACTGCCTGAACCCAGGGCGCCCGCAGTGCGTCGACAATGTGTGCCGCGCGTGCGACCCCGGTGACCAAGCGGGCTGTGGCGCGAACCAGCTCTGCTGCAACTTCCAGTGCCGCAACACGGGCGCGACGTCGCCGTCGAACTGCGAGAGCTGCAGCACGAGCTGCAACGCCGAGACGACGAACCAGTGCGTGAGCCGCGACTGCCGCTGCGGGAACGCCGATCCGTGCACGGGTGATACGCCCCACTGCTTCGACAACCGACCCGGCGGCGCGGCGTGTGTGCAGTGCCTGGTCGACGGTGATTGCGCGGGCAACCCCGGCGGTGGTCAGTGCGTGAACAACACGTGTCGCGTGTGTGACCCGAACGGGCATGACGGCTGCGCCCCGAGCGAGCTGTGCTGCGACGCGGGCCAGGCGGGCGTCTATCGATGCGAGGGCACGAACCCGCTCGCGGCGGGCCAGTGCGAGGCGTGTGATGTCGCCTGCAATGTGGGCAATTCGAACGCATGCAGCGGCCGCGCCTGCGGCTGCGGTGTCAACGGGCCTTGCGGCGGCGGGACGCCTGTGTGCGACGACGCGCGCGGCGCCTGCGTCGAGTGTGTCGTCGACGTCGACTGTAACGGCCGACCCGGCGGTAACCAGTGCGTGAACAACACCTGCCAAGCCTGCGACCCCGCTGACCAGGCCGGCTGCGGAGCGAACCAGCTCTGCTGCAACGGAGCCTGCGTGAACACGGGCGCCGGCGTGGGCCAGTCATGTAGCGCGTGCGGCGTGAGCTGCGCGCAGGACACGACGAGCGCGTGCGTGAACCGCACCTGTCTCTGCGGCGCCGCGGCGCCCTGCGCCGGTGCGACCGGGTTCTGCGTGGACGCCACGGGTCAGTGCGCGGGTTGTCGGTCGGACGCCGACTGCCCCGCGAACACCTCTCAATGCGTCGCGGGCGCTTGCCGCGCGTGCGAGGCCAACGCGTCCAACGACGGATGCGTGGCCAATGGCGCATCGCCGGTCTGCGGCAATGGGAGCGTCTGTCGCGGTTGCCAGAACGACGCGGAGTGCGCGAACAACCCCACGGGCACTTTCTGCAACGAGGCGACGGGACTGTGTCGTCGCTGCGACGAGAACGGGGACGCCCCATGTGAGCTCAACCTCCCGATCTGCAGCGCGGCTTCGAACGCGTGCGTCGACTGCGCGGCGGACGCGGACTGCGTCGCGCGCTCAGGGACCGAGGACCAGTGCGTCGCGGGGGACTGCCGCCTCTGCGACCCGGCGGGCAACTCGGGGTGCGGCCCCACCTCGAACACGCCGGTCTGCGGGAACGTCACGTTCACCTGCCGGGCGTGCGCGAATGACGGCGAGTGCGGCGGCGGGCTCGGCGGACAGTGCGTCGCTGCGGGCGGTCAGGCCGGCCGTTGCGGTGCGTGTGACCCGAACGAGGCCCAGTGTGGCGCGGCGTCGGCGACGCCCGTCTGCGACACCGGAACCCTCTCGTGTCGCGGGTGCGCGAATGATGGCGAGTGCGCCGGCAACCCGAATGGCGGCCAGTGCGTGGCGGGCGCCTGCAAGGCGTGTGACCCCGCCCAATCGGACGGCTGCTTGGAGACCGCGCCGCTCCCGATCTGCGGCGGCAATTTCACGTGCCGTGCCTGTGGCTCGGACGCCGAATGCGTGACTCGGTCGGGCACTCGAAACGAGTGCGTCGCAGGGGAGTGCGAGACCTGCGACCCCAGTGGGAACGCGGGTTGCGTCGCCAACAGCAACGCGCCGCGCTGCGACCCGATGAACCTGACCTGCCGAGCGTGCGCGAACGACGGCGAATGCGCGGGCAACCTGAGCGGGAACCAGTGCGTCGCGGGCGCTTGCAAGCCCTGCGACCCTGCGAACTCGGACGGCTGCACCGAGGCGTCCGGCACCCCGATCTGCAACGCTCAGTTCCAGTGCGCGGCGTGCGTGAACGATGCTCAGTGCACGACGCGAAGTGGCAGCCTCGACCAGTGCGTCGGCGGCCAGTGCCGTGCCTGCGACACGGTCGACGACGCGGGCTGCGTCGCAAACTCAACCTCACCGGCGTGTAATGGCGCGTTTGCGTGCGCGGCGTGCGCCAACGACGCGGACTGCGCGGCCAACCCGAACGGCAGCGAGTGCATCGCGAGCGGCGCGTGCGCGGTCTGCGACCCGGCGAACAACGCGGGGTGCGCCGCCAACGGCAACACGCCGAAGTGTGACGCGGGCAACCTCACCTGCCGTGGGTGCGCCAACGACGGCGAGTGTGCGGGGAATGCGAACGGGAGCCAGTGTGTCGCGGGCGCATGCAAGCCCTGCGACCCGGCGAACTCGGACGGCTGCGGCGAGGGGAGCGCGACGCCGATCTGCAACGCAATGTCCCAGTGCGTGGCCTGCGCGAACGACGCGCAGTGCGTGACGCGGAGTGGGAGCCTCGACCAGTGCGTCGGCGGCCAGTGCCGTGCCTGCGACACGGTCGACGACGCGGGCTGCAACGCCGCTTCGGGCACCCCGAACTGCGGGGCTGGTTTTGTCTGCGCTGCGTGCGCGGCCGACGCGGACTGTGCGGGCAATGCGAACGGTGGCCAGTGCATCGCGGCGGGCGGAGACGCAGGTGAGTGCCATGCGTGTGATCCGAGCGGCGACGTCGCCTGCGGCACGCAGTTCTGCAACGCCGCCTATGTATGCGCCGATTGCCAAGCCAACGGCGACTGCTCAGGCCACCCGAACGGGTCCGTGTGCAGCATGGGCGCCTGCGTCGACTGCGCATCGAGCAACGATTGCGCTCCGGGCGAGGTATGCACGATGAATGTCTGCGGAGACTGCGCGAATAGCGCGGACTGCGCCGGCAATAGCGAGGGCAACATCTGCGGCAACGCCAACCGTTGCCGTGCGTGTAACAACAACAACGACTGCCGGAACAGCGGCTACGGAAACATGGCGACATGCGACAACGGCAACTGCGTGCCCTAGCGAGCCGCCTTGCCCAGGTCGCCGCGCTGAGCGTGGCACTCGCCGCATGTGACGAGCCGCCGCCCGACTCACTCGAGCTCAAGGTCAGCCGCTCTGCGGGAGTGCCAAAGCCGGGCGGCTTGGTCGTGTACCTGCGCGACATGGCGACGCCCCGCGCCGTGGCCGTCGCGGCGTACCCCGTCGATGTCGGCGTCCTCGTGGCACCGTCGGACGCGCTTCCGCTGGGGCTCGACATGAGCGCCCAGCCGCGCGGTGAGGTGCTCGTCTACGTGCAGGCGTGCGCGGCGAACGTCGCATGCCTGAGCGGCCCCGATGGCCAGCCCGCGTGTCCGTGCAGCGGAGTCGATGGCTCGCCCGCCTCGCCGTTGGGCGTGGCCACTGCGCAGGTGCGCGTGCGCGGCCGGACGGTCGTCTCGCTGACCCTCGACCCGTTGCCGGCGGGCTGTGACGCGGACCTCGACGGCTTCTTGGACGCGCGCAACCCGGTGTGCTCGCAAGCGTCCACGCTGGGCGGCGCAGCGCCGTTCCTCGACTGCGATGACGCATTGGACGCGGCGCACCCGTTCCGTGTGCTCGAGCCGTCGACCGAAGACGTGCGGCGCGACCCCGCGCTCGTCGGACGTCACGTCGCCCAGTGCGGGGATGGCATTGACCAAGACTGTAGCGGCGCTGACGCGGTCTGCGACGATGCCCGTGACAGCGATGCGGACGGTGACCCCGACCGCACGGACTGCTCGCCGACGAACCCGGCGATCCACCACGCGGCGACTGAAGTGTGCGACACCGCAGGGGATGACAACTGCGATGGCGTCATCGCGCCACCCTGTGACGAGGACGGTGACGGCGTCGCGAACGGCGAGGACTGCGCCCCGTTCGATGGTTCGGTCTACCCCGGGGCGCCGGAGGTCTGCGGTGACGGCGTCGACCAGGACTGCGCCGGCGGCGACATCGGCTGCTTCGCGAACGACCAGGACCTGGACGGAGACGGTGTGCCTTGCCCCGGTCAGCCCCTCTGGGGCGACCACACGTGCTCGGGTCCCGGTGAGGACTGTAACGACCTCGATCGGGGCGTCTTCCCCGGGGCGCCCGAGGTCTGCGGGGATGGGATTGACCAGGACTGCTCCGGCGGGCCGAACGACGGCGATGCCATCTGTCCATCGGACGACCGCGACGGCGACGGCGCGCGGGGCCGCGACTATGGCGGCAGCGACTGTGACGACGGCAACCGCGCGGTCTTTCCCGGCGCGAGAGAGCGCTGCGGCGATGGGATCGACCAGGACTGCTCCGGTGCGGACGCGCCCTGTGACCCCAGCAAAGACGGTGACGGAGACGGCTTCGCGGACCGGGACGACTGCCAACCGGACGACGCGCTCAGCTACCCGGGCGCCGCAGAGCGATGCGATGACGTCGACAACGACTGCGACCGGGTCGTGGACGAGGGCAACCCGCGAATCGGCAACGGCGCGCCCGACGGCCTCGCGCCGCTCTGCGGTGACGCGTGCCCTTCGCCGGGGGTGCCCTGCGACTGTCGTGTTGCCGCCAACGCTTGTGTCCGCGCGAACGCGGGGGACGGCGAACAGGCCGCTTCGGTTGTGTGCCTCGGGATCGGCGCGCTCGGCCGGAGCGAGGGCGAGCTCACCGACTGCAACGGCATCGACGACGACTGCGATGGGCGCGCCGACGAGGCGCCTGGCGGCGGTGGGCCGATCCGCCGGGATTGCTACACCGGGATCGAGGGCACGCGCGACGTGGGCGTGTGTGTCGGCGGCACGAACGCGTGCAACAGCGAGCTGGGCTCAAACCAGACGCGCTGGTCCGAGGCATGTGACGGCCAGCGAACGCCGTCGCCCGAGGTCTGCGACGGCAGCCTCAACGCCCGCGGCGCCTGCTGTGACGGCCTCGACCAGGACTGCGACGGACAGACGGATGAACCCAGCATCGCCGACCTGGGCGTCGCCTACGCGCAGGCATGCTATCGGTATGGGGACGGCATGCCGGGGGCGGGACCCTGCCGCTTGGGGCGAGAGGCGTGCGTCGACGGCGCGTTCGGAGAGTGCGCGGGCCAGCGTGGGCCCAGCGGGGAGCAATGCAACGGCGTCGACGACGACTGCGATGGCACAGTCGACGACGGCAACCCCGGGGGAGACGTTGCCTGTAACACCGAGTTGGCAGGCGTCTGCGCTGCAGGGCAAACGCGGTGCGAGCGGGGCGCGCTGCGCTGCAATCAACGCGTGCAGGCCTCTGATGAGCGCTGTGACGACCTCGACAACGACTGTGACGGGCGCGTCGACGAGGGCTTTGTGTTCGGTGACTGCAGCGTCGGCATCGGCGCTTGTCGGCGCACGGGTCAGCTGGAGTGCACGCGAGACGGGCGGGCGACCGCGTGCAATGTGCAGGAAGGGGCGCCGCGCAACGAGCTGTGCGGCAACCTCGTAGACGACGACTGCGACCGGAACACGGACGAGGGGTTCAACGTCGGCGAACCGTGCTCAGCCGGTCTGGGCGTCTGCACGCGCGCCGGGGAGTACATCTGCAGCGATGACATGCGCTCGACGCGGTGCAGCGCTTCGGCGGGGCCCGCCGGGGCCGAGCTCTGCGGCACCGGCGTCAACGAAGACTGCGACATGAATACGGACGAAGGCTTCCGCGTGGGGGCGTCGTGCACAGTCGGTGAGGGGGTCTGCCAGCGCTCCGGGACGCGGATGTGCAGCGCAGATGGCCTGAGCGATCGATGTGACGCTCAACCGAGCAACGGGCTGCCGAATGAGCTTTGCGGCAACGGGATGGACGATAACTGCGACGGCCGGACCGACGAGGGCTTTGCCAACTTGGGGATGAGGTGCACGGCCGGCGTCGGGGCCTGTCGCGTCGAGGGGCGCTTCGTGTGCAGGGACGACAGCCTCGCGACGGTGTGCGACGCCGTTCCGGGCCGCGGCGCCGACGAGGTGTGCAATGGGATCGACGACGACTGCGACAATGCGGTCGACGACGATGCGCCGTGCCCCGGCGTGCAGCAGTGCCGAGAGGGCATGTGCCGGTGACCGCCCAGGACGACGCCATCGACTTCGGACGATACCGCTTGCTGCGGCTCCTCGGCCGCGGCGGGATGGCCGAGGTCTATCTGGGTGAGAGCGTTGGGCCGATGGGGTTTCGGAAGCGCGTCGCCGTCAAGCGGCTGCTGCCGACCTTCGCAAACAACGCCCGCTACGTCCGCATGTTCTTGGACGAGGCCCGCATCGCGTCGGCCATCGCGCATCCGAACGTCGTGCAGGTGATCGAGTTCGGCGACGTTGACCGCCTGCACTTCATGACGATGGAGTTCGTCGACGGCATCGACCTCGCCAGCGTGCTCCGCGCGGTGCGTGAGAGCGGCAGCTTCATGCCGATTCCGCTGGCGCTGCACGTCGCGCGCTGCGTCGCGGACGGTCTCCACGCCGCTCACATGCTCCACGACGCGGACGGCGCGCCGATGAACGTCGTTCATCGAGACGTGAGCCCCCATAATGTCATCGTGTCTTACGACGGTGACGTGAAGCTCATCGACTTCGGCGTCGCGAAGTCCTCGACGAACCTGACGCAGACCCGCACCGGCATCATCAAGGGCAAGCTCCAGTACATGAGCCCAGAGCAGGCCCAGGCGCTGCCCATCGACGCGCGCGCCGATGTCTTCTCGCTCGGGCTAACCCTCTACAAGATGCTCACCGGGCGCCTGCCTTTTCGAGGCGCCAACGAGTACCAAATCTACGACCAGATCTTGCGAAAGCAGCCATCGGCGCCGAGCCGAACGCGCCGCTCAGTCCCCCATGCGGTCGATGAGGTGGTCCTGCGCGCTCTGTCCAAAAACCTCGACGCGCGCATTCAGACTTGTCAGGCGTTCTCGACCGCGTTGGGCGCGCTGCTTGCGGAACTCGGGCAGCGCCCCACGTCGACTCAGGTGGCCGAGTGGCTCCGTACCGTCTTGCCCCAAGTCGCGCCCGCTGATCTCGACGGCGATGACTTCACCGTGGGCGACGCCGGCCCCGAGGTCGAAGTCACAGACGCACAGGAGATCGACGCGCCGCCGCCGACAGACGAACTCAGCCAGGTTCATTCGGTGAGCAGCGCACACCTCGAGTCGGCAACCGATGAGCACGAAGATGACCCCGCGTGGATGTCGACCCGCATCCTCGCAGCGCCCGAGCCCATGTCAGTCCCTTCGGTCAGCACGGCACAGCTCTCGGGGCTTCGGCCGAACAGGAGCGGGCGATGGGCCGCGGCTTCTGCGGTGGTCGCGACGCTCGGCGCGGTGGGACTCGGACTCTCGAGCGACTTGGTCGGCTCAGAGGCCCCGGCTGCGCGCAGTACACCGAGTCGAGCGCTCCCGACCGAGCCGCCGAGCGTGCTCACCGAGTCGCCGAGCGCGCCGACTGCGCCGACTGCGCCGACTGCGCCGACTGCGCCGCCGAATGAGTCGCCGAGCGTGCCACCCACGCAGACGCCCACCGAGGCCCCGAAGCCCAAGCCGCCTGCCGTCAGCCCCGCGATGCTCCGCGGGTATGTGACCGTCACGACGCTCCCGTGGGCGTGGGTCTCAATCGACGGCGTTCGCCTCACACGGCACACGCCCGTCGTAGCCGCGCCCGTAAAGCCCGGCCGCCACGCGATCACGCTTGAGGCCGGCGACGGCCGACGTCACACGCTGGACGTCACCGTCAAGGCTGGCCAGCGGCTGACGCTGAGCCACGTCTTCAAGTAGGCACCGGTCAGAGGCCGATCAGCTTCGAGATGATCTCGCGCATGATCTCGCTGGTGCCACCGCCGATGCTGATCAAGCGGGTGTCGCGCCACGCGCGCGCGATGAAGTACTCCTCCATGTAGCCCATGCCGCCGTGGAACTGCAGGCAGCGGTCGATGACCCGCTGAGCCATCTCGGCGCAGTAGAGCTTGGCCTGCGAGATCTCGCGCGTGGGATCGGGGGTGTTGTCGGGATCGCGCAGGTAGGCGTCGAACAGGTCAGCAGAGCGGTAGGCCAACGCCTGTCCCGCGTCGAGCTCGGTCAGCATGTCGACGAAGTGGTGCTTCCAGACCTGGAACTTGATGATCGGCTTGCCGAAGGCTTCGCGCTCTCGGCCATAGTCGAGCGACCGCTCCCAGACGCGTCGAGCGCCCGCGGCCGCAGTCAGCGCGCCAACGAGCCGCTCGCCTTGGAAGTTTCGCATGATGTAGACGAAGCCGTGGTTCTCCTCGCCGAGCAGGTATCGGCGCGGGATTCGGCAGCCGTCGAAGTGGAGCTCCGCTGTGTCACTCGAGTGGTTGCCGAGCTTCTTGAGCTTGCGGCCCACGCTGAAGCCCGGGGTGTTGGTCGGGAACAGCACCAGCGAGATGCCCGCCCAGCTCGGGACCGCGTTGGGGTCGGTGCGAACGGCCAGCGTGATGAAGTCCGCCTGGGTGCCGTTCGTGATGTAGGTCTTCGCGCCGTCGATGATGTAGTCGTCGCCGTCGCGGCGGGCCGTGGTGCGGATGCTGGCCACATCGGAGCCCGCGCCGGGCTCCGTGACGCCGAGCGAGGCGATGCGGTCGCCCGCGAGCGCAGGCTTCAGGAACTCGTCGATCTGCGCCTGTGTGCCGATCTCGCCGATCACAGGCGTGGCCATGTCGGACTGCACCAGCAGGCCCATCGTCGTCCCCGCGAGGCCTGTGCGCGCGAGCTCTTCGGCCCAGCAAACGGTGTACCAAAAGTCGCCGCCGCTGCCGCCGCACGCCTCCGGAAAGCGCGCCCCTAAAAAGCCGAGCTGACCTGCCTGCTTGAAGACTTCGCGGGGCGTGAGCTCGTCGCGCTCAAACGCCTCGGCGTTCGGCACGATCACGCGCTCGCACCAATCGCGAACGGCCTTGCGGTAGATCTGGTGGGCTTCGGTGAAACGAGACGCGTACATGCGGTCTGGGGCCTCTCGGGGTCTGAGGGGGGCGCGAGCGTGTCAGGGCTCGTCGGGCTCACCCGGGTCGTCGGGGTCGTTGAACCCATACTTGCGTATGAGCTTACGGAAGTGCTTTCGGTCGATCTCCGCTTCGCGTGCGGCGCGGCTGATGTTGAAGCGGTTGCGTCTCAGGACGCTGAGCAGGTACTCGCGCTCGAAAGCGGCGTTCCACTGTTCTTTGGCTTCTTTGAACGCCACGGGCTGGCCCGATTGCGCGCGCGTATCGTCGGCATCTACGGCGGGCGCACGCGCTGAAACCTCGGCTCGGGTGGCACCCGACGACGCCTGCCCGCGCGATGACGTCACCTCGGGCGGCAGGTCTGCGAGCTGAATGCAATCGCCATCCGCGAAGCTGCAAGCGCGCTCGATCGCATTGCTCAGCTCTCGGATGTTGCCGGGCCAAGGGTGCGTCACGAGCGCATCCAAAGCGTCCCGCGACAGGTTGCGGACGCGGACTTCACCGCTCGGGTCACGGTTGTAAGCGCCGCGCCGCAGAAAGTGGCGCACCAGCGCAGGGATGTCATCGCGCCGCTCGCGCAAGGCCGGCAGAAAGACGCGCACGACGCTTAGTCGATAGAACAGGTCCTCGCGGAAGCGCCCCGCGCGCACCTCTTCTTCGAGCCGACGATTGGTCGCGGCGACCACGCGGACGTCGATCCGCTGGCTCCGTGCCGCCCCCACGCGTCGAACCTCGCGCGTCTCAAGCACCCGGAGCAGCTTCGGCTGCAAGTCGAGTGAGAGCTCGCCGAGCTCGTCTAGGAAGATCGTACCGCCGTTCGCCGCCTCGAAGAGGCCCTGCCGCGCGACGATGGCACCGGTGAACGAGCCCTTCTCGTGGCCGAAGAGCTCGGATTCGATCAAGTTTGCCGGAATCGCTGAGCAGTCGAAGACAATGAACGGCTTGTTCCGGCGCGGCGAGCGCTTGTGGAGCGCGTGCGCGATGACCTCTTTCCCCGTGCCGGTCTCGCCCTCGATGACGACCGTCGTGCCCGTGGGCGCGATGCGCGCGAGGATGCTGAAGACCTCGCGCATCTGGGGGGTCTGCCCGACGACGTCGTCGAACGACTCGCTCTCGACGGGGAGGATGCGAACTTCCTCGTCGAACGCATGAAACTCGACCTGCGTCTTGCCGCACGTGAGCGCGCAGCCGGGCCGCAGATAGGCCTCTTTGACCCGGACGCCATTGACGAAGGTGCCATTTGTGCTGCCCAGGTCCTGCACGACGTAGGCGTTGTCATCCTGGTAGATGCGGCAGTGGTATCGGCTCACGGTGTCGTCGAGCAGGCTGACGTCGTTGTCCTCCATCGCGCCGACCGTGATCGTCCCCTGGTCGAAGACCACCTCGCGCGCCCCACCCGCCTCCTCGATGATGAGGCGGCACTTGCGCACGTGCAGCGTCGTGCCGCCGTCGTCGCGGTAAGCGATCTGGGTCGGTGGCACGAAGTCCGGGAACTTCTTGCTCATGGGCGGAGTGTGCCTGCCACGCTCTGCATTCGCAACGGAACGGACTTGCGCGTACACTTCGCCCGCAATGCAGGAGCAGTTCGGACGCTACATCCTCCTCGAGCGGGTCGCGATCGGCGGCATGGCCGAGATCTTCAAGGCGAAGGCGCCCGGCCTCGGGGGCTTCGAGAAGATCCTCGCGATCAAGCGCCTGCACCCGCGGTACTCCGAGGACGCCGACTTCATCGAGATGCTCATCGATGAGGCGCGGATCTCAGTCGAACTCTCGCACTCGAACATCGCGCAGATCTTCGACCTGGGAAAAGTCGACGACCACTACTTCATCGCGATGGAGTTCATCGACGGCCGCGACCTCTATCGCTGCCAAAAGCGCCTGCGGGACCGCCGCACGCAGTTCCCCATCGAGGCCGCGGCGTATATCGCGGCCGAGGCGTGCGCCGGCCTCGACTTCGCGCACCGCAAGAAGGACGCGCGCGGTCGACCGCTCACGATCATTCACCGCGATGTGTCGCCGCAGAACGTGCTCGTCTCGTTTGAGGGCGAGGTCAAGCTCGTCGACTTCGGCATCGCGAAGGCCGCCCTGCGCGCCTACGAGACCGAGTCGGGCATCATCAAGGGCAAGTTCTACTACATGTCGCCGGAGCAGGCGCGCGGGGAGCCGCTCGACCACCGCACGGACGTCTTCAGCCTCGGCATCGTGCTCTACGAGATGCTCACGGGGGACCTGCTCTACGAGGACGACGACGACGCCTCCCTGCTGTCGAGGGTGCGCAAGGCGGACATCGCGCCGCCCTCGACCCTGAGGCCCGAGATCCCGAGAGCGCTCGACGCTATCGTGATGAAAGCGCTCGCCCGGGAGCGCGAGGACCGCTACCTGTCGGCGCTGCATCTGCAGAAGGACCTCAACAAGTTCCTGCGGAGTATTGGGGGCGCGTTCGGGCGTGTCCGCCTCGCGCGGTTGATGCGAGAGACCTTCCTCGACGAAGCGCACATCGAGGACAGCGAAGAGCTCGACGCCTTCATGTTGCGGAGCCGGGCTGAGTTCGGGAATGACCGTCACTCGATCATTCGCGACGGCCTGGAAGCGACGTTCGACGCAGGTGACTCGACCCATGACATCACCGCCGCAAACGACCGCGACGAGGTGGAAGCCGCGCTTGAGGCGGAGTCGATCAAGTCAGAGCTGATCGTGCTCGAGAGCGCAGAGGTGCGCCTCGATGACGACAGCTTCGACGCGATGCCGGCCACGGCCGATTTGAGCGTCCCTGAGCCGCCGCGCGACCTCGACTACGACCCGTTCGACGAGGAGTCGACCGGCGCGATAGACAACCGCCAAGCGGTCCACGCGCCGCCCGCCGACCTTGATGACCTGCCGGACCATCTAGACGAGCCCTCGGTCCGCGTCGCGCCCATTGTCGCTTCGCGCGCGCCCGACCTGAAGCCTGTCGCGCGCAGCGGGCGGCCATCGCCCGACGCCGTGGCCTTCGCGGCGGCGCCGACGCCCGTGCCCGACCGCCCCGCGCTGCGCGCGCAGCCGACCGCAGACCGACCAGGACGCGCGCGCGCCGACGCGCCCGCAGGTCGCCCGCGCAAAGAGGTCGCGACGGACCCAGGACGCGACGCACCTCAGCCCTCGATTCACCGCCCCGTGCGCCCGCGGCGCGTCGGGCAAGAGCAGCCGACGACGATGGGTCAGCCCGTCGTGACGGCGCAGACCCACTGGCTCACCCGTGAGCGCGCGCTCTTCGGCGGCGTGATCCTGCTGGTGCTCGTCCTCGCGGCGGTCTTGACCAGCATCGTCATCCGTCCGTCGGTCGACAAGCCTCGCCTCGAGCCCGCGACCGTGACCGTCGGCGCACCGGCGCAGGGCGAGATGACGACGCTCCTCGTCAGGAGCTTCCCGAGCGGCGCGAAGGTGCGCGTGGGGGCCGAGTGGCTGCCTGAGACGACGCCCACGACGCACAGCGTTCCGGTCGGCCGCCCGACGCGGGTGACCGTGCGGTTGGGCGACGACTACGCTGAGTTCGAGCAGGAGGTGACGCCCCCATCGGGGCAAGAGGTCACGGTCAATGCGCAGCTCGAGAAGATGCGTGGTGTGCTCACCGTTGAGAGCCAGCCCGCAGACGCGTCGATTTTTCTGGATGGGCAGCCCGTAGGACGCACGCCCGCGACGTTGCGCGACCTCCCCATGGACCGCCCCGCGCGTCTTCGAGTCCTCCGCGAGGGCTACGAACCCGAGGAGCGCACGGTCGAGTGGGGGGGCAAGCGCGAGCAGCTCGTCGACCTTCGGCTGCGCGCGAGCGGTCTCGCAGAGGCGGTGGCTGGGCTGCCGTCGCTCGAGCCCGAGCGGGTCGCCGTTCGGGCTGCGCCGCGGCGGGTGGAGCCGGAGCG
>Ga0114972_10000045_pt1:7500-78915 | contig 78915 bp, 66 predicted proteins | sample M_140807_EF_Meta_FD_87354 | JGI IMG/M metagenome (GOLD analysis project Ga0114972, IMG submission 87354) | Freshwater microbial communities from Lake Montjoie, Canada to study carbon cycling - M_140807_EF_MetaG | ecosystem: Environmental > Aquatic > Freshwater > Lake | place: Lake... | reverse complement strand
TTTTTAATCTGCCACTGCTACTTACTGCGTCAAATTAATCATGTCAGTTACCTAACACAACCAATCAACACATGAGCAAATCTTTTACCTAGACCCTAAACAGACCTCAATCTCTTGAGCTCGGAAAACTAACTCTCAAAGTATGACTGCTGCTAAAGCTTACTCACAAACTTAAATGCTCTCACACTCAAATTCACAAGCTCGCTTTGCTGTGACTTCTACCCATATTCGATTGTGTATCGCGTTAACAATACCCCGATGCTCAGTTTAACGAATTGCTTTAGCGTTTCGTTTCAGAAGCTTCGTTTTCGTCGCTTCGTTTACCGTGCTTCGGTGAGGCAGGACTTTACAGAACGAGCAGGGGTGCGTCAAGGGTATTTTTGAAAAAACGTGAAAGATTTCAGATATTTTTTGTTTGAGATCGCAGTAATTTTTAAAACACCGATTGATACGATCTGATTTTGGTTCGTAAGGTGTTAGCTGTTCGGAGCTTTGTAAGTGCTCAAAAAGGGCCAAAATTGGGCGTTTTTTGTCGGCTTTTTAGTTACCGCACAAGAGGCCGAACAATGACCTCTCTTTCACGCCCTCGCTTGCTGCCTTGTCGAACGATGAGTCGAATTGGCTTGTCTGCGGGGCTGTTCTGTTTGATTAGATCTTCTACCTGAGCCCGATCAGAGACCGGCTGTTCGTTAATGCTCACGATGAGATCAGCTCCATTCGTATCGCGGATGACTCCTCGCAGGAATTCATTTCCTACACGACGCTCAATTGCCACGAGCCCGGCCTGATCAGATGGGCCTCCGGCCTGAGTGCGAAACACCATTGGACCCTGATTCGTATCAACTAGAGCCCACCCCATCGCTGGGCGAGCTATTTTTCCAGTCCGAATTAGCTCAGGTAGAACTTTACGAATACCGTCTATCGGTATCGCAAAACCTATTCCAGCAGAATCTCCTGACTGGCTTAAAATGGCTGTATTTATTCCAATCAGTCTTCCATCGGCATCAAGAAGTGGTCCACCCGAATTGCCTGGGTTTATCGCAGCATCGGTCTGAATTAATCCACGCAATATGCTGCCAGTTGGACTTTTAACTGTCCGGTCGAGGCTCGACACAATCCCTTGAGTTAGGGTGCGGCTCAATCCGAATGGATTGCCAATCGCAAGGACACTCTGACCAATTTCAAGGGCCGTCGAGTCACCAAATGTCACTGCGCTCAAATTTGGTGGAGGGGCGACAATCTGAATAACTCCAATATCTGTCTCAGGATCGCTTCCAACTAGACTAGCCTTGTAGTTTTTCCCATCGGCGAGAGTAACCTCAATGCGATGAGCGTTACCGATCACATGATTATTGGTTAGAACAATTCCGCGACGAGCATCAACGATTACTCCAGAGCCCGTTCCCTCTCGCGGCTGGTACTCCATGAAAAATTCAAATGGATCGTATTCCAGTGTAATTGTTGTCACAAAGACAACCGCTTCGTTAACCGATTTGTAAACATCAATGGTCCGCTGTTCATCCGCAGACCGTGAAGCTCTGTCAATTTGATCTCTAGCTCGAACTGGCTCGCCCCGAATCGTTAATGCAGCGACAAGTGTTACGACCGAGAAGACGAAAGCAATTAAAGAGAGAACAAGGTGGGTGCGGACTTTCATGACAGGTCGCTCTTTTCGCCCTAAAAAAATACTCTCCCGCGCTAGTCATCGACTAAAAAAGTCTGAGATAGATGACAAATACGCTCAACACGAGTTACCCCAGGAAGCATCTCGAGTGCGCGTCTTACTTTATCGAGTTGACGGGCATCGAGTATCGAAAGCTCAAAACTGTTGATCGCCTTACCTGCCGACGTTGTACGACATTGTGCACTCATAATATTGGCTCCATGAGCAGCTATTGCTTGGCTCATAGAGGCTAAAAGACCCACAGTATCGCGCGAATGGACTGTTATTCTGACCTTTCGAGCAGTTTGTACCTCTCCGTCCCACTTCACCTCGACACACCGTAGCGGATCCATGCCGTGGACCTGTGCGCAATCAGCATCGTGAACGGTAACTCCCCTTCCCCGAGTGATAAACCCTATAATTCTATCTCCTGGTAGCGGCTCGCAACAACGGGCAAAACGCACGACCACATCGGAAATACCTCCTACAGTCACCCCTACTCGCGACCTCGATTCTCGAGCTGCTCGCTCAAAAATTCGCTTCAGCGGTGATGGCTCAACCGCCGCCTCTTCACTCAGGGTTTCACCTTCAGGGAGAAACTTCGCAACGACCTTTCCGATCGGCATCTTTCCGTAACCAATCTCGGCGTACAGATCCCCCTCAGTTCGCATACCCAGAAGCTGAGCTACCTCCGCTATCTTCCCCTCTTTCTCCAATTTCCGGAGATTAAGCTTCGCTCGGCGAAGCTCTTTCGTTAATGTTTCAAGACCAAACGCTAGGCTTCGAGATCGCTCTTCTAGCTTAATGAATGCCCGAATCCGTTGTTTTGCCTTGGCAGATTGGACAAAACGAAGCCAATCTTTGCTCGGCACATGGCTTTTTGATGTGAGAATCTCGATTGAATCTCCACTTTGCAGGTGATAATCAAGCGGAACTATCTGACCATTTACCTTAGCTCCAACCGTCCTATGCCCGATATCGGTATGAACAGCGTACGCGAAATCAACAGGAGTGGATCGCGCAGCAAGCCGAATTGGATCGCCTTTTGGGGTGAAAACAAACACATCCTCGGGGAAGAGCTCTCCCTTGACCGACTGGATGAATTCGTCTGGATTTTTGAGATACTGCTGACTCTCGACGAGATCCTTTACCCACCGAAGATCGAAATTACTCGGCACACTCTGCATCGCTGAGCTACCCGATTCCTTGTATCGCCAGTGGGCTGCAATACCCTCTTCGGCGACGCGATGCATATCGTGCGTCCGAATCTGAATCTCTATCCGATTTCCCGCCGGCCCAATCAGAGTCGTATGGAGCGACTGGTACATATTCGGTTTCGGCATCGCGATGTAGTCCTTGAACCTATCCGGGACAGGAAGCCACTTCGAGTGAACAACGCCTAGCGTTTCATAGCAGGCCCGAACTGAGTCGACTAAAATGCGGAATCCGAGCAGATCATGAACTTCGTCGAAGGCGAGATTGCTGCGCTCCATCTTTTGCCAAATTGAGTAGAGATGCTTGGCTCGCCCACTCACCTGACCAGGGACTCCACTCTCTTCGAGTGCTGCCGCGATAGCGGTGGTCGCCTCTTTAATATATTGAGCCCGTTCATCGGCTGTCTTGCCGAGATTTTCGCGCAATAGGTGATAAATTTCGGGACGCAAAAAGAGTAGACTTGCGTCTTCCAATTCAGATTTGAGCCAATAGATACCGAGACGATTGGCGAGCGGCGCGTAAATATCGAGGGTCTCCTGCGCAATTCTGCGACGTTTTTCATCTGATAGATGATGCAACGTTCTCATGTTGTGGAGCCGATCGCACAACTTTACGAGCAAGACCCGAATGTCTCGGGACATCGCGAGGAGCATCTTCCGAAAACTCTCCGCTTGTCTCTCCTCTTTCGATTCAAACTCTATGCGAGTTAATTTGGTGACCCCATCGACAATTTCGGCAACATCAATCCCGAAGCGGTTCGCAAGATCGGATTTCTCGACCATCGAATCCTCGATGGTATCGTGTAAAAGTGCCGCTGCAATGGAGGGAAGGTCGAGTTTAAGATGACACGCAAGGAGCGCGGTCTCGACTAGATGAGTGAAGTAAGGTTCTCCAGAGGCACGGACCTGTCCTCGGTGCTGGTCCTCGGCGAACGCGTAGGCCCTCTCCACGAGGGAGATATCTGGAAGTGGGTAGTAAGCCTTGATAGCGGAGCGAATCGCATCCAGGTACATGAGGGAAACCATCAATGGCAACGGCCTTTTCAAATCCGCTCGCCATCAGGAGCGGTTGGGACGCTCTTATAAAAATTAATTACTCGGCTGCAGAGGTCCCTAAAAAGCCGCAGCAGAGTGGGCGTAGCGGCAGAGACTCCAGGAGACCTACCGCCCACCTTCCATCATACAACTACTTATTCGTCGAGGTCTCCCTCTGTAGTATCGTCGTTTCCAGCTTCTTCACCCTCCGCAACAACACCCTTTCCATCGAGGGAAAGCGAATCTGAATCAAGAGAGCTTGAGGATTCATTATCGCCGAAAAGCTGAGGTAGAGCCTCTTCTCCACCCTCATCCTCAGAGGGACGGGCGGTGCGGCTCGTTGACTGAAACGGTATGACTGTTGTGTTCATCAGAGAGGCAGCCTCAGCTTGCTGCTGGCGGTCTCGCTGCTCCTCCTCGAGCTTCTCTCGATATTCGACCTCTTCTTGAGCGGTTAAAAATCTCACCTGCCCAGAGGCAATTTCGCGCAGAGCCGCCACAACCGGCTTATTGGATCGCCCCTCTTTGGTGAGCGATTCAGAACCCCGTCGAATCTGCTTTGTTCGGACTGAAGCGAGCCTTACTAGCGCAAAGCGATTATTTTCTATCTGGAGACAGTCTTCAACCGTAATTCGTGCCATAAATCAATACCTTAAAACTTTGCTCGATTGTCCCATCAGGGACTTCCCTCCGTAGGGCGCACCGATATGAACGTCGGGCGGACCGTATACGAAACCACTCCTTATTCGGAGCATCAGCGGCATCTGGTAGCTAAGCTACCTCACCAAGCCGCCACTCTACCATTTTTACTCGCGGAGCACACCCCCCCCTTGGCTAACACTTAACCTAACCTCGTTACCTACGCCACTCCTCTTCTCTACGTCCCGATTCGACCCTTGGCTTGGCCTCCCACCTACAGTTGGCACGCGCAAATCCAGGTCGACCAGATTTACTCTGTAACCGCACCCACGGACCGATCCGTTGATCGATCATCACGGTGTCCCCAGCTCTTAGTTCAGCAGTTGCCGGGGCGAGCTCACTAGGGCGAGTGCGAATGACTGCTTTATCGGATAACTCACAAGCCTGAGGCGTATGATAACGCTCAACCGGGTGGCCTGGGTGATCATCGAATCCCTCAAAAAAATCGGTCACGGACTTTGAGGGTGTTGGTGTCGCCAACGGGGCGCTACCCGGATTGACTCGATCCCAAACCGATGGCAGCTCAGCCTTTCGATCACGCTCTGCAGCAGTTGGATCCTCCTCCGGTCGCAGCCTCAAATCACCTATCGAAGCTGGCTCAAAAGGGCCATCCATTATCAATTCCTCCCGCGATGGTGAGGGAGTGGGTCGCAGCGGCGCACGTTGTCGAGATGGAGCTGCTGGTGGCGAAGAAATGGAAGGAGCCGAATCCGTTGTCACCGCCTCTTCTCGAACATTCACCAAATCATCCATCGCGACCTGCAACACCTCAATGGTTGTTAGAGGAACCAGATCGGCGTGACGAAGAAGTGGCACAACCCGCGGAAGCGGTTCATTCGGTATCGGAGAGGCGACAAGCTCAACTAGATCATCGCGCATAGGGAGAAAATAGCGCACGAAAACACCGATAATTAGTGCTAGAATAGCAACCGTAATAACTCGACGGTCCCACCTATTCGCCTTCTTTTCCTCTGGTTGTTGTTGCGCAATCGGCAGCTGTTCTTCCTTTGACTTGATGTCACTAACTGGCGGCAAGCTCGATACTGATTTCGTAGTTAAAGGTGGCTGTTGCGAAACGTCCTTCGGAGCATCTTCGACCGGGCGCTCCTCTTCTCCTTTTTCTACCTTCAACTCTTCTGAGGAATCTTTAATTCCAAACCATCGCCGACAAGACCGCAAAACCTGCTGAACCTCATTCCATTCCGAATCAGTACCCGCACCCTCACCCACCTTTTCTTGAGAGATCGCCCTTTCGAAAGATGGTTGAAGAAGCTCCACCGGCATCGATTGGGCCTCAAGATGGGCTCGAATCCACCAGACTTGGCTTAGAAGCGTTTTGAGTCCATCGCGCTCACAGAGGCGCACTAGTGCCGGCCAGTGCTCAGCGTCAGCAAGTTCGGCGTAGGGGCTTTTTTTTTGGGGTGGCGGCTCATCCTGCAAAGAATCTAGTCTCGTTTCAGTCGCGCCATCTTCAGGAGGGTACACAGCGTCATCTGCAGCGTTAGCCAAAAGATCTTCTAGGCCGAGATCAAGGGGCGATACGATCGGCTCTTCGGTGGGGCTGATTGGAGGAGCTTTGTTGGTTGATTCGCCCGCGGCTAAACGGGGCGATACTTCAGGGGTAGCGCCCCCCAGAGACTGGCGGAGGCGGCCGTTTTTTCGACGCTTTGCCCTCTGCTTCGTCATCGAATAAAGTCTCCTCGAGAGGTCAAAACAAACGATAGTGGACGGGCTCGCCATGAGCCGCCGAACGATTTCAATGAGATTTCAATAAGATTGCATGAACGCCGTATCCTGATCCATCAGATAGAATCGTCACCTGAATCGGAAAACATGAGTGATGCTAACACGTTTCCGTATTATTTGCTCAACATTGCCCCATACAAATCCCAAACGGCCTGAGAACTCAATGTATCGTGCGTTATTACAGAAAGAAAAAGGCTCCATCGCGACCCAATTTACTCTGCTTTTGCTCCTTATCTTGAGCATTATTATGAGTGGTTGTGTAACTGCAACGATTTCTCCACCGCAGACTCTTGTGCGAGATACTATTCCGATTGTGCTCGCCTCTGATTATCCTACGGTCAGAGTTCACGACGTTTCGGCGAAACATCGGGCTGGCACTCTCTATGCCCTTCTTGTTCTTCCTGTTGGTTCTATTGTTTTTCTCGACCCAAAGATCGGGCTCGAGGATTCCGTTACACGTGCGATCGTTAAAGCTCCACCACTCGGAGTGCATTCAATTGAGATATCGCTAAAGAGCGTTGAAATGACAGCTTACGATCTTATATTCACAAGACGAATTCTGTGTTCAATCGAGGGAGCTGTTGAGGTGAAAACAACATCAGCCAAATCCCCAATCCGAACAATCATGGTTTCCGAATCTGTGACACGGTACCGAACACTTGCATTTTCCCCGCAAATTGCTCAAGTAGGTCGGGAGTGTTTTGAGGCGTTTGGCACAACGGTTGTTAGTTCAGTAGCGAGGCGGATTCTTGGAGCGAGTGAAGAATCTCTTGATAATGAAATTATCGATTAGTGCTCTTTTACAGAAAAGATCCGAGCAAATTGGGTTGCTCCATGAGAAGTCTCTTTATCGTAGAGTCTTTGCTGCTCATTAAGTCGAGTAATTAGCTCTTTTCCGAGTTTATTGAGATCGTCGATTGAGCAATTGTCGCAGCTACTACCGACCGAAGAAAGTGCGGACTCTAATGTTTCTCTGTATTGAAGAAATATATGGAGATGGCCCGCTTCGTGTTCTAAAACTTGCAGAAGGTAGCGGTGCCATTCACCTCTCTCCTCGTCAGAGGGAGACACTGAGGGACACCATCTCGGAAGGACCAGCCGAGTTGTCGCGCGAACGCGCACCGGCGTAGGCGAGTGCCGCGTCTCTACATTCCATCGCCAGATAATACTCCAAGACAATAGCGCATCCCGACGAATATTATCATCATCAAGTGGACCAGATGCGCTCATTTTAGCTGAAACTTCAGAGAGATCGTTTGTGGTTATCTCATAGAATTCAACCGAAGTGCCGGCGCTTTTGAACAAACTAAGGTGAGGAGGAGGAGCAATACATTGAGTGGATCGATCAAGAGTTCGATTCGAATGTATTGAGGGTTTTATTGGGATAGATTCGCTCTCATGCAACGTGCTAAAAAAGATAGCGACGACCGAGAAAGGTACAAACGAGCAAAGTACCCACCTCTTTTTGCAGAGCGAATCAATCCATCTCGAGCTCACGGAGTCTTCTTTTTTTCGGCGACTTTTGGGGCTCCACCAGATACTCACATCTATTGGACAATATATTCGGTGAAAATAACGTTCGTTACTGGACCATCACCATCACCCACCACATCGTTAATCGCCTCAACTAGTTCCCCTTTCAGGGCATCGCGCTGCGATGTAGAGCGAGCTTCATCGACCGTTTTTGAACTTAACACTCTAATTACGACATCTCTTATGAGTGGCTCCTTGACCTTAAGGATACCCTCAATCTTTGGCGGACCCTTATCCCCCCCTCCACCAGCACCACCGCTACCGTGCCCTGCTGCTGCGGTAAGATCTAATTCCATCTTTTTGGCTTTTTCGATGTCGAATTCGAGATAAATAGTAGCTTTAAGATAGCTCCCGCTATCTGCGAGATTTACGATGAACGCAGGTTCAAGAGGTGCAAGCACAAGTTGAGGATGCTCTTCCTCAAGATGTTCTTCCTTATTTTCTTTTGGATCCTCTTTTTTGCCCAAAACTAGGAATGCGCCTGCTCCTCCTCCGCCCAAAAGAAGAAGGAGCACCACCACAATAATGAGCTTTTTTTTACCCGATTTTTTTTTGCCCCCTTCCTCCGATGCTGGGGATTCGTCAGTCTTCTCTGCCATAAATCTCTGTTCGGATGTATCTTGAGGGTAATGGGATGCTAGACATTAATTGTCCGCATTATGTGCCATTTATAAGATGCAGCCGGAGGTATTTAGATTCGAACTGGTTTTGTTTGGTTTATTAAGGGGTGCAACCGACCGGATAGGCGATTCAGCGCTATTCCAAACTCTCTTACACGCTCGTTTTAAAGCTATTTTGCACGAGTGCGGTGGTCGCTACGTACACTGCAGCATCAACCCGCAAAACTCGCTCACCCAGACTAATCGGCTGAAAGTGGCATTCCTGAAAAAGTCTAATCTCCCGTTCGGACCATCCTTTTTCAGGACCTATCGCAATAATCGTGTCGTTATTCGGCTCAAGAGAAGATTTATTGCACCTCTCATCATCATTGCGCGTCTGTGTTACTGATAATCCCGGCACACCTTCATCAAAACCACCGCCCGTATGGGCAAAAAAAGCGCACTTGTATCCTCGTCGCGATCGCAGCAGCTCATTGAGCGCACCACCAACCTCTATACGGGGCGATATCGAATCACACGTCTGTTCGAGCGCGCGCTCAACCTCCCCCGCTATACGCTCAGCTCGAAGCTCGCGCGAAGAGAGGTAGCTTTTCTCAGTTCGATCAGTTTTCACGAGAAAAAGTTCCCGTATCCCGAGAAAAACTCCGGCCTGGATCACCTTTTTTATTGTTTGAGGTCGGGAGATTGCCACAATTAGGGTGGCGGGATTGCGTTCTAGCGGTGGGGCCGTTGACTCAAAATTAAGCTCCACTCTCTCGCTTGTTATAGTTTTATAGGTTGCTCGGCCTCGATTTCCATCACGAATCGCCGCCGGCACCGAAATCCCTAGCGCCACATCGTGAAAATCTTCACGAGCATGACGAGCGCGCTCCCCGCTGAGAATAGCGAGCCCCTCATTAGTAACTTCATCGGGGTAGATAAGAAGAGAATTCATCTATCGGCGATATATCTTAGTCTAAATCTTGGTGCTCATCTTTCACCCGAAAAGAGCCGCCCATCCGAAGCGCGACACGAGGGGAGCGAGCTATGAGATTCGATTACACCTCCCGAGTTCCTGCAACTTTCGTAGTCTGAGACGATCATCGGACGAGAGAGCTCTGGATACCCGCAACCGCTCGCTCCTGATGGCGCACATGTCCGCGCGCCACACCCAGAAAAAAAGATGCTCCCTACGCACGCTGCAACTGTTATCACCTTTTTACTCAACACTTTAGCTACTCCTTGCATATATACTCGGTCAAATTTGTAACTATATTTGTAACTCCGGTAGCGTACTACATTCGAGATCTCAGAGAAAATCAGAACAAAAAGAGCTCGAGATTTGCCGTTGCCTCAATCAAACAATTTTTGTACGGTTGGGGTGCAAAGCGAGCAAAGGTATCGTGCCACTCGCGAAATTGGTAGGAGGGTCTATGCGAATTGCGACGTGTGGAGGAGAGACAAAGTGGGGTTCTTTCTTGTTGGCGCACCTTGCTGCCGAATGGTTAAATCATGGCCGCGACGCAATCATTATTGATGCAACTCCTGAACAAGAGCTCGTCTCATATTTGCGAGTTTCTCCATCTCTTATGAGTCGTCTCCCAAGGCTCGGAGAGGAGGGATTTCGGATCAAGGAGTATCTGCAGCGAGATATCAGCGGCTTAAAAGCCTCCGCGATAACCGAATATTCGGTACCAACAACAACGGGCCGGGAAATTGAGTGCTCATCCTCCGAGCCGCTCATTGCCTGTTTCTCCGCCGAGTTCCCCTACCCGCAGATTTATCCTTTAACGTTAGAGGCGAACGCGCGGCTCATTTCACTCGGGTCGTGTGAAAGCGATAATATCTCCGCTCAACGGCGCCACCACCAGGCTCTCTCAATTTTCCTAAACCACCTAGCAGATCAACCTGATAATGGAATCTTCATTCATCTTGGTGCAGGACAGCTACCGTGTATTACGGGGCTACTCGGTCGGATAGACCTTGCGATTAAGGTTGATGAAGAGGACGGTAGCGACGAAACAGCGGCGATGATCGCTTCGATTCAACAAACGCTCGATCGATTAAAGACACCCACAGTATCGTTCAGGGGGATAAGCCGCGCGAATTGGGGACACGACGGGGAAACGTCCGATCAATCTTCGAGCGGTGAAGAGAACGCCACCGAAGAAGAGCTGCTCGATACTGATGTTGCTGTTGCACTACCCGGAACGACTCCTCACACCCTAGGTTTTCGGGATGCCGCTCGAGAGATTGTCGAATATGCAGCGTCTCTTCGCCCCGACCCCGCTCGTTTCACCCGCAATAATGAGCTATTGGCGCAGCTTGGCGATGTTATGGGGACCGCCACTATTGGAACCAAAGGTGAGGCCACGCGAAGACCTGTGGCCTCTTGAGCGAAGACGCCCTAATACGCCTTCGCGTACACCGCGTCTATTGTGGCTGGCTTACCAGTGACGATGCACCTTCCATCTTGGCTCTGCGCATCCGTTGAAGATTGCTGCGGTAGGAGACACCGCACCGTCACCTTAAACTCCGCGAGAAGCTCATCAATCGACGCGTCCCCCGACCATTTGCCGACAACAAATCCTGCAGGACCATCCCCCGAGAAGTGCTCTCGCAGCTCATCAAGGGTCCTGATATCACGACGGGTGAGCTTTTCGTGATAAGCAACCGCCTGAGCATAGTAGCTCTCATGGATCGACTGAAGCAGCTCCGGCATCCCCGCAACCGCTGCATCTAAGGGAAGAGTAATTCTATCTTTCGGGCCCTGATCTCGACGATACACACTCACCTGCCCCTGCTCGATATCGCGAGGCCCAATTTCAATACGAACGGGAGCACCCCGCTTTATCCACTGCCAGCTTTTTTCTCCGCCCCGTATATCACGCGCATCAAGCTCAACGGCGATCGGACGACCATCAAAATGGGTCGCTTCGAGCCGTTTTTTGAGCTGCTCGCAAGCCTCCATCACCGCAGCAGCTGTGTCTGCTTTTGGCGTTATCGGAATGATGACGACCTGTTTAGCAGCCACCCGAGGCGGAAGCCGCAACCCATCATCATCGCCGTGCGCCATAATCAGCCCACCGATCATCCGTGTTGAAGCACCCCAAGAGGTCGTGTAGGCGTATTTTAGCTCCCCATCGCGATCAAGGAACTTGATATCGCTTGCCTTTGCGAAATGTTGACCCAGATAGTGTGAGGTGCACGCCTGCAGCGCTTTCCCGTCCTGCATCATCACCTCGATCGTGAACGACCGCTCTGCTCCCGGGAACCGCTCTGAGGGGCACTTTTCACCAACAAAACCGGGGAGCGCAAGGACGTTTTTGAAAAACTCCTCGTACACCTGATGCATCTGCACCGTTTCACGCATCGCATCCTCTTCGGTCGCGTGAACGGTATGTCCCTCCTGCCACAGAAATTCAGCAGTCCGCAGAAATTGGCGGGGCCTCATCTCCCACCGCACGACGTTCGCCCATTGATTAATCAGGAGCGGCAGATCGCGGTACGACTGAACCCACCGCGAGAATGAATCGCCGATGATCGTCTCTGATGTCGGTCGCACAATAAGCGGCTCCTCAAGCTCACCGACCGGCACGAGCTTTCCATCGCGCTGCTCAAGCCGATGATGAGTCACCACCGCACATTCTTTTGCAAATCCCTCTACGTGAGCTGCCTCTTTTTCGAGAAAACTGAGCGGAATAAAAAGTGGAAAGTAGGCGTTTTGATGACCCGTCGCCTTTATCCGATCATCTAACTGCCGCTGAATATTCTCCCAAATTCCAAAGCCCCACGGCCGAATGACCATACAACCCCGGACTGGCGAGCTATCAGCAAGGCCAGCGGCTTTGATGACTTCTTGGTACCACTCCGGAAAGTTTTCGGCGCGAGTGGGCCGGATGGCGGTTTCGCGCGAGGCAGAAGCTGAATGGGTCTGGGAGGCGTTTTGTGTCACGGTCTGGATCTTTTGAATTGAGGAACTCTGAATCGGCGAAACAGGGCGCAAGAGAAACGCTCGCACCGATAATTACGATATGATTGAATAGGGGGGACTACGAGTCAAGGCGACAGAGCCATTGATGCACCTCTCTTGAGGCTGCACAGCGAATACTTCCTCTGCGCCATTTTTTTTTCTACGGTAATCACAAAGACCACTCTCGCCTAAAACCGTTAAAAAGAGCGAACTTATGATTCTATGGCTTCTCTTTACTTTAATCGCGATTGTGGGGAACGTCACTTATCTTGCCGGCCTCAAGCTCGCAGATGGCCGAATTAACCCCTTTTTCTTCACCTTCCTACTCTCAGCGGTCGCCCTTATTGGACACACCGCAACGCTCCTTTTTTATCGATATGTAATGGGTGAGCAGGTAAATCTATTTTATGATTCTCGCGGAGCTCTTCTCGCAGTGCTGGTAGGATTGGCGGTTGTAGTTATTGATTTTTCTCTCTTCTTCGCCTTCCGTCACGGATCAGCGATTAATACCCATGTAGCCCTAGCCGTTGGAACCGCTATTAGTTTCGCCGCAGTGAGCGTCTGGCTATTCGGCGAAAGTGTTACCCCAACCCGGGCAGTTGGTATTGGGTTGGGGTTGGGGTTGGTGGTTCGGGGGTAGTATTATTCGCATTTATTTACGAGCTGAACCATACCAGCTCTTTTGAGTTTCTCAAGTAAATTATAAGCGGTCTCCGGGCCCAACACTAGCTGATCTTTAGCCGTGTCCGGAATTCTGCCCAGAGAAATTCTAGTCGTCTCGATGTCTTTAAGACCAACAAACCTCTGTAACTCTGCAAGACGACTCGCTTTACGAATGTCAAAGGCCTCGTCGCCAATCATCGCCGCTACAGTCCGGTTCAGAGCTTGAATCTGTTTGGTAGATGCGTTTTCGGCCCTATTTGATTGACCTCCATTTTCAATCCAAACAGGCGGGTTCTCTCCCCGTCTCAAATTTTCCAGCAAAGCCACGGTCGCATTCAAATCATTGGACTTAAACTCTTCTTTAACTTTATACTCTTTATTCGGATGACCGATTAGTCTCCCATTGACTAATTGTCGGGATAACCAACCCATTACCGCACTACCCGTTTCACAAACCTCCTTTCCACTATCCGTAAAAATATTTCCCATAAATGCTCCAAAAATCGAACAGACACCTTCTTGGTTATTCCGGGTAAATTTAAATGAGTATCATAATCTCTGTAAAAATCCCTCACCCCAAATTCCACGCCGTCAACCACCTTTCTCGGACCGGCATTAGCCCGAAACGGCTTCGGAGGCTTTCTTCGAACTTGGGCAGGTGGGCGGCGCCGTAGAAGATGGCTATGCTCTTGGCGCCACCAATTAGCTCTTTTGCAAGCACTCGCAACGCTTCTTCGTTCCTAATATCAATTATATACGGCTCTAGGGTGCCGCCGAGGCCCTCTCCGCCGGTGCGTTCCATTACCTCAGCGAACTGGGCAAGAAGCGCCTTGGGGCCGGTGTTTGTGGGGTTGGGGGTGGGGACACCGAGCTGATTTATCTTTCCGTAAGCACGGAACATATCGCCGAGGATTCCGATTCCTAGCGACATCATCGTCTCGCCGCGGCGTTTGCCTTCAGCGAGGATCTCTTCTGGGGAGAGGTCGGCATGGATAAAGTTTCGGCGAGAATAATCGATAGCATCGATCTGATGAACCATCCCGAAATAATCGGTTAGGAGCCGTTGAAAGGTCGCCAGCAGACTACCGTTTTCTGAGCTGCGATCTGGTCGGGGGCGCACTCCGCGGGGTGCAACAAGCTCGTATAGAACTCGGCTAAATTGGCGAAATTCCCGATTAAGTTCATCGTAATAACCGCGCTCACCGATGTGCACGGCCCCGATGAGGGTTATGCTTCCCGACGGACCGAGCAACGGTTCGAGCTTTGAGCCGGGGGATGGGCGAAACTCAACCACAGACGTCTGCAGCGAACGTATTTCTCGAGAGGTAGAGTCTCGAAGTACCTGGATATACTGTCGTGGGCCAAGATCGCGGAGAGGCTGGACCGCAGATTCTCGAGCTTCAGAGACCTTTCCAAGCGCGCCCCCCTGAGTAGCGCCCTCTCCGAGCTTTAGCTCCCCTCCCCTCAACCAAAAGCCCGCTATGACTCCAACAAGCAGCAGCGCCACTCCCCCAATAATCCGCCCCCGCATCACCATCCTCCCGGCTGTAATTCCTTCTAGTCGCCCGCCAACGTCCTTTAGTTAGCGGTATGGAAGGCGCTCGCGCAACAGCAGCATAGGGGCAACACAGCGTCGAATCACTGCGGAACTGGCTCGCTAAGTCATCTGAAAAGCCGCAAAATTCGGTTGAGCCCCTCCCTAATGCACCGCTGGAGCTCCCGGAACATGGGTTACAACCTCCTCAAGTAGGTGCAGGAGGTCCTCTGGGTTATCGCTTCGGGCGTAAAATGCATCTGCCCCACCCGTCCTTGCGGCCTCCTCAATAAAAGCCGAGTGTTGGTCTGCGATTGCTATCACCGTCATCATACTGTCGCGCCACCGCCGCAATAAAGAAAAAGCATCCCCCTGATTGAGATGTAGGTGGACAAGAACACAGCTTGGAAACCAAGTTTTTGTTAATTCTAACGCCTCACCCTCGGTAGAGGCAGACCGACAATCGATCGCGCACTGAAAGGAGAAGAGCTCAGCATGCTCCTCTATTGCCGCCGCAAATGTTGGATTATCGTCAACAATCAGTAGTCGTATGTGCTTCCTTGCGACCTCAAATAGCTCCTCACTAAACCCCTCGCCGGGCGGCGGAGTTGGTTTTGACTTAGTCATAATCAGAAACTCCCAAAAAAAAGAGCGCAGCCCCTTCCTTGGAGCTGGTTGTTATCTGTATCTTTGGCGCATATTAATCGTTGGAGAGGGTATCGGCTCGGCAAAGGGGGAAGTTGAGGGAAATTGGAGTCGCGCCATGCCCGCGCCTTTTTTCGCCCCGTCGTCATCAAAACCTCTAACAGCGATTCATTTTCCATCGAACCGCGCTCAACTATTCAGTAGCAGGCATCCGTATGTCAGATCCCTCCCTCACGACGACTCACCAAAAGGCACTTCAGGTGAATCTCGACAGCTCGCGCTACGGCACCTTCGCTGAGATAGGCGCTGGACAAGAGGTTGTTCGATGGTTTTTTCGGGTCGGTGGTGCCGCCGGAACCGTCGCGAAAAGTATGTCAGCGTACGATATGACGGTAAGCGATGCGATTTATGGGACCTCGCGCCGCTACGTATCGCACGAGCGGCTTCTGCAGATGCTAAATCATGAATTTTCGCTGAATGTTGAACGACTTCAGGATGATACAAAACGGCTCTTCGCATTCGCCAACACAATGACCGCCCGAAAATATGGGGTCGATACGAGCTACGATCACGGATGGATGGGGTTGCGTTTTCAAAATCACCCCAACGGGCCGGTCTCTCAGGTGCTCATCCATGTGCGGCTATACGACAATACCCATATCCTTCAACAGGAAGCGGTCGGCATCCTCGGAGTTAATCTCATCCATTCCTGCTTTTATGAAAATAGTCACCCCGATGTGATCATCGAGAAGCTTCTCGACAACCTATCGCGAGCTCGTGTTGAGATCGACATGATCGAATTTTCTGGGCACGCCTTCAGCGAAGTTGATAATCGGCTGATGTCTCTTTTACTCGTCCAGAAGGGCGTTGCAGATATCGCAATGTTTGACCCGAGCGGTAATGTGCTGCAACCAGCTGATGCGCTCTATAAAAAGCCTATTCTAATTCAGCGAGGAACATTTCGCCCCGTTACCCACACCCATCTCGATATGCTTTTGGCGTCTTACGTCCAATTTAAAGAGGATTTTCCAGGACAGGCGAGCAAGTCCACCACCTTTATGGAGTTAACGACCAAAAATCTCTTCGATACGGCGGCTCTCGATCCGAAAGATTTTCTCGATCGAGTCGATGCATTATCAGCGCTCGGTCAACAGGTCCTTATCACCCGCTTTACCGGTTCATACGGTCTTATCCGATATCTTCGGGGATTTACGAATCAACCGATAGCGCTCTCTCTCGGCGGCGCAGCACTCGTTGACCTCCTCAATGCGCGCAACTACGAGGAGCTTAATGGCGGCGTGCTCGAAGGGCTGGGCCAACTTTTTCGCGAAGAGGTCCGCGCATACTGCTACCCGCAAATCCTCGCTAACGGAACAACGCTCACCATAGAATCACTAAAAGGCCCAGATTCACCCGTCAGGCATCTCGTATCTCATCTTCATGAACAAGGGTGCATCAGTCAGGTGTCGAATCAAGGACCGCGACCTGTATCGATTACCTCTACCGAGGTACTTCAGTTAATCCGCTCAGGCGACCCGAGTTGGCAAGATTATGTCCCATTACCGGTTGCTGATCTTATAAGAGATCGAAAATTGTTCGGATATCAGGGCTCCTGAACGACTACTTCTAAAGGCGTCGCAAGCTCATCTTCCCGCAAGTGCCTCAGCGAATTCGAGATCTTCGGGTGTAGTAATCTTGAAGGAAAAACGGCTCCCCGCAACAATCTGAACAGGGTGGAAAGGGGTTACTAACGAAGTATCGTCGGTGGCCTCGCTCTGAGCTGCTTTGTGGGCGCGGGAAAGTAGCTCAAGCTCAAAAGCCTGCGGGGTCTGGATATGCCACACTCCCTCCCGATCTAGCTCGCCACAGATAGTCCCTGCAGAAATTTTACGCCCTACAGAATTTTCTCCGTGCGGACGAGGTTCCCCTCTCCCGATAGCAGAGCTCTGCTGCTCACCCACAACTCGGCGAAGTGTATCAACCACCGGCACAGCAGCGGTCGCCGCACCGAAGCTCCACGCAGCCTCTGCGACCCGACGCACAACCGCAGGCGGCGTCAAACACCGCGCTGCATCGTGAATAACGATATATTCTGATGATGAAAAGGATGATTTAGAGTAGAAAATGGCCCGCGCCACTGATTCCTGTCGCGTTGTGCCGCCCCTAATGACCGCAAGAGGTATAGACGAATCGTCCCGAGCTTCTCTGCTCACCGCATTAAGCTGCTCACCCTCCCAATCCGGAGGTACAACGACAATCACCGATGAAACAACTCCGGAAGCCTGAAGTGTTCCGATGGCACGCTGCACCATCGGAACACCACCGACCTTAACAAAGGCTTTCGGAATACCAGCTCCCAGTCGACTGCCACTGCCCGCAGCCACAACAACACCAACAGTGACCGATGAGAGCTGGACCATACGGAACCGTTACGCGAAGATCTCGGCGATCTCGTCGCGGACCCTCTCCTCAGCCCTTGATTTTACAATTGAAACCTCTGAGACCAATAGCTGCTGAGCGCTCTCGAGCATCTTCTTCTCTCCATACGAGAGCTCTTTGCCCGAACCGATGACCGATATATCTCGCACAACTTCTGCAATCTCAAACAACGAACCGGTCTTCAGCTTATTCGTGTAATCTCGGACACGACGATTCCACGTCTGGGTATCGATCTTTATCCGTTTGGTTCTGAGAATCTCATAAACCTGGTCGATAGACTGACGATCAACTATCCGCCTCAAACCAACAGCTTCGGATTGCTCAACCGGAACCATTATTTTTGTGCCCTTCGTATCGAGCACATGAATCACATAAAATTCGCGTTCGCTTCCCCCCAATACTCGACTTACGATTTTTTCAACCTCGCCTACCCCGTGACCAGGATAGACCACCTTCTCGCCAACTTTGAACGAATAGGTCTTCAAGACTGGACTCCTCCCAAGATGATTACGACTCTCTGACACAAGAGCACCGAATCGACCGATTTTTGAACTTCGAAAAAATGGATTTAGATCACACTCTCTCGTTCACTTTCGGACCGGACAACTGCTCGATTCGACACCGGAACTGGACTACTCCCTTATCAACTTCGCCGCCTCTTTCACCAGAAATCCTGAGCATCCTCTTTGGATACCCAATCCGAGGAACTCTGGTACTAAGCAAGCGTCGTTACCGCCGATACTGCCTTAAGTCACCATCTGTGCGACCCTGACCTTGACCTTCAATCCTTTGACAAACCAATCCCCGCTCCCCTCGGAGCTCGGGCGGGACTAGAAATCCCCAAAAAACCAACAAGAAATCGCCAAAATAGCTTCTCGTAGAACAAAACTGATACCTGTTTTAGTCTACGAGAGGCCAGCTCGTACTTTTTTTAAAAAAACCGAAAAAAGCTCTTGCAATAAAAAAAGTTAGGCTTATAGTTACGCACCAACGAAGCCCAACAAAAAACAGCGTGAATCCAAAACGCGCCGACCTGCATCAGATAAAAGTACCGTCTGACAGGAAAGGCTTGGAATGAATAATTGAAACCTTAAGGACTATAATAGCTTCCAATTATTCAAACTCGAAAAGTAGCTCTTGATCGGCTCTTTATTCGATTTCTAATTACCCCAAGATCTGTCCGAAGAACTGGATTTGTCCTAACCACCACCCCATTGTTTCTTCGCAATGAGTATACGAGATACTCACAGAAAGCGTCAAAGAATCGGCGCACGGAAACTGACTTTTTTTGACAAAAAACAACAATTTGTGGCCGTCATCCACCAAATTCACAAAAATGTGGGTTATCAACCACACGCCTTACTCCATAACAAAGGACTATTATCACGAGTCTAGTAGTTCGGGGTGTCCAATTAATGACGAGAGCTCTGGGATCTGCCGTTTTTGCAACCATTCGGCGATTTCGTTATGAATCGAGGCGATAATTGATGGGCCGTGAAAAACGATTCCTGTATATAGCTGAAGTGCCGTAGCACCCGCTGCAATCATAGAAAGTGCACGCTCAGACGATTCAATTCCACCTACACCTATAAGAGGAATACGCGATCCTAATTCGCGATAAAGCGCTGCTACAAAAGAAACCGAGCGCTCAAATAAAGGAGCTCCACTAAGACCTCCTTGATAACTGCTCGCCGCTTCACAAGAATCGCGAGAAATAGTCGTGTTTGTCGCAACTATTGCATCAATCTGCTGCTCAAGAATAACCTCAACAATCGGCACTAAATCGCGCTGTTCAATATCAGGCGACAATTTGACAAAGAGTGGTTTTGCTCCGACCTCGGTGCGACACGCAGCCAAAAGATCGCGCAATCTATCAGGCTCCTGCAGCGAACGAAGCTCTGGAGTATTCGGAGAAGAAACATTAATGCAAATATAATCAGCAAAAGGAGCTACTAACTGAGAAAGTTTACGGTACTCTTCAACTGCAGCAGAAAGGGGAGTATCTTTATTTTTCCCGATATTAATTCCAATTCTAATAGTTCGTTCACGCCCCTGCCATCGACTTAACCTCTCTAAAACCGCATCCACACCCGAAGAGGGAAATCCCATCCGATTAACTATCGCTCGCTCATTTTTGAGCCGAAATACTCTTGGTCTAGAGTTTCCTGATTGTGGTCGGAGCGTCACCGTCCCAACTTCAATGTGACTTGCACCGATACTTTGCCCAAATCCAATGGCGCACCCCTCTTTGTCAAAACCAGCCGCGATACCTATCGGAGCATTAAGTTTCATACCTGCAAGCTGAATCGCGAGGCTTGGATGATCGTGGCTTGGGTGATCATACCGCACACACTCGCCCACCAATCTCTGCACCGTTTGGCACTCGCAGAGTGATGCACCCATCATCCCAACTCGATGCGCATCCTCGCCTTCAAGTAAAAAGAGAAGCGGCTTAATAATTGTCGAATAGAGTGTCATGTAATTATTCCGAGTGAGGCGGAAACTATTCTATTTGTTGCTCCATCACGCTACGGGTCATGATGAGTGCATCTTCTCCACTATCGGCGTAATACCCCTTCCTACGTCCAAGCTCTTCAAAACCGAAGCTTTTATACAATGCCTGAGCTCCGCTATTGTGCTCGCGTACCTCGAGAGTAACGGACTCGATTTTCTCCCCGGAGATCGGATTACTATCGGTCGCAGCGATCAGAGGAGTGATGAGATGATTAAGAAGCGCACTCGCAACGCCACGTCTGCGCGAATTAATCTCAACCGCTATATTTAGAATATGGCACTCTTGCGCCACAAAGTGGCACACAATAAACCCAATTAACCTCCCTCTCGAACGAGCCCCCCAAACAACACTATAATCGTATCGAAATTCATCTTCAAAGAGTCTCGCCGACCAGGGGACAGGATTTGCTTCCTGCTCAATTCTAAGAAGCTCACCCACTGCGAGCGCAGTAAGACGTACGACGACAACCTCCTGCTCCGCCCGAGTTTCATTATCGTTCACAACTGATCCTCTAATTTTTCCGACTGATCGTAGCCTGGCCGCTAACCTGCTAGAACTGGAGCTTCGCCCAAAAAAAATCCCTTGAATAGGAAATCCTATTCAAGGGATTTTAATCAGAGCTCATGCAAGAATTGGATCGCGCACACGGCGCCCTCCACACTTCGCATTTTAAAAGCTAAGCGGCAAGCGCTGCTTTAACTCTGTCTGCGATCGCCGAAAAACCTAGTTCATCGGTTGCTGCAACCTCAGCGAGCGCCTTTCTATCAAGTTCAATATTGGCCAGGTTCAAACCCCTCATGAATTGGCTATAAGAAAGACCACAGAGCCGAGCTGCTGCGTTGATTCTCATAATCCACAAGGAGCGAAACTCTCGCTTTTTGGCCTTACGATCTCGATACGCATAACGCCAGCCATGCTCTACCGAGAGCTTGGCGAGTTTAAAACACCCGTTCCGACGACCGCGATAACCGCTCGCCAGCTTCAACATTTTATTGTGTCGGCGCCGCCGAACTATTCCTGTTTTTACGCGCATACATCACCTATTCTCATGTACTAGCGGAACCTGTGCTCTATACAGGACGGCCCGCCCTTGTCGAAAAAAATCTATTACCCGTTCGGCAACATACGACGAACCATTTTCTCAAGCTCTGGTCCAACGTATGCCGGGCGACGGAGCTGCCGCATCCGCTTCGGGGCACGTTTTGATGTCAAATGGCTTCTATTTGCACGAGCCCGCTTAATCCGGCCGCTTCCGGTAACCCGGAATTTCTTCGCCGCCATTTTGTTTGTTTTCATCTTCGGCATAACCCCTCTCCTGCTCTGCTGAATTGGATCAATTAATTGAATTGATTACCTAATATGACCGCTTTTTCTACTTTTTCGGGTGCAGCCCATGACTTCACCCTTGCCTTTGTGCCGGTTTATTCACACCTTAAAACTTAACTGCCACCAGCAACCGCTTCTAATATTTAGGCGCGAACAGAGTCGAACTGTTGACCTCTTGCCTGTCAAGCAAGCGCTCTAACCAACTGAGCTACGCGCCTTCACCTAAAAGTGTCGGGGGAAGGTACCTGATTTAGTGGTTTTGGTCAACCGGAGAAGAGCTAATTTGTCGCAATGTCCACAATCTCAGGAGGTTTGGGCTTGCTGCCAGCCTCACCGCCGAGTCCTCGAAGTACATCAAGTGCCCTGGTAAACTGCTTGTCTCTTGTCATCCAATCGTGAAGCTCAGCTCGCTCCGGATCAAACGGTTTGGCGAGCGGAAGCTGCCGACTCATGTCCCCCTGCCCTGATTTTTCTTCAACTTTGGTCGTAGAGGGATTTCTTATTGCACCAGGAAGATCGCGCTCCCGCACAATAAACCGTTCTGCCTGTTGACGGGATGGCACAGGAGGCTCCACTTCTTCGAGCATCGGCACATCGAGCTCTATATCAGGGGTTATACCCTGAGCCTGAATCGAGCGACCACTTTTTGTGTAGTAGAGCGCGGTTGTAAGGGTTAGAGCTCCACCATTTTCAAGAGGAGTAATTGTTTGAACCGAGCCCTTGCCAAAGGTTGGAGCACCTACGATAACTGCTCGCCCATGATCCTTTAGGGCCCCCGCGACTATCTCCGATGCGCTCGCTGAACCACCATTTACCAGCACAACAATCGGGTACTCTGGCTGCGTTCCGCGAGGATGAGCGTAAAAACGCTGCTTTTGGCTCTCCATCCGGCCATCTGTGTAAACGATAATTCCCCGAGAGAGGAATAGATCGCTCACCTTTATAGCCTGAGTGAGAAGCCCCCCGGGATTGTTCCGAACGTCCAGGATGAGACCTTTAAGGTGATTTTTTTCGCTTTTACGGTGCAATTTTCTTATCGCTGCGGCGAGATCATCTGATGTTTTTTCGACAAACTGGGAGATTCGGACGTATCCGAGCCCATCTTCAAGATATCTGCTTCGCACACTCCGGACCGAGATAGTTTCTCGAATTATAGGGATATCGAGGAGCTGAAGGCTTCCTTTGCGGCTCACTGATATTGTAATCGGAGTACCTTTTGGTCCTCTTAACCGCTTTACGGCATCCACAAGCGAGAAATCTTTGGTGAACTCTCCCTCGATCTTTACGATAACATCCCCTGCTTGCACCCCCGCTTGCTCTGCTGGCGAACCCTCCATCGGTGCAACAACGACGAGCAACCCATCTTTAAAGGTCAGTTCGATCCCAAGCCCCCCAAACTCCCCTTTTGTTTGAGCCTGAAGCTCCTGATAAAAATCGGGATCCAGATAGCCGCTGTGAGGATCGAGCGATGTAAGCATCCCCTTGATTGCGCCCTCCACTAGCTTTCGGCTATCAACCTGATTTACATAGTCGCGCTGAACTATCGAGATAACATCGGTGAAGGTTTTAAGTTCATGATAAATGTTCTGACTAACCTCTTCCTTAGCACCAACCTCTGAGGCTCCGTGGCTAATTACATAAACCGCGCTAAGCACGATTGCCGCGCCCGCAACTAAACCTTTGTAGAGAGACCATTCGGGGGAAGTTAGCCCACTTCGCGGAGCAATATTTAGAGCAAGCGGCGAGCTTTGCGCAACCTCAGCGCACCTCATATTCACCCCTCGCCTTCGCCCGATTCGCATACGATACCTACGATTCGACTCAATACCTAACGATAAAATCCCGCCTATCATCTTGAGATGAAGACGAACGTTAGTTCGGTTTTAAAATAGAGTACTCAAGAACCTTTAACCACCTTGTACGGTATCAAAGAGCATATAAAAAGGGCAAGAAGCGATAAGAAATTGGAGTATGGAAAGTGATCTGAAAAAGGAAAAAGTAAAACCGCGGAATGTCGTTCTAGAAAAAGGGCGAAAAGCTCTCCAAACAAACTCCTAACGAGAATTCTAGTGAATCCCTCTTCCATCAACCTCTGAGTGTGCTAGCGTTCCCTCTGACAGTGGACGAAGGGGCCAACATTACCGATTTACTCGCAAAAAAATCTACACGCAAGAACTAACCATCTGCAGCGAGGGCACGACATGCCTACAAACTCAGAAAAAAACGCTCTCGACGAGGCAATTCTCACCCTCGTCGCCTCTCTCAAAGAGGCCGGTCTCACAGAGCTTGATGATGTTTGCCGAGTTATCGGTGAAACGTTAGAGATTGACGCTGAGCTCATCAAAGAATCGCTCACAGCGAACCCATTCGTCGGTGAAGAGCCAAACTTCGAGGACATTATTACTGATGCTATCTTGGGAGCACTACCATCTATGAGTGCTCATCGAACTGCTGACAGAGATTCAGATCCAATTCTCTCACAAGAAACTCTCTCACCGCAAAAACCGATTAAAAAATCAACCGAGGACTAGTGATGCGACAAACACCGCACGACCCAAGAAAGAGTTCGGAATTGATTAACGATCTTGGCCTCGCGATCGCTGGCTCGGTCGGACGGAAAGTTCTCGGAATAGATCATCAGCAGATAGAAGATCTTAAGTTCGGCCCTCTCGCCAATCGGATAACTAGGCTTTCCGAAAAACACCCAAGCCTAAACGAGCTTCTTCCGCCGGCAATCCCTCCAACGGACCGACTCGATGACGGATACACCGCGAATCTAGAGAGCGCCCTTCGATCAATCATCACCGACAAAGAATCGCTCAACACATTTTGCAGCAAACTTGGGCAGAAGCTTTTTGAAGAGGGCGTCGGGGTACCCAAAGTCACAGAGCCAACGAACCGCCTTCTGCGGCAGGTAAGCGACGATCTCAATGAGATCAAAAGTGGTGCTCTCTCTGGACAGAAATCCGCATTTGAGACTCTCGCAGAATTACGTAGCCTGAATCGACAACTGATTCTTTTTGTGGATGCGAACAGTCAATCGGCTGAATCATCACTCCGAAAAACGGCGCACGGATTTGGGAGAGCTGAAAAAGAGAGTCTGAGTGGTCACGACCATTGGGCGCTTGATGAGCAGTACGGGATGATAGCGCGCGCAATCCAGTCGTTAGAAGGAGATGCAATAGCACGGCAACCGAGAGCAGTGCGGCGCTGGCTCTCAAATTCTGCACTGCTTAAAATTGAGGAAAATCGTCCGAAAAGTCGAGAACGGAACGCGGCAATCTTAACGTTAACTGCTCTCGGAATTTTTGAGGAACTCAAAATAGGTGACCGTCCGATCGTTGCTCAGCTACGAGGCTCACTCTCCCCGGAGGTTTTCGAGGGTCGTCTTTCCAGTCGTATTCGGGAGAGACTCGGAAATGCGGTTTATTCTGAACTCTCAAAAAAATATAGTAAGCGCGAGCAAAGCATCAAGGTTGCGCAAACCCCCGAGGATACCAGAATCGGAGGAATTCTCGACGACCTTCGTGTTCACAGAATCGCCAAAGCAGCCGATGTTACTCCGAACGTTGTAATTCTCGCGATGCGCTATTTCCATCAGCGCGGACTACTCGAGATAAAAGATGAAGGCTATGCCCTATCAGAAACGGGCAAGAAAGCGGGACTCTCGGTGCGGGTGTGTGAGCGTATCGAAAAAGTAGCTGAGGATAAAAAGGAGCCGGAGGATTACCTCGACAGGGTGGAAACTAAGCAGGCGCGAAACGCAGAGCGCTCGGTGGCTCGATATCGGATCGAAGCCGAACCACACCTTAGATGGCTGAGGGGATTACGACTACCGGAATCGACGATTAATGGTTCATTAGTGCGCTTTGCAAGAGAGCGTTCCACCTGTCCTCTGATAGGAATAACCGATATCGCAGCTCCTGCGATCGGTCAGGATAAAAATAATACAAGTCGGATGAACCTGAGCGACAATCCGGGAGATCCATCCATTGAGACTGCGGCACGAACCGCTGCGGCGGCTCAGGAAGCTAAAAAAATGGGGGCTCATTTTGTTGGCATCGGACATATCGAGTGGAAGGCTGCCGAGGATCGAGCGTATCTTCAGGCAAAAAGGGATCAAGCTGGTGAGAAGCGGCTCTCTGATGAGGAAACTGCATCAAGTGCACCTAATCGAGATCAGCTAAGAAATGAGGAGAAAAAGAAACTCCGACCGCAGATTGATGCGCTCCAGGAGTTTATCTACCAAGTTTGTCAACCGCTCGAGCTAAAGCTCGGCAGATCACTGCATACTTCAGAAACTCTCCAAAGAGAAACGGGGCTCGATTCGAATGAACTAGAGGTGGTGCGAGAGATTGCAGCTTTTATGGTGCAGGATCTCGAGGGCTCAGGAAAAACAGACAAGGCAAGAAATTTACCTCAGCGGTTGCGAAAAAAAATCGAAGCAGAGTTCTCCGATCATTTAACAGTTCTTCAAAGCGAAGATTCTGCGTACCTCGATAAAGTGTGGCGCGTCGTGCGCCCATCGGTTGATGGTTCTTTTAGTGGCGAGTCAGAGCTCCGCTCAGCTCCGGGCGGGCGCTTTACCTTTCAACCAGGTGACAATCCCGAGTATGCCGTTGAATATATCGGGCAGAGGGCCGTTGCGCCAAAAAAACAGCTAGCAAGTCAACCGCCTCCCCTATCGACCTACATCGGTCACGTCCTTGAGCGCCCACCGGAGCAGCGTCCTCACCTCTGTGTCACCGCAAGTGGTGAACTCGGTGTAGCGATGAAGCACGGCACCTGGTTCGTTGCACCCGGTACTCTTAATAGCAAACCGAACGAACGGCAAGGCTTTATCGAGGTTTCTGGAGGGATAGATCAGGGAGAAGTAACACAGGCTATCTCGGTTCAATTAGTCACCCAACGCATTCTCGATAGATTAAAAGAAAATCAGGAGCGTGGACTTCCGCAGTGCCAGCGCCGAATATTTTTTTCGAGCGATCAACATATCGGGTCCCCTGCGATGAAAGCAGAGAGCTTTCTATCGGGACTACTCGAGGCAGTTACAAGCGGCGCCGATACGATAGTGCTGAATGGGGATCTTCTTGATGGAGCAAATCATACAACTCTAATGCACCAATCACAGGTACTCGAGCATCCGCTGATGGGATTGGAGAAACAACAGGAGATGGTGTACCGAATCCTCGACCCAGTGCTCGACCTAATAAAGGCTAAGTACGAGACGGAAACATGGTACGAGATCCCGACCTTCGTGATCCTTCCCGGAAATCATGAAACAAATTCAGATCGACCTGGGTTGCAGGGGACAACATTTACCCGAGCAGTGGCCAATTATGTGCGCTCGTATCTTGCTGGGATGACGGATCAGGAAATCGCAAAAAAGCGTGTCATCTCGCCCTTGATGTATACCGAGATAGATGGAACTCCGGTCAAATACCCAATGGCTACACTTGATCACATCAGCAAAGATGTTGGATTCACAATAAGCGTCACCCACTACAACGGGCGTTTAGGGGGTGGTGGACCCTTCGGACTTGCCTCAAAAGGCGCTGGGGACCTTCTCCAGCATATTCAGGGAGGGTCCGACCTAAACGCTTTTGGCCACACCCACGGCGCAGTGGTTACGGCGAATGATAACGGCCAGATTGTTTTTGTTATTCCAACTGCCACCGGCGCAACCCCCCACTCTGTTCATGTCGGCTATCGAGACGCAGGAGATCCAGAGCTTCGCCCCTTTGGTGTTTTTCTCCAGCTATCCTCGACTGAACCACCAATCTATCAATTCCCAACGATCCTCTCTCTCGCTCAGCGAGAAAAGGATCAGATGAAAACCCTTCACGATAGGGGGATTTTATGCGGATATAAAAACCTAGAAGCTTATCTGACACCGATGCAGAAAGAAATATCGCTGAGCGAAGACCACAATCCGAGCGTTCTCAGGCGAACGTCTTAAAGTTTGGGTGGGAGATATCCTGGAAAAAATCCCAACTTTTCATGGTTTCTGGCGGGGAGCACTGAAGAGCTTTATAAACCCTTCAAGTACCCCCGTAATCCTTATCTCGACAACTCACCATCCCAATCAGTTAAAAAACCGATTCGATTTATCGCAGATAAGTTTCAGAATAGCGGCTAATTCTTGAGCCGCTGCAGAGTGCGATGCTGTTCTTTATTCGGGGGTGACGATCGATTGATTTTACGATAATACAGCTGGTCTGAGTTCACTCGTACAATCTTCTCCATCCTATCGAACTTCATCCCCTACTCACTAACTACATCGCGACCTCTACCCGAAGACCTACGACAAATGCGTCGTCAAGGGTCGAGTCAGTACCTGGATTCATAACGTACTGAAGATCTGGCTGCACTGAGAGCCACTCATTGATCTGTGTTCGATGAGTTAGCTCTATAACTTTCTCAGCATCCTCAGCACCCTCGGTCGAATCCTTAAACTTTTTGCCGTTAACACCCCATGCAAAACCAAGAGAAGTTACATCTTCATCTCTGCATGGGATAAGCCCCGTGTAGGTAAAGCCAAGCCCATAATAACGATCCATCTGGAAGGCTGTATCGCTCGTCATACCCACCTGATAGAACGCACCGAGACCCTGAGCGGTATCTGATTCGGTAAAGAGAGAGTGCTCTCCGAGGTGATAGAATCCGTCGCTGCTCGATTTTTCATTACCAGCCACATCGGTATAAACCGCGGAGCTATTCCAATACCCAAGGGCAAATTTGTAATAACCCTTGTCGCGTTCATCCTCAGGTGTGAGAAAACCGACCTCGGTCACCGAAAGAACCCCATCTTTTCCTCCGAGATTAAATCGAGGTGCTGCGTCATCAGCGGCCGAACCTGGATTACCGTCGTATATACCTTGGTATATGTAGGTATTGTCGGTTGGTTTAGCTGTTAACACGACTCCAAGCCCCGATACTGGATAGGTCGCGGGATTTGCCTGAGCGAATTCGTTACCGAATCCAAAGACCGAATGAAGGAGGTTTAAACCATACTCCGAGACGTAGAACTGAGAGTTAAACTCGTGAATACCTGCCAGGACCGACACTTTGTCATCGAGAAATGAATGTCCGTACCAAGCCTCGTATACCAAAAATTGGTTTGCAGCATCTATGTTGCTCGTGGTCATGATATCGCCGACGATCTCGACAGGCGATTGTCCGTAAATCTGAAAGAGGTTAACAAAGGCTGTGCCCCCATCCCAAAGCCCCGCTTTCTCCGTATCGAGCTCTGCAGAGAGTGAGTAAATACCGTGATTTCTCCAATCGCCGGTTTGTGCTCCACCCGAAACCACACCAACAACCTCATTAGTAAGAATCGACTCGAACGTAACTCCATGTTTATCAAGATAAGAACGAACTCCGCCGGCATCACCGAAAAGATACGAAGAATAGCTATCTTCTTCCGCCTCTTCCGCGATCACCGCAGGAATAGAATTTAAATTTAGCAATCCAGCCATTGCGATTGCCCCTAACCATCGTCGTGCAGCCATGCTTGCCTCCAAAAAAGGGCGAATCGCCCGGTCCTGAGGAGGTAACGGCAGTCAAGAAAAAAAACTTCAGCTTTATTTCACTAAAATATTCAAAAAATGTTTGATATTAGCGAATTCAGATGAACCAAGAGGCGAAAACTTACAGATATGGGGGAAATAGACTTGACGGAGGGAGCGTTTTTAGCGCAAACTCCGCACCGCCAATAAATGAGACGTTGTTCGCTTTTAGTGGCGCCCCAACTCAGGTCAAAGAGCGAGGGTTAAAGCATCGACAGAGTGGATGCTTGTGGCAAGTCGGTATCGTGCTAGGGTAAGTCTGAAGTGTAGTTTAGGAGTAAAAAGATGAAACGTGTATGTGCGTGTGTAGTAGTCGGAGCAGTTGCGGTTATGACACTCGTGTCCACAGAGCAGGCAATGGCCTCTTCCGGTTCTTCGAGCCGACCATGTGTTTCTGCGGTTCACAACATTCCCGCTCGCCGTTTTGGTCGTCACGGGATCACAGCGATGCAGCGAGAGCGGTTCCTTATCAAAAAACATTCTTGCCGCGCAGCGAATGCTCGATAAAGCTCTTACAAAAGTAAAGGCTCCGACAGAGCGGAGCCTTTACTTTGCTTTCTAGCTTATACGACCATCGGTCGCGTCGCCCTAATCAGGCTCGTTCTAGTGCACCATGTGCCGTGAGAACGAATCTCCCTGATGTTCGCGCTGGCTAAGTCGCGGGGTAGTGGAGTAGGAGTGAGCTTCCGACATTCCAACCATTTTACCCATCAGGTTAGTCAACCCCGACAGGTTGCCGGATTCCTCGGTCAGCTTTCTTGCTTCCTGCGAGCAAGACTCTGAAGCGCTCGAGTTAATCCTTGTCACCGAGCTTAGCTCCGAGACGGCGCTGTTAAGGCTCTTTATTCCGTTGGATTGTTCGTCGCTAGCGAGAGCAATTTCCTCCATCAGATTAGCCGTTTTTCCAGAGCTATCCTGAATCTTAGTCAGTGCCTGAGCAACCTCTACTGTGGTGCTCACACCGTGGTCAGCCAACTCGATCGATTGACGGATTTTCTGACCGCTGTCGCGAGCCGCTGCTGCGCTTCGTTGGGCGAGGTTACGGACCTCTTCCGCCACAACCGCAAACCCCTTACCAGCATCACCCGCTCTAGCTGCCTCCACAGCTGCGTTCAGCGCGAGCAAGTTGGTTTGGAAAGCAATCTCATCAATCAGCTTGACGATGTTACCGGTCTCATCCGCCGATTGCTTCATCGCATGGATAGCCTTTGTCATCGAATCCATAGCCGTACTTCCCTCTTCCGCAAAATCCTTCACCTTGAGGGCAAGGGAAAGTGCAGCCTGAGAACGCTCGGTGTTCTGAGATGCAGCAGCGGAAATCTCTGTTAGTGCTGATGCAGTCTGATCAATCGAAGCGGCCTGCTCAGTTGCTCCCTGCGCAAGTGTGTGAGAGCGAGAAGACAACGTGTCGGCTGAACCGTGAAGCGACGAAGATATCGAGAGAAGATGAGAAACGATCTCTCGGAGCTTCGCAGTCACCGTCTTCGAGAGGATAACGAAGGAAGCAAGACCCATTCCGATACTCAACAGAAGAGCTGTCAGAGACATCGTCCTGGCACTCCCATTCAGGATAGCTACTGAGTTAACATACGTTTCAAACTCAGCACTCAACGAATCGCTCGCCGCCTCCATCTTATCTGCGAGCGCCTCGTATGCGCCCTCCTGATCGCTCAACTTGCTACGAGCCTGAGCTCTATCAGTATCGCTCAATCGAGCAATCGCTTCGGCGTTGCCAAGATAACGGCTCAAAGGCTCCTGAACAGCTGAAAGAGCGGCTCGGCTCGCTTGCCCCAAGTCGAGTTTAGAGTTTTCCTCCATACTCGAGCGGAACCCATCAGCGTGTTCCTTCAATCTATCCCGAATTTCATCAACATTTCCGGCCTCCTCTTCGGTACCGAGGGACGCGTACATGATCTGTACGACATCTCCCCAAACCGCATCGTGCATCATATCAGCAGTCATATGATTACGAAGGGCGATGTTAGAGGTTAGCATGGAGCTACTTTCTGACTTAATCGTTGTCGTGAAATATATGAAAAGGCACGCCATCACGGCCATCAGTGCAGAATTGAGCCCTATAATAAGAACTATTTTTTTTGAGAATGTCACTGTAGTCTCTCCCCGTTTACTTGAAAATCATCTGATGTGTCGAGGCATCGGTACATTTTTTGACCCATACCAACCCGTTAGCCAAAGGAGTAACGACAGGTGGAGCTTAAACCTTGAGTATTTCTTTTCGTGATCGGGGTAATTTTATTTGCAGTGAGGTCTTTAGCAAACGTCGCAACTATTAAGTTTCGCGATGTGGACTCTAATTTTTTTGAACAAAACGGGGATTATCGCCCTATGTTCGCCCCTTCACCACGAACCGAATATCTCGGACCAACTCGTCATTATCGACGAACTTCCCGAGTCGCGAGATAATAACGTCGCTTCTAAATTGGAGCTCCTGAGCCCAGGCCGCATCAGTCACTTCAACGGTCAGGGTACCGCTCTTTAGGGAGCGTGGGCGGGTGCGGCGGGCGATTCCAGTGCCGACTATTTCTTCCCAATTTTTAACCCAACGGTAAGCAGCGAGCCTTTTATCGAGACCTTTAGCAGCAAGAACGCCCCGCAAGATAGTTTCAACCGCGAGCGGTTTTGATGGCCGTCGATAAATTGGGGGACGTTCTTCGTCTTCTTCCTGATGAAACGCGCTCTTTTCAGCGGCCTGTTTTCGCCGAATAGCAGCGTCCTGTTCGGTGGAGATAGCAGAGGGAGTTGCTGATGGAGGATTAGTTTTAGAGGAAGAGTTCGCCGAGTTTAATGCTTCTTTAGCTAAAGCGCGGGGCTTTCTCGGGGAATCAGACATGAGAACGAATCTTTGAGAAGCTTGATTATGGAGGCCAGATTCGAGGTCCGGCCTTGCCAATAGCGGGTTGAGTTAGGGATTTGGTTGCTGCTCCGGATTAGTCATTACAGGGGAAAGCTCGTGACCCACCTGCACCCAAAACGTACCGGCAAGCAGCACTTCAACTACTCCCTTTTCAAAGTGGATACCTAGCTTGGTCTCTGGTTTAGAGCTTCCCTGATAGAAAGCTTTGCCCAACCCCAGCGATTCGATTGTTAAAGCGGTTTCTCGTGACAGATCTTTTCCTTTGACGATGTGGTCATACATATTTAAAAAGTAGTCATTCGATGACATTGGAACTAGCATCTCCAACCGCAACGCAATCGAACGAACCTGCTCCGAAGGTAGTTGCTCAGGTAATGGTCCAAAACGTTCCTTAATCGAAGAAACCTGTTGTTCAGTGAGACAAGAGAAGCCCCCCCATTCGCTATTTTCTTGCCCGTCTCTTCGTGGATTAGCGTACCATTGTCGAAGTTGTACCGGATCATTTCCGGTTTGAGTAAGAACGTTCTCATCAGAAAGGAGAACTCTGTTGGATGGTACAATTTCTTCGAGCATATTAAAAATTTCTTCACAAGCCTTCTGTTTTTGTTCGAAAGACTCATTCCGCTCCGGCCGCTCCGGATTCCTAAGAAAGATCACACCATTCGAATCGACCACTACCCCGGACTTTACCACTGCGACAACATCGGGATCGACGATAAAGGAGGGCTTAACAAAGGGAATTGGAAACGACATCGGGGAAGCAACTTCAGGCCATTGCAGTCTAAAATTTTCGCCGAGCCCATATCGCGTCAAAACATCTTTGTCATGGCGTCCAATCTCACCGACATCAACCCGCCCCCCAGCTTCAGCGATAGCGAGAAGAGCACCCAATGGAGACGCTCCATCTGAGTCTCTTCCCACCAAATCGACAACCTGAAGAGTTATCATGATCTCCCGAACCCGCTCAGCGGTGACGGAATCTCCGGAGATTAAAGTAATCGGCTCGTCGCCACTCTTCGATAAGGAAGTTCTATTGGTGAGTATGGAGCCCGGCGGAAAGTCTTCGATCAGCTGTCGCAAGTCATCGCTAGGATCGTAACTGACCGACCCATTCCCTCTTCGATATTTAGCTGAATAAACTTCAGCATCATCCGCCGCAACTACCCCACCATTCGGAAGCCAGCCAAGAGAAGCTTTGCACCACTGATCTATCTTTACCAACCCCTTCCCCACACTCTGCAAACCTTCCCTCAACCCCTCACCCAAATCAAACCCACTTCCCTCCATACCTCACCTCGCCCACCGGAAAAGTCAAATTCCTAAAAAACGCTCTCCTCAACGCTTCGCAGCCTCTAAGCCCTTTTGCGCCTCGGCACCCTCAAAAACAAACACCACCTCACCATCTCTCACAAGCCCCAACTCATTGCGGACAACGTGCTCAAGAAATCGTGGGTCACGTTTAATACGGGTGTTATGCTCTCGCAGTTCCTGCACATACCCCTCAAGCCGTCCATTACGCTCTTTTGCGATTTGAAGACGCTGCTGAAGACCGCGCAGCGCATGCAGGTCACCCTCGCCCGTGAAAAACAGGCTCAACGATGAAAGGCTCAGAGCGAGCATTATAAAAGGAGCAAATCGCTTCATGGCGGCACCATACCGTCTTAATCGCTCCAACGCCAGAGGGCTCACCTCCCACATACTCACCTTTTTGAAAAAAAATATCTTCCTTCCGGAATCATATTTCTCGACTCGACATTCGGTCGCCGTTCGGTGTACAAAGTGCCCCGAGGCCGACGATACGATCCCGCCGCCTCTTCACAAGTTCCCAGAATAACTCCAATTCGCGAGCACAAACCGAGGAGAAGATGCAATGACCCGCTCAGACCAAACGCAAACCCTCGCCACTTCAACAGCGGCAAGCGCAATCAAAAAAATATTTGCCTATGAATGTCTTGATTCACGCGGCTTCCCAACCGTTGCTGTTTCTCTCGAACTTTTTTCCGGAATTATCGGCGCAGCGATGGTTCCCTCCGGCGCCTCGACGGGTGAACACGAAGCGCTCGAGCTTCGCGATGGCGATCCGAAGCGATATCACGGCAAGGGAGTGTTAAAAGCAGTCCAGAATGTCGTAAAAACAATAGCTCCAACCCTCATCGGCGCTGATGTCCTCAATCTTCGGGCGATTGACCGCTCGATGATCGCCCTAGATGGCACCGAGACTAAATCAGCTCTCGGAGCGAACGCGATTCTCGGGGTGAGCCTTGCTGCGGCCCACGCCGGTGCAAGATTCGTCGGCCTCCCACTCTTCCAATATCTGGGCGGAGTTCAGGCTCGACGGCTTCCCGTTCCTCTTGTTAATGTCATCAATGGCGGCGCCCACGCGACGAATCTCCTCGATTTTCAGGAGTTCATGCTCGTTCCTCACGCCTCAACACGCTGCTCGGAAAATTTGCGTATCGCGGCTGAGGTGTTTCACACTCTCAAGAAAAACCTCAAAAAGAAGGGTCTTTCGACCGGACTCGGCGATGAAGGAGGATTCGCTCCAGATCTTAAAACCCCAGAGGAGGCGATTCTGTGCCTCGTTGAGGCGATAACCGATGCTGGATATCAGCCAGGGACCGAATTCTCCCTTGCGCTCGATGTTGCCGCCAGCGAGTTCTACGACCGAGAAAAGGGTAGCTATATCTTCAAGAAAAGCTCTCAAGAGGTGTTCTCCGCGAAGGATCTCGTCGCGCTCTATTCAGGTTGGGCCAAGAAGTACCCACTCGTGAGCATCGAGGATGGTCTCGACGAGAACGACTGGGACGGCTGGAAACTGTTAACTCAGGAGCTTGGCAAAACCGTACAGCTCGTCGGAGACGACCTCTTTGTCACCAACATTAAGCGTCTCTCACGGGGAATCGAGCAGGGTATCGGAAATGCGATATTGATAAAGCTCAATCAGATCGGCTCAATCAGCGAAACGCTCGATGCAATCGCAATGGCTCACCAAAACGGATATCGCGCCGTTATTTCACACCGTTCGGGTGAAACGGAGGACACCTCAATCGCAGACTTGGCTGTCGCGGTGGGAGCTGGGCAAATTAAAACAGGCTCGATGTCGCGAAGCGAGAGAATCGCCAAGTACAATCGACTCCTCTGGATCGAGCAGCTACTCGGCGACGATGCGATAGTTGATAACCCCTTCGTGGCTCGTCGTTAGTTTTTGGCTTGAGTTTTTAGCTTGAGTTTTTGTACCTGGTAGTTTTTATACCAGTAGCGTTTGTTGCTGGTATAAAATTTTACCAAGAAAAAAGGGGCGCAACGTTCGCTGAGCGTTCCTATCTTCTGCGGTTTTACCTCTGAAGCAGTTCTACTCCTCCCCGCAGCTCTCATTTCTTTTTGCTCTTTTAGGCGGGCTTTCGCTGGCGTTTGCCTGGCTTCATCCGGGCGGTATTTGGTGCGCTGCACTTGGGTGGCTTTCCCCATTTCTCCTAAGTTTTGCCCTCCTTCGAGACCCAAATAATCGACACAAAAAGCCCTATCGGCTCTGCTGGGTATTCGGTATTACCGCCATAGCCCTTGCCTTCTCGTGGCTCGCTCGAACTATTTCAATCTTTAGCGGTCTTCCCTCTTCGATTGCTCTTCTCGTTTTTTGTCTTTTCGTTTTTGGATCAGCACTCCAATTTCCCCTCACTCACTGGTGCGCCGTTCGTTTGCCCCCGTGGTTCCAACGGTGGGGTATCGCGTATCCACTCGGCTGGATCGCTGGCGAGATAGTTACCCCTCGCATTTTTCCGTGGCACCTCGGGCACACACAGCTCGCGATTCGACCGCTGGCGCTCGCCGCATCGCTTTCGGGGGCTGCGCCGATAAGCTTCCTTATGGTGTGGGTCGCGACCACACTCTCAATAGCGATAATAAGTCGCCGATATCGTCCCCTCTTCGTTTCTCTTGTTTTCCTCTCAGGTGCCTCCCTTTACGGCTATCAGGAGATGCGCAACTATCAGCGCGAACAACATCCGCTCCTCTCCGTTGCTCTCATTCAGGCGAATGTTTCGCTTGAACAAAAGCACGACATCGCCTTTTTCTCGGCGAATGTCGAATCATACGAGCGGTTAAGTCAAACTGTATCTCCAACAACCGATCTAGTTATCTGGCCCGAATCGGTTATTCAACAATTTATCCCCGATTCAATAAGTACTGTCCGAGAGAGTCGCCATCTTCCCTCTCCACTTCCAACCCAAGATTTACTTCTTGGCTCGCTCACTTTTAGCCCTCAAAAAAAACCTCGTAATAGCGCTCTACTAATTCGTCCAGATGGAACTATTGCACCCGCCTATCACAAACAGATCTTGATGCCTTTTGGCGAATACACACCCTTTGCCGATTATCTTCCCTGGATAGCGCAGATAAACGACCGAGTCGCCAACTTTTCCGCCGGTTCTGGTCCCGCTATCATCTCTCTAACCGCCCAACCAGCAGCGATTCTATCGCCCCTCATCTGTTACGAAGATACAGTACCATCACTCAGCCGCGATGCGGTCCGCGCCGGAGCCACCATCCTTTCAAGCCTTAGCAACGATGCCTGGTTCGGAGAATCCGCAGCACCAGATCAACACGAGCTTATAGCCGCATTTCGTGCGATAGAAACCCGACGCACCCTACTCCGCTCCACCAATACCGGCACCACCGGCATCATCGACCCCCTTGGCAACTCCCTCGGTCGGCTCCCCTCTTTTTCAGAGGGCATACTCGAAGCAACCGTACCGGTGGTAACAACCACAAACACCCCCTTCACGGCCCTTTTTGGAGAGTGGCCAGCACGATTGATTGGGTGGTGCGTGGCACTCTGGGCACTTATCCGACGGATTCGGGAAAAAATCACACGTTGAAGCTCAAACCTCCACGCCCACTTGCTCCAGTTCCTCCGTTCCCTTTCTAGCTTTTAGACAAAATAAATCGAAATTGTCCAAACCCTTTTCCTCCCCGCTATAGAAAACATTTACCGACTAATTTCCAGAACCTTCACCTACCAGCGCACCCTCTCTTGCATCTCCCACTCACCTATCTTACGATCCTCCCCGCCCTGAGGCGTGGTTTACACAAGCGAGGCTAAAAATGAATATTGCTGTAATTGGATCCGGTTACGTTGGATTAGTCGCAGGCGCCTGCTTTGCGGAGCAGGGAAACGACGTGGTCTGCGTCGATAATGATGCTCGCAAAATCGCGATGCTCGAACAGGGTCAAATCCCTATATACGAGCCCGGGCTGGAAGATCTAATCGAGAGAAATGCGAAACTAAAGCGTCTCTCATTCACCACCGAACTTGAGAGCGCAGTCCAGGGCGCTGAAATTATCTTCATCGCGGTCGGCACTCCACAAGATGAGGATGGCTCAGCCGATCTCACCCACGTGCTCGCCGTTGCAAAAGGTATCGGCAAAGCGATGAATGGGCCAAAAATAGTGGTCGACAAATCAACCGTTCCGGTTGGCACCGCACAGCTAGTGAAAAGAACAATTCAAGCTGAGACCTCGTATGCAGTTGACGTGGTCAGCAACCCTGAGTTTTTGAAAGAGGGTACTGCACTTGATGATTTTCTGCGGCCCGACCGAGTCGTCGTCGGTGTCGATTCTGAGCATGCCGAAAAGGTAATGACAGATCTCTACGAACCTTTCACCCGCACCGGCAACCCGATCATCGTTATGGATGTCGTCTCAGCAGAGATGACAAAGTATGCAGCAAATACGATGCTCGCAATTCGGGTCTCCTTCATGAATGAGATCGCACTACTGTGCGAGAAATCGGGGGCGAATATCAACTCGGTCCGAAACGGTATCGGAAGCGATGCTCGAATAGGAAAAAGCTTCCTATTTCCCGGAATTGGCTATGGTGGCTCCTGCTTTCCGAAGGATGTTCAGGCTCTCGTGCGAACCGGCAAAGACCACGGCGTTGAGCTTCTTCTTGCAGCAGCAGCAGAGCAGGTGAATGCCCGTCAAAAGCGGGTTCTCCTCGATAAGATCGTTGGACACTACGGGTCCAAAGAAGCGATTCGTGGAAAGCGATTCGCGATGTGGGGGCTTGCTTTTAAACCTCGAACCGATGATGTGAGAGAAGCTCCTGCCCTCGTGATAATGCAAGAGCTGGTCAAACTCGGCGCATCCGTTCAAGCGTACGACCCCGAGGCGAACGGAACATTCCGTGAGCGATTTGGAGAGCATCCCCAGATAACGTACGGAGAATCGAACTACGATGTTCTTACTGGCGCCGACGCACTAATTGTGTGCACAGAGTGGAGCGAGTTCCGAGCCCCATCATTTACCCGTTTAAAAGATCAACTAAAGGCTCCAGTTATCTTTGACGGACGTAATATCTTTGGCCGCAAAGATATGCAAACGCTCGGCTTTACCTACTACAGTATTGGGCGACCGTCAGTTACAGCTTGAGCAAGTTGCGTTCGGCAACTGGCGGATTGAAGGAGAAACGGATTTCGGTGGATAGGTCGGTGCCCTCGGGATCGGTGACACGAAAGGGGGTTCACGATGACCACGACTGAAGAAAAGAACCACGATGGCGAGGTGCAAAAACCGATGCCATCGGAGACAAAAGCGGTCCCTCTCTGTGTTGACCTCGATGACACTCTGATCCGTACCGACCTTCTGATCGAGGGCATTATAACCTTTCTCCGCGACCATCCGATGAAGGCCCTTTGCCTTATCGGTTGGTTTCGTCGCGGGAAAGCTTTTGCCAAAACAGAGCTTGCTCGCCATGTCACCCCGAAAGTAGAACTTTTGCCTTTTCGCGCCTCTATAATTGACCTAATAATTCAGCGAAAAAAAGAGGGTTCGCCGATAATTCTCGCCACAGCATCGCCCAAGGCGTGGGCACAAAAAGTTACTGAACACCTTGGACTGTTCGATGAAATTATTGCGACCTCCGAGACTGATAATTGCAAAGGCTCCCGAAAGAAAGAACTCCTAATAGAGCGTTATGGCGTCAAGGGATTTGATTACGTCGGTGACTCCTCAGCAGATATTCCGGTCTGGGAATCGTGTCGAGTTGGTTATGTTATTGCGGGTCAATCATCATTAATCGGCAAACTCCCTCCTCAAGTCGAGGCTGTACCGCGTTCGAATCGTTCGCAGAGATCTATGTTGCAACGATGGCTTCGTGCCTTACGGGTTCATCAATGGTCAAAAAATGTCCTGATATTCGTTCCATTGATCATGGCTCATCGATGGGGTGAAGGAACGCTCCTTATTCAGGTGATCGCAGCTGGATTATCTTTTTCATTTGCGGCTTCCTCCGTATATCTTATCAACGATCTGCTTGACCTGAATGCCGATCGAGAGCATCGCACAAAGTGTCACCGACCCTTCGCTTCGGGAGAGATTCCTATTAGCTGCGGAGTGCGCGCCGCTTTATTGTGTGGTTCTGCTAGTCTTGCGATTGCCCCCGCGGTTTCATCACCATTCCTCGCGGTGCTGATTTTATATCTTGTACTCACCTCCCTTTACTCGATTATCCTCAAACGAATCCCGATCGTTGACATATTCGTTTTGGCTTCACTCTACACCCTACGAATCTTCGCGGGTGCTGCTGCAACATCCATCTCGGTCTCGCCCTGGCTCCTCGCTTTTAGCCTCTTTTTCTTTCTTGGACTCGCTTCGGTTAAGCGCTACGTTGAATTCGCAACAAGCCCAGCTAACTCCGACAGCTCTCGCCGTGGCTATAGGCAATCAGATACCACATGGATAGGACAGCTCGGAATGGGAACAGGGCTCATATCGGTTCTTGTTCTTGCCCTCTACGTTCAAGCACCCGATGTAACGCGCCTCTACCACAATCCAGCAGGACTGTGGATGCTCTCCCCCTTAGTACTCTTCTGGATAGTACGAGTTTGGTTCCTCGCTCATCGTAGCGAGCTCCACGATGATCCGGTTGTGTTTGCTCTCCGCGATCCAACGAGCCTAATTATTGGCGTAGCCGCCGGCGCGATACTTCTCTGGTCGATGTAGACGAAATCGACTTCTAGCAGCTAAAAAAAGCGAAGATAACCAACGAAAACCTACTTGCCTTTTCATACTAATTTGATATAGTAACTTAAGCGAATAAAGGTGTATCCACCACGAGAATTCAAATGAAAGAATCGAGTACCATATCAACCCTCTCTCCGGTACAACATCGCACCCTTGCATTTATCCGCGACTATCTGGCCGAACACCGTCACGCTCCCGCGCTACACGAGATAGCGACTGCCATACGGGTAAAATCACCCTCCACCGCACACTTTCACCTTGAGCGACTCGCACAAAAAGGGTTTATTGAGCGAAAACCGGGGGGTGCCATCCGGCTTATTGAAATTGCCCCTCCAGCACTCTCGAACACCGCAGTTCCCCTTATCGGAATCATCGCGGCAGGAGTACCTCTTGAGGCGGTTGAAAATCGATCCTTCATCGACATACCAGCTCATTTAGTGAGTGGTAAAGGAGATGTATTTTGCCTTGAGGTCAGTGGGGAATCGATGATTGACGCTCATATCTGCGATCAAGATATAGTGATTATCAAAAAACAGGATCATGCGGAGGATGGTCAAATCGTAGTAGCGTTATTGCCGGACGGGTCAGCAACTCTCAAAACGTATCGACGATTGAAGAATGGATCGGTCATGCTCATCCCAGCAAATCCAACGATGAAACCGATCACAGTAGATGCCGTACAAATTCAGGGTAAAGTAATAGGGCTGCTTCGCGATTTTCGATAATGCTGGATATGTGGAGGAAAAATCGCGCAGCATTAAGAGAATTTAATAAATCAAAGCGTAGACGAAACTTTTAGATATCAACGAACGAAAAGAAGAGCAGTAAACAGCTAAAGATACTAGCTGATACGCAAACTCGATTACTCGCGAAAAACGCACTCCAGTAAACACAATTAGTAAGGGAAAACTATGTCAAATAACGGCGATAAAGATAAAGCTTTAAATACAGCTATCGGTGCCCTCGAGAAGAAATATGGTCGCGGGGCGATTATGAGCCTCAAACTTGAAGATCAGCCGAAGGTTGAAGCCTATTCGACCGGAAGTCTTGGACTTGATATCGCCCTCGGAGTGGGCGGTATTCCGCGGGGTCGAATCGTTGAGATTTATGGGCCAGAATCCTCAGGTAAAACCACTTTGGCGCTTCATGCAGCAGCCGCAGCACAGCGAGACGGAGGAACGGTCGTGTTTATCGATGCGGAACACGCACTCGATATTGGATACGCCCGCAAACTTGGCATCGACACCTCAAAGCTTCTTGTTAGCCAACCAGATTGCGGCGAACAGGCACTAGAGATTTGTGAGACGTTAGTCCAGTCCGGATCTGTAGATCTTGTGATTATCGATTCCGTTGCGGCCCTTGTTCCCCGCGCTGAGATCGATGGCGAGATGGGAGATCAACAACCTGGACTTCAAGCGCGCCTCATGAGCAAGGCGCTTCGCAAATTAACTGGACTTGCCGCAAAATCGGGCACCACTCTCCTCTTCATCAATCAGATTCGGATGAAGATCGGTGTAATGTTCGGATCTCCGGAAACAACAACGGGGGGAAATGCCCTCAAGTTCTATGCATCAGTGCGGCTCGACATTCGTCGTCTTGCTTCGATAAAAGAGCAAGCTGATGCTATCGGCAACCGCGTTCGGGTCAAGGTCGTTAAAAACAAAGTTGCCCCACCATTTCGCGAATCAGAGTTTGATATCATCTTTAACGAGGGTATCAGCCAAATCGGCGAGATAGTCGATCTAGGAGTCGATCACGGCCTGATTGATAAAGCGGGGGCATGGTATTCGTATCGAGGAGAACGGCTCGGACAGGGACGGGAGGGCGCAAAGCAATTCCTCCGTGAACATGCAGATGTTGGCCTCGAGCTAAGAAGATTAATACTCGAAAAAGTTGGTATCACTAGTCCGGCGCAGACAGGACAACAAGAAACTGCTCGGACCGGTACAGCAGCTGGAAAAGGCAACAAGCGGCGTGAAGCTGAGCAGTCCTCTGCCGAGAACTCCGCCGAGCCGTTTATTCCGAATGTAGCGGGGAACGATTAGACGAGAGCGACTCATAGTGGCTTCTGATGGAATAAATGACGGATTAAAAACGAGGGGCTCGAAAGCTGAGTCCCTCGTCCTCAACGATCCTGCAATCCTATCGCTAATACGAAAAGGGTTGCCGAATTGGGCGGTACCCCTGGAGCGATTGAGGTCCTTTTTTGATAAATGGGCTTCTTCTCTTCGCTATGGTTCGGCACCGCGAGTAAGTTATTCAGAGCCTCTATCGCTCGCGCCCCTCTCATCCCGCGCTGCTGCTCTTTGCAACGGCCCGATTGATGCTTGTGCCGCTCTGTACGCCCTCGTGTTGCACTTCGATGGCCCTGCAAGAGATCGGCAGCTTCAGCGGATTGCGTGGCACGCTGAGCAATCGATGATAGCTCGTATGCTCCGGGTCGAACCGGAGATCGTTATTCTTTCATCGGCCGAGCGTCTCTCTCTTGCATCAAGGGCGGTGGGTACTCTTAACGCGCTTCAATCATCGGAGCGACAACGATTTACCGCTAACATTCGCTCCCTCATTATCGCCGATGATACGGTGTCACTCTTTGAGTGTATCATCCTCCTCCTTGTTGAGAGTTCGTATCCGCGAGAACCGAGCGAGCTGAAGCAATCGGTAGAAACTCCCACCGAGATTAGTGAACAGCTAATAACCCTCCTTGCAACTATTGTGGATAGCCACACGCAGAATAAAGAAACCGCGCTTCGCTCGCTAAACCGCGGCTTGAGCTCTCTGGGCCTTCCTCCCAGAGCTTCTTTCCCGACTCGAGCCTCTTTTGAACGTCTTAGTTGGGCTATTAGGGGACTTCGCCGCTCATCACCTCCTTTAATCGAGGCGATTATCCGCGGATGCGAAGTGGCGATTACTCCCGCTCAAACATCCTCGATGAAGGAACAGCTTCCCTCATCAGCGATACTTCTCGGATTAAGGCTGTGTTTTTCGGTTTAGAGTTTTTTGGTGAAAGCACCATTTCACGATACGATACTGACCGAGCTACAAGACAGTTAAGGTGTAAAACCCACAATTTTTTCTCCCGCCATGCGCAATCTTCTCGCCCTCTTATTTGGTTTCCTCTTAAGCCTCATCCTTCTTGAGGGAGTAATTCGGCTTGCGGAGGGTCGGTTACTCACAACCGCTGCACGTTGGAGTGATCGACCACGTTACTATTTTCGTCCCGAGGCATCTGAGACGATGCAGGATTATCCAATTTCGCGGCCAAAAAAAGATGATACTTTTCGGCTCGCGATAATTGGCGACTCGTATACGTTTGCGCCGTATATGCAATTTACCGATCCGTTTCCGAAAGTTCTTGAGCGTATGCTCAACCTGAATGCAATCACATCACGGGCAGAGGTTATTAATTATGGGGTTCCCGCGTACTCAACATCTCATGAGATTGCAACTACCGATCGAGCGATTCGTGATGAGGCGGATGCGATTCTGCTTCAGATAACCCTCAATGACCCAGAGATAAAGCCGTATCGGCCGAAAGGAATTACTGTCTTTGACAGTTTCGGTGGATTAAAGCTTACCGGGTGGAAGGGGCGGATACTCAAAAATTGGGCGACGGGTAGATTGATCGCAACCCGAATTCATAACGAAAAAACAAAGCGCGATTATATCGCCTATTTTAATAACCTCTTCACAAAACCAGCGAACTGGAAAAGCTTTGAAAGCTCAATGAGATCAATAGTAGCGAAAGCCCGCTCAGCGAATAAACCCATATTTGCCGCGATATTCCCACTTTTTGGTCTTCCCCTTGATGATAGCTATCCCTTCTTTGCCTGCCACGAAAAGGTCGCCGCTCTTCTTCGAGAGCTTCAGGTTCCCCACACCGATCTTTTTTCCCTTTACAAGGGTATCCCGCTCGATCGCCTACAGGTTATGCCCGGAGAAGACCGACATCCAAATGAAATAGCGCATCGAATGGCGGCCGAGCACCTCTACGACTGGCTAGTAGATGAGCAACACGCCATACCGAGTCAACATGTTATAAAAATGCGATTTATGGGCCGAACTAGGATCGTTGATGAACTCCCCTATTCCCCGGCTTCTGCGCCAGATACAATGCCGTTGGGCTAGCGGTTTGGGATTATTTTTCGTTAGTCGTAAATATAGGTTAGGAGCACTATCGATGCTATTAAACTAGTCTAGTTGTCCAATCCATCTGAATAAAGATTTAAGCTTAATGCATCGAAGGATGGCTCAAATATCTATCGAACTCCGGGGAATATCAAACTAGTAACCTTCTCTCAAAACCTCTTCTCCCGAATAGGCTTCAATCATGAACACAATCACCTATCACCAACCCTCCCCCACTATCGGTATTATTACCCTTTCAGATCCACCTTCGCGTAACGCGATGACTGAGGAGATGGCGAGTGAGTTTAGTTCATTGACGTGCGAGCTTTCACGCGATACCGCAACCCTTCGGGTCATAATTATCACTGGGGCAGGCTCAAGTTTTTCATCAGGAGGAAACCTCGAGATGCTTGATAAAAAGCGGCATCTCTCCGGCGAAGAAAATCGGCTGAATATGCTCGCATTTTATCGGGCTTTTTTGGGCATCCGCTCGCTTGGCATTCCTCTTATCGCAGCGATTAACGGTCACGCTATCGGTGCGGGGCTCTGTTTAGCGTGTGGGTGTGATATCCGTATTGCATCAACCGAGGCAAAACTTGGCTTTCCATTTGTGCAGCTTGGTTTATACCCCGGCATGGGAGCGACCTACCTGCTTTCTGCTGTAGTTGGTCAGGCTAAAGCCTCCGAGCTTCTTTTAACTGGACGTATAATCGATGCTGCTGAGGCTTTTGCGATTGGGCTAATATCTGAAACCGTTCCGCATGAAGAGATTGCTAAACGGGCCCAACAGATAGCTGAAGAGATAGTTTCTGCAGCTCCCGAAACGATTCGCCAGCTCCTGCCCGCTCTCCGAACTCCCGCGCCAACCCTTGAGGATGCACTTTCACGTGAAGCGATGGCGCAGGCAGTTAGCTACGCGAGTGTCGAATTTGGCACTCGTCTAAATCGCGCGCGAACAAAAAGAGGCGCTGCATCGCAGTAGAGCTGCACAGCGTTCGGATTCAATTAAAACCGCTGCGATTCTCAATACGAGGATTTATCACGTTTGCCATTCTCCACAACGCTTGGGTTTACGCGAAAATTATCGTTTAAGTCGGGAAAAAACGATGCAAACAACTCTCACCATCACCACCCGCGGTCAAGGGCTTTATGAAATAACTGACGAGGTCCGCGGCTTTCTTTACCGCTCCGATATCGTCAGCGGTTTAGTGAATATATTTTTACTCCACACTTCAGCGGGCCTCATTATACAGGAGAATGCCGACCCTTCAGCTCGTCACGATCTCGAACAGTGGCTTAACCGCCTCATTCCCGAGAAGGACCCCAACTTTACCCACACGACTGAGGGGCCCGACGACATGCCAGCCCACATTAAATCAGTTCTCACCGGCTGCACCCTCACTATACCGATCATCGAAGGCACGCTCGGTCTTGGGACTTGGCAAGGGATATACCTCTGGGAACACCGCCGAGCCCCGCATCGACGAAAGGTGGTGATAACGGTGCTAGGGGGTGGTGAAGACCACTAAAAAAAATTTCCGCTTGTCCTCCACCCGTTTACCAGTCATCGTATAGGGAGATGTTGGCTTTCGTAGGGGTGCTGGCCAAAGACAGGGATACTAGGGAAAACCCGGGATTCCGGTCGGGGTGGGAACTCCCTGCGAGCGGCAAAGTCGCCTGTAGAAAGCTACCCAGCTGTAACAACACACCCTCTTATTTTGCACTCTTTACCCGCTATCCGATCGTGCATCCAATTTTTCGGAAAAAAGGTAAATCCTATTCCATCGGTGCTACGGTATCGACTACCAGTAATTCGTCCTCGCCCCTCAACATAACAACGTTCTCCCCCATTTGCCGTCATAGAAGCAGAAATTCTAAACTATTTGCTCTACTCGCTGTCTCTCTTGCTTTTATTTCATCCAGTCGCACCCTCCACGCCGAAGAGCAAAAAGTCTCGCCAAAACAATCAACTCCAGCAACCTCGCCCTATCAAAATTATGTAAATACAGCGAAGGCGTTCGAAGGAAAAACGATCACCAGAATTGATATTAGGGTTCGTGATATTTTCGACGAGCCGGAAATCGGCTCGGTCTATCGAGTAGCCAACTCTTTCAAAATAGCGACAAAAGAGCGGATAGTCCGAAGGGAGATGTTGGTTAAACCGGGGGATATATACTCTGAATTCAAGGTGCGTGAATCGGAGCGTTTTATCCGTCAGCAGCGTTTTTTAACCGATGTTGCAATAAAAGCGATCCCTGATGGCGAGGGGGTGCGACTCGTTGTTATCGTTCACGACACCTGGACCTTTGTGCCACGGATAAGCGTTAGCCCCTCTGGTAGTGGGCAAAATCGCTCGATTGGGCTTACCGACACCAACCTACTCGGTATCGGAAAACGAGTGGAGATATTGAATCGAGAAAACGATGGTAGGCAGAGTATTGAGACGGTCTACGAAGACCTCAGAGTTTTGGCATCCGATATCAAAACTACTCTCGCCTATTTCGATCGAGAAGATGGTGAGCGAAAGATTTTTTATTTAGGGCGACCATTTCGTACCTTCTTTGATGAAAGCTCTTGGTCAGTTGATGGAGAGGACAGCAATATCGTCGGTCGGTTGTTTAATGACGGCGAAACTGATTATGCGTATCGTCGCGAAACCACAACTGGCCGTGCGCGCTACACAATCAGCACCGGCACTCCATCAACAACTATTCGACGATTTTATGTCGGAGCTACCAATCAAGAGGAGAATTTCTCTCAAGCCACAGCTGAGGATCTGAGCAACCTTGATCTAGATCCTGATACGGTGAGTACCGATCCTTCACGATTACCCCTTGATCGCAAATTTGTCGGCCCCTCGTTCGGGTATCAATCGGTAAAGCCGAGCTTTGTATCGATGAATTACATCGATCGCTTCGAAAGAGTAGAGGATTACAACGTTGGACCAGATACCACTCTCGACTTTCTCTTTGCACCCTCGGCGCTTGGTTCTACCGATACAACCCTCCACCTCTTGGCTAATAAAGCCGCTGGTATAGCCTACGACCCACTCTCGTTTTTGCGTTGGGAATTTGGTTTAGCCACACGAATGGGACGCAATGAGTTAGCAAACTCTCTTGTTCGAGGTGAGGCTCGATACTATTCAGTGCTAGGTTCTGTTTTTGCGGGGGATCGTTTTTTGGGGCGACATACACTCGCGATAGGAGCTACCGCCGATTACGGATTTGAGCTTGATGGAGACCGCCAATTTTTGCTCGGATCTGAAAGTGGCTTGCGAGGGTACAAACGGAGAGGATTCGATGGGACTCGGCGGGTATTGTTCAATGTTGAGGATAGAGTTCATCTAGCTGATGATATTTTTCGAATTATGAGTGTCGGGGCTGTTGCTTTCTGCGATCTCGGAGGTGCCTCGAATGATACGTTAGGAAATATCCTTACTGATCACCTTTACAGTGATCTCGGCATCGGGCTCCGTTTTGGATTTCCGCGTTCTTCTGGGGGTGGAATAGTTGGATTAGATCTTGCCGTACCACTGCGTAGCGGACCAGCCGCAGAGGGAACAGATGCCTTCATTCCCCGCATCACATTTACCGTAGGCCAGAGCTTCAGCGCCCGACTCAGAAGCGAAATGCTAGGACCCGACAAGGCAAATCTTGAGGTAGGAATTGATCGCTAACAATCGTCATTCCTACCATCCGAACTCTGCTGCTACCTAAGGCAGTGGCTCTGCTGATATCTGTCGTACTCCGAGTAATCTTTCATCCCCCCCATAGCCGTACTTTGCTGGAGTAAATCCAGGAGATACATTCAAAAAATAGGTGGCATGCTGTTCACGACACGGAAGACTCACCGAGAGTAGCTGGTTCTTTTTGAGTTTTTGAAGTCGCGAAACGCCATCTACTCTCACCTCGACATCCTGAACAATCGGAGAACCATTTATGAGAGTAAGCTGTACCTCATGATTACACCCAAATACACCTCTTGATTCAGTCGCAGTCCAACGAATAAATCCCCGTTCGTGCGGTTCCCATGGATAAAATCCGTAAAGCGCGTTTGGCGCGTACCTAAAAGGAACAAGAGCACTCATCGCGATAGCGGCCGCAATAAGTGTAGAGCTTCTCTTCCAACGAGGGACCACCGTTTGAGCGAGAAGTAATCCAGCAAGGGCGACACCCTCAGAGAAATTCGTAGCCGGGATGACGAGCAAAACCACCAGAAACGCAATACCAAGCCCACGGTAAACGAACTCTGCATCCTTTGCTCGCCGCAGCGAAAGCGCCACACCTAAAAACACTAGAACTCCAACTAGACCTAGCTCGCACAATATTTCCAAATAAAAACTAGTCGCACCATCGCGCCACACCCCAGTACCGAGCTGCAACGAATGCGAGAGCGGGACAACATAGTCTTCAAATCGACCAAGACCCACCCCGAAGATCGGTGATAGTTTGAAAGCCTCAAGGCAGAGTCGTGTAAATATCGTACGGCTCTTAACCGTTTCTGAGATTCGGGTTAGATCAATACTCTCCTGCAGCCGCACCAATCCAACGGGGAGATTAGGTATCGCCCTGCTACCTAAAAGAGTAAGAAGGATAGTGATTACCAAGATCGAACCGACCGAAAGGAGCGCAAACCGTGTCCCCTTCGTTCGCCAGATAAAATAACAGACTGTGATAATCGGAAGGATGAAAAACGAGCGAGAACCGGAATAAATGCCCCCAAAGATTAGTAGAATACTAGTAGCCCACAACCACTTTGGACGAAGTGTAAATGAGAGTGGAACAAGAGCTCCAAGAAGAATTCCAAGAGCGTTTGGATCGGTCGCAAAACCGGTCATCCTACCAAGACTCTTCCAAAATAGGTGTGGCGGTCGCGCTATTTCAAATGTCTGAGGTGCAAACCACTCAACCAAGGCGAATATCGAGCACAACGCACCGCCTGCAAGCAGCCCCTTTGCAAATGTATTACCTCGCTCTCGAGGCAATACAGACGACAGCGACACAATAATGACGAGCCGAATACAATCCTCAATTGCAACGAAGTACCCGGGCGGGCCTCCTCGCAGCCACCGCAGAACATTAAAGACTCCACCTTCACCAGGTCCATCGTGCCCCGCGAAAAGATGCACAAAAGGGGCGATATCGAACTCGCTCAATGCTCGCGTTAACGACCACACTGCCATCAAAATCAGAGCTGGAGCGGCCCAAGCAATAGATCGGGAGTTATGAGAGGAGAGATCAATCGAGAGAACGGTGAGAAGAAGAAGACTTGTGACAAGATCGGGAAACACTCCAGCTATCGGAACAAGCGCAGCAATTATGAAGGTTCGTACCGAAAGAGAGCGTTCATCGCGCTTCAAGACGCCCCAGAGACCAAGCAGAAGCGCAATAATCATCGAGGCTGGTGACGCTCTTAATAAAAGCGCAAGAAATGATGGGAAAAGAAGAAGTTTCATCGCCTAAATGGCTTCATGAAGTGACAATTTGATTGCTGCGCGAGTCGGTTGTACCCGAGGCTTGTTTGTAAACGAGTCTTGTTGAAAAACTTAATAGAGGATCTTTTTTGCCCCCCTAGTTTTCACCAAACCTGTCATACAGCCCCAACAGGTTTTCCTTGAATACTGAAAAGGTGTACCGCTCCTCGGCAAGCCGCCGAGCCCGCTCACCCATTTTTCTAGCCTCGTCGCAATGCGTTATAGCCCATACAAGCCCCTGCGCAAAATCATCTACATTCGGCTCGCAGAGCCTCGCCACTTCATCGTTTAGGACCTGCGTATGACTTGGAATGGCGGTGGCTACCAGCGGCTTTCCTGAGTGAAGGTAAGAATAGATCTTCATTGGTGTATTATTGCCGACTATGCGCGGAGAAATAACTACATCTGCTTCGGCGATCAAGCGATGTAGCTGCGCTACGGGCCGAGGCCCCAAAAAATGCATCCGCGCACCGCTTGGCTGATTCTTCACGACTTGGTGATAGCTCTCAATATGTTCTGACACTCCACCGATAATTATGAGATGCGCATCAAAGTGATTATCGGCAACCTTTGCAAACGATGCCAACGCAAGATCGATCCCCTGATATCGCTCTAAATTTCCTACATACAGAATAACCTTCGCATCCGATCTTATTCCTGCGCAGCTTCGCAACGATTCCCGGCAATCGCTCTGATAACTTGGGTGATCCAACAACGACACATCCCGCAAAATACAGGTGTGCGGTGAACCTGCATTATCTGCGACTGCAGCAAGCGCATCACAGACCGGAACAACCGCAGCACTTTTCCTTACCGCTATCCTTTCAAGCGCGCTAAAAAATGGACGAAAAATCCGCAACACTCTCCAGGTATCAGTAAGCTGCAACGAGAGCGAAGAATCCATATCATAGAGATATGGTATCCCCCATAAATATCGCGCGAGGAGAGCGATGAAAACGGATTCTTCTACCGCATGAATCAAATTATATCCGCCATCTCCACTCCGTTTGGATATCAATATCAACCGAACGGCATAGAGGAGGAAAAATAGATCGCAGATCAGTTTTTTGAGGGTTATTCCGGGCCGCACACCGCTAAGAAATGGCCGTAATACACGGGGTACCGTTATTCGGTGAATAGTAACCCCAGGAAGATCGATCTCTGCCCCCTCATGGTAGACAAGTAGATCGATGTCGATGCTGGGCGACCGTTGGACGAGAACTTCGAGCGCAAGACGCACCGCTATCGGTGTTCCCCGCTCCTGAAAAAAAGGTTGTGGCGCTAAAAAAAGAAGTCGCATCGTCCCTCATCGTGCCACCTCTGCGTGGCATTCTTACCGATTATCGAAAAGGATGTCGTGCAACAGAGAGCTAAAACTCAGCACAAGATATCAATCAATTTGAAACCCGATCCGTTTTGTCTCTTCTGAAATAAGATCGCTCTGTTCGGGGTGGGCAGCACGAACAGATTTGAGATTCTCACGAGCATACTCTTTTTCTTCGGTAGATACAGCAACCGCAGCGAGTGAAATAGCAGCCGCGGCGTTGAGATAGGCACCTTCTTTCGCAAGTGAGGTAAGCCCCGATACGCCAGCTTGGTGGGTTTCCGGTTTGATAAGGAGCACCTTAGCCGAGAGATATGCTTGCGCCTCCGCGAGAGCTCGCTCTGCATTATCTGGGCTCACGCCGTTCCATGCCTTCGCCGAGGCGAGCTCCGGATCTGCCACTATTTCGCCAATCGCTGCCCGCGAGAGCGTTTCATACACGGAAGCCATCCGCGTAAAAGCACCCCCCTGATCAGCAAGAATCTTCAATCGCTCATCCAAAGAGGAACGGGCCTCATCTCGACGGAGCTGCGCGTCTTTGACCTCAGTCACAGCTTTTGCGTCATCGGCCTTTGGAGCATCATCTTTTGCCCCACCACGCTGCGCAGCGATAAGACTCTCTTGCGCACTGACCAGCTGTTCATAAGATTCACGCACCCGCGCGAGCCCCTCGGAAGCCCGCTCTGCGCGGCGAGACTGCGATTGCCGGTACACAACTTGTCCGTACCAAACCAACCCGTACACAGCAACCGCCGCCACCAGAACCCTCCAATTCTTTCCCACGAATCGGACCAATGGGTCCTCGGATGGAGTTGATTGATCGAGCGCGGGGTCGCGGTATAACCGATCATCGTCACTTCCCGATGTCGGGCTTGCTGACGAAGAGAGCGAGGTAGAACGATGTGAACCTGATCGGGATGTCACTGCAAAAATTCCTAAATAAAATTCTCCGCTAACCCTCCGCTCACGGCATTCGGAGAGGCGGCCTCATCACTGCGTTTTTTAAATGAACGCTTTTGATCAGGTGAATAAAATTAAAGTCACACTTTATACTTAAAGTCTTCCGCATCGAGACTATTAAGAATATCGGACCATTGCTCTTTGTTGATATCGCTGAATTCTTCGCTGACTGAAGGAGTTTCGGTTGGCAAAAGCTCTCCCTCACCCTGCTGCGCCCCTTTCAACGAAATTTTTGCCTGCTCCAAAACTCGCTGCGCAACAAATATCGGCGCATCGGCTCGGATTGCAACTCCAATTGCGTCACTCGGACGTGAATCGAGCACGATTACTCGGTCCCCCTGCGAAACCATCAGCTCAGCCATATAAGTAGCATCACGAAGCTCCGTGATAATTACCCGCTTTACCTTCACGCCGAGCTGCGAAAGGATCTCGTGGAGCAGGTCGTGAGTCAAGGGACGCGGAAGTTCCACTTGCTTTATCGCCGATGCAATTGATGTAGCTTCAGCCGCTCCTATCCAGATCGGAAGACAGTTCTCTCCCGATTCATCCTTTAAAATAACAACTGGTGTCTGCGTATTAGGATCAAGCATGAGCCCACCCACAAACATCTCAACTGAATCCTGATCTCTCGTCGTATCGTTCTCGCTCATCGCCACTCCCCCGAAAATGCCTCCCCCGTGCTGAGCAACAATCTCAGCGAACTTTCAGCGCGTCCGTATTCTTTCCCTCTGTTTTACCGACAAATGGGCTGCTGCACAACAAAAAGGTGCTGCTATGGCTCCGTAGGCAATTTAAGCTCCTGAGGCGACTGTCCCCGAGAGGGTGTATCGATTCATCCCCGTTACCTCGACCGAAACGAGTGCGCCGGGCTCGAGCTGAGGAACGGCAGCGGTCAGATTAATGACGATGTTCTGACTTGTTCGGCCACACATAAGGGTCGGATCGAACGAAGAGGGACCCTCAATAAGCACGTCAACCCTTTTACCAACCCAACTCTCGAGCGCTTCGCGCCCATGCTCTTCCTGAAGCTGCTGAAGTCGCTGGAGCCGTTCGAACCCTACCTCCCGAGGAAGGAACTGCGATTCCATCTCCGCAGCGACCGTTCCCGGCCGGGGCGAAAAGACGAACGAGAAGCTGTTCAGGAATCGTACTTGACGCATGATGTCGAGGGTTTGCTCGAAGTCCTCCTCAGTCTCCCCCGGGAAGGCAACGATAATATCGGTCGTCATCGCCATGTCAGGCACCCGCGTCCGAAGCTCCTCGACGATAGCGAGAAAACGGTGACGACGATAGTTGCGGTTCATTGCTTTTAAAATGCGATCACTCCCCGATTGGAGGGGCAGATGAATGTGGTGACAAACTTTCGGGTTTTCGCACACAAAGTCTATGAAGTCGCTGCGCACTTCTTGTGGATGGGGACTTGTAAAGCGAATCCGTTCAACGCCTTTAATATCTGCGACACGTCGCAGGAGAGAAACAAAGCTTTGACGGGGTGAAAAGTCTAGCCCGTACGAATTTACCGTTTGCCCTAGAAGCACAATCTCGCGCGCTCCCCGCGCTACGGCGATTCGCACCTCCCGTTCAATCTCTTCTGGAGCTCGCGATACCTCTTTTCCACGAGTCGTCGGCACAATGCAGTAAGTACAATTCTTGTTACAGCCCCGACTAATCGAGACAAAGCGGGAAATCCTTCCATCTTCTGGAAAACCAAGGGGATAATCTTCCCAATCCTCTCGATAATCGACCGCAACCTGCGGCAATCCTCCCGCTTCACGATGGGCGATGAGAGATGGAACAAGAGAGAGGTTGTGCGTCCCGAATACAAAATCAACCGCCTTGCTGCGACGCACGATATTCTGCCCCTCCTGCTGCGCAACACATCCCCCAACTCCGACCATGACTCCCGGTTTGCGAGCTTTCAGATCGCGCACTTCGCCAAGCAAGCTGTAAAGCTTATGTTCGGGCTTTTCGCGAACGCTGCAGGTGTTGACGAGAATGAGATCTGCTTGCTCAGGAGCTTCAACGAGCTGGTAGTTTGACTCGAGAATTTTGGCGAGCTTCTGCGAATCGTACTCATTCATCTGGCAGCCGAAGGTCTTGATGTAGAGACCGCGGCGGTCGGGGCTTTGTGTTGGTTCAGCGGGGTTGCTTGGGGAAATATTGGAAGGTTCAGTGTGATCGGTCATGGAGAGTGATGCCTCGATGGTTGGATGGCCGGGTTTTGTACAGCGGGCTGGTGTTTTGGTTCGGCGTATAAAATTATAGAGGCACCCGCGATGAGGGGTCAAATTGTGGGTCAACTGAGAAAGGTTCCTCAGATTGGATATTTTGGGGTCTATGGGCTTCCTGATCTTCAATTCCTCGTATCTGCGCGTCTCTGGGGAGTGCTTAAGCTTGCAACGTACAGATTTTTTTCTCGCTGAATCCCCCGCGCTGATAAATCCTGCTCTATCTCCTCAGTCTTAAGGAAATAAAGCCACTGATCGAGGGTGTCTTTTGGTCTACCCTTAAATCGGGGTACCCAGAGGAGGTAATACTCGGGGAATATCTCAAACACCCACTGCGCTCGGAAGTAATCCTGAAAGGTCTCCGCGAGCTCTAGTCTCGAATTATTGTGAACGCCATGAAAGGTAGTTGTGCCGCGGTAGATACAATCGTCACCGACTCCGAGAACGATGTAAAAAACCCCGACGATCTCCCAAGACAGCACCAGAAAATAGTCGTTGCGCAGGCAAACGGGCGCAGGTAAACTGGGGATATGAGGATTGGACTCTTTGAGATTCTCCCCCCTCCCCGATTCTTCCCCGACAAAATTTACACGGGGCTCCCGCTTCTGTCGTTTCATCTCCGGCTTTGTTCAAATAGTTTCTGCTTCTTGGGCTTTCCAACCAGAGCACCATTTAACTCCTTTTTTCCAACTCTTCCTGCGCCATTATTGTGCTTCGTACAGGAGGGCATATACTAGCAATTCTTGTCTGCCGATTTTCTACTTTGAGACCTTCGGTTGCGTACCGGATAAGAACCTCTGACGCAGCGCCCAGACAAAATACTTCTTCACCGTTTCCCCATCCTGGTTGTGTTAAGAGCTTAAAAACGAGCGATCGAGCACCACCATAGATGCGGGAAAATTGCCCGTCAGTACCAAGGTTTTAGAGATGCCAACCAATGAGCACTAGCTCTTTTACCAGGGAGAACCAAACCAGATGATTGAAACCCACACAGCAACCCCAAAAAAAGCGATGCGCGGTTCTCTGGAGCTTGTCGGAAAGATCGTTACAAGCTGCAGTGAATCGAAGGGTTCTGATGTAGTTGTACTTGAGCTGGATCCGAGCGGATCTGTGGCTGACTATTTTATTATAGTTAGCGGCAGAAGCGATCGACAGGTCCAGGGTATCAGCAATCGAATCGTCGAAGATCTGAGCCAGAGCGGCTTAAAACCATACTCAGTTGAGGGTATGGAGCAGGGCCACTGGGTTATACTCGATTTTGGTGATGCGATCGTTCATGTCTTTTATGGTCCAGACCGAGACAGGTACGACCTTGAGGGATTGTGGACCCGCGCAGGGCGGTACGTTGTTGATGAATCAGCTGATGGGGTCAGGTTGCGTGCGGCATAACTTGACGTCGGAGCTTTAAGTTAGCGCTAACAACAGAGGCAAGCGGGCTTTACCTTTTGGGCGGTCCGCTTACCTCCTCACTTCTATCCCCCCACCCCCAAAAAAACCTCTCATCATCTCCTCACTTCGCACCACATCCTCGGTGTGATACCCTTCCCCCAAGAGAATCTCTCCCTCGACTCAGAAGCGCATCCCAACATCGCCCCCGCTTCAATGTTCGGCTATCCAGCACATCTCGGGCGCTTTTTGGATTACCACCGTGAGCTTCATCGATCGGTTTATCTCTTTTACCTGCGAACTTTCGCTCACCGAGCAGGCGATCCACGAGCGCGTTCGGCGGAAGCTGCCTCGCCATGAGCTTGAGGACCCTCGACACTTTTATGCAAAAGTTATCGCTGCTTGGTATCTGCACCGCCGTGAACTTATTATCGCCTCCGAACCGGTTGAGGAGGGCGCTCCTCGCATCAGCACCGTTGCTCCGGAGGGATATTATGAATTATGGGCTGATGTAGGTAGCGCGTCCCCTCGAGCTCTTCGCGCAGCTTCGCGGCTCCGACATTCAGGCCATACATATCCTCCCCCCGCGATCTATCACTTTTTTTATGAGGACGAACAGCTAGCGCCTCTTCTCTCGGCGCTCCGTGGAAGCACTGAAAATTGGGTCAACGAGATTCACTTTATCAAACTTGATGCAGCGCTGCTCGAACAGCTCATCGATCACGAAACAACGAGCCAGCAGTGGAGCTTTACGATGCCAGATGATCAGACCCTCTATCTTGATGTTGATGGAGTGTTTTTTTCCTCGAGCATCACTGAAATTTCTATCTGGGACACCTTTCAGCAAAGCCTAAAAAGCGCTGAAGTTCGGTGAACGAACCATTTATCTCCACCCGCTATCGCAGTCTCCAAAAAAAATCTGTATCCTTTCCTCCGCTCATCACGAGCAGGTAAAGGGCCAACTCTTCGACCAAAAACCTTCGCATTCACCCACTCATAAGGCACCCAATGGAATCAACCTTTGAGAAATTTTTTGATCATCAGGAACGAGAAGCCGCAATCTACAAACGGTGGGAGGCTGCGGGAGTGTTTTCGCCAGAGGGCGCGCGCGATCCATCTCTTCCCCTTTTCTCGGATTGTCTCCCTCCGCCAAATGCAAATGGCGAGCTCCACCTTGGGCACTCGTTTGGGTATACCGTCATGGATGCTCTCGCCCGTTTTTATCGGTTGCGGGGCCACCCAGTCCTGCTGGTTCCGGGGAAAGATCACGCAGGTATTCAGACGCAGTGGGTATACGAGGCCCAGCTTCGGGCCAAGGGAACCGACCCTACATCGCGCGACCGCGACACCCTTTTTTCTGATTGTTACACCTTTTGCACCGAACGATCACACTACATGCGCGAGCAGGAAAAAGCGCTCGGATTGTCCGCTGATTGGTCAAAAGAGCTCTTTACCCTAGATCCGCGACTCACCAACATCATCTACGACACCTTCATTCGTCTCTTTAACGATGGGCTGATTTATCGGGGCACTCGCATCATCAACTGGTCGGTTCTCGCACAAACCGGTATCTCCGATGTTGAGGTTGAGTATGTCGAGCGAAAGGGATCTTTGTGGACTATCTTTTACCCCTTTCCAGATATTGATCTAACTGGTGTCGAGGAGCTTGTCGCGGGCGTACACGGAATTGCGGTTGCAACGACCCGGCCTGAAACGATGCTCGGCGACGTTGCTCTTGCGGTGAATCCAACCGATGAGCGATATAGCGCCATGATCGGGAAGATGATTACCCTTCCTCTGACCGGTCGGGTCATCCCGATTATCGGCGATACGCGGATCGACAAAGAGTACGGAACCGGCGTCGTCAAAATAACCCCAGCGCACGATTTTCTTGATTACGAGATCGGAGCTGATCACGCTCTGACACCTATTCAGGTGATCGGGAAAGATGGCCGGATGACTGCTGAAGCAGGAAGTGACTACGCAGGGCTTCCCTCGTCGGAGTGTCGGCAGCGGGTCCTCGATGCGTTGCAATCGCTCGGGCTTCTCATAAAAACACAACCAATAACCCACAAGGTTCCAATTGGGGAGCGGAGCAAAGATGTGATTGAGCCACTTCTCTCAGAGCAGTGGTTCCTCGCGGTTGATAAGCCGGGGCATAGCCTCAAAGAGCGTGCGCTCTCATTTATCAAAGAGGGCAAGGTCACCGTCTACCCCTCGCGAATGACCAATCTCTTTGAGCAGTGGCTCGAAAAGCTTCGTGACTGGAATATTTCTCGTCAGCTCTGGTGGGGGCACCGCCTCCCTGTGTGGTACCGAACCGGGTCGAATCGTTCGGATATGCACGTGGGCAAAGAGCCGCCCGAATCAACCGGTTGGGAGCAGGAAACCGACACCTTCGATACCTGGTTTTCCTCCGGTCAGTGGGCGTTTTCGACCCTCGCTGCACATGGAATGCTTGATCTCGACGATCCAAAGAGCTCTTCCGTTTTCCCCTCTCACACGATGGTGATGGGGCGCGATATCCTCTTCTTTTGGGCGTGTAGGATGCTTCTTCTTACCGCCTATCGGCTGAACGATATTCCGTGGAGAACTATCTATCTTCATGGCCTGATTCTCGATGAGAAGGGTCAAAAGATGTCAAAATCAAAGGGGAACGGCATCAACCCAATCGACACGATGAAACAGCATGGAGCTGATGCGCTTCGCCTCTCGCTTCTCATCGGCACCTCGCAGGGACAGGATATTCCCTTCTCGCTCCGCAAGGTCGAGGGATACGCAAAGTTCACGAATAAACTGTGGAATGCAGCCAAGCTGATCGATCTCAAACTAAGTGGTGTACCAACTCCTCCCGCCGATTATGTGTGCCCGTATAATCTTGCGCTCTCTCGGTGGATCGTTGAGCGGCTTTATCAGACCCACGAAGCAGCAACCCGAAGATTTAATGAATACGAGATCCCACTTGCGTGCGATGAACTCTACTCCTTTACCTGGTTTACCTTCTGCGATTGGTATCTTGAGGGGATGAAACTGTTAATCGAACAGGGCGGAGCTGAGCACCGCGATGAGGTTGCGTTTGTCGCGCGTGAAACTCTCCGCTCAGTGCTTACCCTCTTTCATCCAGTGGCGCCCTTTGTTACTGAGGAGATTTATCAAAAGCTCTTTGCGACGAACAGAGAGGATCTGTTGGTGCGCAGCTCTTGGGATCAGCTACCGAGCAGGCCAAGCAGCTCCGGTTCCACCGAGATCGCCGAGGTAATTGAGATCGTCGAGGCGATTCGGGCAACAAAAGCGGCGCTCCGCATCCCGCATCAACAGATACCGATCGCCCTTGAGCGTGAATTAACCTCAGAGCAACGGCTTCTTATCGGAGGGCTTGCGAGGGTAAGCTTTGTCGAGCGCTCAGCGATCGATCCGACCCGTGCACTCCGCAAACCCTACTCTAAGGGCGAAATCGTATGCGATGTCGAAAATAAGGCAGCGTACAGAGCGCACCTTGAGAAGGACCTTGCCGCGGCTGAGACTCTTGTTACGCAGCTTCAGCGGAAGCTCGGAGGTGGATTCGCCGAACACGCCGCTCCTGCCCTCGTCGAACAGGAGCGCCAACGGCTCGCCGATACCGAGCGGATGATTGCGTCGCTCCGCTGGGAGCTTGAGAATGGATGAAGTGAGCGATGACCGAATTTCACCGGTCGATCGACCAGCTCTCTATCTGATTCCAACCCCCCTGTCGTCGGGGGGAGCGCCGTGGCTTACCGTTGAACAACGCAAAACTATAGCACAAATCTCGACCTTTTTTGTCGAAAACGAGCGCTCTGCCCGCCGATTTCTTGCGTCACTCGATCTCGGACGTCCCGTTTCAACTCTTACTCTTCATCGATTTGACAAGGATAGCTCGCTCGAAGATGCGCGGCGACTCCTTGGAGCCATTCCTCCTGTAGATAGCGCTGGAGTGCTCTCAGAGGCTGGAGTGCCGTGTGTTGCTGACCCGGGTGCGCTCCTTGTCCGAGCTGCCCATGAGGTTGGGCTTGTAGTGAGGCCGATGGTGGGCCCAAGCTCCATCTTGCTCGCGCTCATGGCTTCCGGGCTCAATGGTCAACAGTTCACCTTTCACGGATATCCGCCGATCGAGCAGACAGATTGTCGGGGATGGCTGCGCCGATTAGAGGAAATTTCTCGGAGCTCGGGTTATTCCCAGCTTTTTATCGAAACTCCTTATCGGACAACAAGGCTATTTGCGGCGATGCTTGAGAGTCTCAGGCCAACAACTCTAGTGTCGGTCGCTCACGACATTGGTGGCGAAAATGAGCTTTTTGCGAGTATGCCGGTCGGATCGGCGTTGGTCAGCGAAATCAAACTAAACCCGAAGGCGCCTACTGTTTTTGGGTTGCTGGGGATGGGTTAGGCTGAGGAGATGGTTTGAGAAGATTTGCGAAGGTTTTTTGAATAGTGTAATCCTGACGAGGTTATTTGTTTTCTAAGGAAGCGCGGATGACTTTGAATCTTTCTTCGGCGACATTTGAACGCCAAACAGAATCTGCACCTTTTACAAATTCTCATGCCTTAGAAGGAGCGCTTGTAGCTGCTGCTCCTCAACCATCAATCGTTTCCGATTTTAATAAGCTGCTTCGAGGCATTACTCAAAAAACGATAAGCGAGCAAGCCTCAGAGAAACTTCCGGCAAAGACCTTCGTCGATGCCATAAAACTCTTTGCAGCGCTTGAGAAAAATCCCTCTATTATGAAGAGTTGGACCGACAAAGTCCGTAAATTGGGACCAATCGGGGAGTTCGCTCTACAGAACCCCTCCTCTCAACCAGTCAGAGACCTTCTGCTCCTTACTCTACAACAAAGTGCCGATTTAAAAGCTATTGCTGATCCTGCTTTAGTAACGACTGCGCTTCGCATCTGTCAACATGCGGCTGATAATGACCTTTTTGCACGCGGAGCATCAAAAGAAAAGATCACAAAATTTCTGCAAGAGCCATTAAAAGCAGCCCTTAAACAGTATGTGAAAGAATACGGCAAAAATAGCTCGGTCAACGAAGTACTCAAAGAGGCGGGACAAAAAGGACAACCACCTCTCACTCCACTCCAAACTCTACTCAAAAACTATCGCTAACCCGGACCGCTTGCCCCGCCACCCCCAATACACTACTCTTGCGCCATGCTTTCGAAACGGCACGCCAAGATTATTATTAGCCTCCTTCTTCTCGTCCTCGTGGCGAGGTCGCTCGATGGTGCGCAGCTTCTTCGTGTCATGAGCTCTATTCCCGGGTGGACGGTGCTGATACTGTGCGCCGGTTATTTTTTGGGACAAATCCTAAGCTCCCTCAAATGGTGGCTGTTGGCGAGAAGCTGTGCCCTTGAGGTCTCGTTCCCAGAAACATTTCGGATCTATTTTACCGCGATGTTTGTGAATCTCGCAGGGATTGGAACCCTCGGGGGAGATGTTCTGCGCGGCGCTCTGATCGGTAGTGCGCAAGCAAAACCGGCAGTAGGATTTGCCACCGTAGTCGCTGATCGTGCTCATGGGCTCGCGGTACTAGCCGCGATTGGGACCGCGTGTGTTGGATTATTCTCAAGCGATCTGCTCCCACCTCACTTTGGTTCAGCACTCTTTGCGATGAGTATTGCCATCATGGTGGGCTGGTTCATCGCTCCAAAGGCGATCATTTATTTTGTTCCGAATGGAAGCCCGTTTCGACAAAAAGCGGTTGAAGTTGCGCGAGCATTTCCCACAGAACCTCGAGCAATCGCGATAATTACCGGTATTTCCATCATCTTCCACCTCCTCCAGATATCTCTCCATCTCTGCATCGCGAAAGGGCTAGGGATTGATGTATCGCTGACCACACTATTGACTATTGTGCCGTTCGTAAACATCGTAAGCAGTCTGCCAATCTCTTGGCAGGGGCTTGGGGTGCGAGAAAATGCGTACCGCTTTTTCTTTGTTCCTGCTATCTGCTCTGCGGAACAATCGGTTGCATTTGGCGCATTGTGGCTCCTAGCAATAACGATAAGCGCTCTTATTGGGGGTCTTATCGGGCTAGCCTCGGGGGCTTTTGAGAAGCGCAACTGCACCGTTGGCGAATAGTCGAGTTCTGTCATATCCTTATTTGGTAATCTGTGGTATTAAGGCTAGCGAGCGAAGGTCCGAGAATCGAAGAGGTCAAGCGGCGTTGATCATTTTATTCTCAGAGGAGAGCGCCAACAAAAACCAGTCGTGGCGTACAGTATTTAGAGGCGCCAGGTCAGATCGAAGGCAATACTAATGCAGCATCCAGTTCTTATTCAGGGAGGGATGGGAGTAGCAGTTTCTAACTGGAAGCTGGCGAAGACCGTTTCTAAGTCTGGTCATTTGGGGGTTATCTCAGGAACCTGCATCGATTCTGTGATCGTCCGCCGATTACAGGAGGGCGATCGCGACGGTGATGTTCGTCGAGCGATGTCGCACTTTCCTCGTCCCGAGATCGCCGAAGAGGTTATAAGCAAATATTACATCCCGGATGGAATCGCCCCCGGACGACCGTACAAAATGTTGCCGATGTTCGGTCCAAAAGATGACCTGAATCGTCAACTTATCGCGACACTTGCAGCTTTTGTCGAGGTATATCTCGCAAAAGAAGGTCACGATGGGGTTGTGGGAATTAATCTTCTGACAAAAATTCAGCTGCCAAATCTGCCCACCCTCTACGGCGCAATGCTCGCCGGAGTTGATTATGTCTTGATGGGTGCAGGTATCCCGCGCGAAATTCCGGGAGCTATCACCGCTTTCGTTGAACACCGAGCTGCTTCGCTTGTTATCGACGAAGATGGCCCTCGCACCGATGACCCGATTATCTCATCGTTCGATCCCTCAATCGCATTTCCTGCAGATTCATTTCCTGCAATCGCGGGACATGTTAAGCGACCTCACTTTCTTCCGATTATCTCAACTCATACCCTTGGCCAGATGTTGCTGAAACGGTCGCCTGGTGGGATCAGCGGTTTTGTTGTTGAGGGTCCCGTCGCAGGTGGTCACAACGCTCCGCCCCGCGATGGAAAAATCAACGAGCAGGGAGAACCTGAATACGGCCCTCGAGATCACGCTGACTTCGCGAAAATTGCGGCTCTTGGACTTCCCTTTTGGATTGCAGGAGGTCAGGGAACCCCGGCAGACCTTCCCGCAGCGCGAAGTCTCGGCGCTCATGGAATTCAGGTGGGAACCCTCTTTGCGTTTTCGCAGGAGTCGGGGGTTGCTCCCGAGCTACGAGCAAAAACGCTCCAATCGGTCCTCGATGGGACGGTAAAGGTCAAAACCGATGGCCTCGCTTCCCCGACCGGATTCCCCTTCAAGGTCGCTGAGCTTGAAGGAACCCTATCGCAAGCAGGCGTATACGAAGCAAGAGAGCGGGTGTGTGACCTTGGATATTTGCGGGTTCCTGCGCGTCTAGAATCGGGCAAAATCATAATGCGCTGCTCCGCTGAGCCGGTCGATGAATACACCAAAAAAGCAGGGGCTGTCGCCGAAACGGCTGGCCGCAAATGTCTCTGTAATGCGCTCTTTTCAGTGATAGGACTTGGTCAGCGACGCCGATCGGGTTATGAGGAGCTCCCTCTTATGACGAGTGGAGATCAATTAGCGACGATGGGACCGTTTCTTGCTGAATTTGGCGCCTCATATTCGGCAATCGACGTAGTCGAATATTTGACGAGTGAATGTGAAACCCCTCAGGTAAAAGAAACGCTAAGCACCGACGAAGCGGTAGGGTGCTCCTGTTCCTAGCGCGCGTGGGGAGCTTTGGTTGTATGGGCTTGGCGAACCGTTTGTCAGGCTCTTATGACCCGTTAAAGACTTCGGCCAGACCGCAAGGGATAGAGATTAGAAGTAGCTACCACGATTAGGGGAAGCTACATCGCAGCTCCCAACCCCTCCCTCAACCCTTCTCGCAACCGCTGACACCACAACCCGCCCCCAGAGAGCGCTAGAATCCGATCTTGAGGCCATCCAAATTTTTCTACCGACTCGACGATCCTATCCTGCTCTTTGCTCGTCTGCACGAGAAACACGCCGATGGGGGACAACAATCCGGGAGCCTGTTTTTTTATTACCTGCTCGAAGTTTGGTACAAAGTGTCGATCGTTTGGCCCATCTCCTCCGAAAGAGATAGTTGCAAATACATCGAGTGGAATACCGAAGTAGTCCTCGAATCTTTTCAGACCACAGAGAGCCCATTGCTTTGATACAACTCCGATGTCATAAGACCACTGGGTAATATGCTCTCCTTTTCCAAAACTGCTCACATACCCAGGGAAACAGGTAATTCCCTCAAAACCATTTTTTTGAAGCTCTTCGCGAAAACGGGAATCGATCTCATCAATCAAAGGATATAACCGCTCATCATCCGAGGGAACATTCAGGTAAAAATTAACCCGACCCGATTGGTCGGCGTTCTCAAGAGGAAAGTACGATTGCACCGTCGCAAAAGGAATATTTGAAACTGACTCAACGAACCGCTCTGCGGCGATACTCATCTGATTAAACTCAGCGAGGTTCGCTACATTCGTTGCCCACTCTTTCCCCAGCTGCTCAATAAAAACGTCTTTAGCAACCTCCATAAAAAGATCGTGCACCTCTTGCCAACGTCCGGCGTACGAATCTATCTGTTTTTGCACCTCACGTTGATACCCAGATATTAGCCTATACTCCCCACCCTCAAGACCGTAGCCTTCTGCGCCTCCACTCGTGAAAAGAAGCTGGGTCGGGAATAATTCTCCATTTGCAAGACGGCCATCTATACCATAGCCTCTGTCTCCCCCCGTCATCGGGCTTCCCGTTACCGGAACAACCGCTATCCCCTTCTGAGCGCACTCGATCATGAACAAGGTCCTATCGAGCGCTGCATAAGGGGTCCATTCTCGGTGATTCGACTGGGTATCATCTATGTCGAGAAACACGACGCCCTTTATCGTTTTATGGCCGTAATATGCGGGATTTACGAGCAAAGGATGCAGACTCATCTGCGCAAAGGAATCGGCTGACCAGCCTTCTTTTTGATCAGGCGCCATACCGGCACCAAAGATCTGCTGAAAAATCTCCCTTCCCTTCTCCGGATCCTCCCCCAGGAGCCTAACCAACTCTTTGAGCTGAGCTATATTTTCTAGATCGGCAGCGGTGACCCTTTGGGATGGCGCAACGGACTCCTGTGGGTTCAGATTGGGGCTCGCAATATTAACATCGCACCACTGTCGCCAAGATTCTTGAGCCTGCTCAATAAAGTTGTTCAACATAGCTTAAACGCCCCTGTAATGATCCGAACTCGATCACTGTATCGATTTTTTGCTGAGTGAAAATGGGGAAATGGACGAGACACCGAAAACTAACAATTAAGAGAGCTTGAGTCCGTGCATGACGAGTTTGTATAGCGCTCTCCAGCCTCTGACATCTCAAAGAGACGCAATCCAATCCCCGATGGCTCTTGCCACCCCCGCAGGCGCCTCGGCCAGAACTGCATGTCCTGCGCTATCGAGGGTCACAACGGGCGACCCTGTTATGGTAGATACCTCCCTAAAAAGCTCACGATATTTGTCATCTTTTTCACCGGCGACGAGCAAGGTAGGGACGGGGAAGGGTTTAAGCTGGTTTGAGCTCAGATTTTCTTCGCCTAATAGTGGAGGCTGATTTCCTAAACTAAGAGCTGAAAGCAAAAGATCGGGATGAATTGGAGGTGTGAGAAGGCGGCGTTGAACTATTTCCTCTCGAACCTCGGGCTTCTCAGCTAGGGCGCGAAAAATCGGGAGGTCGTACCATCGACGCACAAAATGCTCCCACGAAATCTCATCACCCGAGGCTGAGGCTACCTGAAGAGCAAGTTCTCGGTCGCGCGCAGATCTCTCAGCCCGCTGCACCTCCGATGTAAGTCCGGTATGAGCACTCAGAAGAATCAGACCACTCAATTTGGAAGGGTAAGCGCGGGCAAGCTGCAACGCAATTCGGCCTCCAAGGGAATACCCCGCGACAATCGTGGTATGGCATCCCTTTAGAGCCTCGGTGGCATTTTCCACCGTGGCAAATACCGCTGCACAAACCCGCTCAAAGCTTATCTCTTCTACGCTCCAGGCTGGTGAATTACCGTGACCCGGAAGATCGATGGCAAGGACAGTCACGCGAGAGGGCAAAAGAGCGGCAACTGGCTCCCAGTCATGGGAGGAGCCGAGCCAGCCGTGAAGGAGAACCAGCAAAGACTGAGGCTCCTCTTTGGAGCTACCAACCGAGCTAAGTTTCTTATTTAGGAAACGATAGGAAAGAGCCTTTCCCATAATCGATCACCGCTCTGAATTCGCAGAATCTCGGGAAACCCCACCAATAATTCCCTTAATTATCTCTCGCCGAGCAGCTATCGCTGGTGCCGTTCTTCGCCAGTCCGTGACTACTTCGATAATTGACGAGCATCCCCGCTGAATCGCTCTTTGAACAGCTACCGCGACCGCCTTCTCATCACCAACCCTCTCAAACGGCAACCCCGAAAAATGAGCTGCCCCTTCAAAATCAACCCTCTGCGGAGTTATGAAAAAGTCCTCAAAGCAATCGAGATCGTTGATATCGGGAAGAGTCGAAAATATTCCACCACCGCTATTGTTTATAATAACTATCACCACTGGAAGTTTGCTCCGCGCTACGAGGAGAAGCGAATTCACATCATGAATCGCCGCAAGATCCCCGACGATAGCAACGGTCGGAGTCCCGGAGCCGTGCGCAAAACCGCACGCTGCAGCGATCGTGCCATCAATACCACTCGCACCTCTGTGATAACCAACACGAACGGGATGTAGAATGCGCTGAATGGAGCTATCAACGAGCCGAATAGGAAGACTGTTGGCAAGATAGAGTTGCCATCCTTTGGGAAGCTCAGAAACTACGGCGTCGACCGCAGCAAGCTCTGAACCTGCGGTAACGGTCGAAACGGCCCCCGAGATGGCCGACAACTCCGCGCGCAGGCGATTGAATGCCTCTATAAGCCGTGATGGAGTCGTCGGAGCATCGCACCGCTTGAGTAGCTCAAAAAGCTCCTCAGGTGTCGCCACCATCGCTACCCGATTATTTCCAACCACATCCGACCGCATTCCCGTTATCGAACAATGGGCCACCGCTGGGCACTGAGCAAGCAGCTCCAGCAAACCATTTGAGACCGGCTGCGTACCGATATGCAGAATTTTGTCAGGAGCAAAGATGGAACGAGCTTCGGCAATTTCATACACAGCGCTCGCCTCAACAAAAAGAAGGGGCGATTCAACACCGAGCCGAAGCTGCGAGGTGATATCAGCGATAATCGGCCAGCGCAGCATCTCAGCTATCTCAAGGCACGCTCTTGGTATGCCCCGAGCTCCATCAACTCCAGAAACTAAAATAAGCCCGGCCGTGCTCCCCTCGATGAAACGCGAAAATGGGTTTCCTGCCCCACAAATACGATCTTCCGATGACGAGCAGCCTCGCCGCTGGCTGACCACGCAAAGCGGCTCCCCCGAACGATCCCACTCGTCCAGCAGCGGCGGAAGCTCCCGACTCTCACTCCGCTCGAGCAAGGGCTTTCGAAACGCAACATTCAGGTGCACAGGTCCCGGCTGGCTCCCAATAGCTCGGGAGAAAAGGTCATCAACCAGCCGCAACACCTTGCGAGCATCCTCACCGCTACGAGGCGCCACGACCTCAGCCGCTGCCCTCACATACGACGAAAATATCCCTCGATGCCGAATCGTTTGATTTGCCCCCGTATCAAGCAGATCAAGGGGACGATCCGCCGAAATGACGAAGAGCGGAATACCCGATTCTGATGCCTCAACCACCGCTGGAAGATAATTTGCGACCGCCGTACCTGAAGTACACACCAGAGCTACCGGAGCTCCCCCTCCAAGAGCTGCACCAAACCCAAAATAACCCGCGCCCCGCTCATCGATATGAACAAGGGTACTATCTCGCCGCTCTGCCAACGCAACCGCTAGAGGGGTTGAGCGCGAACCCGGCGAAAGAACGAAGGTACGCACCCCGAGCCGCCACAGCTCCTCAACGATCAACAATCCAAGAAGATGGTTGTCACCCCGACTAATCATCCGTTCCTCCTCAACCAATCAGAGCACCCGACAAGAGGTAACCCTACCCCTTGTTTGCCACCATCTCCTCAATCCGCCGCTGTTTGAGATTCAGCTCATCCCACTCAGAAGCTGCCACTGAACCACTAACGATTCCAGCTCCAACAAAGGCCGAAAGACTCTCCTGCTCAAGGAGCGCAGAGCGGAGGCTGACCGCGAATTCCGAGCGCTCGGCATTCATATATCCGATCGTTCCTGCATACCAGCCCCGATCAAACGGCTCATGGACACGAATAAACTCTCTCGCCGCTGCGGATGGCGTACCACACACCGCAGGGGTTGGGTGCAACAATCCGAGAATTTCAAGCGGATCGACACGCTGCCTCAGCGCCGCACGAATTGGTGTTACAAGATGAACTAGGTCGTGCAACGGAACAATCTGCGGTTCTTTATCCCAGGTTATGTCCTTACTTACCTGGCTCAACCGATCCACAACGGCAGACACGACAAATTGGTGTTCAGCTCTTTCCTTCGGGCCTAAGTTAGCCAGACTACCTGCCTCTCCGCCTCTCTTCTCGATTCCAGCGGTTCCCGCTACGGCTTCACTCTGCACTAAATCGCCCTCCATGCTGAAAAGAAGCTCGGGCGTTGCACCAAAAAAACAGGGCAGTAATCGATTACTCGGAGCGAACGCAAACCCCGTAACCCGTTGCCGAGCCTCGAGCAACCGCTTCAAGAGTCTCGCCGGATGAGCACACCCGACCACCGTGGCTACCTCCCGTCGTGCAAGAACAACTTTCTCAATCCGACCCGCTCGTATCTCCTCAAGCGCCGCCCCGATAGTGCTCTCCCACTGAGAAAATGTCGGCACACCTCCTCGCCATCCAGCAATCGTGCTCTCCCCCCAGCCGAACGATTCCCGCCCCTCTTCCTCTAACAATAATTCCTCATCATCGCGTCCACCAATCAGGAAGACCGAAACATTATCTCCCCTGCGAATCGCGATCTTTCGTGGGAGAAAAAAATGGACTCCTGAAAACTCACCCCACCCCTGCCCCGGCGATACCCCATCGAACGAGGTCCCCCCAAGCAAAAAAAGGTGCGACGCTGCCCGATGCTCAGCCAAACAAGAAAGCACCCAACCCCATCTGGAACAAAACTCCTCCATCGATCCGGCACGGAATGAAGCAAATTCGCCGATCCCGAGCAGCTCAAATTCGCGATCCCGACTCTGAAAATAGTACAGCGGACCCCGACCAACCCGAGATGCCAACTCAAGCAAACAGCCCGAATCACCCCGAAACTGATCGGTCTGACGTACACTAACATCAGCAAAGTTCTCTGCCCGGAGCACACAACTGTCGGGGTTCACGATCTGCGCGGTCATACAGACGATACGATTGAAACGATGGTAACTTGATGAACTCGTACCACCTCAAGGTTAATCGAAGAGTAATCCTCGTCCGACCGTCTCAGTGGTCAGGGAATGAACCAGCGGTCCATAGTGGATAAAAACCCTTCCCAGCAACCATACTACCGGAGCTCAAGCTCAAAGCCAAAACAGGCTCCCCATTCTTCGTAAAAAAACCTTTAACTACCTATATTATCTTCTAAACAGAACATCGAAATTATTCTAACCACGAGCTAGAGAACCTCGCAGTTTTTGCTTTCCCCTCTTCGCTGTCTGGTTGATATCAGCTATCGAACGCTTACGCTCGGTGGCTGTCGACTCTATCGAACTGAACTCATCAGCCGCAACCGTAACCGGCGCAGTCGCCTGAATACCGACATCAAGGCCATTAACCATCAAGGAGGCATATTTCTGCGCAGCTTTTGAACGGGTAATCCCAAGATTAACCCCCCTCAGGCGCGAGTCGATAGCAGCTATCTGATCGTTTAATTTTGACACTGCGATATCTGCATAGGTCGCTGTCGTCAGATCTACAGAGCCGAACGATCGCAAAGATTTCCGCGATTCAAGTCCAAATTTCATCAATACAACATCAGAGGAAGTCGCACCAACTGTTTTAGTTTCCCCTCCCAAATATAGCGAACCGTCAATCCCTACAGTCATCGCGTTACCGACATCAGAACCTGATAAATTGATAGTACGTCTTCCTCCATCAGAACCATCTGCATTAAACTTCAAAACCAAAACATCCGCTCCTCCCGGAGCTGCATCTCCGTTCACGGTCTGATCAGAATAACCCGTCAGATAAACGGATCCATCAGTACCAACAGTCATTCCTTTAATAGCGGCGGCATCAAATTCCTTTGTCCACGCTGTCGATCCATCCGCGAAATATTTTGTCAGGTATCTAACCCGATTCTCTCCAGTTCCATCACCGAAATTCCCTGAGGCATAGACTGCCCCATCACTACCTATCGCTATATTAGTTTGAGTTCGATTAGTTTTTGATTGAAGCGATCCGCCCTGCATTATACTGGTAAATTGGATGGTGCCAGCGCTACTAAACTTTCGTAAATAGCCATTTCCATTCTCTTCTCCGACAGTGAATACCGATCCATCAGAACCGACTTCAAGGTCAGCTACCCGGTCCAATCCAGCTGCACCCGATATCGACGTCCAAACGGTCGACCCGTCAGATGTATTCATCTTTGTCAAAAATGAATCGAAATCAACCCCAGATGACGACTGACCATCAAAACTGGCGCTAGTAGAATAACCAACATACACATAGCCATCAGCGCTCGTACTCAATCCCATACGCTTAAAATCTGGGGACGTCGGCACAACCGCTCCAGATAGCTTCGTCCATGCGGTAGACCCATCAGCATTAAATTTAGAAACAAAAACTCGCCTGCTCTGATTGACATTCCCGTCGAGCGTACCGTCAGTCAATCCTGCAACATAGACAGATCCGTCAGAGCCCGGGCTGATACTCATGCCTCTATCTCGTGCAGTAGAACCCAACATTCGCGACCAGATGGTTGAACCAGTCGGAGAGAATTTCGTTACAAAGGCATCCTCATCTCCCTGATTCGTCACCCCACCAAAATTACCGGTCGACCAACCCGTACCATATACGCTGCCATCAGGGGCCGCGGCAATATCCATCATAACCTCATCACTACTACCACCTGCTCCTCCACTCGATGGATTGAACGATATGTCCCGCGCGCTGTCTTGATTGATTCTAATGACTGTCGCCTCGGCACCCGAGGCCTTGTTATTGATTCCTAGCATTATTAACTTGCCGTCAGGTTGAACGAGCACCTGCACCCCCTGTTCGGTATCAGGACCAAGATCATAGAAAGCCCACCCATCTCCATCGAATGAACTATCGGGAGTTCCGTCAGCAGTAACCCGCAGTAGCCCAAAAGTCGAACCGGTGCTACCTGTTGCAACTATTCCACCATCGGCTTGGAGCGCCAACGAAGACAGCCACCTACCGGAACCAGAACTAGCACGCAATACCCCATTTCCATCACTACCTCCTGGGCTAAAATTATTATCAAGAGTTCCATCAGAGTTTAATCGTCGCAAAACAAAAACTCCGAGATTGACGCCGTCATCACCAAAGCCACCAACTATAATCTTTCCATCTGCCTGAATAGCCAGAGAAGTAGCCTGATCGTAACCGGGGTCGCTAAAAACCTTTGAACCAGTACCATTAAAAGTCGTATCGAGCGTGCCTGTTTGGCTGAGCCGCATAACCGCTGTATTAGCCGTGCCCGTCCAGCCGGCAACGACGATTCCCCCTGTAGCATCTAGCATCAAAGAATTAGCGCCATCATTGTTGCCAAAACTTTGAGTAAACTTACCATCCCCAGAGAAGGT